>Ga0164293_10003614_pt1 | contig 13190 bp, 10 predicted proteins | sample GEODES118metaG_FD_111487 | JGI IMG/M metagenome (GOLD analysis project Ga0164293, IMG submission 111487) | Eutrophic lake water microbial communities from Lake Mendota, Wisconsin, USA - GEODES118 metaG | ecosystem: Environmental > Aquatic > Freshwater > Lake | place: USA: Lake Mendota... | reverse complement strand
TTCTGTCCTCAACCTCCTACTGTTTGCAGTAGTAGTTTATGTCAATATGTTAGCAGTTACCCTACCAATAAACGGAAAAAGCACTGGAGAACTTTCGGACCAATACCCTAATCTTTTTGTTCCAGCGGGTTTTACCTTTTCTATTTGGGGCCTTATTTACTTATTACTTTTAATTTTCGTGGTTTATCAGATTTGGGTTTCTTTTAACAAAAAGACCGTTCAGAAACTCAGCATTCAAAGCCAAGTTTTATTTGGGCTCACCCATGTCTTCAACATGAGTTGGATACTGGCATGGCATTATGAAATGGTTGCTTTGTCAGTGTTGATAATGATTGCCTTTCTATCAACTCTTATTATACTTTTCCTGAACAATGAAAAAATAAGGAATACAACATTTATAGAGAAATTAGCCATAGAAACTCCTATAAACGTGTATCTTGGTTGGATTTCTGTGGCTACAATTGCAAACATTACGGCATTATTAGTAACGATCGGATGGACAGGCAACCCACTCACCGAAAGCACTTGGACAATATTAATGCTCATCATTGGAACTGCTTTAGCAGCAATAATGCTGCTCAGAAGATCTAACTTTGCTTACGCTTTGGTGATTATTTGGGCCTTTTATGGTATTTTTTCGAAAAGACAAACCTCTGCTAACCCGGAAATAGCTCAAACTGCATTAATACTTATCGCAATTATTTCGTTTAGTTTTGCATACATTTTATTCAAAAAAATGAGAAGCAAATTTTAAGTTTGTATCGCTTAATTCAAAAAAATATTCAAGTTTGATTCCTTGGCATAGCTTTTGATTTTGAAGATTCAAAACAAAGCAATTTTCATGGAATTATTAGGAATAGGCTCAAGAATAAAACACGCCACTTTCGGTGCTGGAGTAGTAATCAATGTCAAATCTGATGGTTATGATATAACATTTATAGAAGATGGAACACGCAAGCTTAAACTTGAAGCTGACTTAGAAATCATTCATAAAACTCCGTTTTCACACGATTTGGTGAGCCTTTTTGATGTAGAAAGATCGATGACCAAGATTCTTCAAAACTGGATGGATGCCACGGAAATAGTACCGCTTGGAGACAAATGGAAAGGTGGGAAGATGATTTTAGAGCCAGGAAAAGTGGGTTTGACAACAAAAGAAATACCTGTGGAAACGTTCTTCCACAAAATAGTTTTGATGCGTGACAGACTACGTGTTATGGAACAAAAAATCAACGCTTCGGAGCTTGACGATGAAACCAAGGTAGATATTCAGCAATACATCTCTCGTTGTTATGGTTCCATGACTACCTTCAATATTCTTTTTAAAGAAACCGACCACCAATTTAAAAGCTAATAAAAGTCCACAAAATGAGGATTTCATATTTAAAAAAAAGAGGAGTACTACTCCTCTTTTTGTATATCTAACCCTGTAAACCTTTAAAAATTAGTCTATTATTTTATATTCAACACGCCTGTTGAGTTTTCTGCTTTCTTCTGTATCATTTGCCGAAATAGGTTGTACATCTCCCAAACCTACAAACTTTATTCTTTTTCCAGCAATGCCCTTACTCACTAAGTATTCACGTACGTTGTAGGCCCTTTCCAAAGATAATTTCTTGTTAGCTTTTGAATCCCCTTGGTTGTCAGTATGACCCTCTATTTGAATTTTCAAGTTAAAATTTTCTTTCAAATAGGTGACTAAGTTATCCAACTGCTCAAATGACTCGGGCAACACATTAGACTCTCCGATTTGAAAATACACCTTATCTAGTTTAAATAACGACTTCTCTGGGTTAACCGGCATACCTCTGCTTTCTTTTGGTTCCTCCTTTACATTATCCTTTGGTTGAGTTTCAGGTTGTGGTTGAGAAACTGGTTCCAAAAACAAGTCCTTTTGGAAACTACCTTTTTTCAGAAAAGCACCGACATCAAATGACTCCTCCATTCCATCGTATCCAGCAGAACTAATCTTGTAGAAAACTTCCTTTGCGGTAATCATAAACTCATAAGAACCTGACTTTGATGTCTGAACTGAGTCAATAATTTGTTGTGTTATGGCGTCGTAACAAAGAATTTTTGCTGAAATAGGCTTATTAGTAACCGCATCTATGACCTTTCCAAAAAGTTTGAAGTCTTTTGATTCTTCTACCTCCTCTCCTTCGTCTTTGGGAGCAACCGCTAAGGCTTTTGGTTTGGCATGGGCATCTGGATTATTGATATTTATACCGAAGAAATTCCAATAAGTAAAGTTATCTGCCCGGTCATTATCGTTTTCAATGAGGTCAACATTTTCAAAACCTTTCGGAATTTTCTCAAAATAAACTTTAAAAAAATACTTTTTCCCAGGCTCTACATCCTTTCTATTGGGTGCCGTAGGAATATCCATTGCCTTGATAAATTTATACCTTTTACCATCCGAAGTCTTTAAATAAGAAGTTGGCTGAAAACTGATGGTACTGTTGTTTTCTTGCTGCAAAAATTGCTGCAAAATCATGTTCCTCATCATGGGGTTCATATTTTGCAATTGCTCCTTTTCTTTCGGATTGTCTTTCAAATAATCTTCTAAAGTCTCTTTAGCAGTTTTAGCAACAAACTGCATCGAAAAAACAGTGCGATCCTCGGTTATTTCGACTTTGTTGATGAAAACATCTTTCGTAGATTTCTTTCTAATTTTGGGATTGGAAGTTACCTGAGCATCAACCCCTAAATTTACCAATAAGAAGACAATGAATAGGACTTTCTTCATTTTTGTTTATGCGTTTTAATTCAAAAAACGCAGAATCGTAAAAATTAGTTTTCAGGTGCTCTGTTAAAAAGTGTTAACGAAAAAAAGGAGACTTCAAGAAAATTAATCTCTGATATCTTTACCTATCATACTTTCAAAGTTCCTAAGCTCACCCATCATTACCAAGATATCAACAGTAGAAAATATGTGATCGGCTTTCAACTTTGTTTCCACGGTAGCTTTTTGGGTTTTCATTCCCAAAAAATTCTTCTTTTCCTCGAATTGCTTTATCGCAATGAGTTTTAAATCATACTTTTGTTCAAAATCTACAGTTGAAAGTTCTCTCCCGATATAACGTTCTGGCACTTGAAGCTCTATAATACTACAATTATCCGATAAATCGAAGGATTCTACAATCCCCTTCATTTCCAATTGCTTAGCAAACATCTCAGCAGCTAATTCTTCTGGATTAAAGATGGTTTCAATACCTATAGACTCCAAAACCGTGTGGTGTACAGGGCTTATTGCTCGGGCTATGATTTGTTTGGCATTGTATTGCTTCATAAGTGCGGTGGTTATGATGGAGGCTCCCACATCTTCCCCAATAGCTATTACTACGATGTCAACTTCTTTAATTGGCAAACTATTATAAGAATTAGCCATTGAAGTATCCAAACTAATGGCATGCGTAATTTTATTCTTTAACTGATCCACTACCTCAAATCTGCTGTCCACACCAAAGACTTCATGACCCATGGTGGTCAATCTAGCGGCCAAAGTTGAACCAAAATTACCTAAACCAACTACAATATACTTCATAAAAAATATTTTACATTACTTGAACACTATCTTTTGGATACCTGTAAGATTCACTGTCCACCTTTTTGAAAATTCCAAAAAGCATGGTAAATAGCCCTACTCTACCCAGAAACATACACACAATTAAAACCAATTTACTACCGTCTGAGATAGACGGAGTAAGATTTAAGGACAACCCAACCGTTCCATAGGCTGAAAAACATTCAAAGGCCACCATGTGTAGTGGAATTTGCGGATCAAAAATAGACATCATAAAAATTGAAACTCCTAGTATCATAAATGAAGTAAATATAACCACAAAAGCCCGCTGAACAGAGCTTTGAGATATCTCTCTTCGGAATAATTCTATTCTAGTTTTTCCTTTTGCCAAAGACACCACATTAGACACAGCCAAAGTGAACGTTGTGACTTTTATACCACCACCAGTAGAACTAGGTGCCGCACCAATCCACATCAGCAAAAGGTACAAGAGTATGGTACTCTGCATTAAATTCCCCATGTTTACGGTATTAAAACCTGCTGTTCTTGGCGTAACTGAGCCAAAAAATGAACCTGAGAATTTACCATAAATAGAAGTGTGTTCAGCCAAGGTATTGTTTTTCTCGAGAAAATAAAACGCAATAGTACCAACCACCAATAAAATAAAAGTACTACTCAAAACTAGACGACTATGAACCGAAAGATTTTTGGCTTGAAAAGTAAATCTTTCACCAAAAAACATGAGCCTCAGCGTACTCTTTGTATAGTACTTAATGGCATTATAAATATCTATAACCACCGGAAAACCAATGCCACCGAATATGATAAGCCAAGAAATGACATTTTGTAAATTATAGTTTTTCCTGAGATTAACATTGTATAGGCCGTCAGTAATGTTAGAGAAGCCGGCATTACAAAAAGCTGAAATAGAATGAAAAAACGAAAAAAACCAATAGTCGGAAGTTGTACCTGGATATGTACCAGCGGTAAAAACGAAAATTAGAATGGCTCCCAAAAACTCTACCAAAAGTGTAAAGAACAATATTTTTTTCAAGACTGAAAAAAGCGAACTAGGCTGGTCAGTTTCAATTAAATTACTCAATATCAAATGATTACGCAAAGACATCCCACCCCTAAACAATATAGCGAAGAAGTTGGTAAAAGTCATTAATCCCAATCCGCCGATTTGAATCAAAATCAATAAAATATCCATTCCTAAGTCAGTGAATTTGGTGGGAACATCTACTGTTGAAAGACCTGTAACACAAACAGCACTTGTGGCCGTGAATAATGAATCTATCAAACTGAGGTTTCCATTGGTGGCCTTTGGAATGAGCAACATGGCAGTACCCCAAAAAATCAAAAAACTAAAGGATATGGTAAACAATACCGAAGGACTCAACAAGGAGTTTTTGACTTCGGAAGAAACTGACAAAAAACGCAGGAAAAAGAAGGATGCTATAAGTAAATACAGAAAATAGGAACTACTAAAAATGGCATTCTGATTTTTGAAAATATTAAAAACAAAAAATACGAAGAATATGATAAAATCAGAGATATGTTTTCTTTCAAAAATTAGTTTTTTGGAACTCAAAATAATCTTTACAGACCATTTGAAAAGAAAAAAGATCATCAGAAGCTTGGGTATTTGCCTCAAAACGTTGTTTACCCAATCTACCGCATATTGTTCTTTGGGGAAACCTATCTGATAAATGACCAATAAAAAGCCAAATGCAAGAGTTAAAAAAATGAACCTATTCGTCTTTCGTACGATCGATTCCTTGACTTTAAAGAATCTATCTTCATAGTCGACCCACTTTTCTTTTAAGCCCAAACTTTAGTTTTTATTTTTTCAGATGCCAAAGGTAAACATGGGATTCTAATTACCAAATCTTTGTGCCGAAAATCCTTCCAAATCTATTTCAGTTTTTTTTGTCTAATAATTGTTGTGCAATTAGTTTTCCAGATGCTGGAGCAAAGCTGATGCCCATGATGGCGTGCCCAGTATTGATAACAAAATTCCTGAAATAATTAGACTGACCAATATATGGTAATCCATCAGGCGAACGAGACCTAAAACCGTAGCAGACCTCTTCTTTTTTGGGCAAATCGAGGGTGTTTTCAGGAAAAAAATCAGGAACTGACTTTATGATTCCTCTCACTCTGTTCATATTTATGGTACTGTCCAAGCCGCCAATTTCCATAGTGCCTCCAAACCTAACAAACTTACCAGACATAGGCGTAATGGCCACGCGGGTCTCTACCAATATATTTGGTTTAAATATCTCTTTACTAGGAAACTGAGACTTACTCACACTATAACCTTTACCCGCCTGCATGGGCAACTTAATCCTAAATATTTTAGCCAAAATACCCGACCACGAACTAGCGGCCAAAACGAGTCTACCTACTTCAATGGTCTCTTTTTGTCCATTACTCTGTATTTCTAATGAAGTGATTTCGTCTCCAGCAGACTGAATACTAAGTAGTTCTGAGCTGTTCTTAATTAAAACTCCTTTTTCTAACAAATACTTCTTTAGACTTTCTATGAGCTCAGTTGGATTCAAGTGTGCATCACCAGGAAAATATACCACAGCAGCTACTTCTGGGTGAATTTTCGTTACTAAATCATGAACGGCCTTTTTATCCAAAACCTTAGCCTCGATTCCAATTTGATTGGCCAATTGAGCAACATGGGCTTCTTCATCTAATGTACCTTGCTTTTTACAGTATATCACCAAGCCCTTCTCTTCGTAAGAATAATTGAATTTCTGAGCCAAATCATGATAGAGCAGCTTGGACATTAGTCCTAAATCACGCAAAATTGACACCAACTTATCCACGTGTTTTTGGTTTGATTTTTATAAAACTGCAGCCCCCATTTCAGTAAGTCCAAAGAAACTCTTTGAACTCAGTTTTTGGTTTAAAGACATTGGAAAACATGTCATTAATGATTTTTTCAGCCTCTGAATATTGATTTTTAAGACTTTTTACTAAATAATTCAACTCTTTACTTACACCATTCTTCATGTCTTCAAAATATTCTGGGGCTTTCTCAATGGCGGCTTCGGCTTCATCTTTTCGTTCGTTTCCTTTGTCTTTTACATCTTTCATTACCTTTTCACCTTCTTACGTTTTTAGGTATTTATTGAGTGCAATACCCGCTGCTGCTTCTATAATAAATGTTGCAAAATATTTAGATGTAACGCCCATGATGATAGCATTTTTTGATTTATGGCCTAAGTTTACAGGCTTAAAAACAAGAATAAAAAGAATATCTTAAATTGCATTTTTCAGAAATACCTCTGAATTTCAGTTTTCAAATCACTTAGGGCCTCATTGATATTTTGGGCACAAATTAAGTCCTGATTTTTAAGTATTTGCAAAACAATCTCGCGAGAATTAACCGATGACTTGTTTACTATGATTTGCTGATTTAAATCTAATGCAGTAGCGTTAGCGGCAAATACTATTTTGTCCCATGTGGCGGGTTCAATATAAATCTGTTGGGCAATATTATGGTTGAGTTCTTTTTTAATATCTGATATCACTGCACCTTGAAGATCTTCAATAGTTAAGTCACTGAAATTTAGTCGAGTAAATATATTTTCCGGCTTAATCCTTTCTAAAAACAAAGCCATTCGTTCATAGGCTTGTAATCGAAGTGGAAAGGCAATTTCTTGCTGACTTTTAACTTTGGCAAAATCAAAATGTCTATTCAAAAAATAATTGTATAATAAAAAAAACACACCTACAATCAAAACTGCAACACCAACAATACCCAAAAAATCACTATTCATACTTTCATTTCTTTTCCCAAAATTAATTCAATAATTACGAAAAAAAAATCGAATAGCAAACTACGGGTTCGGCACCATAAATGCAATGCCAAGTTTTTTTGACTATAATCCAAATAACACCTATCATAAAATTCTTTGGCATGATTTTTCGTAAATTTATGAGAGAACGAGGCCAAACGTCTCAAAAAATATAGTCTAGAAATAATGAAAGGTTTGAACATTAGAAAAAATATATTCCTCATTTTAGGGCTTATCGGCCTATTGGCAGGGATTTTGTATTTTTTTCTTGTCGAAAAAGATTCTCAAAATAATCTCTCAGCTCGGTACCAATCCAATCTTCAGAAGAATGTAAAACGAGAATTATCCAAATCCGATTTCGAGTTAAATGAGGTGATAAATCAGATTATTGAGAAAAAACATATTTCTTTCGGACAATTAAAGATAAATACCAAATACCCTTATTTTATATTTCGAAATGGCCAAATAGCTTATTGGTCCGACTTTAAGGTTGTTCCAAAGTACGAAAAACTTCCGCACCAAACTGATGTCTTTTTTGCTAATTATTTTCAAAACAAAGGCATCTTCCAGAGAAAATCGACAATTATTGATAAGGATACCATCGAGGTATATTCAATTATAAATCTGTACCGATTCTACCAAAATCAAAACGACTACCTGCATTCAGGTTACAATTCAGATATTTTTCACCCCGCCCCTGTCAATATTTCCGGTAATAGTTTTGAAAAAAGCCATGTTATAAACGGTTTTCCCAACGAGCCTCTTTTTTATTTTCAAGAACCCGAGAATGACAAAATAATTAATCCAAAACTCCCAAAAAATACCTTATGGTTTTTTGTGGTAACCTTGGTGTTTCTCGGAATATATGCCATTCAATTTATCAAGAGCCTGCTTAAAAAGCATCAGTTTGGCTACGCCATAATTACTTTATTTACTTTTCTAACTATTCTCAGGCTATTGCTCCTAAGTACTGGTTTACCATGGATTTTCTTAAACCAAGAGGTTTTTAATCCAAGTTTTTACAGTGGTAATTTACTCAATCCAACACTTGGGGACACCGTGCTTAACAGCCTTTTCATAATGATTTTCATAGCCGTTTTGGCCTTATACTGTTACAGAACCAGAGTTTTGTTGCTTTTAAACCAAAGCCGCCCATTTATGAAAAGCATGATTTCAGTACTAACGGTACTAATGGGAATGGCTTTGGCTTGTGTTTGTTCTAACCAAATCAAAGATATTTACGAAAACTCACTTTACAACCTGGGTTATTCACTGAATTTAGGCTTTGGTAAGTTCAAAATTATCAGTTTTATATATTATTTCCTTGTTTTGGGTATTTTTTTCATTGGTTCGCACATAGCCATCTACCTTTTCTCGAAACTACAACCCAAGAACAAACTTGGTTTCTTTCATTGGCTTTATGGTTTTTTGACGGGCATGATTCTTTTCTATTTCATCACAGGTCTTGATTTGGCATTTATATTAGCTGGAATCTACTTCTGGATTGTGTACTTTTTTAAGCTATCAAAGTATTTCTATACACTGCGACTTCAGACCTTACTTTATTTTATCCTTGCTGCTTTTTTCTTTGCATTGATATCTGTAAAAACAGTTGAAAACCAAGAATCTAAAAAAAGCATTCTCGACAAAAACAACTTCGGAAAAAGACATTTGGCTGAAAATGACCTACTTGGAGAAGGTTTACTGGATAGGTTCGGACAAATGATTAGAAATAATGAGTCTATAATTTCGGCATTCCAGAGGCAAGATTTGGCTTATGAGTCTATCAAACAACAAATCAAAGATAATCTTTTGGATATGTACTTTGACAAGTATAATGTTGAGGTGAAAGTTTTTGATACTTATGGGATGATTATAGACTCGACCGACAATACCGAGAATATTAATCAGCTTAAGGCCAAAATGAGTAGCTTAAGGTCTAAAACAGACCTTCCGAACATATATTTTATAAACGCAACAGACAATAGTTCCAATAAACAGTATGTAACATTCAACGATATCTATGATGGTTCCGAAAAAATCGGTACAGTTGTTCTGGATTTGACACTAAAGGACGAAAACGTCAGCAACGAATATCCAGAATTACTATTGGATAAGAAATTTGTTCAAAATCCAGAATCAAAAAACTACAGCTACGCCATCTTCAACAAGAATAATAGCCTAGTATATAACTCAGGAAGCTTTAATTATCTGTTGTATTTCCCATTGGAGGTGCTTAACGAAACGGAAATTTACAACAGTGAAAAAATCATTGAAGGTTACTCACATTTTGCATTGAAATGGCAAAAAGATAAAAAGATCATCATTTCGCAACCCAATAATTATTGGAAAAACTTACTCTCTAACTTCTCATTTCTGTTTTTGATTTCGATTCTGGGCATTTCGGCCTTGTTATTGGTGGTTACTGTTCTCAACGGATTTAAGAGTATTTCTATGAATTTCTCTACCAAAATCCAGATTTACCTTAATGCTGCCTTTCTTTTGCCCCTTATAATACTTATCATTTTGACTTTAAGTGTGGTGAGAACTACCTTAATTTCCATCCAAGAGAGATCATTTATTGACAACACAAAAAACATAGCCAATTCACTACATTACCATTTGGAAAATCTTCAAACGGGTAAAAGCAGTAGGGCGTATTTTGAAGGTGAAATAAATAAATTGGCTAGAAACACCAAAGTAGATATTAACCTTTTCGATAGTAGAGGAAAGCTTAATTTCACAACCCGACCTTTGATTTATCAATATCACTTATTGTCGAACTATCTCAATCCGACAGCCTACAACAAGATACTTGAACAAAAAGCTAACGAAATGCTGACTACCGAGTCTCTTGGAGAATTGAATTACAAGACTGTTTATATAGCATTAAAGGGTAAAGAAAATAAGAACTATGGTGTAATGAGCATTCCGTTTTTTGATGCGAAAACAATGTTAGATTTACAGGTAAAGGAGGTAGTTGCCACCATCCTAATCATATTCTTACTGATGTTCCTTATACTTTTGGTATCGTCCTATTTTGCGAGTTCTCAACTTACTTCGCCACTAAAATTAATTGCCCAAAGACTGAAAAAGACTAATCTTGATAAACTAGGTGAAACCATTGAATGGAAATCAAACGACGAAATCGGCCTTTTGACAAAGTCCTACAACAAGATGATTAAGAAGATAGACGAAAGCAAAATTGCACTTTCGCAAAGTGAGAAACAGACGGCATGGCAAGAAATGGCCAAGCAGGTAGCACATGAAATCAAAAATCCATTGACGCCTATGAAACTCTCCATACAACAGCTCCAGAGGACTTTGCCGATGGACGACCCTAAGTCAAGAGAAAGAATTCAAAGGGCTTTGAACTCACTTACGGAGCAGATTGATAACATCAGCGAGATTGCCAATTCATTCTCGGAATTCGCCAAAATGCCAGTTCCTCGAAACGAACGTTTTGACTTGGTACCTGCCGTTCAAAAAACCGTTGATTTGTATTCGCAAAACAATGATGTAAAGATAAATTTTGAATCGTCAGTCAAAGAAATATTTGTGATGGGCGACAGAATGCTGCTAAATAGAGTGATTACTAACCTCATTCTTAACGGTATCCAAAGTGTTCCTCCTATCCGTAAGCCAGAAATAAAAGTAAAAGTATACAAAAACGAAGTGGAAAATTTTGGTATGATTGAAGTAAAAGACAACGGAAGCGGTATAGCTGAAAGTATTCGCAAAAAAGTCTTTATTCCAAATTTTAGTACCAAAGTGGGCGGTTCAGGTCTTGGCTTGGCCATGGCAAAACGTGGAATTGAACACGCAGGTGGAAATATTTGGTTTGAAACCGTAGAAGAGGAAGGTACCACATTTTTTATAGATTTGCCTGCCAATTGAACTCAAACAGAATTGAAAAATGCCTTTCAAAGCTTATCTTTGTCAAAATATTGACAATTAAATGACAAAACTAAAGTCTTTTGTATTCTCTCCATTTTCAGAAAATACGTACATCCTTTACGATGATACCCTAGAAGCCGTAATAATAGATCCAGGTTGTCTCTCACAAGCTGAAAAACTCGAACTTAAAGACTTTATTCTCGAAAAAAAACTAATCGTAAAAGCACTATTACTTACCCACGCACACTTAGATCATGTTTTCGGTGCCGCATTTGTCAAAAGAACATTTAAAGTGGACATATATCTAAACGAACTCGACATGCCGATTCTTGAAGATGTTGAAAACCGATGTAAAACTTGGGGAATACCCGGCTATGAACCTATAAAATCTGACAAACCACTTCATGAAGGTGATATTTTTAAATTCGGGGATACTGAGCTTGAAGTCGTACACGTACCTGGACATGCACCTGGCCATGTAGCATTTATTTGTCATAAAAGCCAATTTGTTATCGGCGGAGATTGCTTGTTTCACAGAAGTATTGGCCGTACAGATTTTCCGTTTTGTAGCCAAGAGCAACTTGTGAATTCTATCAGAACAAAGTTTTTTACATTGCCAGACGAGTATACCGTTTATGCCGGTCACATGCAATCCACAACAATCGGAGACGAAAAAAAACATAATCCTTTTTTGAAATGAAGCTATTCACCTTACCCAATTTTATAACCTTAGGCAATTTGATATGTGGCTGTTTGGGCATTATCATGGTTCTAAGCGGGGAATTCTCCAACGCATCCATTTTGATGTTGGTAGCACTGATATTAGACTTCTTGGATGGCTTTGTGGCTCGTTTGCTCAAAATAAGTTCCGATATTGGAAAACAGTTAGACTCTTTGGCGGATGTCGTAACCTTTGGCGTATTGCCATCTCTAATTATCTATAAACTTCTTGAGAATTCTGACCTCGAACCTTCCTATCTTAAATATGCCGCCTTCGTGATGGCAGCGGCATCAGCACTGAGACTCGCAAAATTCAACATAGACAATAGACAATCAGATAGTTTTATTGGATTACCAACACCGGCAAATGGCATGGTGGTGGCTACTTTTCCTTTTTTAATAAATGATTACGGTAAACTTGGTGAAATTGTAAACAACCCTTGGGTTTTATTAGCTTATGTGTTGTTATTTAGCTTTTTACTCAATGCCGAAATACCACTTTTTGCACTAAAATTCAAGAAATTTGGCTGGAAAGAGAACCAATTGAAGTATATTTTTCTGATTAGCTGCGTGTTGTTAATTCTGGCTTTCCAGCTCGCCGCAGTGCCCTTGATTATACTTGTTTATGTATTGCTTTCTTTAGCGATAAGTAAAACGAAAAAAGTTTAAGACACCTAAACTCTCCTCTTTTTGACCTTACAATCAAAATTACGAACATCCATTTTTTTAGGTGGAAGCGGTTCTATTAAAAATAGTTTGCCAAAAAAATGTCGAACAGGACCCTCTGCTTGGGTTGGTTTCCTAATAGTTACAGCGGCCTTTAGCCATTCGTAGTAGTTCTTTGGTTTAGGATAATAGTCCTGATCTAATTCCAAGTACATGAGATGAAGATGGGTGTCTGAGCGTTTATTTTTGGCATTGAATCCTGTTCGGCCAACCTCGCCTAACTTATCTCCAGGTTTCACTATCTGACCTGGCTCTACTACTATCTTGCGGTGGTGGGCATAATACCACAACCCTCCCCTTTCAAAATCAAAAACCCAAACATAATTTCCGCCTCTATATTCAGAACTATCCGTCCAATCTTTTTCAACGGCCAACACCACGCCATTGCCAACAGATACGATATCTACAAAAGCTTGCTTTCTGTTATCCATACTGTCCTGATCTGGGTCGTAAATAAAAATATCGTGTGCGGGATGGTTTCCAGAGACCGAGTGGTCGAACAAATT
>Ga0164293_10003611_pt1 | contig 13196 bp, 13 predicted proteins | sample GEODES118metaG_FD_111487 | JGI IMG/M metagenome (GOLD analysis project Ga0164293, IMG submission 111487) | Eutrophic lake water microbial communities from Lake Mendota, Wisconsin, USA - GEODES118 metaG | ecosystem: Environmental > Aquatic > Freshwater > Lake | place: USA: Lake Mendota... | reverse complement strand
GGGAAAGGGCTCAGCCCTCGTCATCACGGCCCTGATCCTGGGCGCCGTGACGGCCTTCATTGATCGCGTCGGCGAGGCTGCCGAGCACCAGCTGCACCGAGCGCACGGCGTCGTCGTTGCAGGGGATGGGCACGTCGCAGAGATCGGGATCGCAGTTGGTGTCGAGCATCGACACCAGGGGGATATCCAGCTTGCGGGCCTCAAGCACGGCGTTGGTTTCGCGGCGCTGGTCCACCAGCACCACCACGTCGGGCAGACGACGCATGTTCTTCAGACCACCCAGATACTTCTGCAGGCGATCGAGCTCGCGCCGCAGCACGGCCGCTTCCTTCTTGGGTCGCATGGCAATCGCGCCGGAGCTCTCCATGCGCTCCAGGTCCTTGAGACGCTCGATCCGGGCCCGCATGGTGGTCCAGTTGGTGAGCATGCCGCCCAACCAGCGCTGGTTCACGTAGGCGGCGCCGCAGCGGGTGGCTTCCTGGGCGATCACCTCGGACGCCTGCTTCTTGGTGCCCACAAACAGGAAGCGCTTGCCGCTGCGGGCCGCGCTGCGCACCCACTTGTAGGCGTTGTTCATGCAGACGGCGGTCTGCACGAGGTCGATGATGTGAACCCCGTTGCGCGCGCAATAGATATAGCGCGACATCTTGGGGTTCCAGCGGCGCGTCTGGTGCCCGAAGTGGGCGCCAGCTTCCATCATTTCCGCGAGGGTGACAACAGCCATGGTGATTGGGGTTTCGGGTTAGCCTCCACCTGCCAGGGACCGGCCTGCCACCCCAGGGGAGCGGCACTCAGGTCACCCGAAACGCGCAGGTGTGCGGTGTTTAGGGACGTTGCGACCTTATCAAACGGCAGCGCCGGCCCCGGAGCGGCGGGCGAGACGGAACAGGGTGTGCACGCCGATGCGGTTGAGCGGCAGGCGCAGCAGCTCCATGGCCAGCGCGGGCCTCCCCTGGCGGATCAACCAGTCCAGCAGCGGGCGCAGGCTGCGTTCATTGAGCAGGCCCCCCAGGGTGAGCAGGTTCCAGAGCAGCAGGTGGAGCCAGGTGTACTGAATGATGAATCGCACCCGCCAGCTGGGGTGTTTGCGGAAGAACACCAGGGCCATCCGGGCCCGCTCCTGCTCCACCTGCACCAGGCGGGGGATCTGCTCAAGGCTGAGGGCCGGATGCCAGTGGTAGCCAACGGCAGCGGGGCAGCGCACCAGGCGCACCCCCAGCGCCCGCAGCCGCTCGCCGAGCTCCAGGTCCTCCCAGCCATAGAGGTGGAAGGCGATGTCAAACAACCCCGCCCGCTCCAGCAGGCGGCGCTCAATCGCCACGTTGCCGGTGGCGAAGTAGGCCCAGGAGAGGTCGCGCAACTTGTGGCGCTCCGCGGTGGGGTTGTCGAAATCGGCGGTGTTGATCACCGCTCCGTAGGTGAAGCTGAGGCGATCACCGACCCGTTGCCAGTCCTGCTCCAGGCCGCGGGCGTGGCTGAGCAGGAAGTCGGGGCCCACCACCAGATCGCTGTCGATGAACACGATCACCTCGCCCCGGGCCGCCTCCACCCCCCGGTTGCGGCCCAGCGCCGGACCACCGTGCTCCTGCTGCACCAGGCGCAGGTGGGGCAACTCGCCAGCCGCGCAGGCCTGCTCCAACCAGGCCAGCGTGGCATCGGTGGAGCCGTCATCCACCACCACCACCTCATAGCCCTGCAACGGTGGCTCCAAGCGCTGCCTCTCCAGGGCCTGCAAGCACTGGCGCAGGATCGGCAGCCGGTTGTAGGTGGGGATGACGACGCTCAGGAACATCGTTCAGCGGCTTCGGCAACACCGGCGGCCTGGCCAGGGCACCGGATGGAGGGCACAAAAAGAGGGACCCCTGGGGATCCCTGATCACACAATGCCGGCGAATTCAGTGCCGACATGTTGGAGCTGATTCAGTGCAGCTCAGTCGGCGGCGCCGCCGTTATTGGCGGTGCCGGTCACGCCGTTGCCGGCACCTTCACCGCGGCCATCGTTGCGCAGCTTGCGCTTCTTGAACTTGCGGGCATAGGCGCGGTTGCGTTCCTGCTTTTCCTTCTTGAGATTCCTGCGCTTGGCCATGCAGCGGCGGTTCCTGAGCTTTCAATGTCTCACCCTAGCCAACAGCCGACCGCTTCCTGACGGGATCGGCATGCAGGCGCCCATCCTCCATTCGCATCAGGCGGTCGGCCACATCGAGGATGCGGGGATCGTGGGTCACCATCAACACCGCGCAGCCCTGCTCCCTGGCCAGGCGCTGCAGCAGCTCCACCACCTCCCGGCCTGAGCGGGAATCAAGGGCAGCGGTGGGTTCGTCGGCGAGCAGCAGTTGGGGTTCGGCGGCGAGGGCGCGGGCGATCGCCACCCGCTGTTTCTGGCCCCCCGAGAGATCGTGGGGACGTTTGGCCAGGTGCTCGCCCAGGCCGACGGCGCGCAGCCACTGGCGGGCCCGGTCGCGGCGGGCGCGGTAGCTCAGGCCGCGCACCAGGTCTGCACCCATCTGCACGTTCTGCTCAGCGGTGAGGCAGCGCAGCAGATTGTGACCCTGGAAGATCATGCCGATGCGCCGGCGCAGGCGCTGACGGGTGCCGCGATCGGCGCCGAGCAGCTCCTCGCCCAGCACCTGCAGACTGCCCTCCTGCATCTGCCTGAGGGCTCCCACCAGCGTGAGCAGGGTGGTTTTCCCGCACCCGGACGGACCGGTGAGCAGGACCACCTCGCCAGCAGCGATCGTCAGATCCACCTGGCGCAACACCTGCACCTGGGTGGCGCCTCGACCGAAGTGATGGCACAGCCCTTGAGCCGCAATGGCTGCGGGCCTGGGCGGAGCAGGCGTGGGTGAAGCCATCAGAAGATCTCCGCAGGGTCTGCGTCGGCCAGGCGCCGCATCGCCAGGGCCGCGGAAGCCAGACACATCACCAGGATCATCCCGAACACCAGCAGGGCCCGCTCCCCATTCATCGATACCGGCAGGTTCGTGCCGCTCTGCACAAGCCTGTAGAACCCAAGGGCGGTCAGATAAGCAGGCACGTAGCCGAACAGGGCCAGCAGAAGACCTTCCCGGCCCACCACCCCAAGCAGGCGCGGCAGGGGATAGCCCATCGCCATCAACGTGGCGTACTCGGGCAGGTGATCGCTCACGTCCGAATTGAGGATCTGGTAGACAATCACGCAGCCCACCACGAACCCCATGGCGGCACCGAGGCTGAAAATGAAGCCGATCGCCGTGCTGGTGCGCCAATAGGTCTTCTCGAACTCCTCGAAGGCCGCTTTGGTGAACACCCGCACATCGGCGGGCAGCTGCCGGGTGAGTCGCAGGGCCACAGCGGCGGGATCGGCACCGGGCACCAGGCGGATCAGCCCCAGCTCAATGCTGCCGGGAGGGGTCTGGGGCATCAGCTCCAGGAAGGTTTCGCGGCTGGTGAGCAGGTTGCCGTCAGCCCCGAAGGAGGGGCCCAGGCTCACCAGGCCAGCCACCCGCACCCGCTTGCCAGCCACCTCGGTTTCCACGACGCGGCCAGCCCGGAAACGCTCGGCGATCGGGCCGAACTCCGCCCTGGAGCGTTCGTCGAACAGCACACGGCCCTTCTGGGTGAGCGCCTGAGCCTTGGCGGCCAGCCCGGGATCGAGAAAGAGGGGATCACCCGGTTCGAAACCGAGGGTGAGGATCGAGCGGGTTGCCCTGGTATCGGGGTTGCGCCAGAGCAGCAGATTCCAGTGCACCGGTGTGATGCCGCTCACGTCGGGATCGGCCATGGCCTGCACCAGCCGGCGGCGTGGGAAAGCCGCCATGCCGATCGAACTCATCGTGCGCGGACTCATCAACACCAGATCGGTGTCGAACTGCTCATGCACCGTCACGCTGGCGTCGAACAGCCCGTCGCGGAATCCGAGCTGCATGAACATCAGGATGCCGGCGAAGGCGATCCCCGCCAGGGCCACCGCCAGCCGGCCAGGCTGGCGGGTGAGCAGCAGCAGCGCCAGGGGAATGCGGCGCGATGGCCAGAGACGATCCAGCATCAGGAGCCGATGCGGGCGATCACCTTCAGGCCGCTGAGGCCTCGCACCCGCTCGGCAGCGGCGGGCTCCAGACCAACGCGCACCTCCACAATCCGAGCATCGGCATCCTGGGTGGGATCGGTGGCCAGCACCGTGCGCTGGCGCACCTGGGGGCTGATGCGCAGCACCCGGCCGCTGAGCTCACCCTCAAAGCCACCGTTTTCACTGGTGAGCGTCACCGCCTGGTTGGGGCGCACGCGGTCGATGTCGCTCTCGTACACCTCGATCAGCGCCTCCATCCGATCGCTGGCACCGATCTCGAGAACGCCCTCATCGCTCGGTCGCTCGCCCACCCGCGCACGGACGCGCAGCACCACGCCGTCGATCGGCGCACGCAACTCGGTGAGGGAGAGGTCGGCCTCGATCCTCTGCAGCTGGGTGCGGGCTTCCTGCAGTTCTCCCTGCAGGGAGAGCAGATCCGTTTCGCGGCGGTCCAGGTCGGCCGTGGCGATCGCCCCGCTGCGCCCGAGGCGGCGGTAGCGCTCGATATCGCGCTGCTGGATCCCCAGCCGGGCCTCCAGGTTGGCCAGGCGTGCCAGCACCTGCCGGCGCTCGGCCAGCAGGGGCGGAGCACTGTCGAAGCTGGCGAGCAGCTCGCCGCGGCGCACCCGCTGGCCTTCCTGCACCAGCAGCCGGGTGAGCCGCGGACTGCCCCCGAAACTGCTCATCGGTGCCGCCAGTCGCCTCACCTCGCCCTGGGGGTCGAGGCGACCCAGGGCCGCCACCCGCTCAGCGGCCCTGGCCGGTGGTGCGGCAACGGTGGCGGCAGGCCGGGCTGGGGTGGGGGGGCGGAGCGTGAGCCGCGTCACGGCGACGCTGGCGGCGACAAGACCGAGCGCCGCTGCCAGCAGGGCGACGGGCCTGAGCGACTGCTTCACGGCCGCGGTGGATCGTCGAAGAGCAGGTCCTCGATGTAGCGGTCGGCCCAGGCCGGATCGAAGGCCTTCTCCAGGACCCGGCGGGTCTTGTCGTTTTGTTTCTGTTGCTTGCAATAGCGGAGTTGACCCTTCCACCTCGCAACAGTAGAGGGATCGTCGGCCGGGTCCACGGGCGCGCTGCGGCAGGCGTCGGCCAGGATCGTGAGGATCTCGCCCACTTCGTCCACGAACTGGCGGTCCTCCTGTGGGTCTGCCGGCCTCACGAAGCGCACGTGAGGGGAGAAGATCGAGCCCCAGGGGGGTAACTCGCGGGGCTGGCTGTAGGTGCGCGGGGTGCGGGCCGTCAGGGCTGCATCGATCGCCTCTGGCAGTCCACTTCGAACCGGTGAGAGATCGACGATCGCCGCAGACACACCGGCCGGACTGGCCACGATGTCGGCACCGAACACCGGCAGGTCGCAGCGGGGGTCGGGGAACCACACGCAGTGCAGGATCTGCAGACCCAGACCGAGCCGGGCGGTTTCCAGGTGCAGCTTGCGCAGCCCCCGGCAGCGCCACAGCTCATTGCGGATGAACAGGTGTTCGCCGTCGAGGCTGCCCGTGATCGCCTCCAGGTCGGCGGCCACCGGTAGGGGTTCCAGGTCCGGCAGGTCGTGCCAGGCGGCTCGGATGCGCTCGGCCAGCGCTTCCACCAATGGATGGAGTTCGAGGGGTTGGGCTATCGGAGACGTCGCCACAGCCGCACCAGCCAGCAGAATGCGGATCCTGCCACGCCCTGCCCTCGTTGCCCCTGGCCCCAACCCCGGCCCGCCTGCCCGGTCTGCAGGCGCCCGCCATCCGCCGTCTCGGCAACGGCGCCCAGGTGGTGACCCTCAACCTGGCTGATGCCCCCCTGGTGTGCGTCGACTTCTGGTGCCGGGCCGGCAGCCTGTTCGAAACCCCCCAGGAGAGCGGGCTGGCCCACTTCCTGGAGCACATGGTGTTCAAGGGGAGCCGCCAGCTGGAGCCGGGCGAATTCGACTGGCGGATCGAGGCCCTCGGCGGCAGCAGCAATGCCGCCACCGGCTTCGATGACGTGCACTACCACGTGCTGATCCCGCCCGAGGCGGCCGCCGAGGCGGTGACGCTGCTGCTCGACCTGGTGCTCGAGCCCAGGCTCGCCCCCGAGGCCTTCGCCATGGAGCGGCAGGTGGTGCTGGAGGAGCTGGCCCAGAGCGAGGACCAGCCCGAGGAGGTGGCCCTGCAGCGGCTTCTGGGCGCCGGCTGCGGCAGCCATGCCTATGGCCAGGCCATCCTCGGGCGGCGGGAAGCCCTGCTGAGCCACACCCCCGCCGCCATGGCCGCCTTCCAGCAGCGGCTTTACCGCGGCGAGCGCTGCGTGCTCTGCCTGGCGGGGGCACTGGATCCCCAGCTGCCCCACAGTCAGGCCATCGAAGCGGCGATTGCCGCCAGTCCGCTGGCCCGGCTGCCCCAGGGTGGCGCTGAAGCAAGCCTGCCGCCCCTGGCGGTGCAGGCCGGCGAGCAGCGCCTGGCTTTGCCGCGGCTGGAGTCGGCCCGGCTGTTGATGCTCTGGGCCCTGCCGCCCGCCCACCACCTGCAGCAGGTGATGGGCGCCGACCTGCTCGCCAGCCTGCTGGCGGAGGGACGGCGCAGCCGCTTGGTGGCCCGCCTGCGCGAGGACCTGCGGCTGGTGGAGAGCATCGACCTCGACCTGCACGTGCTGGAGTGCGGCAGCCTGGCCCTGTTGGAGGCGATCGGCGATCCGGACGATCTGCCGAAGATCCGCCAGACCGTGGACACCGTGTTGCGTGAGGTGGCGGCCGCACCGATTGCACCCGCCGAGTGGCAACGCACCCAGCGACTGGTGGCCAACGGCTACCGCTTCGCCTTGGAGTCGGCTGGCGGGGTGGCGGCCGCCCTGGCGAGCAACCAGCTGTGGCAGCACGCCTGGAGCCTCGAGGAACCCCTGCAGGTGCTCGAGCAATGGGACAGCGAAACCCTGCAGCGCCAGTGCCTGCCGTGGCTGGAGGCGGAGCGGGCCTGCGTGCTGGAGGCCGTGCCGGCATGAGCAGCCCCTGGAGCACCACCACCCTGCCGGGGGGACTGCCCCTGGTGACCATGGAACGGCCTGGGGCGGGCCTGCTGGCCGCCCGGCTGTGGATCCGCGGCGGCAGCAGTCTCGACCCCCAGGGCCAGCGGGGTGCCATGCAGCTGCTGGCGGGAACGATGACCCGCGGCGCCGGCGAACTGGATGCCGACGGACTGGCGGAACTGGTGGAAGGGCGGGGCGCAGCCCTGCGCGCCGAAGCCGGTGAGGACGCTCTGGTGATCAGCCTCAAATGCGCCAGCGGCGACGGCGCCGATCTGCTGCCGCTGCTGCCGCTGATGGCCAGCGCCCCCACCCTGGAGCCGGTTCAGGTGGAACTGGAGCGGGACCTGAACCTGCAGAACCTGCAGCGCCAGCTGGAGGACCCCTTTCAACTGGCCCATGACCGCCTGCGCCATCAGCTGTATGGCCAGGGGGGCTACGGCCACGATCCCCTCGGGGTGGCCGGGGAGCTGGAGGGCCTGCAGGCCGCCCAGCTCCAGCCGCTGGTGGAGCAGCTGGGCCGGGAGGGTGCGCTGCTGGTGCTCTGCGGCGATCTGGAGCAGGCCGCCCTGGCTCCGCTGGCGGCCACCCTGCAGGCCCATCCCCTGCCCACCAGGCCAACCCGCCGGCAGGAGGGGCCGGCCGCCGAACCTGGCGAGCGCCTGGGGCTGGAGGAACAGAACACCGAACAGTTGGTGCTGATGCTGGGTTGCGCCACCGTGCCCCTGGGCCACGAGGACGCCCTGGCTCTGCGCCTGCTGCAGGCCCACCTGGGGCTGGGGATGTCCAGCCGGTTGTTCGTGCTGCTGCGGGAAGAGCGGGGCCTGGCCTACGACGTGGGCGTGCACATGCCGGCCCGCTGCGGCGCCACCCCCTTCGTGTGGCACCTCTCCACGTCAGCGGAGCGCGCCGAGGAAGCCTGCGCCTGCGTGCTGGACGAATGGCAGCGGCTGCTGCAGGACCCCCTCAGCCAGCAGGAGCTGGATTTGGCCCGGGCCAAGTTCCGCGGCCAGGACGCGATGGGGCGTCAGACCTGCGGCCAGCTGGCGGATCGCCAGGCCCTGGTGCTCGGCTACGGGCTGGGCGAGAACCATGTGCAGGACTCGCTCACGCGGGCAGAGCAGATGCAGCCCGCGCAGCTGCTGGCTGCCGCCCGGCGCTGGCTTGCCACACCCCATCTCAGCCTGTGCGGTCCGGCAGCCGCCCTGCAGGCAGCCGAACGGGCCTGGCGGCAGAGCCCACTCCAGCATCGGTACGGCGCGGTCTGAAGGCTGGTCGAGTCAATCGGCCGCCGGTGTGCACAGGTCGGCGGCCAGCAGAAAGGTTCCTCGCCGGAAGCGCACCGCCAGCTGCCCCAGGGCCCGCACTTCCACCACCTGGCCAGGCTCGTCGACGCCGATCAGGTCCGGTGGCCGGAGCATGGGCATCGGGTCGGCGGTCTTGAGGTAGGCAGGGCGCTGCCGCAGCCGCACCAGCGTGCCCACCGCCAGGGCTGGGGAGCCTTCGGCAGCCAATGATTCGGCAGCCTGCGTGCTGACCTCAGGAGTAGGGGGATCGGGCTGCACGGGAGGGAGAACGGCGTCGCCAGTCGGGCTGAAGGCTAGAAGAGCCCCAGCGCGTGACCCACGGGGCCTCAGGCGGCAGACTGGCCCCAGCTTCAAGCGGAATTGGTGCGGGCGCTAGCCAACTGGAGTGGGGCCCTTGCCGGGCTGATGCTGATCCTGGTGGGCGGACTGGTGCAGGCTGCCGTGCCCTGGCCAGGCGCGGGAGGGCTGTGGGAGGTGGCGCCCCTGCCAATCACCCTGCAGGTGCCTGCCCTGCTGCTCACCGGCCTGGTGTGTGGTCCGCGCAGCGCCCTGCTGGCAGCAGTGGGCTACCTGAGTCTGGGGCTCTTCCATCTGCCGGTGTTCCACGGCGGCGGCGGCAGCTCCTATCTGCTCGATCCGGGCTTCGGCTATCTGGCTGGCTTCCTGCCCGCCGGTTGGCTGGTGGGCAAGCTCGCCCGCCAGCCCGGCATGAATGATCCGCTCAACCTGGCGGTCACCGCTGTGGTGGGCCTGGGGGTGATCCAGGCGTGCGGGTTGATCAATCTGGTGCTCGGCAGCCTGGCAGGCCGCTGGAGCCAGCCCTTCCAGGTGCTGCTGGCCCGCTACAGCCTGATGCCCCTGCCTTCCCTGCTGCTGCTCTGCTGCGCCGTGGCTGCCCTGGCCGCCGGTCTGCGCCGACTGCTGCTTGTGCAACCCTGAAAGGCCGTGATCTGTTCGGCCCCGCCATGCCTGCCCCCGCCAGTGCAGTGGCCATGAGGCGACGGGTGTGTTTCCGCATTGCGGCGCTGGTGGTGATCGCCGACCAGCTCAGCAAACACTGGGCCGCCCGGGCCCTGCCCGGCGCCGGCAGCCAGCCGCTGATCCCCGGCCTGATCGACCTGTACTACACCACCAACACCGGCGCGGCCTTCAGCTTGTTCACCGGTTCCACCCGGATTCTTGGAGCGGTGAGCCTGCTGGTGGCTGTGGCCGTGGCCGGGTGGATTCTCAGCAGCGGCCGGCGCGGTCTGCCCATCAGCAGGGCACTCGCCCTGGGCTTTCTGCTGGGCGGCGCCATCGGCAACGGCATCGACCGCTGGCGGCTGGGGGCGGTGATTGATTTCCTGGCACTGGTGCCTGTGAACTTCCCGGTGTTCAACATCGCTGATGTGGCCATCAATCTGGCGGTGCTCGGCTTTCTGGTGGATGTGATTCAGCAGCCCCGGGCCAGCGATGGCTGAGTCCCTGCTGCTGCACCTGCCAGGGGAACCCTGCCGCCGCGTCCAGCTCCACAGCGGCGCCTACCGGCTGGGCCGGGACAACGCGTGTGAAATCTGCCTAACCCACCCCACCGTGAGCCGTCAGCACGGCCTGCTGGAGCAGCGCGGCCAGCACTGGCTGCTGCTGGACAACGGCTCCACCAATGGTCTGTGGTGGAACGGCCACAGGGTGAAGGAGCTGCTGCTCAAGGATGGTGACAGGGTGCGCTTCGGCCCCGAAGATCGGGCCGGCATCCCGGAACTGGAGTTCCACGGCCGCGGGCCCGGCCGGGCGGAGCGGCTGCTGCGGCTGGGCAGCCTGGGGCTGGCAGCGCTGGCCGCCATCGGCCTGGCCACCCTCAGCCTGGGGGCGCTGCAGCTGCCGATCCGCGGCAGTCTGGCGGCGGTACGGGCCCCCCTGGCCCTTTACGACCGCGAGGGCAGGCCGATCACCAGTGCCGAGGGCAAGCGGCACCGCGAGCTGGCGGAGCTGGATGCTTACCCCAAGGTGCTGGTGGACGCCCTGCTGGCCAGTGAGGACAGCCGCTTCTGGTGGCATCCCGGGGTTGACCCGATCGGCACAGCCCGCGCCCTGCTCACCAACCTGCTGGGCGGGCGGGTGCTGGAAGGGGGCAGCACACTCACCCAGCAGCTGGCCCGCAGCCTCTATCCCGACCAGGTGGGCCAGGGGGAGAGCCTGGGGCGCAAGTGGCGGGAACTGCTGGTGTCGCTGCAGCTGGAGGCCCGCTTCAGCAAGCGGGATCTGCTGCTCAGCTACCTCAACAGGGTGTATCTGGGGCCGGGCTGGGGCTTTGAGGACGCCAGCCGCCACTACTTCGCCAAGACGGCCGGCAAATTGGAACTGGCTGAGGCAGCCCTGCTGGTGGGTCTGCTGCCCTCGCCCAACGGTTACGACCCCTGCTTCGAGCCCCAGGCTGCTCTGGATGCCCGCAACCGGGTGCTGGTGAAGATGGTGGAAACCGGTCGCATCTCCGCGGACGCGGGACGCCGGGCGCGACGCAGCCCGGTGAAGCTCAGCCCGGAGGCCTGCCGCGATCAACAGCGCAAGCGAGGGGCACCCTTCTACACCGACCAGGTGCGGCGGGATCTGCAGAGCCAGGTGGGTGATGAGGTGGCTGCCGAAGGCAATTTTCTGGTGGATACCCATCTCGACCCGCAGTTGCAGGCCACGGTGGAGCGGGTGCTGCGCCAGCGGATCAGCAGCAGCAGCAGCAGCCTGGGAGTGAGCGAAGGGGCGGTGGTGGTGCTCGACGCCCGAAACGGCGGGATCCTGGCGGTGGCCGGCGGCCGCGACTACAGCCAGAGCCAGTTCAACCGGGCCACCATGGCGCTGCGCCAACCCGGCAGCACCTTCAAGCTCTTTCCCTATCTGGTGGCCCTGGAGCGCGGCTTCAAGGTCACAGATCCGGTGGCCTGTGGGCAGCTGCAATGGCGGGGGCAGACTTTCAGCAGCGACTGCGGAGGCAGCCTGTCGCTGGTGAGCGCGTTTGCCCGCAGCAGCAACACCGCCGCCCTGCGCCTGGCCCAGAGGGTGGGCCTGGAGGCGGTGGTGCAGAAAGCCCGCGATCTGGGCATCATCAGCCCCCTGGCCGCCGTACCGGGCCTGGCCCTGGGCCAGAGCGAGGTGACCCTGCTGGAGCTCACCGCCGCCTACGCCGCCGTCGCCAACGGCGGCACCTGGTATGCACCCTCAACCATCCGCCAGGTGATGGATGGTGAGACCTGTCAGGAGGAGGATCGGGCCCGCTGCCGAAAGCCCACCGGTCCCGCCGCCACCACAGCTCCCGGTCGGCGGGTGCTGCAGCAGGCCACCGCCAGGAGCATGCAGGAGCTGCTGCGCAGCGTGGTGCGCGCCGGCACCGGCCAGGCCGCCTGGCTGGGCGGACAGGAAGGGGGCAAGACCGGCACCACCAACGACAGCCGCGATCTGCTGTTCGTTGGCTACGACCCCAGAAACCAGTGGGTGATCGGCGTCTGGCTGGGCAACGACGACAACAGCCCCACCCGGGCCAGCAGCGCCCTTGCAGCGTCGCTGTGGGGCGAGATCATCCGCGCCAGCGGCTCCTGACACACCGCCACCTTGAAGCAGCGCACCCGCATCTGGCTTGTCCTCGCCCTGGCGCTCCTGGCCCTGCTGCTGGTGGGGATGGTGCTGCAGGCCTTCAACCAGCTGATCTGGCAACTGAGCAGCGTGCTGCCCTACGGCATGGTGGGGCCGGTGGCCCTGCTGCTGGTGCTGGCGGCGGCCCTGCTGCTGGGCCAGCTGGCATGGCCCTGGCTGCGCGATCTGGGCGCCGGCGGCTGGCGCTGGGGTGGGGGTGGACGCGGGAAGGGCGAGCCTGGACGGCCATCGGCGCCCCCCCCCAGCAGCCGGCGCGATGCCGCCGCTCGCCAGCTGGCGGGCATCGACCAGACCCTGGAGCGCGTCCGCGAGAGCGTGGCCCGAGAGGCCCTGCGCCAGGAGCAGCAGCGGATGGCCGCCGAGCTGGAGCGGGGTGATCTGGTGGTGGTGGTGTTCGGGGTTGGATCGAGCGGCAAGACCTCCCTGATCCGCGCCCTGCTGCGGCAGCTGGTGGGCACGGTGGGTGCGCCGATGGGCTCCACCGCCGGCAGTGAGCGCTACCGGCTGCGCCTCAAGGGCCTGGAGCGGGGCATCTGGCTGGTGGACACGCCCGGAATCCTGGAGGCGGGGGCCGATGGCATGGGGCGGGAGCGGCTGGCCCGCCAGCAGGCCGCGACGGCCGACCTGCTGATCCTGGTGGTCGATGGCGATCTGCGGGCCGCCGAAATCGAGCTCTATCAGGCGCTGGCAGGGCTGGGCAAGCGCATGCTGCTGGTGCTGAACAAGTGCGACCTGCGCGGCGAAGCTGAGGAGGCCAGGCTGCTGCAGCTGCTGCGCCAGCGCTCGGCCGGGCTGCTGGTGCCCGCCGATGTGGTGGCGGCCAGCGCCGCGCCCCAGTCGATCCCCCAGCCGGGCGGCCGGCCCCTGCAGCCCCAGCCGGAGGTGGAGGCGCTGCTGGGGCGCATGGCCGCCGTGCTGCATGCCGATGGCGAGGAGCTGATCGCCGACAACCTGCTGCTGCAGTCGCGTCAGCTGGGTGAGGCCAGCCGCCGCCTGCTGGCCGAGCAGCGGCGCAGCGACGCTGAGACGATCGTGGAGCGTTACATGTGGATCGGCGCCGGCGTGCTGGCGGCGACTCCACTGCCGGGGCTGGATCTACTGGGCGCCGCGGCGGTGAACGCCCAGATGGTGGTGGAGATCGCCCGGGTGTACGGCATCAGCCTGAGCAGGGCCAGCGCCCAGGAACTGGCGGTGTCGGTGGGGCGCACCCTGGCCGCCCTCGGCCTGGTGAAGGGGGG
>Ga0164293_10003610_pt1 | contig 13198 bp, 11 predicted proteins | sample GEODES118metaG_FD_111487 | JGI IMG/M metagenome (GOLD analysis project Ga0164293, IMG submission 111487) | Eutrophic lake water microbial communities from Lake Mendota, Wisconsin, USA - GEODES118 metaG | ecosystem: Environmental > Aquatic > Freshwater > Lake | place: USA: Lake Mendota... | reverse complement strand
TTAAAGTGAAAAATTGCTTTTAACCATGAAAGAGGTTCACATGAAGAGAACATCGACAAAGATCATCGCAGGATTCTTATTAGGAGCAACAATTACGGGTGGTGTCGCTACCGCCGCTACATCAGAGCCACTTGGAGTAAAGGTTTGTGTCGATAAGAAAACACAGGCGATCTTCCTGGCTGGATCAAATGGCTGTTCAATTTCTCGCACCGAGCTAACTTTGGGTGCACCAACAATTGATGTAAAAAGCATCGCATCCCTTGTGACTCCATCTGTTGTCTCAATCAAGGTAGTCGCAGCTGCAGGCACCGGGACAGGAAGCGGATCTATCTACAAGTCAGATAAGACCAGCTCATTTATTATTACTAACAACCATGTAATTGAAGCAGCTGCTGTGAGCGGCACCATCACCGTAGAGCTTCTTAATGGAGATGTTGTTCCGGCACAGATTGTTGGTCGAGATATCGCATATGACTTAGCTGTCATCAAGATCAACCGTGGCAATCTGCCAACCGTAACTGTGGGGGACTCTTCAAAGATAAGTGTTGGTGAATCAGTTGTTGCAATTGGCTCACCTTTGGGATTAGCGAGCACTGTTACAAGTGGAATTATCTCAGCCCTTAATCGTCCCGTTACAACGGGCACTATTGGTTCAGAATCCTTTGTTAACGCTATCCAAACAGATGCAGCGATCAACCCAGGTAATTCTGGAGGAGCACTTCTTGATTCACGTGGTCGAATCATCGGCGTCAACTCTGCCATCGCAACCCTGTCCACTGGGGGAGTAAGCGGAAGCATCGGATTAGGATTTTCAATCCCGATCAATGAGGGCAAGCGAGTTATTGATGAGTTGATAGCTACTGGTAAATCAACACGACCGGTTCTAGGCGTTTTCTTTGATAGCACCTTCACCGGAACTGGCGCTAAAATCGCCAGTTTGAGTCCAAATGAGGGAGCAGAAAAAGCGGGAATTCCTGCCGGATCTGTCATTACTGCAATTGATGGGGTCAAGATCGCAGATCAAGTCGGTGCAATTGTGAAGATTCGCTCTTACGCACCAGGTAGCTTAATCACCGTGACCGTCCTCCTACCTACAGGTGGTTCGAAGAGCTTTAAGGTCACCTTAGGAACAGCACCATCTAATTAACCTGGTTGAAATAGTGTCAGGGTATTGTTGAGCCATGGCACTATTTCAGCTTCAGGTAGCAATTCCAGATCGTCCCGGCTCATTGGGATTATTAGCTTCAGCAATTGGAGCTGCTGGAGGAGATATTCGTTCGCTCGCAGTTGTGAAATCTGAAGATGGTCGCGGCTACGATGACATAACAGTTGCTGTACCAGGAAATGATCCAACTGATTTGCTTAGTGTTTTAGGTGCAATCGGTGGGGTAGAAGTAATCTCAATCAATCCTTTGTAATCATCGACGCGAAATAAGCTCTGCGCCTTGACTTGGCAATGAGGTAAAGAAGCGCGGAGCTTTAAAGCCTTTATCCGAAAATGCTTTTTCAATTTCCTTAATGGTCTCAGTAGTTTTAGATGCCTGAATCAATGCGATAGCGCTTCCACCAAATCCACCACCCACCATGCGAGAACCTAAAGCACCTGCAGATATCGCGGCATCAACAGCGGTATCTAATTCAGGACATGAAACGGTGTAATCATCTCGCAGCGATGCATGAGATTGATTAATCAATCGACCAACCTTTTCAAAATCAGAGTCACTTAATGCATCTACACAATCGAGCACCCGTTGCATCTCAGTCACCGCATGGCGGGCGCGAACAAACTCGGTTTCGGTGAGCAGTAAACGGGAAGCTTCGAGCTGCTGCATGGTTAACTCACGCATTGAAGTAATCCCAAGTTTTGCAACCGCTGATTCACATGAAGCACGGCGCTCTGCATACCCACCATCGGTCAGTGCATGATGTGCTTGTGTATCGATGATCAGAAGCTCTAATCCGCTCGATGCAACATCAAAGGGAATGTTTTTGGTAGTTAGATCTCGACAATCCAACAAAAGCGCAGAACCCTGGGTTGCCATTAAAGAGACTGATTGATCCATGATTCCGCATGGCACACCTACATATTGATTTTCAGCTTTTTGAGTAAGTCGTGCTAGCTCCTCCAAGTTGAATCCCATGTCAAAGAGATGATTCATCGCTGTTGCTACTGAACATTCAAGAGCTGCAGATGAAGATAAACCAGCACCAAGGGGAACATGACCATCGATCAATAGATCCACACCTTGGTTAACGCCCATCGACCACAAAACTCCAAGGGCATATCGCTCCCATTCGCCCTTCAGACCAGGCTTAACCTGGTTGATATCGACGGTGACAACCTTGCTTCTGCGTTGCGCAGATGCGATGCGGACTGTCGAATCATCTCGCTTTCTCGCTGCTACAAAGGTTCGATCTTTAATTGCAAAGGGCAGTACAAAGCCATCGCTGTAATCGATGTGTTCTCCAATGAGATTTACCCGTCCAGGAGCGGCTGCAACTAAGTCTGGCTCTTCTCCAAAGGTTTCAAGAAACCTTTCTTCAATACTTTTCATCATTAACCCATTGAACTGAGCGTATCGGCGACCATTGTTTTCATATCTCGGGTAGGAGCCCAATCAAGGATCTTCTTTGCCTTAGAGATATCTGCAATTAGCACTGCAGGATCTCCGGCACGACGTGGTGAATCAACAAAAGGAATCTGATGCCCAATCGCATCACTGGCAGCTTGAACAACCTCGCGAACCGAGTACCCGGAGCCGCTACCTAAGTTGTAGATCTCATGACCGGCTGCACCTAAAGAGTTCAACGCTTTAACATGTGCATCAATGAGATCGATGACATGGACATAGTCACGAATACACGTGCCATCGGCGGTAGGCCAATCGGTGCCAAAAATCTTGACGGGATTTGCTTCGGTGCTGCGCAGAACATTTGGAATCAAATGGGTCTCGGGGTTGTGGCGCTCTGCCAGCCAACCACGTTGTGCTTTGAGAGCACCAGCAACATTGAAGTAACGTAGAGATGCCGCCGAAATTCCATGTTCGGCAGCTTCTTGCGTGATCATGTGATCAATCGCCAACTTGGTAGCACCATATGGATTTGTTGGAATAGTTTCTGCGGTTTCAAGGATTGGAACAAGTTTTGGTTCGCCATAAGTTGCAGCAGATGATGAAAAAACAATCTTTCTAATTGATTGTTTACGCATCTGGTCCAGCAAAATACGGGTTCCATCAACGTTAACTGATTGATATAGATCTGGCTTTTCTACAGATTCACCTACTAATGATTTGCCAGCAAAGTGCATCACCGCATCGCATCCAGTAAGCGCATCGGCTACCTCGGATGCGTTGAGCAGTGAGCCCTGAATGAAACGCACACCCGCTGGCACCGTGTCTGCATGTCCCATACTGCAATCATCAAGAATTGAAATCTCAAATCCCTGGGCTAACAAAATTTCAACTGCGGTAGAGCCGATGTATCCAGTACCGCCTGTAACCAGTACCCGCATTACAGAACTACTTCACGAAGTTGCGCAGCAGATTGCTCTGGTCGCATATCCATAATGAAGGCGCCCATGGCCGACTCAGATCCTGCTAAGTACTTTAACTTTCCAGGTGCCCGGCGCACACTTGTGATCTGCCAATGCAAACGCAGAAGATCTCTTCCGACGCGAACCGGGGCTTGATGCCAAGCGGCGATGTAGGCCATTTCAATTCCGAAGACACCATCTAAACGTCGAGTAACTTCAAGTGCGATTTCTGGGAAGGCGTCACGATCTAAATCATTAAGCCCAGTCAGATCTGCCACAGGATTAAGGGGGGTTACATGAATTTCAAATGGGTAGCGAGCTGCATATGGAACATAAGCGATCCATCGATCATTACGAGCAACAATTCTCTCCTCATCAAGCAGTTCGCGTGCAACGATCTCATCAAAGAGAACCTTGCCAGTTTGCTCCTTGTACTTGGTTGCTGCTGCCAACATCTTTTCCACGCGAGGTGGTAGATATGAGTAAGCATAAATCTGACCATGGGGATGAGACAGAGTTACCCCGATCTCCTCACCGCGGTTTTCAAAGGGTGCAATATGTTGAATGAAACTTTCCTTTGACAATTCCGCTGTTCTATCAATCCACGCCTCAAGCAAAACTCGAACACGTTGTGGAGTTAAATCCTTAAATGCATTGCCATGTTCTGCGGTGAAGCAAATAACTTCACACTTTCCTGCCGCGGTTCCTAAATCAGTGTCAGCTCCAACGATGTCAGGAAGTGCCCAGTCACCCTCTGGTGGACGTAAAGATGGTGATCGATTATCAAAGACAACAACTTCAAAATCAGATTCTGGAATTTCCGTTAAGAGTTCACCTGTTGTTGGACACAGAGGACACAACTCTTTTGGAGGCAAAAAGATTCTTCCCTGGCGGTGAGCCGCCATTGCAATCCATTCATTGACCAGTGGATCGAGTCGGAGCTCACCAATTCCTGGCTGATCCTCTTGGGGGCGAGCATCGAGAGCGGTACGCGCTTGGCCGGCGGTGTCGTAATAACGAATTGTTCGCCCATCAGCCATATGGCGATCATTTCTGGTGACGCCAGCGTTAAGTTTTTTACTCTCGCTCATAGTGTCGTTACTCTACCTTTGTGAGCAAGCAATCTGCACTATTGAGCGCCCCGTCATCATCCTTGTTGCTGGAAGTTGTAGATGGAGCGCTCATCATTCAACATTGGGGTGCGCCTCTTCAGGGAGAGCTTGCATCTGTTCAAACAGCGATTCGTCCATCGATTGCAAATAGCTCATGGGATTTTCCTCAATTCCCAGGAATCATGCGAGAGAGTTCACGAGGATTTTTGGGGCGCCCAACTTTGTCAGGGCATCGCCAGGGAAAAGCATGGTCAACAAAGTTTGAGGTAACAGATTTTCACCACACGCTAAATCAAGCAACCATAACCCTGCGAGATCTTCACGCTGAGTTGCAGATTGTGCTGAGTTTCGCGTTAGATCAATTTGGGGTCTTAACTCAAAATGCTTCTATTAAAAATCTAGGAACAACAGATTACTTCCTGAATGAGTTCATTCATTGGCTTCCACTTCCAAAAGAGGCGACACAAACTTTAGATTTTGCAGGTCGTTGGTCTAATGAGAGAAACCCGCAAAGAAAAGAGATTGCGACAGGAACATGGGTGCGCGAATCTCGTGAAGGACGTAGCGGTCACAATTTTTCTATTGCAGATATCGCCCTAACCCCTCAAACATCTTTTCAATCTGGAAATGCGTGGGCAGCAAGTATTGCCTGGAGCGGAAACTCACATTACTTAGTTGAAAAACTCTTTGATGGTTCAACATCAATCGGAGCCGGGGAGCTACTGCTTCCAGGCGAATTAACTCTTTCCTCAGGCCAAAGTTATGATGCACCAGCTTTGGTCTCTGTTTTCTCATCCGAGGGTCTTGATGGCGTTAGCGCTGCCTATCACTCACATCTTCGTGCCCGACCAATGCATCCAAAGCGTCCTCGTCCGCTCACACTCAATATGTGGGAAGCGCTGTACTTCGACCACAATGAAGAAAAGATCAAAGCATTGATCGATGTTGCAGCTGAGGTTGGTATCGAGCGTGTTGTGCTTGATGATGGTTGGTTCCACTCACGCCGAGATGATCGCGCCGGATTAGGTGATTGGGTCATCGATCCTGCGGTGTGGCCACAGGGTTTGTCACCAATCATTAAATACATCAATGACAAGGGAATCGAATTTGGTCTTTGGTTTGAAGGCGAGATGGTCAATCCTGATTCAGATCTCTACCGCGCACATCCTGAATGGATTTTGCATGAGGGCGACCGTGTTCCACCTCTGTGGAGACATCAGTTAGTTTTGGATTTAGGTCACGAGGGTGCCTTCAATCATGTTTTGGAGCAAACATCTGCAGTTCTTTCGGCGCATAACATCGCCTACATCAAGTGGGATCACAACCGTGTGCTCGTAGATGCTGGCCACCTTGGTCAAGCCGGTGTTCATCGCCAAACTCAAGCTATTTATCGTTTATTTGCAGAGCTCAAGAAGCGCCACACCGGCCTAGAGATTGAATCGTGCGCATCAGGTGGTGCGCGAATTGATCTTGGCGTAATAGATTTAGTTGATCGCTTCTGGACTAGCGATAACAATGATGCGTTGGAGCGCCAAACAATTCAGCGATGGACATCTCAAGTTATCGCGCCAGAACTTCTTGGTACACACATTGGTCCAACACATGGACATCAAACAGGCCGCACCCTTGAACTTTCGATGCGTGCAATTACCGCACTTTTCGGTCACGCCGGTATTGAATGGAATATCACCGAGGCTACAACTCAAGAGCGTAAGCACCTTGCAACATGGGCGCAGTATTACAAAGAGAATCGAGCACATCTACATTCTGGAAAAATGGTACGAGTTGATTATCCTGAAGCACATGCATATCTGCATGGGGTAACCGCCCATGATCGATCTCGGGCAATCTTTGCTTATGTTCAATTGACACCAACGGTTGCGATTCATCCATCACCATTGAAATTTCCTGGGTTGGATCAATCAGCAACCTACACAGTCAAAGCTGTATTTCCAGCTGGCAAGCCACGTTTCATGCTGATTACTCCACCTGACTGGATGAACGGAATAACGCTGTCGGGCTCAGCACTTGCCTCTATTGGAGTAACAGCGCCAATCCTTGCACCGGCAAATGCTTTCTTGATTGAGATTACAAAAGCTTAATCAATCCAATTCAAGGTGCGCTCAACCGCTTTCTTCCAGCCGGCATAACCAACTGTGCGTTGTTGTTCTGTGCTGGTTGCGCTCCAACGTCGAGATTGTTGCCATTGTTTTCTGACTTCATCAGTTGATGACCAGAAACCAACCGCCAGTCCTGCTGCATAGGCTGCACCTAAGGCGGTTGTTTCACCGATCAATGGGCGGGTGATATCGATTCCCATAACATCTGCCTGCATCTGCATACATAAAGAGTTTGCGGTGATTCCACCATCTACCCGCATCTCCTTCATTGGCACACCGCTATCGGCGACCATCGCATCCATAACATCGCGAGTTTGATAACAAATTGCTTCAAGCGCTGCTCGAGCAAGATGTGCCTTTGTAGCGGCTCGAGTTAATCCAACAATGACGCCCCGAGCATCGCTTCTCCAATACGGGGCAAATAACCCTGAAAAAGCCGGGACAAAGTACACACCTGCTGTATCGGCAACGGAGGATGCAAGTGATTCAGTTTCCGCCGCGTTTGAGATAATTCCCAATTGATCACGCAACCATTGAACAGCAGAGCCTGTTACGGCAACTGATCCTTCAAGAGCGTAATGAGCGGGTTGATCACCGAGTTTGAAACAAACTGTTGTTAACAAACCATTCTTTGAGCGAACGATTTCGGTGCCGGTATTGAGCAAGGCGAAGTTGCCCGTGCCATATGTTGTCTTTGATTCACCGCGTTCAAAACAAACTTGGCCAACCATTGCTGCCTGTTGATCTCCTAAAATTCCTGCGATAGGAATTGATGTACCAAAAGGCCCATGGGGATCGGTCATTCCATAAACTTCAGATGAAGATTTAATTTCTGGTAGTGCGCTGCGTGAAACTCCAAAAATTGAAAGCAGCTCTTGATCCCAATCAAGGGTTTCAAGGTTCATCAAAAGAGTACGGCTTGCATTGGTGACATCTGTTGCATGCACTCCACCCCGAACGCCGCCTGAAAGGTTCCATAACAACCACGAATCGATGGTGCCGAATCGAGCATTCTCACCTTTAGCTGCTGGAACATTTTCTAGGAACCAGTTCATCTTGCTTCCGGCAAAGTAAGGAGCGATGGTCAATCCTGTTGTGTGGCGAATAGTGCTTTGTTGATCCGGGGTGAGCGTTGATAAAAACTCTGTTGTGCGTGTGTCTTGCCACACGATGGCGTTACTTAATGGCTGACCAGTTGTTACATCCCAGACCACCGTAGTTTCCCGTTGATTTGTGACACCAATGGCGGCTAGATCAGAGCCCAAGATATTGGCTTGTTTGAGCGCGCCGGCGATAACCTCTTGAGCACGCTCCCAAATTTCCGCTGCATCATGTTCAACCCAACCAGCCTGAGGCAGTATCTGTCGATGCTCTAACTGATGTTGCCCAATAACTTGGCCAGAGTGATCAAAGATCATGAATCGAGTACTACTAGTTCCTTGATCCAAGCTGCCGATGTAAGCCACGATACGCAAAACCTCTCACTGTAAGTTAGTCTTAGCGTACTCAGTCGTTATGGAGATTCAACGCATATGTTCCTGTCGCAACTTGGCCCAGACCAGCGTGGTTCTGCCATCTCCCAACTGGGCACCGAACAGTTCGACATCGTGGTCATTGGCGGGGGAGTAACTGGCGTAGGTGCTGCTCTTGATGCGGCATCCCGTGGACTCAAAGTCGCTCTGATTGACTCTCAAGATATTGCATCTGGAACTTCAAGCAGATCGAGCAAGTTGATTCATGGTGGCCTTCGTTATTTAGAACAGTATGACTTCAAACTTGTCCGCGAAGCATTACATGAGCGTGAACTTATGGTTGCAACTCTTTGCCCACACCTTGTAAAGCCCGTTGGTTTTTTGTTTCCTTTAACTGAAAAGTTTAAAGAGCGCACATATGTAGGTGCAGGACTTGCGCTATACGACGCGCTGCGCGGATTTCAACGTGCGCTGCCATGGCATAAACACTTAAGCCAAAAACAAATAAATGAAATTGCTCCATCTTTGCGCCATGACATTGTCACTGGCGCGATTAAATACTTTGATGCGCAGGTCGATGATGCGCGCCACACAATGTCTGTGGCTCGTACAGCTGCACGCCATGGCGCAATTATCGCCACACGTGTTTCTGCCGAGAGTTTAATTCGCGAAGGTAAGCGGGTTGTTGGTGTTAATGCTCGCGATCTTGAGTCAGGCAAGAAGATTGCAATCAAGGCAGGTGCCACAATCATGTGCGCCGGTATCTGGAGCGATGAACTGCATAAAAAGTTTGAACTGACACCAGGCTATGGCGTGACCATGAGCAAGGGTGTTCACATTGTGCTTCCGGGCTCTGCTATCAAATCAGATGCAGGAATTATCTTAAAGACAGCTGTCTCTGTTCTCTTCTTGATTCCATGGGGAGACAAATGGATCGTTGGTACTACAGATACTCCATACGATGGAGATCGCGCCGAACCTTATGCCTCACGTGAAGATGTACAGTACATCCTTGATCAAGCAAATCGGGTGTTAGAGCCGAAGTTAAAGGCTGAAGAGATTATTGGCGTCTATGCAGGCTTGCGTCCACTGGTTGCAAATATAAAGAGTGCAACCACAACAAAGCTCTCTCGCGAACATACAGTTGATCGTCCTGCACCTGGTTTTGTTTCAATCGCAGGCGGTAAGTACACAACCTATCGAGTGATGGGTAAGGATGCTGTTGATCGAGCTGCGATTGAACTTCGTCGAATCACCAAAGATTCAGTTACTGAAAAACTTCCACTTGTTGGAGCAGATGGATACTTTGCTTTGGAACAACAAAAAGAGCGTATCGCCCAGGAGACAGCGCTCGATGTTGAGACGGTTACTCATCTACTTAATCGTTATGGCTCTTTGATAAGTGAGATTCTTGAACTTCTTGCGCAAGAGCCAAAGTTGGCAAAGAGGTTAGATGCAGATCTTCCTTACATTAAGGCGGAGATTGTTTATGCAGCATCCCACGAGGGTGCACGTACCGTCGACGATGTGATGTCTCGCCGAACACGGTTGGCTTTCGAAGCCAAGGGTCATGGAGTTGATCTTGCAGATGAGGTTGGAGCTCTCATCGCTCCTGTTTTGGGATGGAGCGCAAAGGAGCGCAAAGAATCGATTGCTGCTTATGAAGCACTTGTTGCACGTGAGCTAGCTGCCCTAGATGAGCTGCTCGAGGTTAATTCTTAATCTGCCCTCTGCATCCATCTGTGGTTGGCTTTTTTGTTGCAGTTGGTGATGGTGTTGGCTTAGGTGATGGTGTTGGACCTTGTGCAACTGTAAATGTCACAGGAAATATTGAATCTTCATGAGTTCCTGATACATCTTGGAACTTAATCTTTCCTAAGTATGTTCCAGCAGGTACATCGCGTAGAGCCAGAGTCCAGACACCGCTTGTTTCTCGCACAATTGTTTGCCTTGGCCTAACTTCAGGGGTTGTGCTCTTATCAAAAACTAATTTCACATTTCCGGTGACAACCGGGGAGCCATCAGGCCGAGCGACATTGACCTTAAAAGTCACATACTTGTTTGTCGTGGTGGAGGATTGAGTAAGCACTGTCAGAACAGTTGGTTCCCGCTGTGGCATTAAATCCACTAGTGAAGGGGTCCAGCTCCCTTTTGCTAGATCTAAAAATGAGGAAGGGGTTCCTCGAAACACATTGAGATCTAATCTACTGCCAGGAACTCCGTACTTTGGCGCAATTCCGCAGGAGGAGTACTGCCATACCGTCCATTGTGAATCACAGTTAGCACCAGTCCATGAATGGACGTAGCAGCCAATATTTTTTAATCCAGGTTGGTTGATGGGATTTGCTGGATCGATCCCATACTGCGCAAGCCACAATGGATATTGAGCAAGTTCAGGTGAACGAGACATTGATCCTTCAAGAAAGGCTGCGTAGGAGTAAAGAATCGGAGTTCGACCTGTTTTTTCCTTAAGGGATGCAAGGAATGTTGTCGCCCACAAAGTAACAGCGCTTCGAGTTGCATACTTCTGGCAGGCCCCGGTCGCTGAATAGCGGACGCACTTGTTTTCTAAATCTAAAGCGTATGGAAGATCTCGTTCCGAGTATCCACCCATAGAGGCCAATCGCCATACTACTTTTTGCGCCTGCGCTAAAGCATCACGTTTGATCTCTTCATTGCTCGAAACATCAGGCAGTACCGCGTAGTGATAAAACCCTGTGTAAATACCTGCAGCTTGAGCTGCATGATGATCCATCGCAGCGTACTTAACAGCCAACAAGTCAGCTGATTCGCGGGTATCTGATGCTTTGATAAAAACAAAGCGCATTCCTGCTTCATACATCTTTACAAAGTCGATCTGCTTGTCATTAGGGTGCTGCCATCGACTGACATCAGCTCCATGAATACGACCCCCAGGACCCAGCAGATCTATGAATTGCGCAGGATCTGCATTTGTAATCTCTGGTTGCTGCTTTACAACTATTGAACGAATCGGGGAGTAAAGCGATTTTCCGTTAACAACAGAGACGGCGCGATACCGAACCTTTGCATCAAGTGCGGTGGCAAGGGCGGTAACTTTCCATGTGCCTACCTTTGTTACCTTTGTAGAAAATCTTGTTGAGCTCCACTTACCCGCGATATCTACCTCAATCTTTACAGGTGTTCCTGAACGATTTGGCTTAAGAGTTCCAAACAAAGTAAGCAATGTTTCAGAGGCGCTCGGTGTTTGACGAACTGACATCGACAGGGTCGATGTCGCAGCTACCGATTGTGGCGCTCCGGCAATTCCTAGCATGAGCGCAATGGTCAATAAAAACACCTTAATTTTCATTGTTCACTTATTTCTACTGTTATGCCGAGAACCTCTTTGACTGAAGCGATCAATGCAGCTTTGAGGTTAGGTCGGGTCTCTGAATACTCGTGAGATGTTGCAAATTTACGACTGTCGGAAAAATCTAGAGCTAAGACCCCATCGGTGTAGGAGATCAGACGGGCATCAAAGTATGCGATCCAGGCGATGCGGTTATGGGATTCGAGGGTGTCGAGAACATCATTCCACCGGCTACGAATCTGCTCGATCTCCATAGGGCCGAACTTTACCTTTCAACCCCCACCGATGCTTTCTCTTAGTGCGTAGGCGCGCCAATCCACTTCAAATACTCTTTCACCAATTGAACTCTCATGTTTTTTCTGTGATCTGGCTGAATGTTCAAAGTAATCGCAACCCTAGAAAGTATCTGCTCGATCGCTTTTTCACTGACATAACGGATCCGGCCAATTTCAGCGTTTGTTAAACCATCGGCAACATGTCGCAAGGTTTCAATTTGAATATTAGACAAGTTAGACATTAATCCTCGAGAATCTTTGTCGTACATTGTGACTCCACCATTTACCCAGGCCACTCGATCATCGGAATTAACTAAACGAGAAGTAGAGATTACTTCGCACAGCGCCGATAAATTGTTGAGAGAATTTTTCATTACAAGCAAAGTTCCCACCGGCAGTTTGGAGGAGTCTTCACCTATTAATCTCATATCAGCACAGGGGACAAGAATGACAACTCCAATCTCTGGTGACTCTTTTCGAATCGCAGTTGCAATCTCAATGGAGCTTTCATCTGTTTTATGCATATCCAAAAGCAAAACATTTGGCTGCATACTTCTAAAGAGATTAATCGCTGCACTTTTTTTGCGTGCCTCACCAACAACATTGACACCATGGAGCTTGAGGGCGGCTCCTACACTTGATAGCTCAAAGGGATCATCGATGATCACTAAAACACGATCACTCATACGGTAAAAGTTACGCTCAGTAATCTTTAAAGTGAAGCATCCACCTTATGAATTGAGTGATAGCGCTGAATAGGGTTTCCCCTAGGTTTTTAACGCTTCAGTAACCGAGCCATCGTTGTTGGTATTGCGGTAATAATCGCCTCAGCATTTATCGGTCCACCATCTGATGCTCGCTCTGCAGCTTGATTGTGAATGAATGCAGCAGAGGCTGCAACATATGCAAGGTGGTTGTAATCATTTAAAATCTCGATCACATTAGTTGCAACAAGTGCACCCAAAATTCCAGCCAACACATCTCCGCTACCAGCTGTGGCAAGCCATGGGGTTGCAACTGGGAGTTGAATCAATACCTCATCATTTGCAACATATGTTGCTGAACCTTTTAGGAGAACGGTTACCCCCAAGGTTTGGGCTGCCATTTGAACCCATTTTTTAGGATCACCCTCGATTGCTTCGGCGGTTACATGCACCCCTCGAGAAGACAGCAGCGCTGCAAGCTCTCCGCTATGCGGTGTAATAACCGTGGGCTGCTCTAATGAACCTGCCAAGGAAAGCGCACCAGCATCCAAGATTGTTGGAACTGATTGCAAGTGAATCAACTTGAACCAACGGTGACGTAACCAGGTAGTTATATCTGAATACTTTTTTGAATTGATTCCACTTCCAACTA
>Ga0164293_10003609_pt1 | contig 13200 bp, 9 predicted proteins | sample GEODES118metaG_FD_111487 | JGI IMG/M metagenome (GOLD analysis project Ga0164293, IMG submission 111487) | Eutrophic lake water microbial communities from Lake Mendota, Wisconsin, USA - GEODES118 metaG | ecosystem: Environmental > Aquatic > Freshwater > Lake | place: USA: Lake Mendota, Wisconsin... | reverse complement strand
TATATTTTGAGTGGATAATGGATTTTTCTGAATCTCCAGTTATTACTCGTAAAATTATTAATGAATATAGTGCTGATGTATTAGAAACTTTGCCTCAATTTTTGAAAGATGAAGGAATGAATCATATTGCTGATAACTTTAAAGAATACATTCAGTTATTAAATGCTACAAGATTTCAACATCTTTCTGTTCCTATTGATGATAGTTTTGATGAAGATTCTAATTCTAAAGATAAGATAGGAGAGTTTTCTTCTAACATGGTTGATTTAATGGCTAGAGGTTCTGATGAAGTTCAGTATCTTTTTGCTTCATTAAAAAGTGATGAAATGACTTATGGTTTAGCTAGACCAATAAATTCTAATTATGTATGGGGAGTTGTTAGTAATTTATTAGCTAATAGCGTTAGTTATCCTGAAGGCATACAAATATTACAAGCAAATTCTTATAAATATCCTTTTATCAATCAGATTTTAGATAGATTAGGTGTTAATGGTAATGATATAGCTTATTCATCTTTACAAGATTCATTTGCTGAATCATTTAACAAAGCTAATTATGATATAACTGTTGCACAAGTTGGTGAAAAACAATCATACAGTGAAGTTGATATGAAAACTAAAAATAGTTTAATCAATCAATTTAAATCTAATTTTAGAACTTCTAAATATGCTAAAAAATTAAGTGGCAAAACTGTAATTAATTATGAAGCTATTAAAGATATGTTAGTAGATAAACCTACTTCAGAACAAAGTCTAGCTTTATTAAATGCAATGGGTATTCCTTTAACAGAATTACCTTCTTATTTAGAATTACCTGCTAGTTATATAATGGCGTTTGTTAAAAAACATCCTAATATTGAATGGTTAGATGAAGGTTTTGGTAGAGATACTGAAAGAGGTAATTTAGATAAAATATTAAGTTATTTAGTTAGTAAAGAAAAAGAAGTAATTAGAACTTCTGTTAGAAATGCAGAAGGAGAAACTATCAATACTAACTCTAATCATAATTATTTTAGTAGATTATTTAATGGTTTAAAAAGTCTTGCTAAAAGAAATTTATTTGAAAATATGTTAGTTAGTACATTAAAACCTAATATATCTTCAGGATTAAAAGAACGTAATGGAAGTGAATCTAAAAACTTTAACAAGTTAACTTTAGGTGAAATTTATCTTACTAAGATAAACAACATGTTTAGTTCAGAACCTTCTATAAATATTCCAGTTACTTCAGATAAAACATTAGTTAGAAGTTTAAAGTTTAATAAACCTCTTAGCGGTAATCAAGAAGAATATTATAATGGTTATATGGCTTATACTGCTATTGGACCTAAATTATATACTAGATTATTTGAAGCTTATCAAAGAGATACAGTTAGTAATTTTCATCCTGATTGGAAATATGGTGCAGAAAATCCTATTGATTTTTGGCATGGTAGAGGAGAAGTTGAAGGTGTGTTAGGACTTGTAACTAAACCTTTAAATAAAGAAGAATTTAAAACTGCTTTTCAAAAATGGTTAGCTTTTCAACAAGGTGAGTTAAAAAAATCATTAGTTTCTAGCGGAGCAATTGTAATGGAAAATGGCAATCCTATTCCTAAATTCGTTATGCCTAAAATTAGTGAACCTAATTTTATAACTAAATTAAATACTACATTAGATTTAATTAATTTTAATGAGTTTTTATTTGGTGTAGAAATTACTCAAGAAATGTATGGTTCAATGGTAGCTGTTAAACCTGATAACTTTTTTAAACGTAATGCTGGAGGTGTAGCTGAAGGTAGACAAGTTAGAGTTGATGCTGCTAGAGATACTATTGTTCAAAACGATAGGTCTAATCTTCCTATTCCAATGAATTATCCTGTTAATAAACTTAGAGTAATGAATCATGCTGAAACTATGGCTTCGTCTAATGATGAAGATTTAAAAAAGTTTCATCCTAGATATAGAGATGATGCTATTAATGTAGATGATGCTCAAGGTAGTATGCCTTTAGAAATATATAGAGAAGTTTTAAGTAGAGCTTCTCAATGGAGTGATGCTCAAGAACAAGCTTTTCAAAAATTAATAAAAGGTCAAAAATTAGGAAAAGAATATAAAGGTATATTTCCTCCTATAAAACCTGTAGGTTATTCTTTAGTTACTGTTAAAGGTAAAAATGGAATAGAATATAAAGTTCCTGTATATATTAAGACTTCGGTTTATCCTATATTTCAAAGTGATGTTGTTGGAACATTAAATGAAGATAAGTATAATTTAATGAGAGAAAAAGGTATAGGATTAGTTATACCTAAAAGCGGAATTAAAATGGCTAACCCTAAAGAGTTACGTGATTTATTTAAAGATGGAACTATTGATTTTAATGAATCTGCACTTGTAGATTTTCCTATGGAAGATTTTAGAATTCAGTTAGACATTAATCAAAAAACAAGTTCTCGTCAATTACAAGGAACTCAGCAACGTAAGTTAGTTTATATGGATTTGTTTGAGAATGGAGAAGCTACTGACCCTCAATACAAACAATGGTTAGACGAAAATATTGAAACATTAAAAGAAATTTCTAAAATTGAAGAAGATAAATTAAATAATAAAGCTGGTATAGTTAACGGAGAAATAACTAATTATAAAAAATTAGTTGATATGTTAAATCAAGAATTACTTGCTAGAAATTTACCTGTTAATATTATTGAAGCTATAAAAACTATTATTGACGAGGGAGGAAATCTGCTTCATCCTATTGATGGTATGCCTTCAAGACAAAAGTTAATGAATTTACTTAACTCTATAGTTACTAATAAGTTAATTAAACTTTATACTCATGGTTCTGCTTTAGTACAAGTATCTCAACATGGTTGGGAGTTAAAACCAGGAAGTACTGTAGATACTAAAACATCTATTGATTTTGTTAGTGATACTCATAAACAAGATTATATAGATAATAATGGATTAAAGTTTTTATCTTTAGGTAAAAATACTGGAGCTGCTCAAATTATTCTTCCTGCTAAATATAAAGAATTTGTAAGAAAAGGAGAAAATGGTAAGTATATTATTGATGATAAAAGATGTTTAATTAATATAGGTTATCGTATTCCTACTCAAGGTCATAACTCTATGCTTCATTTAGAAGTAGTAGGTTTTTTACCAGAACATTTTGACCAAATGATTATAATGCCTAGAGAAATTACTACTCAAGGTGGTTCTGACTTTGACGTGGATAAAATGAATCTTTTTATACCTAATGTTAGAGAAGTAGATGGTAAATTAGTATTTGTTGATGAATCTATTGATGGTAATGCTTTATGGGAAGCTGGTTATAAATCTGGTGATGAAGCTGGAGATAAATTGTTAACTGCTATTTTTAATGATGTTTCTTCTATTGAAGAAGAACCTGAAGAAATTAAATCAAAAGAAGCTTTTTTACAAAAATTAAGACTAGAAGTTCTTCAAAATAAATTAATTACTCAATCATTAAGAATATTAGAAGACCCTAAAGTTAGAGAACAATTATTAACTCCTAACTCTGCTGATACATTAAAAGCTGAAGCTAATGAGTTAACTAAAGAGTTAACAAAAAGAAAATTACCTACTATTAAAATTGTTCCTACTTGGAAAAATATGTTAAGTAGCAGAACATTAAGTGAAATTGCTAATCAAATGTCAGCAGCTAAAGCTTTAGTTGGAATATTTGCTCAACAAGTTACTAATCATGTACTTGCTCAACAAGTAGGTTTGCATTTTAAATCAGGAAGACCTTTGTTTTTTGAACATAATACTGTTAACATAAACGGTAAAGAAGAAATATCATTATCAGGAGTTAGAAGTAAAGACGGTAGTTATGTTATATCTAACATGTTAGGTAATGAATATTTAACTGCTGCTGTAGATGCTGCAAAAGAAGATTATCTTTCTGAATTAGGAGTAACTTTAGCTACTGGAGATGTTACTGCTGCTTTTACTAGAGTAGGGGGAAACAATAAATACTTAAGATATTGGATTAAAAATCCTATAGTTCAAGAATATTTAAAAGAAGTTGAGTTAAATAAATCTTTAATTGTTAAAGGTAAAGAAGCTAAAAGTAAAAAAAATATATTACAAAATATAACTAAAAAATATAAAACTAAGTTAGAATATTTTGTAGATAAATATGATAATAATTCTGAAGAAGCTGCTAAAATGTTAGCTAGTAGAAGTAAAAGAACTATTAACATTGATAATGTAAAAGCATTAGCTTTACGTGATAAAACAAATAATGAAATGTCAATTGATTTATTAAATGACTTTTTATATTTTGAAGATATGGCAAATGTTATACGTCAAAATATAGCTAATACTTCTTTTGATGTTAAAGGTCCTGGTAAAGATATAGTTGAAACTAAATTACAACAATTAAGTTATGAGAATTTTATTAAAGGTATGGCTAATAATAAAGGTTATACTTTAGCTACTATTGTTAATAACGAACAAGCTCCTTATGAAAATTTAATACGTAATACAGTTCTTGATGTGTTTTATCAAAAATCTTTTACTTTCGTACAGTCTATATATAAGGATTTAGTTTTGTTACAAAAAAATGATTTTATAACAAGTATTGTTGATAATTTAATAGTTCCTAGTGAGTATGTAACTAAAAAAGCTACTCCTGAAGAAGCTACTTTAATATATGGTAGTATAATTAATTATATTATTCAACAAAACAATCCTATTAAAAACTCATTGTTTTATGGAGATAATACTTTAGCTAAAAAAATTCAAAAAATTCAAACTGACCCTACTAATGTTCTTTATAACAATTATATAGTTCAATCTATTCAAGCTGAAGAATCAGGTAAAACTGATGTACCTTCACTTATAGGATTTAAAGATAAAAATATTAATTCTTTAGAAGCTAATTTCATAACTAAATCTTTTGGTGAAATTAAAGAAATGAATAAAGAGTTATATGATGATATGATACTTGCTTCACTTTATCAATCAGGTGTAGTTCAATCTCCATTATCTTATTATAGTTTAATTCCTTATAATGATATTTTACCTATTATTAATAAAGCTTTGTCTCAACAATCTGAAATTATAGGTAATCCTAAACAAGTTAATAATGCTATAACTGAAGTATTATCTAATATTGGAGATAAGTTAGATAACATTCAAAAAGTATTTTTAAAATCTTCTGATATATCTGGAGATTTAAATGGTACTGTAACTATTGTTTCAGAAAAAAGTAGAGAAAAAGAATTTATTAGGTTAAGTGTAACCATGCCTGATGGAACTTCTAAAGTAGGTTTATATGAAAAATACTATGGAGATAAATATGAATTTGTACCTAGTAAAAACTATAGAACTTTATTCTACAATTTATCTTCTGAACAAGAAATAGAAAGTGAAGAAGAAGATTTTATTGAAAATGTAGATGAATCTGAAGATACTGTTGAAAACAATAAATCAGCTTGGGATTTTTTATCAGAAGATAATAAACTTAGTATGACTAAAGCTGGAATATCTCCAGAAGAATTTAACAGTATGACTGAAAAACAAAAAGAAATAACTATTGATTGTTACGGTTTAAAAAAATAAAATTATGGGACAGTATAGATGTATAAGACCAAACTTACCTAAAATAAAAGAGTTAAGTAAAAAATTAGGATATTCTCCAGCAACAACTGCTGTTAAAATAGAAGATTGGCAAAATGCTAATAATAAAGGTTATAGTGTTATTCCTACTATATTTGATATGGGAATGGTAACTTTACCTTGGAGTAAAAATATAGAACTTTATAAAAGTTTTAAATTATTAACTAATCAAGGTGAACGTAAACTTTTTACTAAAGAAACAGCTACTAAATTTGCTAATAGCTTAAATGAAAAAGATTACGATTATGCTGCTGAACCTGTTAAAATAAGCATTGATGGTAGCAAATGGTCTATAAGTTTAGCTAAAAAGTTATGGACTAGTAGAGATGGTGATTCTAATCAATTACCTTTATTTAATTCAGTACAAGGTGATACTGCTTCTAATCAAGCTGTTACTAAAATACTTGATACATTTAAAGAAAGATTTAAAATTGATTATGAAATAATTAGTCCTGAACAAGCTCAAGAAGTATTAAAAGATACTGAAGAAAAATATACTAATGAAACTGGATTTTATTTTGACAATAAAGTATATATTGTTGATTATGGCAATGGATTAGATTGGGATTCAGCTATTCATGAATATGGTCATCCTTTTATGAGAGCTTTAAATAAATATAATCCTAATTTATTTACTTCTATTGTTCAACAAATAGCTAATACTCCTGAAGGGGAACAATTACGTGATGGAATTATTGCAGCAGGATATCCTGAAAATCAAATAGCTGAAGAATTAGCTGTTAGAGCATTAACTAAATTAGCTAAAAAGAATATTAATCCTGAAACAGGAAGTTTATTTGAAAAAGCAGTCAATAAGTTATTAAAGTTTTTAACTTCAATGATGAGAGATTTGTTTGGTAAAAAAACATTAAATGTTTCTACTTTATCTCCAAATACTACTATTGAAGAATTAGCTGATATATTTAGTTTAAAACAAGGATTTATTGAAACTAAAGAAATTAGTGGAGAAGTTGGTTTTAATAGAAAATCAACAGTTTCTCAACAAAACGTATCTACTACTTTAGATACTTTACAAAGTAAAGTAAATGAAAAAGATGGAATGTTATCAGTTGACGGATTTGATAATATTTGGAAAAGAATATTTAAAACAGTTAAAGGAAAATATTCAGCTGCTAAAACTGAAAAGCAATTAGATGCTGAAAAAGTTCGTAATGAAGCAGATATGGTTATTCAAAATATCCAATCTGATATTATTAAAAAAGCTTTTCCTCTTGAAAATACTTATGTTGCTGATTATGTAGAGACTCCTGAAACTAAAGGAATGTATGATTTATTGTCTAAACAACTAGCTCCAATTATAGAAAAAGCTAAACAAAGAGGTTCTGTAATGAAAGCTGAAATCTTTGTAGGTAATTCTGTTAGTTCTAAAGGAGATATAGTAAGTATATTAGAAATAGACCCTGAAGGTAATTATTATATTTATGATTTAGGTACTAAGTATAATAATGCTTCAGCTAAAAATAAATATAAAAGTTTAAGTGAATGGACTAGTCAAATTAATCAAGTTAAAACTATTCTTGAAACTGGAGATAGTGTTTTAGGTTTAAAAGCAGGTAAAGTTGAAGGTGCATATTTATTAGAATTAGAAGTTGATTATAAAACAAAAGGATTAAATATTAAATCTAAAGCTACCTATAATGGTACAAATCAAAATGCAATTAATAAGTTTTTAAAAAATAGAGAGATTAAAGCTATGAATATAATAGCTCCTAAATTTTTAAGAACTAAATCTGAAAAGATTAATGATTTTATTGATAGATTGTATTTGCAAATTGATTCTTTAATGCAAAAAACTCCTAATACAGATGTAGCTAAAGCTGCTAACAATGCTTTAATAGAATCTAAATTAAAGTTAGCTCAAGAATTACAAATTGAAGCTAATACTAAAAATTTAATTAATCACGTTCAAACTGAATTAGAAGAAATACGAAATATTTTATCTGAAGCTGATACTGCTGGATTACCTGATAGTAGTGATTTGTTATCGCAATTAGATGTATATAGTAAAATACCTAATTTTATAGACAAACCTACTCCTGAACAACGTAGAGAAATGTTATATGTTCAAGGATTATCTGTTCAATTAAAAAATGAAATTTTAGAATATGAACGTAAACTAATACAAAATGCAGCAGAAAAAACTGGAATTACTAGTTTTGTATCTGATATTTTTGCAGCAGTTAAAGATATAGGTTGGTTTAGAAAAGCAACTATGGGTATATCTAAAATAGATAATCCTTTAGTAGCTACAGCTTTTAGATTATATACTGATGCAATGGGTAAAGCTAGAACTTCTGTTCAAACATTAGCCGATAAAATACTAGAAGCTTCTAAAGAATATAAAAGATTTACTGGAACAGATGATTATAAATTAATTATTGAAGGTAATAATTTAGTTGGTGAATACACTCCTGATTTTTGGAAAGAATTTAGTAAAGCTAAAGACAATAATAATTGGCAATGGTTAAGTGAAAATGTAGTTTATAATAAAGAAAGATATTTAGCTAAAAGAGAAAATATGTTAAATTTCTTAGACTCTCAAAGAAATAAAAACATTAACACTTTAAAAATAGCTAACCCTTCAATTTCAGAACAAGAATTAACTAAAGAATTAGTTGAATTAGAAAAAACTGAAATGCGTAAATGGGATAATGCTAATAAAAATAATCTTTCTATTCATTTTACTCCTAAGTCTAAACATATTAATCCTAAATGGAAAGAAATTAAAGAAGGTAAATATAAAGGAACTCCTGTTGAAGCATTTTACGATTTATATCGTTCTGTATTAGAAGGAGCAAATGAATTATTTCCTGAACACATTAAATCTAATTTTATACCTAGTTTTAATCAAGAATTTATCGAAAAGACTGCTAATTTAGGTTTAGCTGGAGCAATTAAAGCATCAGCTTCAGGAATTTTAGATGATTTATCTACAAATTATGATGAAAACTTATATGGAGAAATAGATTCTGCTACTGGTATGCCTATAGATAAATTATTTATTCCAGGTTTAAACAATAAAGAAAATAAATCAATGGATTTAGGTGTAGTTTTATTTAGATTTATGGAAGGAGTTTATAGATATAAAGAACTTTCTGAAGTAGAACAAACTATACTAGCTGTACAAAGACAGTTGCGTAATGGTAAAACTAAAGTAGTTGATAGTTTAGGTAGAGAATTACCTGAAGGTAAAGTTGCTGATAGAAATGTTACTAATAATCGTACTGCTGATGCTTTTGATGATTGGGTTAAATCTTCAATTTACAATCAAAAAAGAGTCGACGAGGGTTCTTTTGAAATTACTGATAAAAGTGCTGGTGGATTTTTAAAACTAATGGGTCTTATTAAAGAAGGTGATACTAAAAAGATTTCTTATGCTAGAATAGCTGATAAATTAATTAGATATACTTCTTTACATAACTTAGCTTTTAATATGTATTCTCCATTAGTCAATTTATTTGGTGGAGCTTCTAACATGTATATGTCTGGTGCTGGAGGATTAGATTATAGTAATGAAAATTTAACTAAAGCTTTTAGTTATGTAATGCAAGGTAAAACTGGAATATCATCAGAAGATGCTCAAAAAGCAAAGTTGATATATGAATATTTTGCTATTGAACAATCAGATGTTAATAGAGATATAGCTAATGAATTATCTAACAGATATTTAACTAAACTTACTGATAAATATAATGGTATGACATTGCAAAGAGAATCTGAAAATGTTTTACAAAGAGCAGGTTTAATCGCTATGATATTATCAAACAAACATTCTATGAAATGGAATGATTTTAGTGTAGTTGATGGTAAATTAGTTGTAGAAGATAATAATATGACTAAAGAAACATTTAGACAAAAAGTTATAACAGTTAATAGTAAAAATATAGGTGGTGTAAATCCTGATGATTTAGCTTCAGCTAAAAGATATATTGCTGGTAGAATGATTATGCAACATAGAAGTTGGCTACCTGCAATGGCTATTGAAAGATTTGGACAAAAACAATTTGATTATGTATTAGAAAGAGATGTTGAAGGAAGATATAGAACAGCAGTTAGATTATATAAAGCATTGTTTAGCAAATCTTTATTAGAAAAATTAACTCCAATGGAACAAGCTAACCTTAAAGCTACTAGAATGGAAGCTATGTTATTATTGGGAACTGCTTTATTAGTAATTGCTTTAAAAGGAGTTGATGATGATGAAAAAGAAAAATCTTGGTATAAGATATCAAATAAAATTTCGACAAGGGCTTTAGGTGAATTAGGGTTTTTTGTTGACCCAACTTTACAATCTCAATATCAGATTTTATTATCTCCAGCAGCATCAACAGGTGTTTTAGAAGATGTTGGAGGATTAGGCAAGTCTATATGGAAAGAAGCTTTTGGAGATGAAGAAGAAAAAAAGAGAGCTAAACCTTTGAAAAAAACTGTTAAGTTATTTCCTTTAGCTAACAAAGGATATTCGTTTTTAGAAGATTTAAATGTAATAGAAGATTAAAAAAAAGAGTAGGGAAACCTACTCTTTTAATTATTATTTAATAAAACATGAAGAAACTTTTGTTTAAAAGCTTCTTTTATTTCATTGTTAGTATATCCTACTACTCTCATTCCAGTTATTAGAGAGTCTAATACTTCATGTACATCATCTTTTTCTAATGTATGAGTATATTCTGATGCATCTGTAAAAAATTTTATTTTTATTAAGTTACTATCCATATTGTGTATATTATATAAGAAATTATTGCAAAAATACTTATTACAGATAGTATGAAAAGTAATATTTCTATCATTAAAAATATATAATCAATAAAATCAATACTATTAGTAATATTAGGCATCATTTTATAAGAACTTACAGCGAATTTAAAAAATAGCAAACATAATAAGATTGCTAATATTATATCTATTACCATATTATTTCAATTAAAGGTCCGTAATGTTTTTTTAAAAACTTATTACATTCTGCAAAACAATCATCAGCATTCCAAGAAGATGCAGAAGGATGACGAATTTGTTGTACAGTAATGTAATCATTTTTAATAAGTTGTGTATATTCTTTAGCTAAATCTCCCATTGATATTATATAAATAGGCCATTCTAAAGTATTAAGTAAGTTTACAAATTCATAATTAAATTGTTTCCAAAGTTCATCATGATGAAATTCAGATACAGTTAAATTAGAATTGTAAAGTAAAACTCCTTGTGTAGATAAATACGATAAATCATTGTCATAGTTTAATTTTAAACCATCGTATATTTGATTTTCTATTTCCGAATGTATCTTACTTAAAATATAAGGAGTTATAGAAGAGTTTGCTGAAAAAGCTAATCCATCAGAAATGTTACTAGTGTATGGTTCATCACTCCATACAATAACAACAGTTTTGTTTATATCAGTTTCTTTAAAACATCTAAAAACATTTTGTCTTTCAGGATAAACTTTTTGAATTTTTCTAAGTTTAGCTAAAGTACTTCCTAATTCAGCAAACATCGTTGATGATGTTATAGATGAGAATTTCTCATTCCATGTATTAAACAAAGTTTTATATATTTCCATTAAAGTATATTAGCTTTACCGTTTATAGATTCTCTAATATACTTAACAGTAATGCTAAAGTCTTTATACTTTTTTTGTATAAGATTTAATATATAATCTTTATTATTTGAGTCTGAAGATACTGTTTCAAATTTAGATTGAGTATTTCCATCTTTTTCTATTGTAAATGCACAATTATATCTCATTTTCTTTAACTTTAAATCCCCACATAAGGTTAATCCACATAAATTGTTTTTCAGCAAAAGTTTTATTAAACTTAAGTTTTTTTCTTAATAACTCTATACTAAAGTTTTTCCATTCTTCAAATTGTTTTTCAGTAAAAGAATTTTCTTCATACCATTTTTCATTATCTTTAACATCATCTACAGTTTTGTCAAAGTAAGATAATTGTTTATTAAGTATTTTTAATAATACTTCATCTTTTTTAGAGGTCATCTATTTTAATATTATTTTGTTTACGATACTCTATTTCATTTTTATAGATAGGTAAGTATGGATTATCAGGTTCACAATAAGTAAGTAAAGCATTTAAATGTCCATCTGTCATATCTTTTAACAAAGTAACTCTAAACTTACCATAATCTTTACTACCAGGTTTACCGTAACCAAATCTTTTTACATATTCTCTTATTGCCCAATGAGGGTCAGTAGAATACGTATCTAATTCAACATAATCTATTCCATCTCTATGTGCTCTATGAATATAATCTAAACCTCCATCAGTTGTACAACCACCACAACTGCATAATTTGCAATCATGGCGGTATTTACTTTCTATTACATCATTGCAATTTAAACATTGCATTGCATTTCTAACTAAAAAACGTTCCATTCTTTTACTACATTATTATCAACAATTATATTATCTATAACTTTTAACGATTTAAAATTCTTATAAAATTCATCAATAGCTAAAGTTACATCTTTATAATGGTCAATATACTCAATTAAAATAACATTAGCTGTATGGTCTTTAAATATATCTATGCCTTTTAAAACATTTTCTGCATATTTTGCACCTTTCTTAGCTAAACCCTTAATATTATTATGATTTCCTGTAATCATTTGACTCCAAAAAGCATATCTTTCTTGGTCTTCTGTTACAGTTACCCACTCATTTTTTCTCCAGTTGTAATGAGTACCTGTTGTTGCAAGAATATCTGAGTCAATAGCTACAATATGAGAATTAGGAATACATTTATAAGCTGAAACAACATAATCGTCAACTTCAAAATCATTAGCTAAAAATATATTATAATTGTTTACTAAATAAGATTTAACAAAATTCCACCACTTAGGTTGTTCTAATTTTCTATCTTGTTTATAAGTTGGATTAAAACTTAATTTATGAGATATAGTGTTAACTCCTTTAATATAACCAACATAATGAGTAAAACCTCCTTTGTTTAAAATATCTCCTATAACATAATTACAAGATTCTATTAATTGTTCTTCGGTTTTCTCATTGTAAACTAATCTTCCTAATTCATCTCTTTGATATACAGGTTGTCCATCAACTTCATCAATTTGTATTTTGTTACCATGACCAATTGTATAAGCAATTGAATCACAATCAAGAATAGCTATTTTCATATTTTATTGTATTTGTTATGGTCAATATATTCTTCAAACTTAGCTAATTTATAATCAATTCTTTCTTGAATTTTATCATTATTAAACATTAACTTAAGTATTTCTAATCTAATAATTACATCACCAATTTCATCAATAATTGCTTCATCTGCAACTTTTTCTTGTTTTAATAACTTTTGATTAAGAATTAATCCTAATTCTTGACATTCTTCTGAAGCTTTATGAAGATTATAAAAATATCCATTTCTATCGTGAATAGTTTTAATTATTTCTTGATTTATTTCCATCTATTATTTTCTTTAATTTGTTAACATATTCAGTATCTTCAGCATATATACTACGAAGAAGATTAAAATAACCTTCCTCAGTAGTAATATTATAAGCATTTTGCATTTGCCAAGCTTT
>Ga0164293_10003608_pt1 | contig 13200 bp, 7 predicted proteins | sample GEODES118metaG_FD_111487 | JGI IMG/M metagenome (GOLD analysis project Ga0164293, IMG submission 111487) | Eutrophic lake water microbial communities from Lake Mendota, Wisconsin, USA - GEODES118 metaG | ecosystem: Environmental > Aquatic > Freshwater > Lake | place: USA: Lake Mendota, Wisconsin... | reverse complement strand
CCACCTTGCTCGTTGGCTCCGTGCTTGCCGTCATCCAAACCGACGTCAAGCGCATGCTCGCGTATTCCAGCATCAGCCACGCAGGCTTCATCCTCGTCGGCCTCGAAGCCGCCTCGCATGTCTCCAAAGCCGATTCATCGCTTGGTGTTTCATCAGCCATGGCATACCTGTTCGTCTATGGCGTACTAGTGGTTGGCACCCTCGCCGTCGTCTCGCTCATTGCCGGTAAGGGCGACAACGCCACAACACTCGGTGCCTTCAATGGCCTCGGCAAAACCAACCCTGTGCTTGCCCTCGGCATGACAGTGCTTCTGCTCGCCCAGGCCGGCGTACCAACCACATCGGGCTTCGTTGCCAAGTTCGGCATCATTCGCGCATCGGTCTCCGTCGAGAGTTACGTGCTTGCAGTCGTTGCCATGCTCGCCGCAGTTATTGCGGCTTTCCTTTACCTGCGCATCATGGTCAGTATGTGGCTCAGTGAGCCCGCATCAACCGAACGGCGTGAAGTCCCAACCGCATCCGGCATTGCTATTGCCGCCACCGTTGCGGTCACGCTTGTTATCGGGTTTGTGCCTTCGGCACTGCTCAACCTTGCCGCACTAATTCGCTGACCCAATCAAGGGTTTACGGTCTAAAGAATTGCCCCAAGCTTTCACTTGTCAACTCAGCCCCCGCGATACTGAGATGCCCATTATCTGAGTACAGCGAAACTCCATTCAGTACAGATGGGCAAAAATCTATTGAACAAAGTGAATCAATAGGGTCAAAAATTTTCACATTCTCATAACGCGCTGCCAATTCTATATAACCATTCAAGGTCGCTCGCCTCTGAGGTTCAATCGCTGACCGTGGTGTACCAATCTGACCAGAATCGCTTGTTATCGGGTCTCTCAACTGAATAGGTAAAGGTGCCACGAGCACTATGCGCGAGTTCGATTTTTCGAGTCGTTCAAAAGTCTTATCAAGTTCTGACATAAAGTTCGCAATTCTGTTTTCTGGACCAACTTCATTAACGCAGCCACCAGCATTAAAACGTTCACAGGAAACACGAAGTTCGAAGTCTGAAGTCAATTCTGGTGAGCGAACATAGAACGGGGTGTTCTGAGCGATAACGATAACTTCTGGAGTGTTTTTCAGTATCCAACTAAAGGTAAGATCATAATTATCTATACAAAAAGTATCTGACATTTTGTTTTCATCACCAAAGTTATAAAGATAAAAAACGCGATCAGATCTAATGAAAGGACACCCTGGGCTAACGCCGATCTGCGGGCTAAAGCCGTTTGTGTCCGAAATACTTTTAAATGCTTGCGCCAATGAAGCCGCATGAGAATCGCCGATCAAAACAGCGTTGTTCTCACCAGGGACTGCTGTTCGAAGGCAGTTCTCCTCGAGGATTAGGCAGCCGTTGAACGGAACTTCCCAACCACTTGTTGCAGTTGAATCAACTGAAGATTCGATGCGATCCACAGACTGGCTTTTCAAGGCAAGGGCGGCAATTGTTGGCAGAATTAAGAAAGCGAAAGCAAAAATACCGGCCTTCGATCTCGAAACGGTAGCCATCTTGCGCCACGGTGTTTCCACGAAACGGTAAGAAAGCTCGGCTGGTATCAATGAAAATAGTGCTGCAAAAATCCCAACATAGGAAACTGAAGGGAAAAGTTGTTGTGCAAAGACGATCATTGGCCAATGCCACAAATACCACGAATAGGACCGGTCTCCCATTGCAACAAGAATCTTGTTGGAGAGCAACCGAGTGTTGACCCAAGACACAGAAGCTCCTTGCGTGAGCAATGCTGCTGTTGAGAGAACTGGGATAAGCGCCAAATAGCCCGGGAATACCATGTCCTTATTGATCAATAATGCCGAGAGTAAAATTCCCAAAAGACCAAATGGCGCGACCCAAGACAATCCGGGTCGATCCTCGTTTAGCGCCGATTTCGATGAAATGTAAAGAGCTACAACCGATCCAACACCAAATTCCCATGCTCTCGAGAATGGAGAATAGAAAGCTATTTTTCTGCCCTCTTCAAGGCTCCAGATGAACTCTGAACCATACGAAAGAAGGAGGGTTAAAACCAATGAAAGCGCACTAACGAGAACAGCACAGCACAGAAATACACGCCGATTCCGGCTTCCATTCCACTTTGAGAATGTTAAGCCAGCGATAAAGAGGAGCGGAAATGCAAAATAGAATTGCTCCTCTAAGGACAGCGACCACATGTGCAATAAAGGGTTTGTCTTAGATCCGAGCGAAAAGTAACCATCAAGTTCGTTCGATAAGTGAAGGTTGGAATGGAGAAAAATTGCGGACAGGGCAGTCCGTGCAGTCCGTGAATACTCGAACCAGGAAGATTCGATTAACCAAGACAAGAAAAGAACGGAAATGGTGAGTGTTCCCGCCGCCGGAATTAAGCGTTTGGCCCTCCGAAGATAGAAACTGCGGAAAACTGCTGACTTCTGGATGGATTCATCCTTAAGCAACACCTTGCTGATTACAAAGCCCGAGACGACAAAGAAAACATCGACGCCCACGAATCCACCGTCGATTGGCAAACCGGAGTGATAGAGAACGACCAACAGAACCGCCAGACCGCGAAGGCCCTGAATATCTCTACGGATCATTTCAACAGTCTAAAGATGTAGATATTTTCATTCTGGTATTCCAACGAAGCCCACAGCGACCAAGGCATTGATATACGACTAAATCCAGTCGGCAATAAATCCGAATCAAGAAAAAACCACGTAATTCCCCGACCCAATAATGCATCTTTAGAAACTTTGGAAGGTGAGTTTGCGAAAGCCAAGCTGTCCTCAATTCGATCATTTACCCAATTTGGGTAGGGTTTGCCTCCAGTGACAAATCGCGGACCCTCAATAAGAACTCGCCTATGTGCAACTGCAGAGATCAGATAACTTGATTCATCAACTCCGCACTCATCGTCGTTACCGCAGATAGAACGATTCGTCGCAATAATGGCGTCTTTGTCAGAATTATCGCTCAACCATTTCAGGGATTCAATTTCAACCTCTGTAGCGACGCTTCCTTTGGGCGCGTAGGAGGGCGCGATAATGGATTGTCTTACAAAGATGCCAACACTGCCCGAGACTAGGCAAACGACAAAAACAAGGGTTCTGAGATTGTTCGTAACCGAGTAACCCCTAAGGCCATAAGCAGCTAGGAAGATTGCGGATACTGTCAAGGCGCAAATGAACGGAATTGCAATTTGAAGTATTGAAAATCGAAACAAAGAACCCACCGCATTTGAGGAGTCCCAAATTATCAATGTGATAAATGATCCAATAAAGGAAAAAACCCCGGGCACGAAATAAAGGCCAAAGCGAGTATTCGGAGCCGACGTATCAAGATCAGCTAAAACTACACAAACTCCAACTGATCCGTAAACCAAAGCATTATTGAGAAAGTAATGCTCCGCCGATGCACCGTCTACAAAGAAACGTATTAGCCCGGTAAGACTTGCACAAAATAAGAACACCTTGAAAGAATTAAGTCGCGATGAAGAATTCATTTGAAACAATAAAGGCAAGCGAGTCGCCACGAGAATCGAAATCAGAACGAGAGCTAGAAACACTCGATATTCAGAACCCAAAGCTACATTCATCAAGTTCCAATCGATGGTAAATGAACGCTTCTCCCACTCATTGGGAGATAGGAACTGAGAAAAAACCAGTGCCGGAATGGCAAGAATCCAACCAACTTGCATGAATGCTGTTTTCAAACTCTGTCTCTTGGCGAACACGTCATAAGTAATCATGCCAATCGTCCCAATTAATGGGGCTACGGCATATGGAATTTTGGACAGAATGATTACACCTATCAAGATCGAAATCAAAAGCGTTGATTTAACAACTTCGGACTTGTTAAACACAACCATTACTAAAACCAATGCGAGAGTCCAAACAACTGGCAGAACGTTTGACGTATTCAATACATAAAAAAATCGAATTGGGGTCGGCGCCGAACTCGTCGCAAACAGAACAATTGGCAAAAATACAATGAACCTTCGCCGCATCGACAAACGCGAACCAATAGAAATAAGTAGTGCTCCGATCGCAGCAAATGAAATTGCCGGAACGACGTGAAGAGTCATTGTAAACGGGGATGCGTTTGTTACGCGTTGGACCAGACCTGACCAAGCTAGCGAAAACCAGTGATACCGGATATCTGTACCGAATGCGGCTGCATATTCTGACCAACCGAAATGAGAAATGGAATAGCCGACACTTTCGCTAAAGATTGCATCATCGGTGCCGACATAAAGAGGACGCAAAAACCAATTGCCGTAAAGAATCGGTGATTTGAATGCGTGATACACGATGAGCGAAAAAACCGATCCCAAAATAGAAATAACTTGCAACTGATTTTTGCTCAAGCGTGCATAATGAGTAGCACAAAGCGCCCCCAGCAATACAACCAAAGCCCATAACGATCCAGAAAAAAGCTCACCGAATCCGAGGAATATGAAAAGCATCAGATAAATGGGTATTTGGATGATATTGATAGTTTCAGCTTGCACGATGCCATCGACTGGCAAAATTTTCTTGAGAGTGAATGCAATTAATGTTGCGAATGCACCGATAATTGCGTAGCTGACTCGAAATCCTAAATTCACCAACATCTGGTCAATAACTGTGAAGAATATTGCACCGAAAGCAAATCCCATTCCGAAAAATTCAAAAAAATCAACAGCTCGACCCCTATTGAGCCTGCTCCAAACTTCACCACCTATTAAAACTTGAAAAGAAATGAGAGCAACGATCTTGATGGATTCCTCATAAGGAACACCTCTGGCGAGAAGGACACCCAACCCAAGGAAGATTGTTTGGCAAAAATACGACCATGAACCTTTCGGAAAAATCTTCAAAAATGACACAACTTACTTCACGACACGAATTGTGGTTGGCATAGAACGAAATTAGTTTACGCAAGCCTCAATGGGCAGAACCTCAATTGTGACACCAACATCATTAAAGACAAGAGCACGCAATCTTCCATTTGTTGCTGTAATTCGTATGATTGCTTCAGGTCGGGGCGAAGAGCAATCTACGTATCGAAACACATCGGAAGTTTGATTCAGCCCCGGATTGGCCTTTTGAAGAATCTTATCCCATTCAAAGGAACGTATGCTGCGCCCTCTCGCATTGAACCTGAGAGCCTGATCGTCAATGAGTACAGAATTAAACTGCTTCACATCATTATTGCTACTTAAGGCTTCGATTACGTCCCGTTGTTTACGTGCGTCGAGCAGATACTCCTGACTTGTTGAAAAATTCAAAAAGGAGCTAACCAAAGCGACTAATGCGATGGTGCGACTAAATTTATGCACATTAGTACTAGTAAGGAAGTTGACTAACCCAACGATCATTACAGCAAGCCCGAGTGGCATTAACAGTTGATGCCGTGAATCCCAATCACTACTTCCAGGAATGAAGCCGATCAAGATTGTGTTTAGATTAGCGAAATGGCCCAAAGCGAAATAGGGGAACATTGCCAATGCAGTCAGTACAAACCCGATTGCGAATTGTATTTGGCCCCTGGAGTGATCGTACTTCCACTTACGCTGTATGAGCCCCCAGCCAATAAACATGATTGATAAACCTAAGAGAAGGGCACCCCTTAACATCCCCGACAATTTCGGTGTGTAATAAACCTCACGAGTTATATCCACCATCGGATTCAACTTTGGCTCGATGAACCAAAATGCGATCGGCGCTATGCAAAAAATCAGATTTCGCTTTAACCAATTGCCATAGTGCTGGCCACTTTCTAAGAAATTATAAAGGGATAATGACAATGGAACGATCATAAAAACCAATAGTGATGCTGTGTCAAAACTGAACAAAAACAGAAACAAAGAGACAGCTAAAGCAAACCAATTTCGTCGAGTTGAATAAATCCACCAGGCAAGAAAGAAAACAGAATAAGAAAACGTATACATGAATATCGTCATTGAGGCTCGAGCCGAATTCACTGGCAATAGTAAAAAGAGGATTACAATCGCATGCCTTTCTACGACCATCAGCCATTTTTGGGCCTTAAGAATTCCGTTTAGAGATAACGCCGCAATCAAAAATGCAAGAAATGAAAATATGCGAAAAGACGATAAAAAAGATTCAGCCATCCATCTCTCCAAAACCAATCGAACAGGGCTGAATCCCGAAAAGGCACCAGTTTTCCAACGTGTATCAAGCGATTTGATATCAAAGTAATTAATCAAATCATCCCAAAAGAACGTGTTCAAATAGAAAAACGTAAGCCCATAACTAAACAAGTAAAGAAGTAGACCGTATCGGTATGTATTTTTTTCATTAACCAGCATGGGGTACATTGCTCAACCTTCTTGTTCTGGAGTTATCCGCTCTTTGATAGGTCATTAAAGTTGGCAAGATCAGTTAGTCGACAATTACTGAATGGTGAATATCTGAGTGCATATGTTACATCTAAATTCAATTCTGAATTGAATAAAACTCCAGTCAAAATGCCATTAACCCTGAACACCTGGAATTTTGCATCTGGTTGAGCGCGAAACTCAAGGCAATTACTGTATTCAATAGGTAAGGTAAGGAAGCTTTGGCCTTCTGATGACGCTGTCAGTCGAATATGACCACGCACTATTCGAAGCGATGACTGTGTAACCGGTACAAGATTCAGATTGCTGGTGTTGATGTTGGTAACAACAGCCATTGTTTCTGGGTTGAATTCTTTATCTTCCATTTTTGAATAAATATCATCGAAATATTCGCCGCGCAAAAGTGTTGTTGGCGAATAATCACCAATATTCGGAGATTCAAGTTGATAAACAAATTTTGGTTCAGTTCCGGTTGTCCCTTGAGCAATAATTTCACGATTCGTTAGCTCGTTGTCGGAAAACACAAAACGAACACCCAACATTTCGAGCATGTCTGGGTTGAACTTTCGAAATGGCAAGAAATTGCGAACAATATCTGGATTTTCGTCCATAAAGAATCTCATCGCAAATTTGGCATACTGCGCAGTTTCACCGTGGGAATACTCATCTAACACGGGTATCCCTCGGTAATACAGATGCCTTAATTGGAATGTCGATAAATTGTTTGTTTCGCGAGAACTGCCAGGCAAAGCACCCATGTAGACCGCACCACGCCCTCTGAAAACGGGATCCTTAAATAGTCCAATTTCGGATTCCAGACGTGCCACCAAGGGGGTTGGTTCGGAAAGAAATGGAATTTGGCTTTCGTTCATTTGAGCATTTCGGTAGCACCAAGCAAATGTCCACAACGCAAAAACCAAGGGTACAAAAAGAGAAAGCGCCAATCCCGAATTCGATAGAAAACGCAGCTTGCTGTTTACGAGATCGACGATACTTTCAAATTGCAGACATACCGGAAAAAGCAGCAACGGCCAGACAAAAAACGCAAAATATTGCGGCGAAGGGCCAATCTCTGTTGATAGTGAAGTAAATAATACTTGGTACATCAGCACTAAAACCACCGAGGCAACTGTCAACTTTAATGCAGTAATAAACTTCTTTTGATTAACGAACGTGGCTATCACGGATAGACCGATGATAAAGGCCATTAACAATGAGACAACTGCATGATTAAGAAAAAACGAGAGCATTGGATCAAAAGATGTGCTTTTTGAAACCTTTCTGTTACTCATTTGATTTTTGAAGACAACGGAACTTGAATTGAGAATTAGTCCCGACAGCATTGGAATGAATCCACTTATTAATGAAACTAAAATTATTGAGATATTGGTCAAGAAGTGAACCTTCATCAAACTCCGATTTCGTCTTCTTGCGTGAATTGCTAATCCAAAAAAAGAGATGAGAAAAAAGACGGGGACAATGATCGGCGCGTACTCCATAAACACAACTGATGTGTAGAAGAAACAGAAGATGATCAGGATAGAAATAGCAAAGTTGTGTAACCGAGATCCTTTGCCTAATCGAATAACAAGGGCCGTGTATGTGATTGAAGATGCCAACAAGAGTGTCGCAATTGGTTGAAGTATGTTAAATGTTGTAACGGTGAACGGGTTAATACCATTCATGACAAACGGGATGAGATGACTTGCAAAGATAGCTGCTAACCACCCGATCCCGATTGATCGAAACAGAAACTGAATTGCAATATGTAGCAATAACGATCCAACGAGAAGAGTTCCAATCATCGAAAATTGCCCTGCTGGAAGTTGTGCAGCCCAAGCAAGGGGATTAAATCGATGATTTATACCGACCTGTATGTTGAACAGTGACTGCAGATAATCACCTTGAGGCATAAGTCGAAAGCCGTCAAATTTTGATTGGAGAATTACTGTGCCCGAATTATAAATCGAATCGAAATTTACTAAGCGCGCTTGGTTGCCGCCGGTGTAAAAAATTAAATAATTGCAGATAGTGAATACGATCGTATTGACTAGCAGAAAGACAGGCAGGATCTTTTTCTGGGAAACATCAATTGCTAGGTGAGTCATTTGTCGGCTCATCCTTTCTTTCATTTGAAATCTGTAACTTCGTTCAGATCTTATTGCTGACTTTCAATAACCCATTCGTCAATCAGACTGGTCGGATAACCACGATGGAAATGGAAACGCCATGGGTATGCGGCTTGACCTGATTTGTCATCAAGAAGAATGTCCTTGGTTCCACCATATTTTGCAGGGGAGCCCGCGACGACTGTATTTGCATTTACGTTTTTGGTTACGAGGCTGTGGGCGCCGACAAGTGCTCCCTCGCCGATATTCAAGCCGGGTAACACCGTGGTCATTGTTGCTATTACTGCGAAACGGGAAACTGTGACACCCAAAAGGTGATTACTCGGTGGATGTGGATCATTCGTGAGTACTACATACGGAAACATCCAAACGAAGTCTTCTATCGTGGATTTTTGGCCGATATGTACGCTGCTATGCAACTTGACGTAGTTGCCAAACTTTGATGATCCTTGCAGATCACAAAGTGTTCCAATCTGGAAATCGGAACCAGCCTCGATATTCTCTCGAACTGTTACTCGATGTCCAGTCACTAAGTTGTGACCAAAACTTGAACCAGCATAAAAAACTGAGTGTGAGCGAATGTTGCTTTCTGCTCCGATGAACAGTTTTGGCGACTGTGCGTTAGTCGTCTGAAGCCCTATTTCACAAAACGCTCCGATTTTTGAGTTGTCGCCAATTTCGACGTTGTCGTGCACGATCGTGTACGGGCCGATTTCAACATTCTTTCCAATTGCAGCCGATTTGCTCACGTAGGAGGTTGGGTCAATTTTCATGACATTCCAATAATAGTCAACTTTTGCAAGAGACTGAGGGCGCATGCGCGTTGATCAAAAGAGTCACTCAAATTGAAGAAAGTTCCTAAACAACAACAAATGAAGCAACAAACCAATCTTGGCATAGTGAGGTTGGTGCTCCTTGAGTTGGCCCACAGGGCTAAAATGAAATTCATGGACAATAGAGATCCACACAAATTGTCAGTTGTGATTCCGCTCTACCGCGGTGAAAAAACCTTGAGACGAATAGTCGAAGAGATCACAGCTTTCTATGAGCCAACCCGAACGCCAGAAAACCGGGTGTTTCAAGTGGTTGAAGTGATTTTGGTGGATGACTGCAGCATCGATGGGACTTCCGAAGTTATGCGGTCACTCTCGACTGATGACAATCACATTGTGCCAATTTGGTTGACGCGGAATTTTGGGCAACATGCGGCAACGGTTGCCGGAATGGCTTCATCAACTAGCGAGTGGGTTGTGACAATGGATGAAGACGGCCAACACGATCCAAAGGATTTTGGAAGATTGATCGATACTGCTATCAATGCGCAAAGTCCAGTGGTCTACGCCCGCTCTGTAGTTCGAGAGCCACATGGAATCATTCGAAACACCCTCTCTCGATTCTTGAAAACCTTTGCGCTCCCGATGCTCATTAGCGATAAGAATTTTCGTTTTTTTAGTAGCTACCGATTAATGACAGGTGAAGTAGCACGAAGCGTGAGCGTATTTGCAAATCGAGGCGTTTACCTTGATGTGCTGCTGTTGTGGATTTCTAGAAGTTCAGCTGTTTGTGACGTGGAGTATAGAAACGAATTGGAAGCGGCTTCAGGTTATAACTACAGGAAGTTGGGTTCGCATTTTCTCCGCTTAGCTCTTAGTTCCGGTACCCGTCCCCTCAGATTGGTTACTATAAGCGGATTCTTGACTTTTGTGTCTGGTCTGCTTGGTGCGGTTTTTGTCGTGCAAGGCAAGATTGCCCATGGATACGACCTGAAAGGATGGGCATCATTGACATCAATCGTTCTTGTGCTCGGTGGTCTGGTTCTACTTTCGCTTGGGATCATTGCTGAATACGTTGGCTTGTTGGTCCGTAAAGCCTTAGGAGCCCCCCTTTATGTTGTCGGAAGCAATCCGTTATCTGGACCACTGAGCAGAATGTAATTCGGAGAGAAAATTGAAACACTGGGTAATCGGTAAAGGAGGGTTGCTCGGCTCAAGCATGGATCAAATTCTTTCTGATCCAAGAAGTGCTTACCAAATTACAACAGTGTTTAACTGGACCTCAAAGATCAACTTATATCGTCAAATAGACAACGCAGTAAATCAATTCTCGCAGTATGTTGGCAACGATAAATGGTCGATTTATTGGTGCGCAGGAGCTGGTACAGTCAGATCGTCTGAGGGGTTGTTGGAGCAGGAAACTAATGCAATCGAGCAACTTCTTCGTTACACAAAGAAGTATTTTGAAGATCGACTTGCTAATGGACAATTCTTTTTTGCTTCATCAATAGGCGCTATGTACTCGGGTTCTTCCCAGCATCCTATTGATGAACAAACAGAGGCCGCACCAGCAGGACTTTATGGTCGACAAAAACAAAAAATCGAAAATCTATTGTTTGATTTTGCAATAGAGAACAATTGCAGTTTGTTAATAGGTCGAATTGCAAATTTGTACGGTTCGAATCAAGACTTAGCAAAGAATCAAGGGTTGATAAGTACAATCTGCAAAGCAAAAATACTTCGACAGCCACTAAGCATATATTCTGAACTTGACACGGTCCGCAATTACATTTATGCCGACGATGCGGCTCGACAGATAGTCCGACACGCCGTGAGTTCAGATACGGAATCAACAGAAAAGATAATCACTCGCTTGATCGCATCCAAACATAATTACTCAATAAGTGCGGTACTCAAAGAAGCTGAAAATGTCTTCGGCGAGCCGGTTGATTATTCTTTGCGCACAAATCCAGACCCCGAGATTTATCCGCGCAATCTGTCCGTTCGAATCCGCAAATACGAAATACAAACAGAAATCGAGTCGGTCTCACTAGCAGTTGGCATCAAGAATATCCGCAATACGTTGATGAGTGCTCATCAAATGGGCCGTTTACTTGAACGTAAAGTTGCAGTGTGAATCATTCAGTGAAGTAGGCAAAGGCCTGTACTCGTAAGTTGTCACGACTGAAACTAACCAAGCCTAAAAATCTTGGTAGTCGAGTTTATAAAGACAACATATACGTCACGACAGAAAATCGACGATATTGGTTTGGATCGGTCAATAACAAACCATTTAACGTTTGATTCGACAAGCTTCTCAGAGAGTGAACAGTCTCCAGATTTCGGAAAGTTAACGGACAAATTGTATCTCCATGACTCATCTGCATTTAACGAGTACCCCACCGAGCCGAAAAGAGGACTTTCAATGAACGCAGTTCGTTGAGAAACTGACGAGATTAATGCTTGGGTATTTTGTTGCCAACAAAGCGGAACAGAATTAGGTGTCTTGCCAGATGGAACTGTTTGACTGTCACAGATATAGTTGGTGGCAAAGACGTCTGTTGCTACAGAGTTGTCCCGAAGCCATATCGCTGCTTCTTGGATTTCGGGAATTAGCAACGATGAGGAATAAGAATTATCGCCAAATAGTTCATCACTAGCGTAAACACCTGCTATTGATCCAAAGTAAATACCTACCCCAGAAGAGAGAGACGCCAATGTGAACAGTGAATAAAGACCAATCAACTTAAAGTTGACATTGCGGATGTAACTCCAAAAAACCAAACAACACAGTAAACCAAAAAATAGTGTTGTGAGAAGCCCGTCTTTAGCAATGATTGACAACACTATATTGTTGCCGAAATGATACAGCGGAGTTGTGGAAACTGAATGCAAAAAACTTGTGAAAGATCCCAGTAATAAGAACCAGACCAAGAAATTACGGCTGCGATTGTCCTTAAAGAGTTGCAAGAGGCTTCCAATAAATCCTGCAGAGATAACCGTGCTTATCGATATCGCAGCTGTAACAAGATGGAAGTACCCAGGGCTTTCAACAATCAACCCCCCAATCAAAACCAAAATTGTGATAACTCGTATTGAGTCAATCAAATTCTTCTGGTTAGTGTTCAGATCTTTGCTCCGAATTTGAAAAATCATAGCACGAGACAAAAGAAGGATCACTGTAGGTACCAGCGCATAAAGAATCCAACTTGTCGAAAACCTGAAGCTCAATCTCGCATAGTCTTCCGACCCTGTGAAAAAAAAGAGATTAACAAAAACAAAAATCAGCAAACACGAAATTGTGCTTGTCAGATAAAGGATTGAGATCTGCCTGTTTCGAAAATAGTCGAATACAAATAATCCCAAAATGATTCCTAATGCAATAGCTGAGTATGGAGCCTTTGCGAGCGAAAGCGCACCAAAGACAATTGTGAGAAGCAGGAATGAACTTTTAGTTCTATAAATGGAAGAAAGATTTAGCAGAAATACGAAAAAGAACAACCAAGATAATCCCAAAACATTCTGAATTCGAAGGGCAGTGACAAATTGCCAACTATTTGGGAATGTTGTTGATACGGCAATCATTATCACACCAGTCAGTGCAGATATTGTGTCTTTGAATAAATCCAATACCGTTGAGTACAGAATTGCAAAGACCGAAATTGAACCTATTGCGATGCCAAACAATGCGGTCACAACAAATGGGCTACTGGTTGTGAGTGTGGAAAGATCACCAGCCCATATATTGGTTAGAAAATAGGTGTTTAATTTGGTTTCAGCGTAGAAAGGGTTCGTTGAAACATTCGCAAGAGTGGACCACGCAAGTGCTTCGTCGTACATTTGGTCCATTCGTACAAAATCATTGATGCCCCTCTGCATTCCAAGGAGAGAAACGAAAATTGTAGAAATTATGCTCCCTATAATGTT
>Ga0164293_10003605_pt1 | contig 13208 bp, 14 predicted proteins | sample GEODES118metaG_FD_111487 | JGI IMG/M metagenome (GOLD analysis project Ga0164293, IMG submission 111487) | Eutrophic lake water microbial communities from Lake Mendota, Wisconsin, USA - GEODES118 metaG | ecosystem: Environmental > Aquatic > Freshwater > Lake | place: USA: Lake Mendota... | reverse complement strand
GTGGGCTGGAGCCGGCGCCCGGTGCGGCGGGTGCGCAAGGCCCTGACCCACAGCCTGCTGCGGGTGGGCCTGTGGCGCCACGATCCGCGCCTGCCCAAGCTGGTGGGCTTTGCGCGCTGCACCGGCGATGGCGTGGTGGAGGCCACCGTGTGGGACGTGGCCGTGCACCCCCGCTATCAGGGCGCTGGGCTTGGCAAGCAGCTGATGGGCTACGTGCTCGATCAGCTGCGGGAGATGGCGGTGGAGCGGGTGAGTCTGTTTGCCGATCCCGATGTGGTGGGTTTCTACGAGCGCCAGGGCTGGGAGCTGGAGCCGCTGCAGCGCCGCTGCGCCTTCTGGTACGCGCCCTGACTCCGCCCGGCATAGAGGGCGGCCAGAATCTCGATTGGAATGCCCTGGCGCCAGAGCCGCCGCAGCTGGGCGTTGGCCAGGGTGGTCTGCCACACCCCTCGCTGCCGCCAGCGCCGGTCGCTCACCGCGAGCGCCAGACCGAGGCTGCGCAGGCGGGTGAGCGGCGCCAGCCGACGGGCCAGCTCCAGGTCTTCCATCAGCGGCAGGGGCGGGATGCCGCCGGCACGCTCCAGCAGGGGCCGGCCCAGCAGCAACCCCTGATCGCCATAGGGGAGCTGGCGCCAGCGGCTCCGCCAGGCCACCGCCAGCTCCACCAGCCGCAGAGCCGGGTCCACCCCCTGGATGCCCAGGTCAAACCACCACGCCGGTCCATGGTTGGCATCACTGCGGGCGATGGCGCTGCCGACCGCCGCCGCCCATCCCGGCGGCAGGCGCACATCGGCGTGCAGCAGCAGCAGCCAGGGCGTGGTCAGGGTGGCGGCGCCGGCGGCCAGCTGCAGTCCGCGGTTCGGGCCGCAGCGCAGCACCTGCGCTCCACCCAGGGCCGCCAGGCGGGCGGAGCCGTCGTGGCTGCCGCCATCCACCACCACCACCGCCGCCACCAGTTCGGGCGCCGACTGCAACTGGGCCAGCAGGGCCGGCAGGCTGCGGGCCTCATTGCGGCAGGGGATCACCACGCCCAGGGGCGGCGTCGTGGGTGGTTCCCGCTCGAACCCCGACAGCTGGCCCCAACGCTCACCCATTGCCCCGTCTCCCGAGTCAGCGCCAGCGGGCCAGCTCGGCCGCCCGATCCAGGTCGGACTGCCGCCGCAGGCAGTGCCAGTGCAGGCCCTGCCTGGCGGCCTCGGCCTGGGTGCGGGCCAGCACCTGGTCGCCACCCCAGGGGATCCCGCAGAACAGCGGCGGGCAGCCGCGCTGCAGGCCGATCAACCAGTAGCCGCCATCCACGGCTGGCCCCAGCACCAGTGGGGTCTGCTCCAGGGCGCTGAAGGCCTCCAGCAGATCGCCCGGCTCCAGCTCGGGCAGATCGCTGCCGATCAGCACCACCCGACTGGCGCCGGCCCGCCAGCCGTGCTGCAGCTGGCGCTGCAGGCGCAGGCCCAGTCCACCATGCCCCTGCACCAGCCCCTGGTCGCAGCCCAGCTGCCGGGCCCAGCGCCTGGTGGCCCCGCCACCGAGCCCGCTGCTGGCCAGCACCAGCTCAAACCCCAGCTGCTGGCGGGCCTGCCGGGCGGCCGCCAGCACGTGGTGGCCCAGCACTGCCTGGATGCGGCTGGCGGCCGCCGGCCCCAGGTCGGCGGCGAGACGCCGCTTGCAGCGGCCCGCCGCCGGCCAGCGGCTCATGATCACCAGCCGGCGGCGCGGCGCGGGCCCATCCCCAGCCGGCCCCACGGGCTTCACCCCTGGCCCTGGCGGGGCAGTTCCCCGGGCTTCACGTTCAGGGTCTGGCGCTGCTCCCCACGGCGCACCACCAGCACCAGGCTCTGGCCCACTTGGGCCTGGTCCACCGCCAGTTGCACATCGGCCGGGCTCTTCATGGCCTTGTCGCCCACCTGCTCGATCAGATCGCAGGGCCGCAAGCCACCCTTGGCCGCCGGGCTGCCGTTCATCACGTCCACCACCACCACGCCATTCACCTCGGGCAGACGGCAGTCGTTGGTGGTGGCGTTGATCTCCCGTGCCAGCTGGGGGGTGAGGGTCTGCAGGCGCACACCGATGTAGGGGTGGCTGGCGTAGCCCCGCTCCAGGATCTGGGTGGCGATCTGGCGGGCCAGGTTGATCGGCACCGCAAAGCTCAGGCCGGCGCCGGGAGCCTGGCGGATGGCGGTGTTGATGCCGATCACCTGGCCGCGGTCGTTGATCAGGGGGCCGCCGCTGTTGCCTGGGTTCACGGCCGCATCGGTCTGGATGTAGGGCACCCGCTGGCCCTCGCCCACGGCATTGGTGCGCTGGATGGCGCTGATGATCCCGGCGGTCACTGTGTTGTCGAGGCCGAAGGGATTGCCGATAGCGATCGCCCACTCACCCGGCCGCAGCTTGCTGGAATCGCCCAGGGGGGCCACCGGCAGCCCTGTGGCCACCACCTTCACCACGGCCACGTCGGTGAAGCGGTCGCCGCCCAGCACCTTGCCGCTGTAGCTGCGGCCATCGGGCAGGGTCACCGTCACTTCACTGGCCCCGTCCACCACGTGGGCATTGGTGAGCACCACTCCGTCGGAGCGGGTGATGAATCCGGAGCCCTGGCCCTGCTGTTGCTGAACCGAGGGTCCGCCGCCGAACAGCCCGCCCATCGGGTTGATCACCCGGCGGGTGGTGTCGATCCGCACCACGGCCGGCCCCACCTTGGCCACCGCATCCACGATCAGGTTGTTGCCCGGCTGGAGCGGCGGCGCGGGCATGGCATCGCTCACCCGCGCCTGACCGCTCCCCTGCCGGGGCATGGTGGGCAGGCCGGGGATACCGGAGCTACAGGCGCCGAGCAGCAGCACCAGTGGGGCCAGGAGCGCAACGCGACAGCACAGCTGACGGCGGGGCATGGGCGGAGGTGGCCAGGTCGTGATCCGCTTCATTAAAGACGGACGCGGCCAGGGGCACTGCCTAGATTCGCGAATTCCGAGGTGGTTTGTCGGTGCCGCAACCGGTGCAAGCAGCACGGGATGGTGAAGCTGCGCCAAGGGGTGAGCAGCTGTGGCACCAGATCCAGCAGGCGCTGCAGGCCAACCTCAGCAAGCCCACCTTTGAAACGTGGATCCGGCCGGCACGCTGCCACTCCTTTGATGGCCAGCTGCTGATCCTTGAGGCCCCCAACAGCTTCGCCTGCGGCTGGTTGCTCAAGCACTACCTGGGCACGATCACGACCATCGCCACCGAGATCGCCGGCCGCGGCCTGCAGGTGCAGATCCAGGCCAGCGACCGCGATGGCGCCGCAGCGGCCCTCGGGGGAGAGGGGCTGGCCGGGGCCGCTCTCGCCGCTGCCGCAACTGGCGGTGGGGCAACGCCGGACGCGGCCGGGATGGCCGCCGCAGCGGGCGGTGCTGGCGGTGGCGCGGAACCGCGCAGGCGGGTGCTGCCGTCGCTCAACCCTCGCTACGTGTTCAACCGCTTCGTGGTGGGCCCCAACAGCCGCATGGCCCATGCCGCGGCGCTCGCGGTGGCGGAGGCCCCTGGCCGGGAGTTCAATCCCCTGTTCATCTGCGGCGGCGTGGGTCTGGGCAAGACCCATCTGATGCAGGCGATCGGCCACTACCGGCTGGAGATCAATCCCGACGCCAAGGTGTTCTATGTGAGCACCGAGACCTTCACTAACGACCTGATTCAGGCGATCCGCAAGGACAGCATGCAGGCGTTCCGCGATCGCTACCGGGCTGCCGATCTGATCCTGGTCGACGACATTCAGTTCATCGAGGGTAAGGAATACACCCAGGAGGAGTTCTTCCACACCTTCAACGCCCTGCACGAGGCCGGGCGCCAGATCGTGATCGCCTCCGACCGGCCGCCATCGCAGATTCCGCGCCTGCAGGAGCGCCTGATCTCGCGCTTCTCGATGGGCCTGATCGCCGACATTCAGGCGCCGGATTTGGAAACCCGCATGGCGATCCTGCACAAGAAGGCCGAGCAGGAGCAGATGAGCCTGCCGCGGGATCTGATCCAGTTCATCGCCGGCCGGTTCACCTCCAACATCCGTGAGCTGGAGGGTGCGCTCACCCGTGCCGTGGCCTTCGCTTCGATCACCGGGCTGCCGATGACGGTGGAGTCGGTGGCGCCGATGCTCGACCCAGGCGGCGGCGATGTGGAGGTGAAACCGGATCTGGTGCTCGAGAAGGTGGCCGAGGTGTTTGCCGTGGGCGTCGACGACATGCGTAGCGCCAGCCGCAAGCGGGCCGTGAGCCAGGCCCGCCAGGTGGGCATGTACCTGATGCGTCAGAGCACCAACCTGTCGTTGCCGCGCATCGGTGAGGTGTTCGGTGGCAAGGATCACTCCACCGTGATGTATGCGGTGGAGCAGATCGAGAAAAAGCTCAACGTGGATCCTGCCCTTTCGCGTCAGGTGCAGCAGGTGCGCGATCTGCTGCAGATCGATTCCCGTCGTCGCAAGCGCTGATCGGGCCCAGCAGCTACTAGCACTCAGCCGGTGATCGGCTGGCTGGGATCCAGGCCCTCCACTTCGCCCTGAAACACCCTGCTGGCGGTGATGTCGTCGGCCTCGATCGTCATCAGGTCGAGCTTGGTGAGGGCCGTGCCCATGCGCCCGAACAGGCGGTTGGCCTGGCGCATCCGGGCCCGGTCGATGGCGTTGCGGATCGAGCGGGCGTTGGCGAAGAAGGGCAGCTGCATGCGCCGCTGGATGTAGTCGGCGAAGGCCGCCCGGGCTTCCTCGCTGAAGCGGTAGTTCTCCTGGGCCAGGATCAGCTGGGCGATGGTGCGCAACTCGCTGGCGGTGTAGTCGGGAAAGTCGATGTGGTTGGCCACCCGCGAAGAGAGGCCGGGATTGCTCTGGTAGAACACATCCATTCGGTCTTTGTAGCCCGCGAAGATCACCACCAGATCGTCGCGGTTGTTCTCCATCACCTGCAGCAGGATCTCGATCGCCTCGGCGCCGTAGTCGCGTTCGTTTTCCGGGCGGTAGAGGTAGTAGGCCTCATCGATGAACAGCACCCCGCCCATCGCCTTCTTCAGCATCTCGCGGGTCTTGGGGGCCGTGTGACCGATGTACTGCCCCACCAGGTCATCGCGGGTGGCGGTCACCACATGGCCCTTGCGCACGTAGCCGAGCCGGTGCAGGATCCGGCTCATCCGTTCAGCCACGGTGGTCTTGCCGGTGCCGGGGCGCCCGGTGAACGACATGTGCAGTGAGGGGGGCGCCGTGTCCAGCCCCACCTGCTGGCGCGCCCGGTTCACCACCAGCAGCGCTGCGATCTCGCGGATGCGGGCCTTCACCGGCCGCAGGCCGATCAGTTCGCGGTCGAGCTCCTCGAGAATCTCCTGCACCCCGGCCCCTTCATAGGCGGCCTGAAGATCCACGCTCTGGCTGTCGCCACCCACGGCAGGATCGGTCGGGGTGCTGAAGGACACCATCAGATCAGGCCATCAATGGCGGCTGCGAAGTCGTGTTCGGCCTCACCGATCGGTTGGTCCTCGCCCTCGGCCCGCAGGGTGAGGTTCACGTAGGTGCGGCCGAAACTGATGTCGAGGAAGCGCTGCTCCTGCTCGCAAAAGTCGTTGAGCCGCTCAAGGAAATCGCGGGTGCCGGCGTAGTCATCAAACTCGATCCGGCGTTCGAGCCGATCGGCCTGTTCGGGCTTGGGACGCGGTGTCCAGGGCTGATCCATGACTTGACGCTACGACCCGACAGTCGGCTGGGCGGGGAGGCAGTCGGTGCGGCCGCGTGCCAGCCGGGCCGCCCAGGCGCCGGCGTAGGCCCGGTTGGCGGCCTGCTGCTGCGGGTCTGGGGTGTCGAGGGGATGGGGCATGGTGCCGTTGATGGCCGCGTTGGTGACGCAGAACATCGATTTCTGGAAGCTGCTGCAGATCTTGACGCGCACGTCGCCCTCTCCCCTGGTGCGCTGGCGATACACGTCGTGGAGCCGCTCGGGCAGGTGACGGAACATGTCCTGCATCAGCAGGCTCGGCGGAATGCCGGCCCCCATGGTGGGCAGGGGGTCGGCATAGAGGGCGCCGTAGGCGAACTGGGCCTGGTCGGGGGAGATCTGCTGCGCCTGGGCGTTGAAGCTCACGGTGCCCAGGAATGGCATGCCGCGCAGGAACACCGCCTCGACGTAGGGCACCGCCACGTCGACCAGGAAGGTGAGGCCGGCCTCCGGTGGCAACACCCAGCAGTGCTCGCCGTGGATCGTGACCCCGTAGGTGATCGGGTTGGCGGCCGCGGTCACCAGTCCGTTCTTGATGAACTCCACCACCTGGGGGATGCTGCCCACGCGCCCGTCGCGCTCGGCTGCGGCCAGATCGAGAAACAGATCACTCATCACCCGCCAGAACTGGCCCAGGGCATGGGTGGTGGCGGCGTTGCGGATCAGTTCCGGCAGGAAGCCTGGGAACAGGGGGTTGAGCAGGGCCAGCAGGGGATCGCGCCGGCGTTTGCGGGCAATGATTGCGGCGCAGTTGGCGGCGAAGGCCTTGGAATCGAGGTAGGCATCGAGGCCGCCGGTGCCATGCCAGAGCATCGCTTTCATGCAGTACTCGGCGTACTCGAAGTTGATGCGGTCGTGGTTGAGATGGCGCCAGATCTTGGCGGGATTCAGATCGCCATCGAGGTATTTGAAAACCGGGAATGGATTCAGGAACTGCTGTTCCGCCTGGTAGATGAGGTTGATGCTGTAAGCGTCGAGCACCTCGCCATAGCTCTTCAGCACGTCGACCACCTCCAGCAGGTGGTTGGCCGTGTCGGCCAGCAGGGTTTCACCGGCCAGCAACCGGCGCTGCAGTTCCTCAGCCGTGGGCATGCCACCGGAACGGGTGAGCTCGGCGGGGATCACCGGCATCAGCCCAGCCCTCCTGCCATGGGTGTGGTCGCGGCGATGGCGGCCTGGCTCAGGGCCGTGAGGCTGAGCTCACTGAGATGGCCGAGCACGGCAGGTACCAGGCCGATCGCCACCACCGCCACGGCCAGGGCCAGGGCGGGGAGGGATTCGCGCGGCGCCACCGGGGCCAGCTGGATATCGAGCCGGCTCTGTTCCAGGGGATTGGTGGGGGGCGTGATCGCGAGCCTGCCGAAGAAGGCTCGGTTCACCAGCAGCAGGAAGTACACGGCGGTGAGGCCTGAGCCCACCAGGCAGAGCAGGGTGGCCAGGGGGTAGCTCTCGATGCTGCCGCGATAGAGCAGGAATTCGGAGATGAAGCCGCCCATGCCGGGCAGTCCGGCGCTGGCCATCACCCCCAGGATCATCAGGGTGCCGGTGAGGGGCAGGCCGCGCTCGGGGTTGAGCAGGCCGCGCAGCACGTCCAGGTCGCGGGTACCGGTCTTGCGGTAGACCGTGCCAACCAGCAGGAAGAGCAGGGCCGAGATCAGCCCGTGACTCACCATCTGGAATTCCGCCCCCAGTAGGGCCACGGGGGTGGCTGCGGCGCCCGCCAGCAGGATCGTGCCCATGTGTCCCACCGAGCTGTAGGCCACCATCCGCTTCATGTCGCGCTGGGCGATCGCCGCCAGGGATCCGTAGAGCACGGAGATCGCCGCCCAGAGGGCCAGCCACGGAGCCAGCAGCGCCCAGGCCTCTGGAAACAGCCCAAGACCGAAGCGCAGCAGGCCGTAGGTCCCCAGCTTGAGCAGCACTCCGGCCAGCAGCACCGACACCGGCGTGGAGGCCTGGGTGTGGGCATCGGGAAGCCAGGTGTGGAACGGCACCAGGGGCATCTTGATCCCGAAGCCCACCAGCAGCGCCCCGAGCAGCACCAGTTGGCTGCCCATGGCCAGCCGCTCCGTGGTGACGGGCGTGAGGCTGAAATCCACTTGCCCGGTGAACAGGGCCAGTCCCAGGAATGCCCCCAGGATCAGCATCCCGGAGATCGCGGTGAAGATCAGAAACTTGGTGGCCGCATAGGCCCGCTTGGCTCCGCCCCAGATCGAGATCAGCAGCCAGAGTGGGATCAGCTCCAGCTCGTAGAAGAGGAAGAACAGCAGCAGGTTGTCGGCCAGGAAGGCGCCGTTCACCGCTGCACTGATCAGCAGCAGCATGGCGAAGTAGATCCGCGGCCGCTTGCTGAAATCCCTGGTGCACACGGCAGCTACCAGGGTGAGGGCGCCGTTGATCAGCACCAACGGCAGTGACAGGCCATCCACCCCAAGGCTGTAGTCGAGGCCGATTCCGGGCAGCCAGCTGTGCTGTTCCCGGAGCTGCAGGGCGGTGTCAGCCGGATCGAATACCAGCAGCAGCAGCAGGCTGAGCAGCAGCTGAAGCGCCAGGACGGCAATGGAGATGGTGCGCAGCCGCTGCGGACTGGGCTGACCCGGCCACACCAGCAGGGCACCGCTGCCGAGCAGGGGCACCGCCAGCAGCAGCGACAGCAGGGGCAGGGTGTGCAGCATGTCCATCAGGCCAGCCCTCCGGCGATCCAGCCCAGGGCACTGAGCAGCAGCACGATCGCCACAATCACAGTGAGCACGTAGGACTGGAGCTGACCGCTGACGCTCAGCTTCAGGTTTTCGGCGCTTTGCAGCGACAGGCTGCCGATGCCGTTCACGAGGCCGTTCACCACCCGCTGGTCCACGGCGTTGGTGAGTCGGGCCAGACCCGCCACCAGCGCCACGATCGTGGCCCGGTAGATGCGCTCGGTGTAGAAGTCAAACGCCAGCAGGTCCTGAATGGTGCGCAGGGGCTTCTGGATCGCCCGCGACCAGAATTGATCCAGGCGCACCACCGCCCCGATGGCGACGCCGACAGCGCCGGAGATGAGTACGGCCGCGAACACCGGCAGGGGGAAGGAGCCGATCCCCGGCACCGGATCGATCCGCTGCATCAGCAGGGGGGTGATCAGCACCAGCACCGTGAGGCTGACCATTGGCAGGGCCATCAGCCAGTTCACCTCGGGGGCGCGCCGGGTCTTGGGCAGCACCGGACCCAGGAACAGGGAGCGGAACACCCGGGTGAGATTGAGAGCAGTGAGCAGGTTGGTGAGCAGCAGCACGCCGGCCAGCACGGGCGATGTGCCCCAGAAGGCCTGCACCGCCAGGCCATACCACCAGAAGCAGCCCAGGGGTAGCAGGCCCACCAGGCCGGCGGCGGCCACCAGATAGGCCACCACGGTGGCGGGCATGCGGGTGCCCAGCCCCCCAAGTTCAGTGAGGTCCTGGCAGGTGGTGGTGGCGATGATGCTGCCCACGCTCATGAACAGCAGGGCCTTGGCCAGGCCGTGGGCGAGCAGCAGCAGCAGGGCCAGTCCGGGCTGCTGGAGGGCGATGGCGATGAACACCAACCCCAGGTAGGAGGTGGTGGAGTAGGAGAAGGCCCGCTTCAGGTCGACCTGGGCCAGGGCCACCAGGGCGCCGGCCACGGCGCTGATTGTGCCCACCACCAGCAGCACGTTGATCGCGATCGGCGAGAGGGTGAGCAGGGGCATCAGCTTCAGCAGCACCAGCGCGCCCGCCGTAACCACCACCGAGTTGCGCAGGATTGAGGCGGGGTTGGGACCCTCCATCGCCTCATCCAGCCATAGGTGCATGGGGAACTGGGCGCATTTGCCCATCGGCCCGGCGATCAGGCCAAGCCCCACCAGGGTGGCGGCCAGGGGGCTGATGGCGCCGCTGGCCTTGGCGTCAGCAGCCCACTGGTAGAGGTCGGTGAATTCCATCGAGCCGGCCCAGGCCGAGAGCGCCACCACGCTCATCAGCAGCAGCACATCCCCCACCCGCTTGGTGAGGAAGGCGTCGCGGGCCGCCGTGACTACTAGCGGCTGGGCATACCAGAAGCCCACCAGCAGATAGGTGGAGAGGGTGAGCATCTCCAGCAGGAAATAGCTCATGAACAGGTTGCTGCTGAGCACCACCCCCACCAGGGCTCCCTCGAAGAAACCCACCAGGGCATAGAACCGGGCCAGGGCCCACTCCTTGTCGAGGTAGCCGAGCGCGAATGCCTGCGCCGCCAGGCTGAGCAGGGTCACCATCTCCATCGCTGCCAGGTTGGTGAGCGACAGGTCGAAGCCGATGCTCAGGTGGAGATCCGCGGCCTGGAACCAGGCAAAGCTGAGGTGCTGGGGGCCACGCTCCCACACCTGCCGGAGCACCAGCGAGCCGTGCAGCACGGCCATCAGGGTGGCCAGCAGGTTGAGATAGGCGGCCGGGCGCTGGCCGTTGCGACGCACCCAGCCACTGGCCCAGGGCAACGACAGCACCATGCCGCAGAAGCCGTAGAGCGGGAGCAGCCAGGCCAGCTGGATCGGCAGGGGGAGGGAGTCGGCCAAGGGGAGTGCGGGTGGTCGGCTCTGGGCTGGGGGAGCGGTGCCGGAATCTAGGCGCTGCGGGCTTCAGGCTTGAGGCCTCAACCGGCGCCGGAAGCAGGACCGGCTTCAGAAGGTGGCCCGATCGAAGCGGTCGCTGAAGCCGGCCAGGCTGCGCATCCACACAGAAAGGTCTTCGGCGTGGTGTTGCTCGTCGAGCCAGAGCTCTCGGAAGAAAGCCTCGTTGCCGCTGTCACCGATCAGCAGACAGAAGCGCACCGCCTCGGCGTAGTGGTTGACCAGGTCGCCCTCGAGGGCGGCATTGAGACGCAGCAGACCGGCCAGGTCGGGGGCATGGCCCACGGGCCGCAACTGGGAGGCCGATGGCGCCACGCCGAGGGCAAGCATGCGCTGCACGATCTTCTCGGCATGCTGCATTTCTTCCACCGTTTCCTGGCGGAAGCGCTGGGCAGCCTCCTGATCACCCCAGAGCTCCACGAGGGAGGCCTGGGTCATGTACTGCTGCACAGCTGAGAGCTCAAGGCTCAGGGCGCGACCGAGATAGCCCAGGACGCGCGGATGAACGGCGCCCATCACCATCAGAGCCGACGGGTGGTGGCGGTGCCGCGCAGGGCTGGCTCCACCTCACTGTGGGGGCGGGCAATGATGTGGGCAGCCACGAGGCCGTCGCCCACGCGCTCACAGGCATCGGCGCCAGCGCGCACAGCGGCGTTCACGGCGCCGGTTTCGCCGCGCACCATCACGGTGACGTAGCCGCCACCCACGAATTCGCGGGCAATCATGGTGACCTCGGCCGCCTTGGTCATGGCGTCGGCCGCCTCGATTGCGGGCACGAGACCACGGGTTTCGATCATGCCGAGGGCGATGCCGTGGGGAGCTGAGGCCATGGGGGAATTGGAGGCGGAGGAGGACGAGGGGGGCTTGGTGCTGCCGGCACCACGGCCGCTGGCGGCATCGCCACGGGCCGAGGTGCCGCGGGAGGCGGAACTGCGGGCGGTGGTGCCGCGGGCCGGTGTGCTCCGGGCAGGAGCTGACCGGGCTGGGGCCGAGCGCGACATGCTGCGGCGGGTCGCAGGTTTGCTGGCCGGAGCCGGCTTGCTGCTGCTGCTGCTGGCTGCGGCAGGGAGAGCCTTGGCTGCCGCAGCGGGTGCCGGGCTGCTGCTGGCCGCTGCAGCCGGCGTGGCTGGGGTGGCTGCAGGCACTGCTGCGGCGGGTCCGCTGGCGGCTGCACTGCTGCTGGCGGTGGCCGCCGGGGCGGCCTTGGCGGCAGCCGCAGGGGCGGCCTTGGCGGCAGGGCGGGGGGTTGGGGTGGCCATGGGGTGAGGGTGGGGGGTAACGACGGATGGGATGGCTGGCCTCAGCCGTCGGGTTCCCAGAAGTCGATGATTCCTCCGATGGTGAGATCGGTATAGGCGTCGGGATCACCGCAGGCGAAGCGGGCGGCGGAGCCCGAAGCGGTGAACACCCAGTTGCCCGGGGAGGCGCCCACCGGATCCACCGCCACATTGAGCTTGCCTTTGCTGGTGCGCAGGATGCGCAGATTCCAGTGCTTCAGCCCCCCCACGCGCTGGGTGCAAACCAGGGAGCCGGTGACCTGCATGATTTCCATTACTTGGTGCCTCCACTGCCTGAGCCACCGCTGCTGGGGGCCTGTTTGCCGGCATCGGGGTCCCAGTGGTCGATGATCCCCACGATCGTGAGATCGCTGGGATACGACTTGCTGCCGGCGGCCTCGCGGGCAGCGGAGCTGCCCACGCAGATCACCCAGTCGCCAGGCACGCAGCCCACCGCATCGACAGCCACCTTCTGGGTGCTGCCATCGAGCACCACCTGGAGGTGCTTGTGCTCGAAATCGGGGATGCGGTTGGTGGAGACCAGCGGCTTCACGACCTTGCAGATCAGCATCTCAGTGCCCTCCCCCGCTGTGGATGATCACCGAGGACCCTATGGTCTCGGCCGGCACCGGCCTGTCGCGGTCCCGCACCGTGAGCAGGGTGTGCAGCAGACCCTGGTCGCAGAGATCGCTGAAGCGGGCCTGGATTGCGGACTGCACCCTCTGGCAGTGCTCAATGGCCCGCTCCCTCGCACCGGGAACGGCCCCGTGGTAGTCGAAGCGCAGCACCACCGGGATCGGCAGTCCGCGCGACACATTGAGGCCCTTGAAGATCTTCACGCCCACATCCAGGTCGGGCGCACCCTCCTCCACCGTGTCCATGTAGGCGAAGTAGGTGAGGTTGCGCAGGTGGATCTCCTTGAAGCCGATGCCCACGCCGATGAAGCGCTCGGCATGGCCGAAGTCGCTGTAGCTGCCGCCATGGAACTGGCGTACGTAGTCGATCTGGGCGATGTTGTGCTCCAGCAGCCGGGCCACCAGGGCCACCATGCCGGGATCGGGCTGGGTGGCCGCCGCCTGTTCCACCAGGCCCTGGATACGGGCACGGGCCTCGGTTGCACTGAGGGCGGCGGTGGCCTCGTACACCGTGCGGGCGTCAAGCCAGTTGTCCAGGTCGGTCGTTCCGTCGCGTCCCGGCACATGTACGCGGATCGCGTCGGTGTCGGTGTCGATGCCGATCAGCAGCAGATCCACCGAGGCACCGCAGCAAAAGCTGTTCTCCACCGCCTGCTGGAAATCCTGGAGCCGCTGCAGGCCCTGGGCGGCCGCAGCCTTGTCGTCGCTGCCGTGGGCTGCACAGCCCTCATGGCAGGGATCCTTGGAGCTGAAGTGATAGGCCACCACCTTGAGGTAGCGGGTGTCGGCGTGGGCTGGGTTGGGCACCCCCTCGCGGTAGCGGCGGTGCTCGGTCTTCACCCAGCGGTTCACCGTGTTCTCCACGTCGAACATGGCGCCGGCATGGGAGCGGCGGCGCACCGAGCTGAATGGCAGGCGCAGGGCGTAGGCAATGGCGTGGGCCAGGCGGCCGTCGGCACACGGGGTGATGTCGAGC
>Ga0164293_10003604_pt1 | contig 13208 bp, 13 predicted proteins | sample GEODES118metaG_FD_111487 | JGI IMG/M metagenome (GOLD analysis project Ga0164293, IMG submission 111487) | Eutrophic lake water microbial communities from Lake Mendota, Wisconsin, USA - GEODES118 metaG | ecosystem: Environmental > Aquatic > Freshwater > Lake | place: USA: Lake Mendota... | reverse complement strand
AGTAATGATATAGAGCTCAATAATACAAGGGCCCCTTCTTTAAGAGATTTATTGAGAACAGATGGTACTATTAATAGCCGCATGATGCACAATGGAGTATTTAATAATTTAGCGTCGGTACTTGCACATTACAATGATATACCAAGCAACCAAAGAAATAATAATTTAGATGGGAAATTAAGACCCAATAACAATCCGCAGAGTTTAAATTTAACTTCTGATGAAAGAGATGCGGTGATTGCCTTTATGAAAACCTTATCTGGCACTTTAGTGTACACAGATAAAAAATGGTCTACTCCTTTTATTAATTAAGAATTCTAAGCTTATTAATAAATGCTTGACTAATGCGCCGAACATGCAAATGTATCAGGCCTATAATTAAACAGATTTTTTAGGAGGAAGTGCAAAAGCAGTAGCCTCGTGCGTGAAGTTGCCATTGTGTGCACCATCGCAGAAAGGTTTGTTTTTACTTAACCCACAACGACAAAGCCCAATCACTTCTCTACCCGCTAAATCGTATGTATTTCCACTACGATCTTCAATAGTAAAATCGCCTTCTACTTTAATTGAGCCGTTATTGTTAATTGTAATTTTAGTAGCCATATTATATAATTTAGACTTCAAAAATAGGGCTTCTTGGCATATTTTTTGTGATTGTTTTAAATAGAGAGCCTAGGCTTTAGCGATCTTAAACAAATTGCCTAAAACTCAGTTTTTACAAGTAAATTTACTCCCGCCTAATGCTTAAGCCGTATTCGTAATATAGCCAACCATTAGGTAACACAGCTAACATCATGAAAGGATTTCAGTTTAAAACATACGAAGCCCCTGATCAATCGCCCTTTGATAAATTGTTTGAAATATTCAAGGAACTCATTGTGCATACTTCTGGCGATTTTGACGAAGCCATTAGTTGGATGCGTGAATTAGACGTGGAATATAAATTAACTGACGATAAGTATACCATTGACGATTTTATTGAAGACCTTAAAAAGAAAGGTTATATCAAACAAGAGATTAAAGATGGAGGTGGAGAGGGAGAAACAAAAATAACAGCTAAAACAGAAAGAGCCATTAGACAAACTGCTCTGAATAATATTTTCGGGAATTTACAGTCTGCAGGCAAGGGCAATCATAAAACGAAAACCCTAGGCCAAGGCGATGAAAAAAATGGAGAATTCAAAGAATTTAATTTTGGTGACAATATTGAAAATATTTCTTTGACAGAGAGTATTAAAAATGCCCAAATTAATCAAGGTATTGATGCCTTTAATTTAACAGAAAATGATTTAGTAGTAGAGCAGACCGAACAAAAATCACAAATGAGCACCGTGCTTATGATTGATATAAGTCATAGCATGATTTTATATGGAGAAGATAGAATTACCCCTGCTAAAAAAGTGGCCATGGCATTAGCAGAATTAATAACCACACGTTATCCAAAAGATACCATTGATATTCTAGTATTTGGAGACGACGCCTGGACTATTAGTATTCAAGAACTACCTTATTTAAAAGTTGGACCTTATCATACCAATACAGTAGCGGGTTTGCAGCTGGCCATGGATATTCTAAGAAGAAAAAGAAATACCAATAAGCAAATTTTTATGATTACCGATGGAAAGCCTAGTTGTATTAAAGAAGCCGATGGTAATTACTATATGAACAGCAATGGACTAGACCAATACATAATAGAGAAATGTTATAACCAAGCGAAGATGGCTAGAAAATTACATATTCCTATTACCACTTTTATGATTGCACAGGATCCTTATTTACAAAAATTTGTGAATGCATTTACCGAAGCCAATCAAGGCAAGGCATTTTATACTGGCTTAAAAGGTTTAGGCGAGATGATATTTGAAGATTATGAAACCAATAGAAAAAAGAAACTTAAATAATTAGTACAAACCTGTTTATATGAAAATTGAAAAAATAAAAACCCTTGGTGATTTAAAAAATCAAGGTTACCAAACTAAAAGCATTAAAGACGAATTAAGAGATAATTTAATTCTTAAAATAAAAGAAGGCGTTCCTGCATTTGAAGGCATACATGGTTTTGAAGAAACCGTTATTCCTGAAATTGAAAGAGCTATTTTATCGAAGCACAATATTAATTTATTAGGTTTAAGAGGGCAAGCCAAAACAAAAATAGCTCGCTTAATGATACAGTTATTAGACGAGTATATTCCTTTTGTGGCAGGCTCTGAAATTAACGACGACCCTTTAGCCCCTATTTCAAGATTCGCCAAGGATTTAATTTCCGAAAAAGGCGTTGCTACTCCTATTGAATGGCTACACCGTAATGAAAGGTTCTTTGAAAAACTAGCTACCCCCGATGTAACCATTGCGGATATTATTGGAGATGTGGACCCTATTAAAGCAGCCAATTTAAAATTATCTTATGCCGATGAGCGTGTAATACATTTTGGTATGATTCCAAGAGCTAATAGAAGCATATTTGTCATTAATGAGCTTCCCGATTTACAAGCTAGAATTCAAGTAGCTTTATTTAACATTTTACAAGAAGGCGATATTCAAATTAGAGGTTTCAAATTGAGAATGAATTTAGATATTCAATTTATTTTCACAGCCAACCCTGAAGACTATACCAATAGAGGTAGTATTGTAACGCCTTTAAAAGACAGAATAGGCTCACAAATTTTAACCCATTACCCTAAAAATATTGCGGTTGCTAAAAAAATTACAGAACAAGAAGCTAAAATAAATGCAGTACAATCGGAACTTGTTTATGTTCCAAGTTTAGCTAAAGATATTATAGAGCAAATTAGTTTTGAAGCAAGAGCCAGTGAATACATTGATTCCAAAAGCGGTGTGAGTGCGAGAATGACTATTTCTGCCATGGAAAATTTAATTAGTACCGCAGAAAGAAGAGCCTTGAAAAATGGGTTAAATAAAACAGCTGTGCGCCTTTCCGATTTTATGGGCATTATACCAGCCATTACCGGAAAAGTAGAGCTAGTATACGAAGGGGAACAAGAGGGTGCTGAAGTTATTGCCAATCTTTTAATAGAAAAGGCCATTAGCACTTTATTTAAATTTCAATTTCCAAAAATTAGTAAACTAGAAAAGCAAAACGAAAAAAATGCTTACTCTGAATTACTTGATTGGTTTATTGCGGAAGGAGGTTTTGAATTATACGAAGACTTTGATGAGAAACAATACAAAAAAGTATTAGATGAAGTGAAGCCATTAGACGCCCTTTTGAAAAAATACGCTCCTGATACTAATAAGGAAGACGCCTACTTTATGAAAGAATTTATTTTATGGGCCTTGGTTGAAAATAAAAAGTTGAATAAAGAAAAATTAACAGAAGGCTTTTCTTTTAAAGACATTCTAGGACATATGATTAATAAGCTGTAAGCTTAGTATTATTTTATTAAGGAAAGTTATTTCATTAAGTATTAGCTATTCAGTATCATCATAGCCAAACTTTTGGTTTAAAGCAAATACGGCTTCTGCTGAGAAATCGTTCTTATGAATTAAGGCAAGTTGCCCGTCAATAAGCCCACGCTTCGTTGGTAATAAAGAAATATTTTTTTCATAGATACTCAAGGCCAATGTATCGGTTGGTGCACCTATTTTTTGAATAGCTGCAGCCACATCTTCCATCTGATGAATAACTGATAAAATTTGATTCGGTATCCAAGAAGTAATTGGCGTTCCACCTGTAGCAATAGCATACTTTGTATTAGCCATTATATATTTTTGAACAAACTGCCAATGTCCATTTCTAAAATGATAGATCTCTTCTAATATGCCTAATAAAAAACATAAACTTTTAGCATCTTTATTTTCTAAGAGTTTTCCCATTAAACCTTTAGGATGTACAGCCTTCATTGAGCTTTGTAAATCACTGAAAAAATGCTGAACACATTTTGGACGATATAAACGTAAATCTAATAAGTATTTAGTGAGCTCGTTTTCTGGATAATAAAAAATAACGCCAGAAAAAATATCTTGCATAGGAATAATATCATCTTGCGCACCAGTCTGTCCTCTAAAGGCTTTAGGCTCTTCCCATACACCTTCATAAGTAACGCCTTCTCCAAATAAATCGGTATTGCCTTTTACACCCATGATAAAAATTCTGAAGTCGTTATAACGCTGCCACCTTGAAGCCTTCCACATTTCTTTTCTTCTAATATTCATTTGCTTCATCGTTTCCCAATTCTTTTCTAAAAAAGGTGCCACGTTTTTTTCACCGTTATCCAAGGCTTGTAAAGTTTGCATCACCGAGCCCACTAAATTGGCTGAGTAACGATTAATATCAACATGCAGCATAATAAAACCGACTTCATCGGATTGGCCAGAAAATTTATTACACATGGTAATATTTTCCCAGTTTAAATCGCCAGTAGCATCCAGCTTTCTATAGTTACCTAAAGAATAGGCATAGTGATAATCAAGCCATGCAAACACATCTAGTTTTTCTGCCACCTTGCAAAAAGGCATTGCAATATTTTTAGGTAAAATATTTCTTGCTTTACCATATTTACCATCTATTTTAAATTGTTGATAAGAGGGCTCTAATAAATAAGCAGAAGCTAAAAAACTATATGATCTAAATAAGGCCTGTAAGACAAAAATGTCGGTTTCTTTTTCAATGGCTTCAACATGATTTTTTATAGCTAATACAGGTGCAACAATAGCATTAGGTGTATTTAACAAACCAAATTCTTTTTCATTTAAAACAACGGGCATTGTATCTAAAACATTTTGCAAATCGCTATAAGTAGCAGGTAATTTTACCATGGGCGCCTTGGTAGGTAAAAAACCATGAGCAGCACTTACATCAAAAAAGCCATCTGAATAATTTGACAAAATAGACATTGTAAAAAATTTAATTTTAAATTATAATAGTGAGTACTGAAGCTATGAAAAATTTTAACTTAAATAAGTGGATTTACTCCATTTTACATAATTGGCTAGTCCAAGGACCCAGCATGATATAACTATATGATTTACAGTATTTTAAAAAATAAATAGTCAAATTAAAAGCCTATTTTTTCTACCCCTTAGTGGTGATTCAGTGGCTTTAGATTACCTTGCAGCTCAAATTAAGTTTATATGCAAATAGCAATTTTAGGAGCCGGTATGGTAGGAAGAGCGATGGCTATTGACCTTTCAAAAAAATATCAAGTCACTTCATTTGACTTAAGTAAAGAATCGCTTCAAATACTTTCCAATAAAAATAAAAGTATTACCACTGTTCAAGCCGACTTAAGTGATTATGTAAATTATGCGACCCTACTTGCAAAATTTGATTATGTAATTACAGCCGTGCCTGGTTTTATGGGCTTTAAAACTTTAGAAGCTGTTATCAATGCTAAAAAAAATGTGGTAGATATTTCTTTTTTCCCAGAAGATGCTTTGCAACTTACTGAACTAGCCAAGAAAAATAATGTAACCGCTATTGTAGATTGTGGCGTTGCGCCAGGTATGAGTAATTTAATACTAGGCTATCATAATGCAAAAATGAAAATTGATAGCTTTGAATGTATGGTAGGTGGGCTTCCTAAAAAAAGAACACAACCTTTTGAATACAAGGCTCCCTTCTCTCCTATTGATGTTTTAGAAGAGTATACTAGACCTGCACGTTATGTTGAAAATAGCTGCATTGTAACCAAGCCTGCATTAAGTGATGCAGAATTTATTGACTTTAATAAAGTAGGTACACTTGAATCCTTTAATACCGATGGTCTTAGAAGTATTTTATTTACCATGGGGCATATTCCTAACATGAAAGAAAAAACTTTAAGGTACCCGGGTCATATCGATTTAATGAAAAGTTTAATTAAAGCAGGATTTTTAAATACAGAGGCCATTCAATATAAAGGACAATCTATTTCTCCATTAGGTTTCACTTCCGCATTATTATTTGATCAATGGAAATTAGGTGCTACTGAAGCTGAGTTTACTTTAATGACTATTGAAATCAAAGGTGAAGGGAAAACTATTCATTATGAGTTGTATGACGAGTACGACCCAATCACTGAAATAAGTAGCATGAGTAGAACCACTGGTTATACTTGTACTGCAGCATTGAATATGCTTATAGAAAATTTATTTACCGAAAAAGGGGTATTCCCTCCTGAGCTAGTAGGTAAGCATGAAAAATGTTTTCAGTATATGATCAATTACTTGGAAGAGCGTAATATTCATTATGTAAAAACGGAGTCTTAAATAGAACCAAAATAGTAAATAAATAGCGGTGAAATAGCTGTTTATAAATTAGGGGCCATTTAGTAAAATTTAATTACTTTTATAGTATAATTAATCAATTATGGGATTTCATATTAACAAGAAAGTAGCTGATAAAAAAGCTGCCACTGGGACAAAAACTACCTTTCAAGGTGGTAGTTCTCAATTTATAGCTAAAGCGAACACTAAGTCTACAGGCACTACTAAAAAGCCTATTAAAACAGGCGGTTCTAGAGGTAGTTGATTAGAACTAGCTGATTATATTTGCTAGCCCTGTTTTCTTACAAACTTTGTAAGAATTACAATAGTTTGTTCATTCACCTTGCCTTCAATTTGTTCATGGTTGTCCGCTACCAAATGTATTTTCTTTACAATAGTTCCTTTGGGTGCCATAAAATTGGCGCCTTTCACATTTAACCCTTGGGTTAAAACAATGGTATCGCCATTGAGAAGTTCTGTTCCGTTGCTATCAACATGGATCGCTGCTTTTTGAAAAGCGCTTAAAGCCCAGGTAACCACTACTTCATCTAGTTCCACCGATGTTAAAATTTCATTTGCCCATTCGTTTTCTTTTAAGCTATATAAAATTCGATAGCTTAAAGCCTGTACACTAGGCTCTGTATTCCATATACTTCCCGCCAAACATTGCCAATGATTACCAGATGTATTACTTTCTATTAATGAATAACAATTTTCGCATACCGCTACTTCATTTTCAATTTTATCATTGTTTTTAGGACTTACTGCATAAGCGGTACTTGCTTTTTCTGTACTACATAGCTCACAAAGCGAATCGCACCTTTCTTGTAGTTTGGTAGAAATAGATGATTTCATAATAAAATTGTTTAAATGTTAAAAAAATAATTAGCGCTAAGAAATAAAATTTTACTGACGATTTGCTTAGTATGATATAACTATCTTCTTCTAGTAAACTTATTGGCTCTTTGTTGTTTGGGGGCATATTGTGGGGTGGGTCCAAACATTTCAGGTACTACTCCTTTTAAAACAGGTGCGCCTAATAGTTCTTCAATTTCTGCAAACTTGCCTTGTTCTTTTTCTCCCACTAAAGTAAAGGCTGTGCCAGAAGTTGCCGCCCTAGCAGTTCTACCAATTCTGTGAATATAATCTTCGCCATCATTTGGCACATCATAATTAATCACTAAATCAATGTCATCAATATCTATTCCCCTGCTTAAAATATCAGTGGCTACTAAAATATTTGTTTTTTGATTTCTAAAATCCTGCAAATATTGTTCTCTGCTTTTTTGATCTAAGTCGGAATGTATTTCTGCTGCCGATAATTTAGCATGTATTAATTTAGAAGTCAATTGTTTGACATTGGATTTCTTAGAGCAAAAGACAATTACTTTAGAATATCTTTTCGAACTCAGCATATCAATAATAACTGGCACTTTTTGTGTGTCATATACCATGAATGCTTTTTGAATAATTTGCTCCGGTGGTTTGGATATAGCAATATTAATTTCAACAGGGTTCACTAAAATTTTCTTTGAAAGCATTCTCATTTTCGTAGGCATAGTGGCTGAGAATAATAAGTTTTGTCTTTGCGCTGGTAAAAAAGTAATAATTTTTGCAATGTCATCCGAGAATCCCATGTCAAGCATTCTATCTGCCTCATCTAATACCAAATATTTTAAACCTTTTAATTTTACATAGCCCATATTTAAATGCGCGATCATTCTACCTGGTGTGCAAACCACAATATCAACACCGCTTGTAAGTGCCTTCTTTTCTGCTACAAAGGAACTACCGTCGCCTCCTCCATACACCGCAATAGAACTGACATCGGTAAAATAAGATAGGCCTTCAATGCTCTCGGCAATTTGTATGGCTAACTCTCTTGTAGGAACAATAATCAAAGCATTGATATCTCCTGCTGTATGCGCGGAAGTAAGTAGTCGATGTAAAAGGGGTAATAAAAAAGCAGCTGTTTTACCAGTGCCCGTTTGAGCTGCTGCGATAATGTCCTTGCCTTCCAAAATAGGAACCATTACTTGTTGTTGAACAGGAGTGGCCGTCTCATAGCCCATCGCGTCAATGCCATCCAAAATACGTTGATCCAATCCTAAATCAATAAACTTCAAAATACACTATTTTAATAATGTAACGAAGGTACAACTATTAAAGCAGCTTGGTTATGAAATGGGCTATTTACTTGGTGTATAACGAATACTTTTAGGATGAAAGTACTCCCAAGAATGCAGATGCTCTTGATAGCTTGCAATTGGCGTTAAGGACAATCCTTTCAATTTACCATCTATGCATAGGCCGTCCACATTCCAAAGTGACTGCGTATAGGTATCAACAATAGAATCGTTTATTTTACGAAAATCTAAAGTCATATTATTTACAGTACGATTGTATGCATGAAAAGAGGCACTATCATTTTCTAAAAGAATTAATAAAGGTAAAGACGGAAGCGAATCCTGAATGATTTTATTTTTTTCTAAATAGTTCCAATCATAGGTTTTTGAATCATCTGCATTACTGATTCCTAAGACCCAAGATTTAAAATGCCAAGAAGCTGTATCTCTTTTTGTTAAATCACTTTTCGATTTTCCTTTATCATAAGAATCCATTTTAGCAAATGTGGCTGCAAAATTTTCATCAGGTTGAAGCACTTCTGCATTGGGATACTTTCTAAACCAAGCCTGTAAACTTAATTGCTCCGATTTTATTTCTTTTAATTGGTAGCCTTTTAAAGGCCCCGCAATGCACTCACCGTTTGATTGTCTCCACCAACTTTTAGTACTGGCATCTTCAAACATAGCATTGAAATGATCCATACCCACTAGTCTAAAATTCTCTAGTTTTCCATTCACTATGGGGCTGAATACTCTTCCTGTTCTACAAACTGTGCAATAGGTGACCATAACAGGAGTTTGACCAATACTATCTCTTACTTGATGGTGATAGCCAATTAATTGTATTGGATATGCTTTGTTGATACCATTTTCTGAAACACCTATGACTAATTTATCTATAGGAATTTTATTTTCTGCAATATTATAAAAATATTTATGTGTAGGTTGTGAAAACATTTTATCGGCTTCCATAACGAAAGTAAATACATAAAAAATGACTATGTATACAAAACTTAAAATACCCAAGCCTACTTTTTCCCAGGTTGAATTTCCTTTTATAATTTTTATAAAAGGTATTAGAATAATTAAATATAAAATGATACGAATGATAGTTTTATTACTACCCAAAAAATAAGCTAAATCAATAGAGTTAAATGTTTGACTACCTGGCATGGGCATAATCAAATACACTCTTAGGCATTCGAAAATTATTAATAAAATAAAACTTACATAAAGCATCCATTTTTTCATTTAATCAGATTTAATCATACTTATTTAAGTTCAAACATTTGTTACTTTGATTGTATCTTAATTATTACAAACTTAATTCAATAAATTTATTTCAAAAAGAATAATTTATTTTTTATATGCTACCTGTTCTATTTTAGTTCTTTCATAAAAAAGACCCCTGATCACTCAGGAGTCTTTAAGTATTTTACCTAAATAAAATTATTTTATAATGCCAATTTGTTGTAAGAAAGCATAGTTATCGAAAAAGTCTTGCTCTTCAGTAATTTTACCATCTACAACTGTAGCAATGGTACAACCAATTACATCGACTGATTTACCAGTAGCAGGTATACCAAAGAATGCGCCTGTATGTGTGCCTTTAAACTGCCAATATTTTACCACTTTATTGCCTTTGCCAAACATTTCTTTAATTATAAATTCTCTATTAGAAAATCCTGTAACATAATTAGCATAGTATGCTTTTACACTATCTTTTCCTTTAATCTCAGGAACAGTATGTAAGACAACGTCATCAGCATAAGCTGTATCTAAAAAGTTTACATTGCCTTTATTAATAACAACATCCCAAACTTTATCATAAAATTTAACATTGTCATTTTCTAGTTGTTCTTTTTTTGCAGCTTCATTGTTATTTGCAGTTTCATTATTACATGCCAATAGCATAGTAGAAAGAAAAATAACCGATAGTAGTTTTTTCATTGATTTAATTTTTTATTAATTTATTTGATTTCTTAAAGATAGTAAATTACATTAAACTAAAAAATATCTGGCTATTTTTTTGAATGTCTATGTATCCATTTATCCTATGAATTAGCCTTCTAAATAAAAACGCTGCTCTTAAGGTAAATTAATACATTAAATGAACTAATTTCGGCTTGATTTAGCGAACAATATAATGACGTTTAATTATTAAAATTTTAGCCCAAAAATAAAAGTAAAATGAGAAACGAAATACTTAATAACTTAAATAACCCTAAGCAACTTGAAAAAATTTATAGAGAAAATAAAGTAAATTTTAAAAAAGAATTTAATCAGATTTATCCTGGACATGAACAGAGTAGCAATCTGAGCTTCTGGCATGAAAGGCTTAATTTTGAAACTGAGAAGCAGGTCTTGGGCGCTAAAAACGAAATTATTATAGTTATTATCTTTGCATTCATTGCTGGCCTAATAGCTCATATTCCTAATTTTACGGGTGTTGATCAAGAATATTTTTTTTCAAGGAATATTTCATTTGTAGTGTTTCCTATATTAAGTATTTATTTTATTTGGAAGCAAAAATTAGAATTCAAGCAGTGGCTATTTCCTTTATTGGCAACTTTATTTGCAGCTGTATATATTAATTTACTTCCCAATAATACAAGTAGTAGCACTATTATACTTTCATTTATTCATATGCCAATATTTTTATGGGCAATTTTTGGATATACATTTTTGGGAAAAAATTTAAAAAGCTATCAAAGTAGAATAAGTTTCTTACGTTATAATGGCGACCTAGTAGTGATGTCGGGTATTTTATTATTATCAACAATTATATTCTCTGCAATCACCGTAAACTTATTTGATTTAATAGGTATCAATATAGAAATTTTTTATTTTCAAAACATTATGATATGGGGCTTAGCAGCTATACCTATTATAGCTTCATATTTAATTCAAACCAATGCTCAATTAATTAATAAGGTCTCTCCTGTTATCGCCAAAATATTTACGCCTTTAGTATTTATTAATTTGTTTATTTATTTATCGGCCATGGCGTACACTAAAAAATATCCCTATCAGGACAGAAACTTACTTTTATTATTTAATGTATTATTAATAGGGGTGATGGCATTAATTCTTTTTAGTATTGCAGAAGCTGGGAAAGCGGCTAAAAATAAGTTTAGCCTTCTGATATTATTTGGATTATCTGCATTAACTATTATAGTGAACGGCATAGCGCTATCTGCCATTGTGTATCGTATTAATGAATTTGGTTTTTCAGCCAATAGAATTGCCGTTTTAGGAGGCAATCTTTTGATATTTATAAATTTAGTGCTGGTATCTTATAAATTATTTTTAGCAAGCTTTAAAAATGCGGACATAGAAGAAATAGAAAGAAGTATTGCAGGCTACCTGCCTGTATACGCTATATGGACTGGTTTCATTGCTTTTATAATTCCAATTATATTTCAATTTAAATAAGATTCATGTTATATGAATATTAAAGTAGATTACTTTATTAGTAATCTAAAAACTTGGAAGGCAGAAATGGAGGCCTTGAGGTCTATCTTACTTGAATTTCAGTTAATTGAAGATATAAAATGGGGCATACCCTGTTATACTTTTGAAAATAGAAATGTTATCATTATTCATGGTTTTAAAGAATACTGCGGTCTAAGTTTTTTCAAAGGGTCCTTATTAAAAGATGTAAAAGGCTTATTAGTGAAACCGGGTGAGAATACCCAAGGAGGGAGACTTATAAAATTTAAAAGTGTTCAAGAAATAAACAAGTTAAAAACGACGATTAAATCATATATTAAAGAAGCTATTGAAATTGAAAAATTAGGTTTAAAAATAGTGCCGACAAATATTGAACTTGTTTTACCTGAAGAATTAATGAATCAATTTAAAAAGAATGCTCGTTTTAAAAAAGCATTTAATGGATTAACTCCTGGAAGGCAAAGGGCCTATAATTTGTTTTTTACAGCTGCCAAACATACTGCTACAAGAGTAACAAGAATAGAAAAATATAAAAAACAAATTTTAGATGGCAAGGGTATCAATGACTGCACTTGTGGTTTATCCCTAAAAATGCCTTACTGCGATGGCTCGCATAAACAGCTTACAAAATAATGAATACACTTATCAGACATATAAGTATTAAGGACCTAGCCGAATTACAAAAAATTGGAAAGGAAACTTTTACTGAAACTTTTACTGAGCATAATACAAAAGAGGATTTAGATAAATATTTAGAAGAAAGCTTTTCAAATGAAAAACTAAGTGCTGAATTAACCAACCCTCAATCTTGTTTTTATTTTGCAGAAGAAGATGAAAATATATTTGGATATTTAAAAATTAATTTTGGCGATGCTCAAACAGAAGTAAAAGACAATAAGGCGCTTGAAATTGAAAGAATATATGTGCTGCAAGATTTTCATGGCAAAAAAATAGGTCAAGCGCTATTCGAGAAGGCCATTGCGATTGCTACAGAAATGAAAGTTAACTACATATGGCTAGGCGTATGGGAGCAAAACCATAAAGCGCTTCAGTTTTATAAGAAAAATGGATTTGTACCGTTTGATACCCATATTTTCAAACTAGGTAATGACGAACAAACTGATATAATGATGAAACTAGAATTATAAACTAAAAGTATTTCTTCTTTTAAGTATCCTATTTTTTAAATGTTGTATTAATAGTTTCTACCAAACCATTTTTTGAATAGTCATGAGATAGTTGCCAAAACATAATACCTCCCAACTTATGTTTTAAAACATAATTCGATTTTGCTTTTATTGATTCTTTGTCATCAAAAGTGGCATAGCTTTTTTCAGTTGCATTATAGGCATAAGGGGCTTGCGCCTCACTGTCCCAATAAAACTTATATCCAGTATTTTCAGAAATGCGTTTAGGAAACTCATT
>Ga0164293_10003602_pt1 | contig 13212 bp, 13 predicted proteins | sample GEODES118metaG_FD_111487 | JGI IMG/M metagenome (GOLD analysis project Ga0164293, IMG submission 111487) | Eutrophic lake water microbial communities from Lake Mendota, Wisconsin, USA - GEODES118 metaG | ecosystem: Environmental > Aquatic > Freshwater > Lake | place: USA: Lake Mendota... | reverse complement strand
TGGGGCCGGAGAAGATGAAGCTGGCGATCGGCCGGTTGGGGTTCTTCAGACCCACCCGGGCCCGTCGGATAGCCCGCGAAACCGCCTTCACGGCTTCGTCCTGACCAATCAGACGCTGGTGCAGGGTCTCCTCCATGTTCAGGAGCTTCACCGATTCGCTCTCGGTGAGCTTCTGCACCGGAACTCCGGTCCAGGACGCCACGATCTGGGCGATGTCTTCCTCATCGACCACGGGGGTCTTGGATTCTTCAGCCATTTCCGCCTCGATGGCGGAGGGCTGGGACACTCCCTGCTCGGGGGCAGAGGCTTCAGCCGCCGAGGCGTCGGCGGGCTCTTCGTCCCGCCGGGCCTGCAGGATCGAGCGAATCTGCTCGCGCAGCTCCACTTCCTTATCCCGCAGTTCACCGGCCTTAGTGAAGTCCTGCTGGCGAACCGCGTCCTCCTTCTCTTTCTGCACGGCCCGCAGCTGCTTATCCACTTCCTTGGCGGCGGGAGGCAGCTTGGAATTCATCAAGCGCACGCGGCTGCCGGCCTCGTCGATCAGATCGATGGCCTTGTCCGGCAGGAAGCGATCACTGATGTAGCGGTCGCCGAGGGTGGCAGCGGCCACCAGAGCCTCGTCGGCGATCTTGAGGCGGTGATGCTGCTCGTAACGCTCGCGCAGGCCCCGCAGGATCTCGATGGTGTCCTGCACGGAAGGCTCACCCACCATCACCGGCTGGAAGCGGCGCTCAAGGGCCGCATCCCGCTCGATGTGTTTGCGGTATTCGTCGAGGGTGGTGGCACCGATGCACTGGAGCTCACCCCGGGCGAGGGCAGGCTTGAGGATGTTGGCGGCATCGATGGCACCCTCCGCCGCACCGGCACCGATCAATGTGTGCACCTCATCGATCACCAGGATCACGTTTCCGGCGGAACGGATCTCCTCCATGATCTTCTTGAGACGCTCCTCAAATTCGCCCCGGTACTTGGTGCCCGCCACCAGCAGACCGATGTCCAGGGTGAGGACACGCTTGTCCTCGAGGATGTCGGGCACATCGCCCTGGGTGATGCGCTGGGCGAGGCCCTCGGCGATGGCTGTCTTGCCGACCCCCGGCTCCCCGATCAGCACGGGGTTGTTCTTGGTGCGGCGGCCGAGGATCTGGATCACGCGATCGATCTCGTTGTGGCGGCCGACCACGGGGTCCAGCTTGGCTTCGGCTGCCAGCTGGGTGAGATTGCTGCCGAACTCGTCGAGCGTGGGAGTCTTGGTGGAGCCCTTGGCGCCGCCACCGGCGGCCACCTCGGCGGTCTCGCCGAGCATGCGAATCACCTGGGTGCGCACCTTGGCGAGGTCGACGCCGAGGTTTTCCAGCACCCGGGCCGCGACGCCCTCCCCTTCACGGATCAGACCCAGCAGCAGGTGCTCGGTACCGATGTAGTTGTGGCCTAGCTGGCGGGCCTCCTCCAGGGAGAGCTCCAGGACCCGCTTGGCCCTGGGGGTGAACGGAATCTCCACCGCCACGAAGCCGGAGCCGCGGCCGATGATCTTCTCCACCTCCACCCGGGCGTCCTTGAGGTTGACCCCCATCGACTTGAGCACCTTGGCGGCGACGCCGGTGCCCTCACCGATCAGTCCCAGGAGGATCTGCTCGGTGCCCACGAAGTTGTGACCGAGGCGGCGGGCCTCTTCCTGGGCCAGCATGATCACCTTGATGGCCTTCTCGGTAAACCGCTCGAACATGGGCCGGGGCCTGGTGCAAGTGGTACCAACTTATCAGGATTGAAGGGTCTGGTGTGCGCTTGGGGCCAGCAGTAGCCAAAACCAAGACGCAGAAAGGGATGAGAGGCGGTTTGAGTTAAATCAAGAACCAGGAATGTGACGGTTCGCGCAACACAAACAGCCGGTTATCCGAACCGCTTGGAATTCTTCAGATTCTTCCATTGGATCAGGGCATCGTCGCCGTTGCGGTAGTAACCACGACGAACTCCGGCATCCGCGAACCCCACAGCCGCATAGAGGGCCATGGCGGCCGGATTCGTCACAGCCACCTCGAGGGTGGCGTGGTGGGCTCCATCGGCTCGGGCCTGCTCCAGCAGGGCCTCGAGCACCTGACGCCCCAGGCCGAGGCGACGGTGGGCAGGGCACACCGCCACCAGGGTGATGTGCAACTCATCCACCACCCGCCAGCCGCAGGCCATGGCCCTCAGGGCCCCCTCCTGCCAGAGACCGATGCCGGGACGGCCGGGCTCCTCCAGTTCCCGCTGCCACTGGGCAGGGGTCCAGAGACCCTGGAGACTGGCCTGATCGAGGGCCAGGCAGTCCTGCAGATGCTCCGGGCCCAGCAGCAGCAAGCCAGGGGCTGGGGCTGGGGCTGGGGCTGGGGCCACGATCCGGGAATCGCCCGAAGACATCATTACGATCTTTCCATCAAGCAATCCATCAAGATTGCTCCCTGATAGCCAACCGGGTTTTCCAGCCCCCCTGAGCCCCCGCCGTCCGATCCGTGAGCAGCACCCTCGATTCCCCCGCCACCACGGCTGCCGCGGCCGTTCCCTACGAACCGCTCTGCGATGCCCTGAGCCCGAATCGCAACCTCACCCCGATCACCACGCGCCTGGATGCGGAGGGCAGGCTGGAAGTGGGGGGCTGCCTCCTCAGCGATCTGGCCCGCAGCTACGGCACACCTCTTTACGTGCTGGATGAAGCCACGCTTCGGGCCACGTGTCGCGCCTACCGCGAGGCCCTGGCCAGCCACTATCCCGGGCCCTCCCTGGCCCTCTACGCCTCCAAGGCCAACAGCTCCCTGGCGATCACGGCCCTGGTGGCCTCCGAAGGTCTGGGGCTCGACGCCGTCTCGGCCGGCGAACTGCTGACCGCACTCCAGGGCGGGATGCCGCCGGAACGGATCGTGCTGCATGGCAACAACAAATCCCTGGAAGAGGTGGAGCTGGCGGTGCGCCATGGGGTGACCGTGGTGGTGGACAACTGGCATGACCTGGAGCTGCTGGCGCGGGTCGCACCGGAGCAGGGGGCCCCGGTGCGGTTGATGGTGCGCTTCACGCCGGGCATCGAATGCCACACGCACGAGTACATCCGCACCGGCCATCTGGACAGCAAGTTCGGCTTCGACCCCGATCAGCTGGAGGCGGTGCTGCGCCACCTCTCCGGCTGTTCCTGGGCCTACCTCGATGGCCTCCATGCCCACATCGGGTCGCAGATCTTCGAACTGGAGCCCCATCGCGACCTCGCCGGGGTGATGGCCGATGCCCTGGCCCTGGCCCGCTCCCTCGGCCACCCCTGCACGGATCTCAATGTGGGCGGCGGCCTGGGCATCCGTTATGTGGCCGGCGATGATCCCCCCTCGATCCAGGCCTGGGTGCAGGAGGTGGGCGAAGCCGTGAGCGGGGCTTGTCGCGCCCGCAACCTTGCCCTGCCGCGGCTGTTGTGCGAACCCGGCCGATCCCTGGTGGCCACGGCCGGCATCACCCTCTACAGCGTGGGCAGCACCAAGTCGATCCCGGGCCTGCGCACCTACGTGTCGGTGGACGGAGGCATGAGCGACAACCCCCGGCCGATCACCTATCAATCTCAGTACACCGCCGTGCTCGCCGATCGTCCCCAGGCGAGCGCGGAAGGCACGGTGACCCTGGCCGGCAAGCACTGCGAATCAGGAGATGTGCTGCTCAAGGAGCTGGCGCTGCCCCCTACCTCCGCCGGCGATGTGGTGACGGTGTTCTGCACCGGGGCCTACAACGCCTCGATGGGCTCCAACTACAACCGCATCCCCCGGCCGGCGGCGGTGCTGGTGCACGACGGCATCGCCGACCTGGTGCAGCGCCGCGAACAGCCGGAGGACCTACTGCGCTACGACGTTCTCCCCTCCCGACTCGCCCCGGTAATGTGAACCCGAGGGGTTTCCCCTCGGCCCTCAGGTGCTTCGGAGAGCCCCGTCGTGCGCGCTGCTTCCCTGATCTGGTTGCGACAGATCGATCTGCGCGTTCTGCTCGATCTTGTCTTCGCCTCGGCGCTCGGCATGGTGCTGCTGCGGCGTGTCAGCGAGAAACGCAACCTGTGGCTTCTGCGGGGTTACCTCTTTCTGGTGGCCTTCGCCTGGGTGGTGCAGCGTTACGCCAACCTGCCCCTCACCAGCAAGCTGGTGGAGGCTCTGGTGCTCGCCTGCAGCCTGGCCCTGGCCATCCTCTGGCAGGGCGACCTGCGGCGGCTGATGGAACTGCTGGGCACCGGCCGTTTCAACGTGCTGTTCGGCGACCGCAGCCGCGACCAGCTGGCCTCGGGCTCGGTCAGCGTGCTGACGGAAGCGGCCGGCTGCCTCTCCCAGTCGCGGCGGGGAGCCCTGATCGTGCTCGACCTGGGCAGCGATCTGCGCCCGGAGGATTTCCTCAGCCCTGGGATCCGCCTCGATGCACGGCTCTCAGTCGACCTCCTCCTCAACCTCTTCGCCCTCGACACCCCCCTCCACGACGGCGCCGTTCTGGTCCAGAAGAATCGGATTGTGTCCGCCGGCGTGATCCTGCCGCTCTCCCGCCAGGGGATCCATCGCTTCGGCACCCGTCACCTGGCCGCCCTCGGTCTGACCGAGCGCCATGACCGCTGCCTCTGCGTGGTGGTTTCCGAAGAGACCGGAACCCTTTCTCTGGCCTGTCAGGGCCGGCTCGAACGACCGATCACCAGCAGCCGCCTGCACGATCTGCTCACCGATGCCCTGGCGTCCGTTCCGGCAGGGCGTAGCGTGGCAACGGACCCGCCGGAACCTCGCGGATGAGTCGCGCCCTGGCGACCACAGCCAGCTCTGCCCGTCAGCCCCTGCCGGGCCAGCTCGACCCGGCGCGCCTGCCCCGCCACGTGGCCCTGATCATGGATGGCAACGGCCGCTGGGCCCGCCAGCGGGGTCTGCCTCGGGTGGTGGGCCACCGATCCGGAGTGGAGGCCCTCAAACGCACCCTGCGGCTCTGCAGCGACTGGGGCATCGGCGCGCTCACCGCCTACGCCTTCTCCACCGAAAACTGGACGCGGCCCGGGGAAGAGGTGACCTTCCTGATGACCCTGTTCGAGCGGGTACTGGCCCGGGAGCTGGAGGCCCTGGAGCGGGAGCAGGTACGGATCCGCTTCCTTGGAGATCTGGAGCAGCTTCCCGACGGCCTGCAAAAACTGATCGCGGATGCCACCCAACGCACCGCCACCAATACCGGCATTCATTTCAATGTCTGCACCAATTACGGCGGGCGCCGCGAGCTGGTGCGGGCGGCCCGGCGGCTGGCGGAACGAGCCGCCGCCGGCGAACTCGACCCTGCGGAGATCGATGAGGAAAGCTTCGAATCCGAACTCCACACCGCCGGCGAAGCCGATCCCGACCTGCTGATCCGCACCAGCGGGGAACAGCGGATCAGCAACTTCCTGCTCTGGCAGCTGGCCTATGCGGAGCTCCACATCACCGATGTGCTGTGGCCGGATTTCGATGAGAAGGCCCTGCTGACGGCCCTGCTCGACTACCAGGGCCGTCAGCGCCGTTTCGGAGGAGTACAAACCCCGTCATGATCACTCGTCACGACTGGAACCGGGCCGAGATCCAGGCCCTGCTCGATCTGCCGCTGATGGAGCTCCTCTGGCAGGCGCAGCAGGTGCACCGGGTGGCGAATCCCGGCTACCACGTGCAGCTGGCCTCGCTGCTCAGCGTCAAGACCGGTGGCTGCGAGGAGGACTGCGCCTACTGCCCCCAGTCGATGCACCACAGCAGCGACGTCAGCGGCCGACCGGAGCTGGATGTGGAGCCGGTGCTGGCGCGGGCCCGGGCCGCGAAGGCGGCCGGCGCCCATCGCTTCTGCATGGGCTGGGCCTGGCGCGAGATCCGCGAGGGTGCGCCCTTCGAGTCGATGCTTGCGATGGTGCGGGGCGTGCGGGAGCTGGGGCTAGAGGCCTGCGTGACCGCCGGCATGCTCACCGACAGCCAGGCCGAACGGTTGGCCGGGGCCGGCCTCACCTCCTACAACCACAATCTCGACACCAGTCCGGAGCACTACGAGCGGATCATCTCCACCCGCACCTATCAGGAGCGGCTGGAAACCCTGGCACGGGTTCGACGGGCGGGTGTAGGCCTCTGCTGCGGCGGCATCATCGGCATGGGGGAGGGTCCGGAAGACCGGGCCGGCCTGCTGCAGGTGCTCGCCAACCTGGATCCCCATCCCGAGAGCGTGCCGATCAATGCCCTGGTGGCCGTGGAGGGCACCCCGCTCGAGGAGCTGCCGCCGGTGGATCCGCTCGAGCTGGTGCGGATGGTGGCCACCGCCCGGATCCTGATGCCCCACTCGCGGGTGCGGCTCAGCGCCGGCCGCGAACAGCTCAACCGGGAGGCCCAGATTCTCTGCCTGCTGGCCGGCGCCGATTCGATCTTCTACGGCGACACCCTGCTCACCACCGGAAACCCGGCAGGCGAAACGGATCTGGCCCTGCTGGCGGCGGCGGGCGTGAGCCCGTGGCACGAAGCCCCACGCTGAGGGCCGACCCGATGGACACCCAGCCGGTGCAGGTGGCGGCCTTCTACCGCTTCACCGCCATGGCGGAGCTGCCGACGTTGCGCAGCGAGCTGCTGGAGCTGGCGGTTCAAGGTGGTGTGCGAGGCACGATCCTGCTGGCCGAAGAGGGCATCAACGGCACCATCAGTGGCCCCGAAGCCGGGGTGCAGAGGCTGCTGGCACGGCTGCGGCAGCTTCCTGGACTGGAGCATCTCGAAGCCAGGCTGAGCCGGGCACCGGCGCAGGCCTTCCATCGCCTCAAGGTGCGGCTGAAGCGCGAGATCGTGACGATGGGATGCCCCACGGTGAAGCCGGCCGAGCAGGTGGGCACCTACGTGTCGCCCCAGCAATGGGACGCCCTGATCCGCGACCCCAACACGCTGGTGGTTGACACCCGTAACCACTACGAAGTGGCCCTGGGCACCTTTGAGGGGGCGCTGAACCCCGGCACCGAAAGCTTCCGCGAGTTTCCCGCCTGGGTGGAGCAGAAGCTGCGGCCCCTGGTGGAACAGCGCCGGCCCAAGGCGATCGCCATGTTCTGCACCGGCGGCATCCGCTGTGAGAAGAGCACCGCCTACCTGCAGCAGCAGGGCTTTGAGGGTGTGCACCATCTTCAGGGAGGAATCCTGGGCTACCTGGAGGCCGGGCCGAAGCAGGACAGCAGCTGGCGAGGCGAGTGCTACGTGTTTGATCAGCGGGTGAGCGTGACCCAGCGGCTGCAACCCGGCAGTCATCGCCTCTGCCACGCCTGCGGGCTGCCCCTCTCGGAGGCGGACCGCCAGCATCCGGCCTACCGCGAGGGGGTGAGCTGCCACCACTGCATCGAGCGGTTCAGCGAGGCGGATCGGGCCCGCTTCATCGAGCGCCAGCGGCAGATGGCCCGGGCCGGGGCCCGCGGCGAATCCCACATCGGGGCCACCATGGCTCGATGACGGGCGCGACGGAGGGCGCGGCGGCAGGCGCGGCGGCGGAACGCCCGGCGATCCTGTACAGCTTCCGGCGCTGCCCCTACGCGATCCGGGCCCGGCTGGCCCTGGCAGCGGCCGGTCTGCGGCCGGGGCTGGATCTGGAGCTGCGCGAGGTGAACCTGAGGGCGAGGCCCCCGGAGCTGGTGGAGGTTTCCCCCAAGGCGACGGTGCCGGTGCTGGTGAGCGGTGAGCAGGTGGTGGACGAAAGCCTGGCGATCATGCGCTGGGCGCTCGAGCGCTACGACCCCTGGGGCTGGCTGCCTACCGATCGACAAGCCGAGGCAATCGAAGCCCTGATCGCCGAGAACGATGGGCCCTTCAAGCTCCACCTCGATCGCTGGAAGTACGCCCAGCGCTTCGGCGCCGAGGGCATGGCGGAGCGGCACCGGCATCGGCAGTCAGCCCTGGACATCCTGCGGGGCTGGAGCCGAAAGCTGGAGCCGGGAGGGTGGCTGCTGGGTGATCGGCCGTGCCTGGCCGACTGGGCCCTGCTGCCGTTCGTGCGCCAGTTCCAGCGCACCGATCCGGAAGGCCTGGAGGCGGAAACCGAGCTTCAGCCGCTGCGGACCTGGTTGGCGGCGTTTCTGGCGAGCCGGGAACTGGCGATGGTGCTGGAGAGCCCATGGGGGGAGCGGAGTCCCTGGCGGTCCCCGCGCTGGCTCTACCACCTGGCCCTGCGTGAGGAATGGCAGCAGGCGTGCGCCGAGGGGATCTACCGCCGCTCCACCCGGGGCCTGAGCCTTGAGCAGGTGGGGTTCATCCACGCCAGCACCGCTGGGCAGCTGCCTGCCACGTTTCAACGCTTCTATGCCGACGCGGCTGCGGTGCTGCTGCTCACGATCGATCCGCTCCGCCTGACCAGGGCTGGCGTGGAGGTAAGACGGGAGCCGGCACCGCAGGGCGGCGAGCTCTTCCCCCATCTGTACGGCCCCTTGCCGCTGGAGGCCGTGGTGATGGCCGAGCCCTATCGGCCGTAAGTCAGGATTTACCCACAGGATCGGAGCCGTTCCGGAGCCTTGATGCGCCGCTTGTTGCCGCCAGGGCCCGACCCGACAATCATTAATCGTTGAACCATACGTAGCGACCGAGCTGCGGTCCAGCCGACCTCGATCGTTCGTTTCGAACCATGCGTTCCCGCTCCTCCCTCAGCCTCAGCGTCTCGCAGGGTGGCTCCACCCTGACCGACCTGATGGGGCCCCTGCTGGTGGCTGGCTTGTTGCAGCTGATCTGGGTTCCGGCCCTGCTGCTCAACACCCCGATGTTCACCAAGCGGGCGCCGGCGGAAGCGATGGCGATCGGCCTGCCCGCCTCGCCCGTCCGCACGACCTCCGCCGATCCGGAGGGGCCCATCGCCCGGCCGGCCGCCACCCGACCGGCGCGTCAAGCCCGCCCCCTGCCGAGCCACCCCGGCTCGACCCTGGCCTACGCGGCTCCTGCCGCCAAGCCAGGCACCACACCCAGTTTCAAGATTTCCACCAGCCCGGCCGGTCGTGCGGCAACCCAGGCCACTGCAGGGCCGCGGCGCTCGGTGGAACTGCCCCGCTTCAGCACTGGTGCCCCGGTGACAACCGATGCCGATGCCGATGGGGTGTACCGCCCCCCCGCCGCCATTTCCGCCGACCAGGGAGAGCCCGTAGCCCGGCCAAGCTCCGCCATCACCGAAGCGGGCGACACGTTTGCCGGCATCGATCCGAGCGGAACGCCTGAGGCACCGGGAGGCCACTGGAGCGAGCCCGCAGCGATCACGGTGGAAGGCGCTCCTCTCCATGCCTCCGTGGTGGATACGCTCGACCAGGTCGTGGCCCCAGCCCCCAGCTGGTAAGAAGGGGGGAAAGGGGCGGCCGAACCCGTTGCCCCCTAGCCATGACTCCCGCCCTGAGCCTGGAAGCGATCGAACGGCTGGCCTCGCAACGCCGGCTGAAGTTGCGGCTCCAGGCCGGGGGCGGGGTTGGCATCCGGACCCTGAGGGTGGGTGTGGCCCGCAGCCTGGGAGAGGGCCGAGCCCTGCTGCTGGGCGAACTGAAGGGATGGTGCCTGCCTGTGGCGGACGGCCTGCAGCTGGACACGATGCGCGTCCAGGGGGAGCGCACCGAAGCGGTGGGCACGCTGCTCTGGGCCGCCACCTTCGCCTGGGCCCTGGAGACGACACCCTGCCGCCGGGCCCGGCTGCTGGCGATCCGGGATGACGACCACCAGCACCGCCGGCTGGTGCGGTATTTCCGCCAGCTGGGGTTCCAGCCGGTGCGGGAGGTGGGGGCGGCTGTCACCGACCTGCCGCTGCGGCTGGTGTGGGGCGGAGCCGGCCTGCTGATGCAGGGGGACTGCGCCGAAGGCCTGCGACGCTGCGGGCGACGCCTTGGCGCTGCGGATCCTGCTGCTCCGGATCTTGCTGCTCCGGATCAATCGGGGCCGGCGTGATAACTGCTGCGCACCAGCGGACCGCTGCGCACCTGGGAAAATCCCAGCTCGCGGGCATGGGCGCCGAGCTGCTCGAACTCCTGGGGTGTCCAGTAACGGGCCACTGGCAGATGGGCCAGGGAGGGGCGCAGGTACTGACCGAGGGTGAGGCGCTGGCAGTCCACCGCCCGCAGATCCTCCAGAGCGCCCAAGACCTCCTCAAAACTTTCGCCCAGGCCGAGCATCAGCCCTGATTTGGTGGGAATGGTGGGCGCCAGCTCCCGGGCAGCGGCAAGCAGGCCGAGGGAACGGCGATAGGTAGCCCCCCGTCGCACCTCCCCCTGCAGCCGTTCCACGGTTTCGAGGTTGTGGTTGAAGCAAACCGGTTCCGCCGCCAGCACCGCGGCCAGCCGCTGGCGCTGGGCCGCGATCGCGGCCTTCTCCTCGGCATGCCCCCCCCAGAAATCGGGGGTGAGCACCTCGATCGCCACCTGCGGCTGGCGCCGACGGATGGCGGCCATGGTGCCGGTGAACAGTTGGGCCCCATGGTCGGGAAGGTCGTCGCGGGCGACGGCCGTGAGCACCACGTAGCGCAGCCCCAGCTGTTCCACCGCCTCGGCCACCCGCTCGGCCTCCTGGGCGTCGAACGGCGCCGGCGCCGTTCCCTTGTCCACCTGACAGAAGGCGCAGCTGCGCGTACAGATCGGCCCCCCCAGCAGGAAGGTGGCCGTGCCGGCGGCATAGCACTCGCCCCGGTTCGGACAGCGGCCCTCCTCGCAGATCGTGTGCAGTCGCTGGCCCTTCACCACCGCCTGCACCGCCTCGAGGGAAGAGGCGGCACCGAGGGGCGAGCGGATCCAGGCGGGCAGGCGCTCCGCCGGCCGGATGGCGCTATAGCGACTGGGACGACTCATCGGGACTTCTCCTGCGGGCAGCTCATTCGACCGGCCTGCGGCCTTCCAGGGCCCGGGCCAGGGTGACTTCGTCGGCGTATTCGAGTTCACTGCCCACCGGCAGGCCGTAGGCGATGCGACTGACGGTGGTGAAGGGCCGCAGCAGGCGTGCCAGATACAGGCTGGTGGTGTCTCCCTCCACACTGGGGGTGAGGGCCAGGATCACTTCGCTGATCTGCTCCCGGTCCACCCTCTCCACCAACGGCTGGATCTGGAGCAGTTCAGGGCCGACCCCATCCATCGGAGAGATCAGGCCGCCGAGCACGTGGTAGCGACCCAGATACTCCCTGGTGCGTTCCATGGCCAGCAGATCCCGGGAGTCGGCCACCACACAGATCTGACCGTTGGCCCGGGTCTCGTTGTGACAGATCTCACACAAGGGCTCGGCGGAGAGGTGGAAGCAGCTGCGGCACTGCCCCACCTGGCTGCGGGCGGCCAGCAGCGCCTCGGCGAAGGCGCGGATCTGGTCTTCCGGCTGGCGCAACAGGTGCAGAGCCAGGCGCTGGGCCGTGCGGGGTCCGATGCCGGGCAGACGCTCGAACTGGTCGATCAGCCGGGCGAGGGGTCGGGTGAAGCCGCTCAGCGATCCAGGGCAGGTGGGGGGAATCTAGGAAGCCCAGGGTCGGGGGGCGAGAATGCGCGTACTCGATGCCTTGCCATGGGTCGTCCCGCTGCTGCTGTTCCGCCCCGCGCCGCCGGCGGGCCCGCGGCTTCCAGGCGCTGGCCGGCCGCCGCCCTGGCGCTGCTGCTGGCGGTGGTGATGGCCGGCTGCAGCGCCGCCGCCGCCGGTCTGAATTCCTTCCAGAGCCCCGACGGGCGCTACGCCTTCCTCTATCCCACCGGCTGGACGCGGGTGCAGGTGAGCGGCGGCCCCCAGGTGGTGTTCCACGACCTGATCAACAGCGATGAAACCCTCAGCCTGGTGGTGTCTGAGGTGACCCCCCAGAGCGATCTGGAATCCCTTGGCAGCGCCGTTGCCGTGGGGGAAACCCTGCGCCGCAACGTGATCGCCCCGGAGGGCAGCGGCCGCCAGGCGGAGCTGATCGAGGCGAAGGAGCGCACCCTGGGAGAGCGCACCTTCTATGACCTCGAATACACCGTGCATCTGGCGGACCGCGACCGCCATGAACTGGCCACCGTGGTGGTGGACCGCGGACGTCTCTACACCTTTGCCGCCAGCACCAATGAGATGCGCTGGCCGAAGGTGAAGGAGCTCTTTTCCCGGGTGGTGAGTTCGTTCACCCTCCAGATCTGACCCGCGCCGGAGCCGAGTGGCTAATCAGCTGGTGATGGCCGCTGCCACCCCCGCCCGGGTGGCGGTGATCGGGGCAGGCCTGGCCGGCAGTCTTCTGAGCCTGGCCCTGGCGCGCCGGGGCCAGGCAGTCACCCTGTTCGGTCCGGATCCGGAGGGCGATACCACGGCCGCCACCCCCCTCAGCTACGGCGCCCTGCTCGGTCGCCAGGCTGCCGGGCAGTGGCGACAACTGGAACGGCTGCATGGTCCCCTGGGCTGGAACGCCTGCGGCGGGGTCCTCCATGGTTTCGACGGCCCCCTCGATCGACTGCCACCAGGCCTGCTGGCCCTGGGAGCCGCGGTGTTGCCGGTGAGCCGGGTGGATCCCTCGCTGCTGGTTGCCGCCCTGCCGACCGTTCTGGAAAGGGCGGGGGTGGAGCGGCGCCGCGACGCCGTGTCCTGCCTGGACACGCTGAGGCCGGAATTCAGCCAGGTGGTGCTCGCGGCCGGAGCTTCCTGCCGGCTCCTCTGGCCCGCCCTGCCGCCACGCCTGCGCTACAGCTGGGCCGGCGTTCTCACCGTGCCGCACAACCCCGGCGGCAGTGCCTGGCTGGAGCTGGTGCGCCGGGGCAAGGTCGTGCTGCCGCGCCACTGGCAGCGGCCTGGCCTGGAGGCAAAGGCGGCGGAGCTGGAGCAGCAGGCCTGGGTTGTGGACACCGGCCTGGCGCCCTGGGGCAAGCAGGGGGTGGTGCTGGGGCAGATCAGCCTGATCAAGCCACGGGAGGCGAGCCGCTTCCCCGGCCCGCCCCCAGAAGCGGCGCCCTTGGAAACGGAGCTGCGCCGGGCCCTCGGCCGGCTGGATCCTGCCCTGGCGACGCTTGAGGGGAGCTTCCAGCTGCGGGCGGTGACCTTCTGCAGCGAAGGGGACGCGCTGGTGGGTCCGGTGGAGAGGGCCGAGGGGCTGTGGATCTTCACCGGCTTCCGCACCGCCTTCGGCGGCATCCCCCCCCAGGCCGAACGGTTGGCCGAAGCGATCCAGCAGAGCGTGCAGGGAGGACAGAGCGTGCAGGGAAGGCAGTTCCCGCCAAGGATGGGCGGAAGCCGATCCTGATGAGCGTGCCCAGCCTGCTGACCCATGTCTCGCTCA
>Ga0164293_10003601_pt1 | contig 13214 bp, 27 predicted proteins | sample GEODES118metaG_FD_111487 | JGI IMG/M metagenome (GOLD analysis project Ga0164293, IMG submission 111487) | Eutrophic lake water microbial communities from Lake Mendota, Wisconsin, USA - GEODES118 metaG | ecosystem: Environmental > Aquatic > Freshwater > Lake | place: USA: Lake Mendota... | reverse complement strand
CAACGGTACAGAATCTTGGAAGCCAAAAGGTAGTCAGGTATTTAACCTCTACGCTGATTCAGACTTATTCTTTTATGGAGAAGAAATGTGCATTGAAGCTATCAAGTTGATGCTTGAGCAACATTGTGATAGGCTCAATAAATTTGAGTACATCAGTCATGAGCTTGTTTTTGCAGAACCAATGGAGCTTGATAGTGATAAATTTGAATCGATATTCGATATGGTTTCTGCTCAACATTGTCAAAACGCATAAGCCATGAGAGTAGAAATCCCAACCTATCAAGTCATAGCCGCTTTTCAAGTATTGGAAATACGCAGGGGCGGTATTCCTGTAACGACATTCACCTTTTGTCTTAATTAAAATAAATTAATTTATATGAGAACCATATTCACAGAAGACGAAGTAAAAGAGTTTTTAATGAAATTATCAAGGGAAATTCAGGGGGAGGCTTTATTGCTTCCCTCCAAACCTTATAATGGTGACCCTGCTGAGATTATTGCAGCTATGTCAAACCCGACATCTTTATTAGAAATGATGTCTAAATTGTCCCAAGCCCAAGGAGAGTGTTTGGGTAAGTTAGAGCTTATGAAAAGGCTCTTAAAGTTCTTCGAAATAGAAGTTGTAGAAGAATAAATTTTTTTATTTTCAACATATATTATATATTGCAATTACTAAACTAAACTATCATGACAAACAAAAATTTTACCCCCGAAGAAAAAGCCGCATGGGCTAAGTATGAAGCTGAATCTTGGTCAAAGCCAACAGCCTACATTATCGTTACAGTAGTAATCATTTTTGCGCTTCTTGCAGACAGTATCAGTAATTTGTTTTAATTACCTGTTAATTTAATTAAATTAAAAACTGAAAGCTATGAGCAATACAAAATGGACAAAAGAAAAGGAATTATCCGATAGAACTTACCCTTATCGTTTAGGGTATTTAAGCGGTTCTTGTAAAACCGTAATTACACAATTAGAAACATTTCTTGAGAATCGTAAAGAGATTTTATCCGAATCGGATTATAACTATCTCAATAATACAATGAAAGCATTGAAACTTGATTTAGAAAAGTCTCTCAATAACGAAATCAAATAAATTTTAAACCAAACCATAAAAATCACACACATGGCACACATGCTAAATTTCAACAAACGCACAGGAACTTGGTCATTCGCTTCTAACTCTGAAGTAGCTTGGCACGGATTAGGTCAGGTAGTAAAAGGAGCTATGACAGCTGAAGAGGCTATCAAGAATGCCAACCTTGACTATGAAGTAGATAAAGCTAAGGTTCAGTTCTTCCCTGCAACTGACAAGCAGATATGGGTAGAAGGGCATTATGCTACCTACCGTAAAGATACCTATGACTATCTTGGAATGGTAAAATCCCGCTATGAGATAGTTCAAAACAGGGATGCTTTCGGTTTCTTCGATTCAATTATCGATGAGGGGGAAGCTATTTTTGAAACAGCGGGAGCTTTGGGTAACGGGGAAAGAATCTTCCTTGTAGCCAAGTTGCCCTCAGATTTTGAGATTGGAGGAGAGAAAATTGAGAAGTATATCATGCTGACTAACTCCCATGACGGCTCTTCCTCAGTCATTGCAGGTATGACCAATATCAGGGTTGTTTGCAATAATACCCTTCAGGCTGCGCTCAAAGGACTTGAGAACAAGGTTTCAATAAACCACATCTCAGGAGCTAAAGACAAGCTAAAAGAAGCTCACAGGGTTATGGGGATAGCATCTAATTACTCCAATCAGGTGCAGGATATATTCAATCAAATGGCTGACCGTAAGATGACGGAAGGTCAATACAGGGATTATTTTGAAGCCATCTTCACCCCTGAATATAAGACTGCCATGACCGCAGCAGAGGAAAAAGAAATGTCAACCCGCCTGAAGAACATGATTGAGGGTACTACTCAGTTTGCCTTCACCCATCCAACTCAGACCACCGATGCCGCCAACGGAACGCTGTGGGGAGCTTACAACGCAGTATCAGGATACTATAACTACATCAAGACCTTCAAATCAACGGAGGACAAGTTCAATAGTCAATTCTTTGGTGTAGCCAATAAAAAGATGCTGAAATCATTTAATCAAGCGGTTGCCCTTATTAACGACTAACCCCTCAGATATGGGATGGGGCGAAAGCCCCTCCCTTTCATTAATTAAAATAAATTAAAAAAGATGAACAAAGATTTTATCTCATGCGAACAAGCATTAGAACTTAAAGAATTAGGTTTTGATGATGATTGTTTAGGTTATTACAATATAGACCCAAATGCAGCTTATATGCCTTTTCTATGTATATATAAGCCTTATAAAAATGAATTTTGCTTACATGCGCCAATTTATCAACAAGCATTTAGGTGGTTTAGAGAGAAAAAGCTATGTGATTGCTGTGTATGTAGGTATCAAGGAAAGGATGATGGAGGTGTTGATTATTATTATGTGATAACTAAAGATTTTGGTATCGAAGAAACAAGACATTTTAAAGAAGGGTTTTTTACCTACGAAGAAGCAGAACTTGCTTGTCTTAAAAAGCTGATTGAAATAGTAAAAAAGTATTAATTAAAACAAATTAAAAACACAATCATGAAAAATTACATCCTCTCTTTTTTGTTTGCAGTTTCATTTTACACGGTATCTGCACAATCATTCGATGGCGTTCCTATCTCAGGAGACCTTCCAACAGCTGTGGCTAAGTTTAAAGCAAAGGGCTACACAATCAGGAAGTATGTGGAAAATGGGGTTATTTTAGATGGCAAGGTGGCAAGTAGGAGTATTGAGCTTTTTGTCTTTGTAACTCCCAAGACCAAGAAGCTATTTAAAGTGGTGGCATATTTTGATGAGGAAATCAGTTGGATGAGCCTAAAATCTACTTATGAGGTTTTCTACGATATTTTAACGGAGAAATACGGGTATCCTGATGCCAAGTACAATAAGTTCATCGACCCATATTATGAAGGGGATGGATACGAGCTTCAAGCCGTAGGCGTTGAAAAAGCAATCTTCTCCTCCTATTGGTTCAAAAAGGATAACCTGACTGTAGCGTTAGAAATATCAAAGTACAAGCAAGTAAGCCTGACTTATGAAAATAATATAATGATGGAATTAAAAAAGAAGGAACAGGCTGAAATAGAAATGAGAGCCTTTTAATTAAAATAAATTAACATGGAAACTTATGAAGTTACCTTCTCTGAAGGAGTAGATTATAAAACTACCGTAGTAGCAGAAGATGAAACAGAAGCGTTTATAAAAGCACGGGATGAAGCAGCCTCAAAAGGAATCAGACTACCCGTTGAAGTATGGACGCACATTGAAAAAAAATAATATATATGAGTGTAATACTTCTTCGCACGCTTACACGGAAATCCATTATCGGATGGGGTAGTTATAGGGATTTGTCTGTTCAAAACCTTTTAGATATGTTCAAGCATAAGGAGCTGCTTCATATATATTATACATGCAGGAATATAGACTTCAACCAAGACCTGAAAGATGAGCTTTGCATCAGCGGGGAAAGAGAGCTGAATAAAAAAGAAAAGCAGGAAAATCGATACATCCCTCAGACTGATATTTATATCAATTGGTGTATAAAAGAGATGCTCGATAAAAAAGACGAGAAAACCCTACAATTAGAAAAAGGGCAAGTGAGAAAAGCAAAGAAGTATAATAAAAAGCAATCATCTGCAAGAGAATGGGCTACACGAAGCACTATTTATTCAAAAGGTGCAATGCAAAGAAAAAACCAAGGAAAGTCAAGTTAATTAAAACAAATTACTTTACATTCGTAGTACTAAACTAAACTTAACTAAAATGCAAAGCAAAATCCTATCCGAACTCCAATTCTGTCAGATGGAGAACGAAACAATCCGTGCTAATCTCAAGACACGCAAGGAAAAAATCAAAGACACAAGAAAGCAAATAGCCCGCCTCTTTGATGAAATAGCTTTTCTCGGAAGTCTTGATGACAAATCCATAATACTTACAAAAGAAAATCAGCAAAATATTTTATCAATGATTGATGAACTCATTAATTAAAATTAATTAACTATGCCCGCAAAAACAGGAACATACGAAAGAAGCATGTTGGGTAAGCTATTGGATGAAAGAGGGCTTACTCTTAAAGATTTTGCAGAATTGGTATATCATAAGACAGGATATATTATAGCTATTACAAATCTTTCCAACTACTGCACAGGATACAGGAGTATTGGTAGAATAGATACAGCTAAGTTCTTTGCCGAAACCCTTGAAGTACCAATAACTGAAATTCTATGATGTATATCAGAAGCCACGTTATTAGGGATACAATAGAGTATCTTAATTCAGTAGCGGGTACTCAGTACTCAACTTCCAATACCGATACCATAAATTTGATTTTTAGTCTTATGGACAGTGGTTATACCTTAGAGGATTTCAAGTCCGTGATAGATAGAAAATGGCAGCAATGGAAAGGGACAGAGTATCAGAAATTCGTAAGACCGTCAACCTTATTTGGTAAAAAATTTGAAAACTATCTAAATGAGCCAAGAACTTCAAAAACATCAACCATCCAAAAACTCGCTAACTCAGTACAATCAGCCAAGCAGCATCGTTGGAGATTGGATAAAAAGTGACGATGAATATGCCATAGCACTAACCTACACGGAGAAAAGGATAGGTGATTTCACCCGTGAGGATATGACCAATTTGGTAGAACTCATGGCTCAATGGCGGCTTTTACTTGGTGTTACCTCAGAATCGACTGAGCATGAACTAATCATAATTGTGCAGTTTATGTACGATAATTTCAAGAAATACACCTTGGCGGATGTCCGTTTGGCTATGAATTGGGCTATTTCAGGTAAAACCGATGTGGGCTTTGTGAGCCAAAAGAATATATCATCCTTCTATGTCAGTAAAGCCATGAAAGCCTATGACGATGAAAAAAGGGGACTCTACAATAAATTAATGGCAGAGCGAGAGAAGTTCCTTTCGAGGATGCAAGAAGAGAATAAGCCCAAGGTAACTCCGCTTCAAAAGGCAGAATCCTTCAAGGAAATGATTGTGGGTATGTATGATAGCGTACAGTCAGGAGGGGTATTTTATGACATTGGTGACATTGTGTATAATTGGTTGAAACGGACAGGTCAGCTAAAGCCAAGCAAAGAACAGGTAGATGCGGCAGTCAGATACGGTCAAGACAAGTACTATCAGGAGAAAGAGGAGAAAAGCCTCCGTCAGAAGCTGACAGATACCTTAGACCCTATGGATAAAGAAAAGAAACAAAAGAAATACGCCCGTGAGTTTATAATACTTCAGTATTTCACAATTCACACTATAGGCGAAATAATCAACAAGATACACCCAAGCCAATTCACAGAAGAAGAAAAGTAATTAACATAAATTAACAAAAACCATGAACAAGTATCTTACCCGCCTCATCAAGCACATTCTAATCAATGACCCCGAAGCAAGAGACAATTGGATGGACACCATCCGCCAAGTCCATGACCGTGAAATGCAGCTTTGGTATTTTACCAAGGAGCAGTACTACGAAGCCTTCTTTGCAGGAAACCTTAGCAACGTACATACTATTAAAAGGTTATGGCAGTTGGTACAGGAAAAGCACCCTGAACTCCGTGGAGAAACATGGGAGGAAAGGCAAAGACAGGGAGGAATGGTAGCAGCAGAAATGGCTGAAGACAGATATTTTCAACTTGACCTCTTTGGCAATGATACACGAATTTAAAACCCCCATACCCGTACATACCCCTCATGGGATAGGTCAAGCCTTTTTATTGATTGACTATGGTCTCACAGTAAATAGTGTATGGGTAGTAAGACTGAAAGGCGGCAAAGTCCTGCATTACTATTCAGATGACATTCGTATTTATGATAATCCCATGAATGGGGAAGGCTATGATATTGAGCTACCTGATAATTGGAAAAAGTAATTAAAATAAATTAACATGAGTATCCTTGATAAAATAAAAGAAAACAATCCTGATGCTATTATTTGGGATGACCTTAATGATGCAATAATTGGATTTACTCCCGATTATGTAGCCGTTTACGACTTGGATAAACTGTCTGAGTGTTTACTGAAGAATAATCCTGAATGGTCTGAGCAAGATGCTTTGGAATGGATTGACTATAATATCCTTAGTGCTTATGTAGGTGAAAATACTCCTTTACACATTTATACTAAATAACATGCAATCAAAACAAGAACTCGAAGATTGGTATTCTGAGCCTGACAGGTGGGGATACTTTAATAACCCCGAAGACACAAAAAGACTTGAAAAAATCCTTTTCATGCTTGGGTGGGGAAAGAAGCAGTATAAAAGAGCTATCGACATCGGCTGTGGTGAGGGATTTGTTACCACCCATCTGCCCGCTGACGAAATCCACGGTCTTGACCTGTCGGACAATGCCTTGACCCGCCTGCCGCCAAACGTAAAACCCGTATCCCAACCTGAAGGTAAATACGACCTTGTTATCAGTACAGGAACGCTTTATCAGCAGTATGACCATGAGGGTATCTATAAAATGATTATGAGCTGCGCCTCAGAGTACATTCTCATAGCAGGGATTTCAGATTGGATTATTAACAAAGAGTTCGGAAAACAAATTCAGATGTCTATTTTCCCATACAGGGAGTTTACCCAAAAAATGACTTTATACCATGTGGAGACTTGCGCATAATATCGGAACGGAAAATCACTCTAATTATAATACGATAGAGCAGATAGTAGCCTGTCAAGAGCCAATAGGATTTGACGGTATTTACAGAAACGTATATGAAAACAGGGAAATACTGAAAGGTAAAACAGGAATTTTCTTTGTCATGGGAAACTATATGGGCAAGGATAATACTTTCGACCTGCCCCATGTACCCAAATTAGAACAATACTGCACTTGGGATGAAATGGTAGAAATGCTGATGGATTTACCTGATTTCCACATCGGATGGCACACTTGGTCGCATCCTGACCTGACTACCCTCTCACGGGAGGATATTATTAAAGAGATAATCCCTCCATTTCCCATGGATACCTTCGCTTACCCATACGGCAGGTACAATGACATTGTTGTTCAGTGTGTAAAAGAAGCAGGATTCAAAGAAGCCTACAGCGTAACCCAAGGAAGCACAAATCCTAACGACCCTGACCACCAATTTAAAATATACAGAGATTATATAAGATGAAACCATTAATATTAAACGTACAGGACTTCCCAAGGGAGTTTGACTTCAATAACGGTCAATTCCCGCCACTTGATGCTCTAACCTATTGGCATTTTTTAAAAAAGGCTAAAAGAGTAGTGGAGGTAGGATGCGGGTATTCCACCTTACTCGCTTCAAAAGCAGGATTGGAAATTACTGCCATAGACCCTCAGCCAAGAATCATGTACCCTGAAATAGCCTATTTAGAAAGTAAAGTACAGGATTTAAGCCTATCTGTTTTTAAGTCCCTCCAAGCCAATGACATCCTTTTTATAGATTCAAGTCATGTTTATGCCGAAGGGTCAGATGTCAAATACCTGCTTGAAAAGGTGCTTCCTGTAATAAATAGTGGAGTTTTAATTCACTTTCACGATTACTTCGGTGAAGAAGGATACCCCTCAGAATGGGCAAACATACCTGAAATGAAAGGATGGAATGAAAACGAATATGTAATTCCCCTGACCTCAAAATATCAGGTTTTGGCTTTTAACTATCAAATATCAAATGTCTATAACGAACAGCTTAAATTGGCTTACCCATTTGTACCAAAGAATATAACAAATAATTTAGGTGCTGTAAGAGGAGCGAGCTTGTGGTTAAAAAAGTAATTAAAATAAATTAAGATGAAAGGAATATTAAAAAGAACGGCAGGTACAGGTTCAACGTATTGGACAATAACATTTCCACATGGAGATGACCATAAATCAGATGATGGGTTAATATTTGTTTTAGACAGAGCAAATCTTGATAGAGCTGCAAGTAGCATTATGGTTTGCAGCGAAGATGCAGATAGGCTTACCAATGAAGATTATGATACTATTGTGGACTTCTATATTGTAGAAACAAATTTTATTAATACCAATATTAAATACAGAGAGGCTAAAATAAATTGGGGGTAAAAAGTAATTAAAATAAATTAACATGAAAAGGTTTATTGCTCTATTAGTTGCATCATGGATTGTTATTATTATCTATTTGACTTGTTTCTTAGAAGTTGAAAGTCCGCAAAAAGAAATTGACTTTATCGAAGGAGGAGATATACAGAAGGCTCAAACCATAGATTCATTACAGAAATTAGTTGATTCCCTGCATGCAGAAAACTACCCTTGTCAGATAGAATTGAATAGGTATCAGATTGCATATCAAATATTCCTGAAAAGAAATCCAACGGCTGCAAAACAATACGGTACTATAATATCTGAAGAAACTGAATAAAATGACTTACGGAATAGTAATATCCTCCTATAAATACGGACACTTGGCTGCACATTCCGTGGAAAGCGTCCTGTCCCAAAATGTAAAATTCAATAAGATTTGGTTCGTTGACGATGGGGTGGGTGACTGTCAGCATATTAAATCCCTATACGGGGATAGGTTAGAATTTATATTAAATCCACAAAACCTTGGTACGGTAGATAATTTCAATCAGATGCTCAATATGGTCGATACTGACTATGTGATGTTCCTTGGGGCAGACAATTGGCTTAGGTCAGATACCTTGGAGCTACTTTCCTATCAAATGGATAAATTGCCCGTAGACATAATTACCTACGATATTATGGTAACAGGGGAGCTGAAAGACGAAATTCACCGTTTTTACAGTTCATTCATGAAAACAGAGCATGGGGATTGGTATTGGAACAGGAAGGGCGCACACCATGGGTCTATGATGTACAGGGTGGAATTAGCCAAATCGGTAGGCGGCTACGCCCACAATAAGACAAGCGGCAGGACGGACGAAGACCTAAACTTGTGGGATAAAATGCAGAAATCAGGGGCAAAAGTCCATCACATAAGCGAATCACTCCTTTACTACCGTAGACACAAAGAAAACTTTAATAAATACTAAAATTATGGAAAACCAAAGCGAAAAAGAAAGGCTTGAAGCCAAAATCAAAAAGAACGAGGAGGAAATTAAGCGTATTCAGGCTGAAATAGAGCAAAACAACAGACTGATTAAAGAGAATAAAAAGAAGCAGAAGAGCTTGATATTTAAAATATTCAAGGGTGAGGTAGCCATTTTCTTAAACCATTTTTGGTTTTATTTCTCTCAAATCATGAAACTTCCCGTTTACATCTTATTCGTTATTTACATTACACTAAGCATGTTATGGGATAAAAATATGTTTGCCATGCTCATGAATATATATAACGGCAGGTACACCCGTGATGAATTAGACATCATATTTGGTCATTTCAGCACTTTAACCAACCACGCCACCTTTATATTTTATATTATATTACTGAGCTGCTACACCTTTTTTAGTTAATTAAAATAAATTAATAAATGAGCCATTGTATCCTAATTCCCACGATAAATAGAAAAGACCTCCTGATTGAAGCCCTACAGTGGTATGTGGCTAATTTAAAAGATACCGATATAATTATACTTGACAACGGAAAGCAGGGGATAGCTTCAGGCGTTCCTAACCTAAAAATATTTGAAAGTGAAAAGAATAAAGGGGTCGCAGGGTCTTGGAATTGGTTAATTGAAAAGGCAATATCCTTGGGTCATACCCATTTCCTTATTCTAAATGACGATATAATTCTGAAACGCTACTCCTCAGAAATAAAAGAAATAATCAAAAGATGGGGGGATAATACCTTTCATCGTCCACGACCTTTTTACAATTGGTCAGCCTTTATTCTCAATAAATCTATTTATGAAAAGGTAGGGGAATTTGATGAAGCCTTTGAAAAGTGCTTCTTTGAGGATAACGACTACGAATACCGTATGAGATTGGCGGGTATTACGGTACGGTACGAAAATGCCTTAAATGCGGAAGTTTACAGAAATAGCCAAACCATAGAAAAAGACCCCCTTTTGGGAGGGTACTTGCAAAACAGAGAATATTATATTTATAAATGGGGAGGTATTCCCGAATCAGAAACCTATAAAACCCCCTTCAACCTGTGACCAAAATAATAGCAACCGTCTTTTACTGTATTACCATATTGGTAATTATTGCTGAATTAACTCTTGACGTAATCGGGAAAAAAAATCTATCAACATTAAATTTTACCTTATTAATAGTATTTGGTATTTTTACTACGATGGTTTTTGGAGAAATCGTTTTAAAAGATTTGAATAGTGACAATAAAAGAATACAGTAGCTTTATCTGCGTTTTTAGCCACAACGCTAAAAGGAAGATTCTTGCCATAGAATACTTTAAAAAAGGCAAGCTGTGTTACCGTGCGTGTGTTTCAAATATCAAAAAGCCATTTGCCAAGAAGTTTATAAGTCAATATGACGAGAAAATGGCAAAAGAAGTTTACAACTATAATATTGAAACAATATGAAATTCTTACCCCCTAATTGGAGGGTTCTGCTTTTGGTAGCAGGATTATCCGTTGCCTTTATAGCTGCTTTCACATCTAACAATAGCCGCCTTAACGCTAAAATAGCAGAACTTGAAGGTCAAAATAAGATTCTGAAAGAAAACAATGATTCCTTGGCAAAAGACAGGGTTGCCATCCTTGACAGTATAAATAGGTATGAAATAGAGGTAGAACATTTGATGGAGTTAGAAAACATAATATTGAAGGATAGGGATGAATTAGAAAACAAAATCAAGAACATAAAGCCAAAATATGAAAAAGCAAATAACCACGCTGCTAATTATACTACTGACAGCATATCAAGGTATTTCTCAGAACTCAAGTGATTCAGTAACCTGTATCCCCAACTCTCAACTCAAAAAGGCAATTAATCTGATTGAGAAGGGTAAAGTAGTGGAGGAGGAGCTGAATGTAACAAAGGAGCTTCTGAAGAACTCAGAATCCCGCCTGTCCATAAAAGACAGCATAATCGGCAAATATCAACTTAGCGAAAAGCAGTATAAATCCTTGGTGGCAAATTTTGAGCAGAATCTGAATAATGACAAGCGCATCATATACAACTTAGAAACCCAAATTAAATTATCTAAAAAAATAGCCCGTAGACAAAAGCTAAGTAAGTATATAGTTGGTATATTAGGGGTCTCAATAGGGTATTTAATTGCCAAATAAAGAAATAAAACCATGACAAAGCAAGAAACCACCACCACATACACCCCCTTTCTGACCATCCAACAGGTTAGGCTGATTGACGTATTTGTCGTAGCCCCCTTCTGTTTTTATGTAGCAAGTCAGAAATCCCTTTCCACTCCTATCAGGGCGGGACTTGTGGTTCTTGGGGCGGCAACACTCATATTTAACGGTAATAACTATTTAAAAAATAAAAAATAACCATGACAAAGTACACGCTTAAAGACGGACAACAGAAAGGTGAAAAAATAATCATGATTAATGGAAATCAGAGTATTTGCCCCTTTACCAACGCCATACCCATGCAGGGTCAGATGGGCAGTTTTCAAATTATGAGGATGCCCTGCACCACCTCATGCCCCCACGCCTTTCTTAAAGAAAATAAAGTAGCCATAACCTGCGGGGGTCAATTAATTCACCTTGAAATAGAATCAGAAGAGGATACCCCTAAAGAAGATTCTAAAATATTAAGCCTTGTATGATAAAAATTGAAATATCCACAGGTGGCGGTAAGCTGACCTTGGAAAGAGAAAATATTGAACCTGTCGAAGCCCTTGACGATTTAATGAACTTATTATTCGTTTCAGGATTCGATATTAATTCCGTAGAAGAAGCCATAATAGATTGCGCAGAAAAAATAAAAAATAATCATAAAAATGACACGAAAACCGTTCAGAATACTTGCTCTCTTTGATTACCACAGTTTCACAGGATTTGCAACCGTATCTAAAAACCTTGTAAAAAATTGGCAAAGAACCTTTGGTGATGCCATGAAGCTCGATATTGTTGCCGTCAACTACTTCGGGCAAGATTACTCAGAAACAGATAATATTAGGGTTATATCTGCCAAAAGGAGAGATATTGCAGAAGATGACTTCGGACGCTATGTATTTATGCGCTCCATCATGGATATTGACTATGACCTGATTTTTATCCTTCAGGACTTGGGGGTAGTAGTACCAACCATTCCACATATAAAAAATCTATTGGAGGACAAAAAGAACGGAAACAGAAAGCAATTTAAAAGTATTCTGTACTTCCCCGTAGACTTTGCCCTTACCCCAAATCTTGCTGTTGGGCTTGAATTTTTTGATGTTTTGGCTACTTATACCGATTATGGCAAAAACCATGTTCTCAGGCTAAGACCTGATTTAAAGGCAAAAGTCAAGGTAGTTCCCCACGGGAATAATATGGAAAACTTCTTTCCTGTACCCTCAGAGGAAGCACAAAGTTTCCGAAAAGAGTATTTCAAGGAAAATGCAGATAAATTTATAGTAGGCTGTGTAAACAGGAATCAGCCAAGAAAAGACATCCCCACAACTATTTTTGGATTCTTGGAATATTGGGAGGAGCATAATAAAAACAGCTTCCTCTACCTTCACATGAATCCTAAAGACCCGATGGGGTGGAATTTAAAAACCATTTTATCTCAAACTCCATTAAAGGAAGGGGTAGATTATGGGTTTCCTCCCGTGGAGGATTATAACAAAGGCTCTGATGTTTCCAAGCTGAATCTGATATATAATTCCCTTGACTGCTTTTTAAGTACGGCTACAGGTGGTGGTTGGGAGCTTACTGTTACGGAAGCTATGAGCGCAAGAAAACCTGTCGTTATCCCGAAACATACCTCATTTGAGCATTTAGGCGGTTCTAACGGAGAAAGGGCATATTTCTTGGAAACCCTATATCCAATAGTTGCCCCCGTAGATAATATAATTCGTTTTCAATGCGACCTTTACGAAATATCCGATGTACTTCACCAAGTGTATTTAGATAAAACAAGTAGAGCTATAGACCAAACCTTAAAAATAGAAAAGGCTTTCAAATTTGTCGAAAGCCACGATTGGAAAGAAATATCCAAAAGTTTTTCAGACGATATTAAGAGACTGACGTAAAAAGAGAAACCCGCTAATCTCTCGAAAAGCGGGCTTTTCCGTCCTAAAAGACTGCCTCCACAGAGAGGCGGTTACTTT
>Ga0164293_10003600_pt1 | contig 13215 bp, 15 predicted proteins | sample GEODES118metaG_FD_111487 | JGI IMG/M metagenome (GOLD analysis project Ga0164293, IMG submission 111487) | Eutrophic lake water microbial communities from Lake Mendota, Wisconsin, USA - GEODES118 metaG | ecosystem: Environmental > Aquatic > Freshwater > Lake | place: USA: Lake Mendota... | reverse complement strand
CTGAATGCGGCGTTGGCCGCCCTGCTGCTGGCCCTGATCGGCGCCTACCGCCGCTGGATCTCCCCCCTGCTCGGGCCCCGCTGCCGCTTCATCCCCAGCTGCAGCGCCTACGGGCAGGAGGCGATCCGCAGGCATGGCCCCTGGCGTGGCGGCTGGCTCACCCTGCGCCGCCTCGGCCGCTGCCACCCCTTCACCCCCTGCGGCTGCGATCCGGTACCCGATTGATGCCCCCCCTTCTCCTGTTCACCCGAGCCGGCTGCTGCCTGTGCGAGGGCCTGGCGGAGCGGTTGCGGGCCCTGGAGCCCGCCCTGCCCTTCACCGCCGTCGACGTCGACCACAACCCAGCCCTGCAGGCCCGCTGGGGACTGGAGGTGCCGGTACTGGCCATCGTCGAAGAGATGGACCCCCACGCCGCACGCCCCCTGCCGCGGGTGCCCCCCCGCCTGGAGGGGGAACGCCTGCGGCAGTGGCTGGAGCGCTACGGCGCCTTGTAAGGGCAAACTGTGCTCCATTTGGCCCTAGAAAGGGCGGCGACCGCACCCCGGGCCCCGCCTCCCGGTTCCCCCATGTCGCCGCTGCTGCATCCCCTGCTCCGCCAGGTGGGGCTCCCCGTGCCCCCCGCGTTGGCCAACCCGGAGGTGCGCAGCATCAGCTGCGATTCGAGGCGGGTGGGGCCAGGCACCCTGTTCGTCGGCCTGCCCGGCACCCGGGTTGACGGAGGGCGATTCTGGCCGGAGGTGCTCGCGGCTGGAGCCTGTGTGGCCGTGATCGGCCGGGAGGCCGCCGCCGCCCTGCCCCCTGGGCCCGACGACGCCGTGATCGTGGCCGAAGAGCCCCTGGCGCTCTGGGCGGGACGGCTGGCGGCGGAGTTCTGGCAGCAGCCGAGCCAACGACTGGCGCTGCTGGGGGTGACGGGCACCAACGGCAAGACCACCACCACCCACCTGATCGAACACCTGGCGGCGGCGGCCGGCCATTCGGCGGCCCTGTTTGGCACCTTGCAGAACCGCTGGCCCGGCCACAGCGTCACGGCGTCCCACACCACAGCCTTCGCCGACCAGCTGCAGGCCGAGTTGGCCCAGGCCGTGGAGGCGGGCGCCGGGCTGGCGGCGATGGAGGTGAGCTCCCATGCCCTCGACCAGGGCCGGGTGGCGGGCTGCCGCTTCGCCGGGGCGGTGTTCACCAACCTCACCCAGGACCACCTCGACTACCACCCGTCGATGGAGGCCTACTTCGAAGCCAAGGCGAAGCTGTTCGCCGAACCGCTGCTGGCGGGCGGCGCGGTGGTGAACGGGGACGACCCCTGGGGCCGCGTTCTCGCGGAGCGCCTGGCGGAGGCCGGTCAACTCTGCTGGCGCAGTTCCCTGGAAAATCCAGAGGCGGAGCTGCACATCACCGATCTGGCCATGGCCGCCGGCGGGGTGAGCGGCACCCTGATCACACCGCGGGGCAGCGGTCGGTTCCGCTCGCCGCTGGTGGGCCGCTTCAACCTGATGAATCTGCTGCAGGCGGTGGGGGCCCTGGTGCAGCAGGAGCTGCCCCTGGCCCAGGTACTGGCGGGCCTGGAGAGCTTCCGCGGCGTGCCCGGGCGGATGGAGCGGGTGCCGGCGCCCGAAGGCCTCGGGACACCGGCCGTGCTGGTGGACTACGCCCACACCCCCGATGGCCTGGAGAACGCCCTGGCGGCCTGCCGACCCTTCACCGAGGGGCGTCTGATCTGCGTGTTCGGCTGCGGCGGCGACCGCGACCGCACCAAACGACCCCAGATGGGGGGGATCGCCGCCCGCCTCGCCGATGGGGTGGTGGTCACCTCCGACAACCCACGTACGGAGGATCCCGAGCGGATCCTCGAGGATGTGGTGGCCGGCATTCCAGCAGGCACGGACCTGCGGGTGGAAAGCGACCGGGCACGGGCGATCGCCGATGCCATCGCCGCGGCGGGACCCTCCGATCTGGTGCTGATTGCGGGCAAGGGCCACGAGGACTACCAGATCCTCGGCACCACCCGCATCCACTTCGACGACCGCGAGGAGGCCGAAAAGGCCCTGCGGGCCCGCCCCCGCTGAGGGGAGCGGTCCGCAGAGCAGATCGGCCTCAGACCGAACGCCGCCCGGCCCCGATCCCAGAGCGGTCCCAATGCACATCGGCCTCGCGCACCCAGCCGCCGCCATCCACCTCCAGCCACTCCTCGGCGCGGCGGCCGGTGAGGGAAATGGTGTCGCCGTTGCGGAAGCGACGGCGCACCTGGGAGCTGTCATTGGCCAGCTCGTGCACGTTCACCGGGCTGTCGACCTGACCATGGCGGCTGCGGGCCTGGGCCAGGAAGGCGTCGCCGGTGGGGCGGCCGCCGGTCGCGCCGTAATCGGGCCCGCCGACCCTCCCATGGCCCTGCTGGGGGAGGGCTTCGTAGGCCTGTTGGTCACGGCCCCGCAGGGCGGCCCAGCAGAGGGCGGCCAGGCCCACCGGCAGCAGCAGCCACCAGGCCCGGGAGCGATCCACCGGCCCACCGGTGTCGCCGGCGGTGCTCATCGACTTGGTGAAGTCCTTGCCGAAGTCGTTCTGGTCGGCGGTGGCCCCGAGCTTGGAGCCCACGGCGCCGATCTGCCCCATCACCCCCTGTCGGGCGCTGTAGGGGCAGGTGAGGCGGGCGGTGTTGGTGCCGTCGCGGCTGACATCGAAGATCACCTCGACGCGATCGGCGTCAAGGCTGCGGCTGGAGACCACCTTGGCCAGATCGCGGCGCCAGCCCTGCTGGGCGGCGGCATCCAGGCAGGCGCTCACGGCAGTGCGCAGCATCTGTTCGGAGCTGGCGGCGAGGGTGGCATTGCCGGCGACGGCGAAGCTGAGGCCGGCGGCCGAGGCCAGCAGCAGGGCGCGGCAACCGGCGGGTCGGGAGAAGTGCGTCATGAATCCCAGCACAGGGGTTGAAGGGGGCGCTGAGGGGCCCTGGAACAGCCAGATCCCCTCGGCACACGACCTATGGATACAAGCTATGCAGAGGCGCGGAATTGACAACACGTCTGCACCTCAAATCCGCGATTCTTTTGCTTTGCCTCCGTTTCCCTGCGCTACCAATGGCGGCGGCGCCAGCATCGGACCGAGGCCCAGACAGGACAGCAAACGCAGCAACGACCGCAGACCAATGGCCGGCATTTGCAGATCTTGCCGCTCTTGGTAAATGGGCTTAAAGTGTGGGTTGTGCAACAAAAAGGAAGATCCCTCCCCGGGTCTTTGGCACAATTAAAACGTCCTCTTGCGTCCTGAGATGGCAACAAGCATTCCCCTCTCCAAGAAGTTTCTCGCGGAACTCTTTGGCACTTTTTGGCTCGTGTTCGGAGGCTGCGGTAGTGCCGTGCTTGCCGCGGCATTCCCCTATAACGACGCCGGCAATCCCTTCGGCCTCGGCTTCCTCGGTGTCGCCCTCGCCTTCGGCCTGACGGTGCTGACCATGGCCTATGCGATCGGCCACATCTCCGGCTGCCATCTCAATCCGGCGGTGAGCTTCGGCCTCTGGGCCAGCGGCCGCTTCCCCGGCTCCCAGCTGCTCCCCTACATCACGGCCCAGGTGCTGGGCGCGATCATCGGCGGTGGCGTGCTCTTCTTGATCGCCAGCGGCCGCAACGGCTTCTCCCTCACCGGCAGCAATCCGCTCGCCACCAACGGGTACGCCAACCACTCCCCCGGCGATTACGGACTCTGGGCTGCGCTACTCACCGAGCTGCTGCTCACCTTCTTCTTCCTGATCGTGATTCTGGGCGCGACCGACAAGCTGGCCCCCCGCGGCTTCGCAGGCGTGCCGATCGGTCTGGCCCTCACCCTGATCCACCTGATCAGCATCCCGGTCACGAACACCTCGGTGAACCCCGCCCGTAGCACCGGCGTGGCCGTCTGGGCCGGACCGGAGCTGGTGGGCCAACTGTGGCTGTTCTGGTTGGCGCCGATCGCCGGCGCCTTGCTTGCAGGCTTGGTGTACAAGAACTTGCTCACCCATGAGCCCCCGGTCGACGGGACCATCTCCTCGGAGCCGATCTGACGATCGCCGAGCCCCGGCGGCCATCAGCCGGCCGGGGCCTCCCGCTCAGACCTCGATCGCGGCCAGGGAGGCAAGGAGGCGATCCACCTCCTCCTCCTCGGTGGTCAGATGGGTGCAGGCCCGCAGGCAGAGCGGGTCGGGCAACGAACGCAGCCAGATCCCCTGCTGCCCAAGAGCCCCCACCACCGACCCGGGATCCACTGCGCTGCCATCGCGGCGATGCAAGGTGAAGCTCACCAGGCCGGCCGGGGGCGGAACCGGCAGGAGGCAGCGGGCGGAGGGCAGGGCCTGCAGACCCTCCCAAAGCCGTTGGCTGCGCCCGCGGATCGCCGCCAGCCTGGCCGGGGCGTCGCCCTCAGCCTCCAGCAGCTGCAACGATGTGTCCAGGCCCGCCAGCAGGGGGGTGCACGAAGTAGCCACTTCAAAGCGGCGGCCGTCGCGGTGATAGGCGCCGCCGCCGCTATTTTCATCGCGCAACGTGCGCCAACCGATCAGCGTGGGCCGGGCCTCCTCCAGCAGCCGCTCGGAAAGGGCCACGGCCCCCAGGCCTTCGGGCCCGCAGCACCACTTATGGCCGGTGACGGCATAGATGTCGGCCGCGCGGGCGGCATCCGCCACCGGCAGGCTGCCGAAGGACTGGGCCGCATCCACCAGCAGCCAGGGATGGCGAGGATGGTCCGCGAGCCGTTTGGACACCGCCTCGATCGGCAGCACGCGGCCGGTGTTCCAGAGGAGATGGGACAGCACCACCAAACGGGTGCGGGGGCTCAGCACCCGCTCCAGGGCCTCCAGGGTGCCCGCCTCGGCCTGGGTGGCATCGCCCGGCAGATCGCGCACGGGCAGGGGGGTGATCGTCAGCCCCTCGCGGCGGGCCAGCTCCTGGCAGGCCGCCACCACCCCCGGATGCTCCGCATCTCCCAGCAGGATCTCCTCGCCCTCGCTCCAGGGCAGCCCCCAGAGCGGCAACACACAGCCGCTGGTGACGTTCTCGGTGAAGGCCACCCGCGCCGGGGACACCCCGAACCACTGGGCCAGCCGGGAGCGCAGGGTGCCACTGAGACCGCCCAGTAGGGGCCAAACATCCTCGGTGAAGGGGCCGAGTTCCTGGATGCGCCGCCAGGTGTCGACAATCGCCTCCAGGGACGGTGTGGGCAGGGGGCCCTGGCCGCCGTAGTTGAAGTAGGTCTTGTTGGCCAGGGCGGGCAGCTGGGCCCGCAGCCCGCTCACAGCACCTGGCCGACGGCAACGGCCGCCACGGCGGAGAACAGGGTGATGCCGAGGGCGGTGAGGGGATTCTGGCCCTGGGCCACCGCCAGGGTGGTGATCACGCCGGCACCGAGGCAGGCCACCGCCAGCTGGGTGGGGAGTTCGCCGCGGGAATGGGGACTGGGAAGCACGGACCAGGAAGGCATCTGGCCGGACGGTAGGGAGGCCTTGGCGCCGCGCCTCCGCGGAGGCCAACGGTCTTCACGCGTTGTGGCGCTTCGTTAAAGGCCTTTACATGTGCGTCCCCGAAGCGGGCCGGGCCCGGCCGCTGGAGGCCCAAGCGCGCAGGGCCTCCAGCTGCTCGCGGGCGGTGCGCGAGAGGGGCACCACCTGGCTGGCGGCGGCGACCAGATCGGCTTCCGCCAGCTCCCGGGCCTCCCCGAAGCCCAGGTGCATCGCCTCGATCACCGTCTGCTCGAGCTCGGCGCCGGAGAAGCCGGCGGTGCGATCCACCAGAACGTCGAGGGGGATGGCATGGGCTGGGCGCCGGCGGCGCAGCTGCAGATCGAGGATGGCCCGCCGCTCCTCGCGATCGGGCAGCTCCAACAAAAAGATCTCGTCGAAGCGTCCCTTGCGAAGCAGCTCCGCGGGCAGGCGCTCCACCGCGTTGGCGGTGGCCACCACAAACACCGCGCTGCTCTTCTCCGCCATCCAAGTGAGCAGGCTGGCCAGCACGCGTTGGGTGGTGCCGCCATCGCTGCGGGAATCGCCGCCGAAGCCCTTGTCGATCTCATCGATCCAGAGGACGCAGGGTGCCATCGCCTCGGCCCGCTGGATCATCTCGCGGGTGCGAGCCTCGCTGGCGCCCACAAGACCGGCGAACAGGCGCCCCACATCAAGACGCAGCAGCGGCATCGACCAGCTGTGGGCGATCGCCTTGGCGGTGAGCGACTTGCCGGTGCCCTGGGGGCCCACCAGCAGCACGCCACGGGGCAGGGGAAGCCCGTAGCGCTGGGCCTCCTCGCTGAAGGCCCGGTGGCGCTGCTCCAGCCAGTGCTTGAGGGCGTCCAGTCCGCCGATGTCGGCCGGGGTGGCCTCCGTGGGGCAGTACTCCAAGAGCTCACTGCGGGCGATGGCCCGGCGCTTTTCCTCCAGCACCTCCGCCAGATCTTCGAGGCCGAGCGCGCCCCTGCGGGCCAGGGCACGGGCGGCCAGCTGGCGCACCCGCTGTTCACTCAGGCCGTGGCAGGCCGCCGTGAGGGGTTCGAGCACCTCGGCCCCCAGGGGGCGCCCGCTGGCGGTGGCGATCGAACCCAGCAAGGCGCTGATCTCCGGGGCATCGGGCAGGGGCAGCTCCAGCAGGGTCACGCATTCCTCCAACTCCCGGGGCAATTGCCAGTCGGGCGCACTGATCACCACGGTGCGGGGCCCTTCGCGCAGGGCCACCGAGAGATTGCGCAGCCGTCGGCAGACGCCGGAGTCGTCGGCATAGCGGTGAAAATCCTTGAGCAGCAGGATCGCCCCCTGCTCCGGCGACAGGGGGGCGAAGGCCTCCAGCGCGCCCAGGGGGTTGCGGGCCGCCTCCCCCTCGCGGTTGGGGGCGCCACTGAGGCCACCGATGAAGTCCCAGCGGAGCAGGGTGCGGCCCCCCAACCGCTCCGCCGCCCGCACCAACAGGGACTCCACCCGTTCCTCCTCCAGGCTGCGGATCCACAGGAGGGGAGTGCGGGCGCGGATCAGCAGATCCAGCTGGTCGGCCAGGGGCGGGGGATCGCTCATCCGGGCCGCAGGGAGCGCAACGCCGCCCAGCGGGGATCGGTGCCGGTGGGCCCATCCCCCCAGCTGGGTGGACCGGGACAATCGGCCCCGCAGCGGCTCACCAGCGGCAGACGCAGGCTGAGCTGCTCGAACAACCACTGCTCCGGATCGAAGCGGCCGTTGGCATCGAGGCGGTCATCCAGGTCGTCGCCCAAGACAAACTCGCCGACGGCCTCGGTTGGGATCGGGCCGCCATCGCCGGGGTCGGTGGCGCCGGCCAGTTCGAGCAGCTCGCAGGCCTCCGCATGCAGGGGGTGGTTGAACGGCTGCAGGCAGCGATCGCAGCAGAGGGTCACGATCGTGTCCGCGACACCCTTGATCTCCAGGGCGTTGCCATGGTGGAGGGCTTGGATCTCGCCCCGCACGGGGGTGAGGGAGGGGAGGCCGGCGATGGGCTGATCCACGGACCATCGCTGGCCCTCAGCCTGCAGCCTTAGCTCCGGCAGCGGCACCGGCCGCAGCCGAGGGACGCCCGCCGAGGCTGAGGGGCTCACTTGCGGCCTTTCGGCTCGAACGGCATCCGGACCGTGCCGGTGGCATCGGCGGCAACGGTCTGGCTGGTGAGCTGCTTGTTGAGGATCTGCTGCAGGTTCTCGGGCAGCGTTTCGCGGCTGAGGAGGAAGGTCTGCAGGCCCTGGAAGATGTTGGCCACCACCATGTAGAGCAACACGCCGGCGGGCAGGGGGAAGAACAGGAACATCGCCGTGATCATCACCGGGGTGATGCGGTTGGCGGTGGCCTGCTGGGGGTTGGCGGGCATACCCCTCCCCGAGAGGATCTGGCTGATGAAGAGGGTGGCGCCGAAGGCGGCCACCAGCACGGCGATGTCCCAGTTCACCGCGCCGTCGGTCATGAAGCCCACCTGGCCGAGGGCCTGGATGAACAGGAAGCCGCTGCGGGCCGCCAGACCAGGAATGCGGGCCTCCACCGTCGCATCGCCAGGGGCCAGGGCCTTGATCGTGCCGTCCGCATCGACGGCAACCACGCCTTCCCCTTTGGTGACGCTCCAGGTGGGCTGGAAGGTCTCCCCGTTCTCGACGCCGCCCAGCACGGTGGCGAAGCTGTCGCCGCTGCGGGTATGCAGCGAAGCCTTCTGCTGGTCGCCCACCCCAAGGCGATTGCCCTGCTCCAGGCTGCCGATCACCGGCACGTGATTGGTGGCGGTGACGAAGATCGAGTGGCTGGGCGTGTTGAAGGGCTTGGGCTCCACCGCGGCGATCTGGTCGGCCGGCAGCACCTTGACGTTGAAGGTGTAGGGCACATCGGCAAACGGGCTGCCCCGCAGCGTGGCGAACAGGGCGAAGAGGATGGGCATCTGCACCAGCAGGGGCAGGCAGCCCGACAGGGGGCTGCCGAACTCCTTCATCAACTTGCCCAGCTCTTCCTGCTGCTTCTGGGGGTTGCTGGCGTACTTGCTGCGGATCTCCGCCTGGCGCTCCTGCATCACCGGCTGGGCGATGCGCATGCGCCGGGCGCTGCGGATCGAGCCGGCACTGAGGGGATAGAGGGCGAGGCGGATCACCAGCGTGAGGGCGACGATCGCCAGCCCATAGCTGGGCACCAATCCGTAGAAGAAGTCGAGGATCGGGAGCAGCAGGTTGTCGGAGATGTAGCCGATCACGGCGCGGATTCTGGGGGGAGGGGGTGGGAACCGGCACCACTGTGCCCGAGAGCCGTGGCGGGCGACGGGCGGAATGCCGGACTGCGGATCAGGCGCTGGCGCGCTCCTCAGGGGCGAAGCCTTGGGAGGGGCGGGAAGAGCCGGCGGTTGCGGCGCCCTTGCCGCCGCTGCGGCCCTGGCGATGCTCCTCGATCCAGGCCTCCACGGCCCGGAAATTGGGCACCGAGCGCATCTCCAGCCGGCTGCCGTCGGAAAGCACGAGCACCATGTCACCCCAGGCGCCGAAGGCGCGGGGCACCGAGCGCACCTCGCGGATCTGGGAGTACACCACCTGGGTGCGGTCACGGCCTAGCCAACCGCCATTGACCTCAATGCGCCGGCTGGTGATGCGGTAGCGAAGCCACAGTGCCCGCACGAGGGAAGCCACCGCCAGGGGCAAGCCGAGGATCGTGAGCGCAAGGACCACCCCCACGATGAGGTCGCCGCGGGCGGGGCCACCTTCGTAAAAAACGGTCTCCTGGATCGCCCCCTTGGCAGACGGTCTCACGGATTCGGTCATGGGAGGAGGCCTGCCCGGCGCAACAGATCGCTGCATTCTCCCAGCAGGGCGTCCGCGGGCAGCTCAGCGCATCCCGGCCGGAGGCTCAGGAGCAGCCAAAGCGGTTCGGAGACCTGGGGGGGATGGGCCAGCAGGTGGGCATGGAGACGGCGGCGCAGGCGGTTGCGCACCACCGCGCGGCGACTCACCTTGCCGCTCACCACCACGCCACAGCGCCAGGGCGACGGGGCGGCGGCGCGGTCGGGCGGGGAGAGCAACTCGGCAGAGGCGGGGAGCACCCGCAGCACAAGGGCGGTGCCGTGCAGGCGTCGGGCGCGGCGATGGAGACGCTCAAAAACCCGCCGCCCCCGGAGCCGATGGCGCTGGGGCAGGGCCACGGGGCAGGAGCTCAGACCGCCAGCCGGGAGCGGCCGCGACGGCGACGGGCACGGATCAGGCGACGGCCGGTGTGGGTGCGCATTCGCACCCGAAACCCGGACACACGCTTGCGCTTGCGACTGGTGCCTTCCAGGGTGCGCTTGGTCATAACAGCCTGTCCGTTCCTGCGTTTCTGACGGTTTGTCACCCTATCAGCCGGGGGGCCGGCCCCCTGTACGGAGGGGGCCGGCGCGGCGATGGGAGGCTTCGCTGCGCCCCTAGGGATCAGTTGGGATCGATCTGGATCAGCCAGCTGCCGAGCACACCCGAAACCGGGATGTCACCTGGAGCCTGGGCCAGGGCATTGAACTGATACATGCCGGCATTGAAGGGATTGAAGAGGTTCATGTACACCCCAATCGTGCCTTTGTCGGAGACGGGGCGCTCGGGGAAGATCTCTATCGCCTTGCCGTTAGCGGCCACCTCGATCGTGGCCGGAATCGTTTTCTTGCAACGGGTGCGCGCCAGCATGCCGCCCTCGCTCATCTCACAGAGCTTGACATTCTTAGCCTTGATCTCGGTGTCGAAATAGCTGGGGATGGTGACGCTCAGCTTGAGGATGGCGGTCTTGCGATCCTTGGGTCGCAGAATCAGGTAGTACTCCGATCGCTTCAGACGGGCCGTTTCCGTCATGAAGAAATAGAGCTTGCGATAGTTCTTGTCGTTGTCCCAGCGGAACTCCAGCAGGCCGGGTGTGCCCTGGGCCCGGGCGGGCTCAAGGCTGGCGGTGGATAGGCAGACGCTGGCGAGAGAGACGCCGGCGAGGCAGGCAGCGGTCCCGAGGACCGTGGCAACGGCCCGGGGAGGCGTGAGGGGGGGCATGGGATGCCGGGGAGGAGTTCCTGGATTCTCAGAAGGCCCAGGGAATCCCCGAGGGGTCGGTGGCCGGCCGGATCACCGGCCGGACCCGGCGGCGGAGGGGGCCGGGGGCTCCAGACCGGGCGGCTCGGTCGAGCAGGCCCGGTCGGGACGCAGGGCGGCGGCGCCCCGGAGGTAGGGATGGACCACCCTCTGATGGGCCTCCAGCCAGGCGTGGGCCAGCAGGCGGATGCAACGGGGCAAATCGCCCGCCACCGCCATCTGCTGGCAGTCGAGCAGGGCCACCGCCCCCCAGCCATCGCGGCGCCGGGCGATCGCCGCGGGGAAACAGGCATCCAGGTCGGCGGTCACCGAAAACGTGACGGAGAGCACCCGCTCCCCCTCCAGATGGTTGTGAAGCACCAGGGAGTCGATCAGTTCGGCCACCGCCTCGCCGATCGCCTCCACGGTGTTGGCGCTGGCGGTGGTGGCGCCACGCAAGGCCCGCAGCTGCATGGGTTCGCTCATGGGCGCCACAGCCAGAGAGGCTGGCCGCTCCAGGCAAGCTCCAGGCTCAGGGCTTCGTGCAAGCGGCCCAGCAGGTTGCGACCAGGCAGCAGGCGGGCGAAGCGCTGGGGGGGGCGGCCGAAGGTGACCACCCTGGCTTTCTCCGGATCCAGCCCCGCCAGCGAGGCGGCCAGTCGCCGGGCGGCCTCCTCATCCCCCAGTTCGTCCACCAGCCCCAGGGTCAGGGCCTGGGCGCCGGTGAACACCCGGCCATCGGCGAAGGCGCGCACCGCCTCCGCCTCCAGGCCGCGCCCTTCCGCCACCGCCGCCACGAACTGGCCATAGCTGGAATCGATCAACTCCTGCAGCAACGCCCGCTCGGCCTCCGTGAGGGCGCGATCGGGCGAGAGGATGTCTTTGTACAGACCGCTCTTGACGGTTTCGAAGCGGATGCCGATCCGCTCCAGCAGCCGGGAGAGATCGTTGCCGCGGAGGATCACACCGATCGAACCGGTGATCGTGCCGGGATTGGCGACGATCTTCTCGGCCGCCACCCCGATGTAGACGCCGCCGGAGGCGGAGATGTTGCCGAAGCTGGCCACCACACGGCAGCCCTTCTCACGCAACCGGCGAATGGCGGCGTGAATCTCCTGACTGTCGCCCACGGTGCCGCCGGGGCTGTCGATGCGCAGCAGCAGGGCCGGGCACTCCCGCTGGGCCACCTGCTCGAGCGCCTTCAGGACGCGGGTGCGGGTGGGGCCGGCGATCGGACCCTCAACAACAAGGCGCGCCAGGGTGTGGCGACTCTTTCGACGCCAGGGCCAGGGCATCAGCTACCGGTGCGTGAGTGGGATGACCGGATCTTAAAAAGAGAGACCGATCTGGCCACGCCGATGCCCCAGGCCCTGCGCTGGCCCCTGATGCTCCTGCCCTTCGCCCTATGGGGCACGGCGATGGCGGCGATGCGCCCCCTGCTCGACGGGGGATCGCCGCTGCTGGTGGCCAGCCTGAGGCTGCTGCCGGCGGGGCTGGTGTTGCTGTTGGTGGCGGTCGCCCTGCGGCGGCCGGCGGCCATCGATCCGCGGGACCGCGGCTGGCTGCTGCTGTTCGCCCTGGTCGACGGGGCCCTGTTCCAGGGGTTGCTGGCCCGCGGACTGCTCCAAACCGGCGCCGGCCTCGGCTCGGTGCTGATCGATTCCCAGCCCCTGTTGGTGGCCCTGTTGGCCCGCACCCTCTTCGGGGAGGCGATCAATCCGGTGGGATGGGTGGGGCTGCTGCTCGGGCTGGCGGGAATCTTCTGCCTGGGGCTGCCGGCGCAGCTGCTGCGCCATTGGTGGCTGCAGGGGCCAGCCGTGGTGGAACCGCTCGCCTGGAGCCATGGTGAGCTGTGGATGCTGGGGGCGGCCGCGGCGATGGCGCTGGGCACCGTGCTCTGCCGCTTCGCCAGCCGGCACAGCGATCCGCTGGTGGTCACGGGCTGGCACATGGTGATCGGCGGCCTGCCCCTGCTGGCGGCCACGGTGTTGGCGCCCCTGCTCGACCCGGCCGCCCCCCCCTTCGCCCCGCACTGGAGCAGCGGCGACTGGGCGCTGATGGCCTACGCCTCCCTCCTCGGGAGCGCTGTGGCCTATGGGTTGTTCTTCTGGTTCGCCAGCAGCGGCGACCTCACCGGCTTCACCTCGCTGACCTTCCTGACGCCGGTGTTCGCCCTGCTGTGCGGCCAGCTGCTGCTCGCCGAGCGGTTGCGACCGCTGCAGTGGTTGGGGGTGGCCCTGGCCCTGGCCTCGGTGCTGCTGATCAACCGGCGCGAGGTGCTCTGGGCACGGGGCCGCATGGCGGCGGAAGCGGGGGCGGCCGGATGACCACGCGCGCGCGGGTGCTGCTGATCACCCTGCTGCTCGGCCTGGGACTCTTCGTGTGGCGGCTCGGCCTTGACGGGCTGGTGGACGAGACACCCCCCCTATTCGCAGCCTCAGCTCGGGCGATGGCCGAGACCGGCGACTGGTTGATCCCCCGGGTGAACGGACTGCCTCGCTACGACAAGCCCCCCCTGGTGTATTGGCTGATGGGGCTGCTTTATGCCCTTCCCGGCCAGGCCCGCTGGAATCCCCTGGGAACCTGGGCCGCAGGCCTTCCCTCCGCCCTGAGCACGGTGCTGGTGATGCTCGTGCTGGCAGACACGCTGATGCGCTGGCCCCTGGGCCGGGAAGGAGCCGGCGAGGGGCCTCGCTGGCCCTCGGCCCTGGGCGCAGCCCT
>Ga0164293_10003599_pt1 | contig 13216 bp, 14 predicted proteins | sample GEODES118metaG_FD_111487 | JGI IMG/M metagenome (GOLD analysis project Ga0164293, IMG submission 111487) | Eutrophic lake water microbial communities from Lake Mendota, Wisconsin, USA - GEODES118 metaG | ecosystem: Environmental > Aquatic > Freshwater > Lake | place: USA: Lake Mendota... | reverse complement strand
CGGTCAATATCGGTGTGATGCTCGCGATCTTTCATTTTCTCAGACGCATGGCCGCTTCTGTTGAAACACGTGAAATCGCAGAGGATGCTCTCGAGCGCGAGTTTGCAGGCGGAATAAATTTGAAGCGTCCCGATGGTGTCATGGTCTATGAAATCGATGGCCCTATGTTTTTTGCTGCAATCGAAAATTTTGAGCGTGCACTCAAAAACACCGCGACCAATCCGCGGGCGATCGTGATTCGCTTGCGCCGTGTTCCATTCATCGATGCGACCGGTTTACAGTCCATTCAAGAGGTTGTGAGCGACTTACACACATGCGGCGTTCAAGTTTTTCTGTGTGAGGCGAATAAAATAGTCATTGAAAAAATGCGCCGTTCTGGTGTGGTGGGTGAGAGCCCATTAGCCAAGTATTGCGATACTCTTGAGCAAGCGTTCGATCTTGCTCGTCATTCAATCAAACCTATCTAACTTAACTTCAATCTACTAAAACTCACAATATGAAACCAATGACGATGACTCCGCTCGATAAAAAGATTACTAATCGTGAGTTCAAGTTATTACTCAAACCTGAGGGACTTGATCGTTACAGCCGTATTACGCATTTAAGTCATTTGATGGTGATGTTTTGTCAGAAAGAAGGTGTTGATTTTTTTCATCTGGATAATGCCAACACGGGCTTGCGTAGCGTTTACTTTTACGATACGCCAGAGCAAGACTTTCGAAAAAATAATTTAATCTTACGAGTTCGCGAGTCTAGACAAAATGTTTGGATCGACGATTGGTGCGAGGTGACGTTGAAGTGTCGTGCTAAATCTTTACAATCATCGATCAACTATGATCCAACGCCTGACACGCCTTTTAAGACAAAACTACGCCTCAAAGAAGAAATTTTGCGTGGTGAGAAACTAGGCACGACTCGGATGATTTATTCCAATAATGCCATTATGGACTCCGTGCCCATCGATCAGATTTTCGAGGGCAAAATGGGTAGTCTCGTTCGTCTCTTTCCTGACCTAAGTCGCTTAAAACTCAAGCCCGAGGTACCCGTTTCGGTTGTGGGTGGTAAATCGAACAAAATTCTCGAGGCCTGTCTGCCATTCGGAAATATTGTGTTTGGTCCTAACGTGAGTGCGCATTGCGATGTAGGAATCTGGATGCGCAGTGTAGGCGAGCCGATCGTGGGCGAGCTCGCGTTTTCATACCGCGTCCTTAAAACGAATCGTGACGATAGTGCAGCTCATCAACTCGCAGATAAGTTTTTTAAAAATTTGCAGCTTGCGATCCCTGAGTGGTTAGTGGAGGGGAGCACTAAGACTGCGCTTGTTTATGGGAGCGAGGAATGAGTGATTCCGCGTCGACCCAAACCACCCCACTCTGGCTCATCTTTAGAGAGTTTCTTTTAATTGGTGCTGTGAGCTTTGGTGGCGGCATCGTGGCGTATGAGCGCATTTTGCTTGTCGACAAGCGCAAGTGGCTGACCCCCGACGATTTCATGGCGACGCTAGCGATCAGTCAAACCATGCCAGGATTAAATTCGGTCAATCTCGCGCTACTCGCTGGCGATCGGCTACGAGGATTTTTTGGCGCATGCGTAGCTTGTGTGGGTTTGATTTTGCCCGGTGGTTTGTTTGTGTTGATTGCGGGGGTGGCGTATAGCGAGGGTGCGGATCATCCGATGATGAATATTCTGCTTGCGGGCATTGCTGCGGGTGCGACGGGTCTATTAGCTTCTATCACCTACACAATTGGTGATCAGCATTTTCGGCATATGCGCTCCTTGTCGATGATTGTGGCGACATTTGTCTTGATGAGTGTGCTCAAGCTCTCGCTTGTGACGGTGCTGCTGATTATGGCGCCGATCGGTTTGTTTCTCTATCGCCCACGCAAAGAGGAGATCTCTTCTAAATGAGCGCTTTACTTCAACTCGCGATGACCTTTGGGATGCTGTCCGTGCTAGCCGTCGGTGGCGGCACAGCGGTGCTCCCTGAAATGCAGACGATCTTGGCACAGCGTTTCAATATCGATCACACCGCTTTTGTACATATTTATAGTTTGGGTCAGCTTGCTCCAGGCCCTAATATGTTGATGGTGTTGGTGTTTGGTTTTCAGATTGCAGGACTGCTCGGCGCGGGCGTTGTATTGCTTTCATTCTTTTTGCCTTCAAGCATGTTGTGTCTGGCGGTAGGACGCCTGTGGAACAAAATCGGTGAGCGGCCTTGGCGCCGAGCGGTGCAAAGCGCTTTGGAGCCGATTGCCATCGGTTTGATGTGCTCAGGCGTCTATGCTGTTGCCAAGGCTGCAATAGTTGGACCTTTGAGTATTGCTCTTGCACTGGTGGTATTTGGTTTGTTGCTCCGTACGCGCATCAACCCCGTTTACTTGATTTTGGGAGCCGGTGCGGTCGGAGCATTATTGATGCATCTCACCGGAATGCAGTGACTAGGCTCAATCTGCGTGCTTAATCAATCAGACCGCACACTACATTTGAAAAGCCTGAGTCGACGTGGATGATCTCTCCCGTGACGCCGGCTGAAAGATCGGACAGCAAAAAGGCAGCGACGTTACCGACTTGTTCGATGGTGACGTTGCGACGCAGTGGCGCATTGGCTTCGACGACCTTGAGAATACTGGAAAAGTCTTTGATTCCGCTGGCAGCCAAGGTCTTGATCGGCCCCGCTGAAATACCATTTGAGCGGATACCCTCCGGGCCGAGATTGGACGCAAGATAGCGCACCGAGGCTTCGAGTGAGGCTTTGGCCAGACCCATCGTGTTGTAGTTGGACATTGCCTTTTCAGCACCCAGATAGGTCAGCGTGAGAAGCGCGCCGTTGCGACCCTGCATCATCGGACGAGCTGCCTTGGCAAGCGCAGGAAAGCTGTAGGCGGAGATGTCATGGGCGATACGAAAGGCTTCGCGCGATAGTCCATCTAAAAACTCGCCCGCAATCGCTTCGCGAGGCGCAAAACCGATCGAATGCACGAGGCCATCGAGGCCATCCCAGCGTTTGGCAAGTTCGGTGAAGGTGGCTTCGATCTGACCATCGTCACCGACGTCGCAGGGCAACACGATGGAGCTACCAAACTCTGCGGCATACTCAGTGACACGTTCCTGAAAACGTTCACCCACAAACGTAAAGGCGAGTTCTGCACCTTGTTCGTGACAGGCTTTTGCGATGCCATAGGCGATCGAGCGATTAGAAATCACGCCAGTAATCAGGATACGTTTGCCAGATAGAAAGCCCATGGACTAGTCCTAAAGATAAAAAATTAAAAGAATTAAAGGTCCGTTTTGGTACAGTGACTCAACTAGGTACGGTTCGCAGCGCCGGGAACACGCAACCGAGCACCAATCCGCAGAGTATCCGATTTTAAGTTGTTCAGCGTACGAATAGCGGTCACCGTCGTGTCGTACTGTTTAGCGATGCTACCCAGCGTATCCCCAGAGCGAACGGTATGGATGCGCACGGGAGCGGTTGCCGCCGTCCTACTACGCGTTGATGTTGTCGTTGTTCGTGCCGTATTGCCTTGGCCTGCTTGCGCTAGCGAAGTCTTGTCGGCGGGATTGAGACGAATGCCTTCGCCGCTTGGGCCGGGGATGATCAGTGTCTGAGCACTTAGGAGGCGTACGTTACCGGGAATGCGATTCGCTTGGCGTAAACGTCCCTCAGGGACACCGAATTTACTCGCGATGGCGGACAGATTTTCACCTTCTTGTGCCTCATAGGTTCTCCAGGAGGTGAGATCGCCACGATATTGAGCAAGATTTTTGTTGTAGATGGCGACCCGGTCGCGTGGCAGGATGATGGCGTGGTTTTCCTTGACGGAGATGACAGGTTGGTTAAACGAGGGGTTCAACGCCTGAAAGTCCTCCAACGGCAGTTCGGCGAACTGGGCGGCTAGGACATAGTCGATATTGACGGTTTTCTTGATCGCGACAAAATACGGGGAGTTGTCGACATCGGGCAGCACCACTGCGTACTTTTTAGGATCTGCGACGATGTTTTTAATCGCCTGCAATTTAGGTAGATAGTTACGCGTTTCGTCAGGCATATTGAGCGAAAGATAATCCGTTGGTTTGCCTGCAGCAGCGTTTCGTTTGACCGCGCGCTGAACCGCGCCTTCGCCCCAGTTGTAGGAGGCAAGCGCCAAATACCAGTCGCCTTGAAATTCGAATAAATACTCTAGATAGTCGAGGGCGGCGTTGGTCGAAGCGATCGGATCCCTTCGTTGGTCATGCCACCAATCCTGTTTCAGTTTGAATTGTGTCCCCGTGCTGGGGATAAATTGCCACAGGCCAGAGGCTTTAGCGTGCGAGTAAGCAATCGGGTTGTAGGCACTTTCAACAAACGGCAAGAGGGCGAGTTCAGTGGGCAAGCCCCGACGATTGATTTCTTCGACGATGTAATACAGATATTTACCCGCGCGGTTGGCCATGCGGTTCATCGCCTCGGGGTGCCTGGCGTAGTAGGCCGTCCATTTGTCGACCAATGGCGTGTTGAGATTGGGGATGGCAAAGCCCCGGCGAATCCGTTCCCAGGCGTCGGGTGCTGGGACGGTTAAGTCGATCGTCATCGATGTGTCCAGAGCACCCTCGCGAGAGCCTGTCCCAGGCAGCCCGGCGCAACCTGCCAGCACCAAGACAGCGATCAAGGCGAGAAAACGCGTGAATAACACTTGAATATTAGGCATCAACATCAACGGAAATTGTTTTTCCACTCTCTAAGTGCGGCAAAAACTTCGACCGGCGAGTTCAGGGTACGCTCGGCCCAGACCGCGGCAGCGTGTGCAACCTCCGGCTGTCGAGCGCGTAAAAACGGATTGCAGGACAACTCTTGCCCAATCGTGCTTGGCAAAGTCGGTTGACCTTGGGCACGTTGTTGTTCGGCGCGAACTTGCCAGCGCTGGAGAGTCTGGTTACTGGGCTCAACTACTCGAGCCCAGCGCATATTGGACAGGGTGTACTCATGGGCACAGTAAACCGCTGAGGAGGGTGGGAGTGCGGCAAGCTTGGCCAGAGACTCGTCCATCTGGGCGGCTGTTCCCTCGAACAGACGACCACAACCCGCCGCAAACAGCGTGTCACCGCAAAATAAGACCGACTGACCCGCGATTTCGCCCGTCAAGGCGATGTGTCCTGCCGTGTGGCCCGGCACATCGAGGACTGAAAGGAAGAGTTGCATGTCGGAGTCCAACACGGTATCGCCCTCGACTAGGGCGACATCACAAAGCGGCAACACCTCACTCGCAGGACCATAGACCATGGCTCCGGTCTGAGAGACCAATTCGGCGACACCACCAACATGGTCTTGGTGATGATGGGTGAGTAAAATAGCAGTAAGTTTCAAGTTGCGCTCGGCAAGCGCTAGCTGCACGGGTGCGGCCTGACCTGGGTCAACGACAATGGCATCCTTGCCATTGGTGATCAGCCAGATATAGTTGTCGCTAAACGCGTTCAGGGGAATAATCCCTGTCGTTTGCCGAGGCGATGTGCTCCCTATGGCGGAGCAATGCAGGTTTGAGTAAGCAGGCATTTATATTTTTTCAGGAACAGCGTGTCTAAACAAGAATCTGCCATTGTAAGTCTGAGTGCGTGGTTAAACACCGATCCGGGTCGATATGTCCGAAATTGGGAGCAAACACGCTTTGACGGCATGGTCGATAACGTGTTTGGTTACCGAGCTCTACAGATAGGATTACCCGAACTCGATCTACTGCGCGCAAATAGAATGCCTTTTAAAGCCTTTGCGGGTCAAGTCATCCCGGAAACTCAGCAAACCTACGATTGGGCAGGGGTGGTACGTGTTGAGCCTGAGTTCTTGCCTTTTGACCGAGAAAGCATGGATTTAGTGGTTTTACCGCACATTTTAGAGACAGCAAGTAATCCTCACCAGGTGCTGCGCGAGGTTGAACGTGTGCTTGTGCCTGAGGGAAGGGTCGTGATTTCCGGGTTTAACCCCTGGAGTTTATGGGGAGTACGACAACGTGCTCCCCTCCTCAGACCTTGGTTGCCCTCCGACGTGCGTCAGCATGTTTCTCTCTCTAGGTTAAAGGATTGGTTCAAGTTGCTGTCTTTTGAGATCGAGTTAGGCCATTTTGGCTGCTACATACCGCCTTGCCGCACGGAAAAGTGGCTCGGGCGCACGGCTTTTTTCGAGTCAGCCGGTGATCGATGGTGGCCCTCTTGTGGCGCAGTCTATGTGGTCTCGGCTGTCAAACGGGTCCATGGGATGACGCTACTCAAACCTAAATGGAAAAGTCAGACCGTCCAGCAACGTGCACGTCGCGCTGCCGGGGTGGCGATGCAGCAAAATTCAACTCCGACAAAAAAGTAACCAAGTCATTCACTCATTCACAAAGCGAACGATGCACACTAAAGAAAACGTAGAAATTTGGACTGATGGCGCCTGCAAAGGTAATCCCGGTCCGGGTGGCTGGGGCGTCTTGCTCAAACTCGGTCAAGTTGAGAAAACCCTCCACGGCGGTGAGCCCCTCACCACGAATAACCGTATGGAGATGATGGCGGTCATCGAGGCGCTGCGCGCGCTCAAGCGTCCCTGCACGGTGACATTGCATGTCGACTCACAGTACGTCATGAAAGGCATGACTGAGTGGATCCATGGCTGGAAACAGCGAGGCTGGAAAACCGCCGATAAAAAGCCCGTTAAAAACGCGGATCTCTGGCAACTTATGTCGGATGAGGTTGCAAAACATGAGATTCGCTGGCAGTGGGTCAAAGGTCACGCCGGCGATCCGGGCAATGAACGCGCAGACCTGCTTGCCAATCGCGGCGTCGAAGAAGCCCGCGCTAAAATGAATCAATCATCTACATCTATATTCACCCCTCTTTGACGGCGACTGTACCCATGCGTTGGATCATTCTTGATACTGAAACGACCGGACTCGATCCGGCTCAGGGGCATCGCATCGTCGAGATTGGTGCCGTCGAGGTGCTCAATCGAGGTGTCACTGACAATCATTACCATACTTACCTCAATCCCGATCGTGAGAGTGATCCGGGGGCGTTAGGTGTGCATGGTCTGACAACGGATTTTCTTTCAGACAAGCCCCGCTTTAAAGATCAGGTTAACGACTTTTTAAAATTCATCGAAGGCGCCGAACTGATTATTCACAACGCGCCGTTTGATTTGAAATTTTTAAATGCCGAACTCGCGAAAGTCGGGCGTGAGCCGGTGACTGAGTTTTGTAGCGGCGTGACAGATTCACTCGTTCACGCTAAAACATTGCATCCAGGCAAGCGCAATTCGCTTGACGCCTTGTGCGAACGTTATGGCGTGTCCAACGCCCATCGAGCTCTGCACGGCGCTTTGCTTGACTCGCGACTACTTGCCGAAGTCTGGCTCGCCATGACGCGCGGTCAGGACAGCTTGATGATCGATACCTATGACGCGCCTGAAACAGAAAGCGCTGAGGCGCGAGGACATCAAAAGGATGCACTCGGCTTACCCGTGATCTTGCCAAGCGCTGAGGATCTCCTTGCGCACGAGGAGTATTTGGCGACGCTGGATAAATCGGTCAAGGGCAGTTGCTTATGGCGACAGATTGAGCCGGGTAAATGACCACTTCTGACTAGCTCAATACACCTAACGTTTTTCTCTTGATTAGATCGAAATCGATTTGAGCACCCAGTCCCGAGCCTGTCGGGGCATGAATCATCCCCTGACTATCAATCTCAAGATCCTGTAGAAGCCCATACTTTTGGGACTCTGACGGCAGCAAGACTTCGAAGAGCTCCGTATTTTGCAACGCCATAATGACGTGTAAATTAGCGAAGTTGTTTAGAGAGTTTCCGCCATGATGCACTTCGTAGTTCAGGTGGAACGCTTCGGCTAAGTGAGCGGTTTTCATTAGCGTGGTGATACCGCCTTTGACGGCCACGTCACCTCTTAAAAAGTCTGTCGCACGTTCTTTGATCCAAGGCGCGTAAGAATCAAGCCCACCCGCGGGATACTCGGTCGCCATGATTGGAATACTCAAGTGTTTTTTGAGCTCAATATAGTTGTAAATATCCGCATCAGCCAGAGGATCTTCGTACCAATAGAAATCCAGATCTTCGATAACATGCCCCACACGCAGTGCTTGTGGATAGTCATAGCTCCAGACTGAATCCAGCATCAATACATATTCATCACCGACTGCTTTGCGAACTGCTTCGCAGACCTTGATGTCCTCGCGCCACACTTGCGGCGGATGGATTTTGTAGGCAGCTAGATTGAGAGCTTTGTAATGCTGGGCTTCGTCGGCATAGGCTTGCGGGCTCGCAAGCACCGCCGAGCTGATATAGGCGGGCACGCGATCGCGATACGAGCCTAGCAACTGATGAATCGGCAAGTTCGCAACCTTACCTGCGATATCCCAAAGCGCAACGTCCACCGCGCCGATCGCACGCGCGGTGGTGGTACGCACACGTTTCCACATGGCTTTATAAAGACGTTCACGGTCAAGAGGATGTTGACCGATCAAAATCGGCTTGAGGTAACGAATCAGACTGCCGCCATCCATGTCTGCTGGAAAAAATGCAGAGCCCAGAAAAGCATGCCCTGTGATGCCTTGATCCGTTGTGATCGCCAATAAGCCGAGCTTGCTCTCACCGGCAAAACGACCCGTATGCGCACCGTAGCTGGTGGAGGGGATATCGTCCCAACTAAAAAGCGTGAGGGTGACGTCTTGAATCTTCATGTTTACTCGATCCGAATGTTGGCGTCTTTGATCAGTTTGCTCCATTTTGTGACTTCGCTTTGAAGGAGTTTGCTGAACTCCTCAGGCGTGCTGGCGATCACCTCAACACCTTGATCATTAAAGCGTTTAGTGACCTCAGGTTGGCGATAAATATTGGCTAGCTCACGATTGACCTGATTAACTATGGCAGTGGGGGTGGCGCCGGGGACTTGCATGCCAAACCAGACATTGACTTCAAAGCCGGGTACGCCCGACTCGGCGACAGTGGGGGTATCAGGTAAAAGCGCAGTGCGCTTAAGCCCACTCACACCGATCGCATTGATCGTTCCCGCGCGGATCTGCTGAACAACGTTTGGTACGTTATCAAAAAGCACATCGATCTCACCCGCCATGAGAGCCGCTACTGCTGGCGCACTTCCTTTGTAAGGGACGTGTGTGAGCTTGGCGCCCGTCATGTTCATCAGTAACTCCATCGATAGGTGATTCGATGAGCCTGATCCTGTTGAGCCATAGTTGAGTTTGCCAGGATTCGCTTTCGCGTATTCAACGAGCTCTTTGGCACTTTTGATATTCAGCCCTTTTTTAGTGACCAGCGCGTTTTGAGCCGAGCCCGCCAAAATCAAAGCACGAAAGTCCTTGAGTGCATCATAAGGAAGCTTTGCGCCATAAAGTCCAGGCATGGCTGAAAAAGGCAGAGGGGTGACCAAAATCGTGTAACCGTCGGCCGGCGCTTTGGCGACATAGCTATTGCCGATCGTTGTGTTACCGCCTGGGCGGTTCTCAACAACAACGGGTTGACTCCAAATTTTTCCGAGCCTGTCGCTCGAAATTCGCGCTAAGGTGTCGTTAAAACCACCAGGAGGATAGGGGACGACGATACGCACCGTTTTCTCTGGAAATGTTTGAGCTAAGGCCGAACTTGCAACACACACTGACAAGCCTAGAGCGACTAATAATTTTTTTGAAAAAGCATTCATTTTTGTCTCCGATTTTTAAAATTTGACGACATAACCTGGACCATCGATCAGTGGATACTTTTTAAAGATCGATTCGTCGACTTCTATACCAATGCCTGGCTTGTCCAGAGGCTCGACACAGCCGTCCTGCCCGATTTCAAAGCTCGCACCAAACATATCACGCAGAGGGTTGTAATGAGAGACGCATGCTTCGAAATACTGCGTGTTTTCAATTGCGGAAGCAAAGTGAATCGTGGCCGCATGATTCAACCCCGTCGCAGAGCTATGCGTATTCATTGGGATACGGTGCGAGGAAGCAAGGGCCGCGATCGCCAGACCTTCAGTAATTCCTCCGCACTTAGATAAATCAGGTTGCCAAATCCGAATATCACCCGCTTCGAGTAGTTGGGCAAATTCAAATCGTGTGTAGTGATTCTCACCAGCTGCGATCGGCACCAATGAGGTAATTTTCGCGGCTTCGCGATAGGAGGCAAAATCACTGCAGGCAAAGGGCTCCTCTAACCAGCCCGCTTTGATTTCGGCCAGGACTGGTAAAACACGTCTGACATCCGCGATCGTGTAAGCCGTATTCGCATCCGTCAAAATGTCGATGTCGTCCCCGAGCACTTTGCGCACATGCAGTACGCGTTCGATATCTTTAGCGGCCGTATCGCCGAGTCTGAGTTTGATGGCTTTGTAGCCGCGCGCCACGTACTCTTGGGCTTCTTCGGCTAACGATTCTTTTGGCTGGTATCCCAATGAAATCCCGCCAGCATAGGCCGGTAAACGTCTTTTGCTGCCACCAAGCAGTTCATAAAGAGGCATGTTTGCCGCCTTGCCACGGATATCCCACATCGCCATATCGATACCCGCCAAGGCGAGTGAGGCACCCGAACCAACACCGTGACTCGAGAGCTGCATCCGGTGCACGCGTTTCCAGACACCCACACAGTCAGTGGCTTTCATGCCAATCAGCATTGGGGCAAGTGTGTTGTGAATCAGACTGACCACGGCTCCGGGACTGCGTCCAGGATGCGCCTCTCCGTAGCCGGTAATACCCTCCGAAGTTTCGACGCGAACAATAATCGCATCACGCTTGGTCGTGCTACCAATTCCCATTGTGACGGTTTTGCCCTGGTCGAGGCGAAATGACAGCGGAATCGCTGTGATTGCAGTGATGTTCAACATTGTCTCCCTGAAGACTCTAGTGGCCTTGCATACACTTTATCCCAAACTACATAAAAAGTTTTGGACGGCTTCGTTAAAGGCGGCCGGTTCTTCAAGATTAATCGCATGACCCGTATTAGGACACACCCAAAGTTGCGCGTTGGGTAATGCTCGCTTGAGATAGATATTTGTATCAAGACAAGGATTATCCAAATCACCCACCGCTAAAAGCGTAGGAACCTTCATTTGACGAATCTGTTCGTCAAAGCTCTGAATTGAGGGACGACTTGCCTGGTACATGTTCAAGGTATGTGCCATACCGACAGGGTCATGCTCAGACAGGTGATTGACAAAGCTGTGCCAACCGAGGGGATCCTTTCTAAGCAAGCCAATCCTGGTCGGTGCATTGCCGATTTGCGGCGCGACGGCAGCTGATCCAGATTTTAAAAAAAGATCTGCTTGCGCTCTGCACTTAGCCACGAACTCCTCTCGGTCTTGTGCGAGTGATCCTGAGCCCACACCTGCGATTACAAGCGAGCGCGCAAGTTCAGGATATTTCATGCCAAATCGAAGCGCGGCATAAGCACCCATGCTCAGTCCCACAACATGTGCCTGTCCTAAATTGAGGCCTCGAATCACAGCAGCAATATCATCGGCAGCGAATTCGAGTCCGTAAAGATTGGGGTCGCTGGGGACCTCCGAGGGAAGATAGCCACGCGCGCTGAAAGCCACACATCGATAACGCCGAGAAAACCAACGAACCTGTGCTTCCCATTCACGATAATCGGCACCCATTTCGTGCACAAAAACAATCGGGCAACCTGACCCGGTATCTTGAATAAAAAGTTTGGCACCTTGTGCCTGCACATATGACATGATTCTTCCCAATTGTTCTATTTGTAGACCATTGTTATACCTGTTATAAGGGATGCAAACAATAACAATGTTCAGGCCTTCTATCTTGGTTTATTCGGAGACTTTTAATGCAAAAAAACCTCTATGCCCTCGCCGCACTCGCCAGCTTTGCACTGATGGCGAGCCCCTCAATCGCCCAGGATTTTCCAAAGCGTCAGCCGATATCAATCGTCGTTCCCTGGGCGCCAGGGGGTAATGTCGACATCACCGCGCGTGCGATTGCACCTGCCATGGCTGAAATCCTTGGTCAGTCTGTCGTGGTTGAAAATCGGCCAGGGGCAGGGGGCTTTATTGGATCCTCGCGTGTGGCGAAATCCAATCCTGACGGTTATACCCTCTTGCTGGGTTCAAGCGGCTCTATCTCGATTGGACCGGCACTCGTTTCCAACCCACCCTACAACCCAACGAAAGATTTGATCGCCGTTGGACCGATTCATTCCGTCCCACTTGTTCTGTCAGCCTCTGGCAAAAGTCCAATTAAAAACTATGCCGATTTCGCTGCTAAATCCAAAGCAAATCCTGGTGCGTTGAACGTCGCCTCTGCAGGCGTCGGCTCAACACAACATTTGGCGATTGAACTCATTGCGCTCAAGTCCGGCACAAAACTCAATCACGTTCCCTACAAAGGTAGCGGCCCAGCTATTACTGATCTGCTTGGCGGTCAAGTTGAAACCATGATTGATCAAATGACAGCCTCCATGCCGCATATCAAAAGCGGCGCCATCACACCACTGGCTGTCACGACTAAAGCGCGCTCTGCCGGACTGCCCAATGTGCCCACGCTACAGGAGCTTGGCGTCAAAGACATTGACATGACAACCTATACAGGTATTTTCGCACCTGCAGGGACGCCGCCGGCTGTCGTCAAACAAATCAATGCTGCTCTTAAACAAGCGATGCAAAGACCTGAGATCAGAAAACAATTTGAATCCCTCGGCGTTGAGATTTTGAATATGGATCAAGCAGAGTTTCAAAATTATGTGAACAAAGATTTTGCAAACTCGCAGGCTGTCGGTAAGGCCGCCAATATTCAGCTCAATAATTAATCAAACACTTTCACCATGAATCAAACACCTTTACCTCCCGACTCAAATCTTCGAGCACCTAAAAGACGATTGCCTGCAGGCACGATTGATTGTCATGCGCATATCTTCGATTTGTTCGATCAATATCCGCTAGATTCTGGTCGTAAATACACGCCTCCTATCTGTACGCGGGAAGAGTGGCTGCGCGTACATGCTGCGCTCGGCGTTGATCGGGGGGTACAGGTGCATGGTTCTGCCTATGGGTTTGACAACAGCATTACTGAAGACTTTATACCAACCGATCCAGAACGCTTACGGGCGGTCGCTGCGATCTCGCCTCACGATAGTGTTGAGCATTTAAAACGTCTGCATGCGGTAGGATTTCGTGCTGCGCGCCTGATGGATCAGTTCCCAACAGGCGCCACCACCAAGGATCTCGAAGCCATCGCTCGGCTAT
>Ga0164293_10003598_pt1 | contig 13219 bp, 12 predicted proteins | sample GEODES118metaG_FD_111487 | JGI IMG/M metagenome (GOLD analysis project Ga0164293, IMG submission 111487) | Eutrophic lake water microbial communities from Lake Mendota, Wisconsin, USA - GEODES118 metaG | ecosystem: Environmental > Aquatic > Freshwater > Lake | place: USA: Lake Mendota... | reverse complement strand
GCCAAGGTAGAGAAATATCTTGCCGACCAAGATACCGCCGGGCTAGAAATTCGAATCCTCCCGCCCGCCGAGGCATGCCAATTCAGCCTCGAGCGCATCGTCAAAGGCGAGGACACCATTTCCGTGACCGGCAACGTGCTCCGCGACTACCTCACCGACCTCTTCCCGATCCTGGAAGTCGGTACCAGCGCGAAGATGCTCTCCATCGTCCCGCTCATGAACGGCGGCGGACTCTTCGAAACCGGTGCCGGCGGATCTGCTCCCAAGCATGTGCAGCAATTCCTCGAGGAAAACTACCTCCGATGGGACTCGCTTGGTGAATTTTTTGCCATCGCTGCCTCTTTTGAACATTTAGCCGATACGCAATCCCACGCCAGAGCCAAAGTCCTGGCCGACACACTCGACGCCGCGACCGGCCAACTCCTCGAACATGACAAATCGCCCGCCCGCAAGGTCGGCGGACTCGACAACCGGGGCAGCCACTTCTACATCGCACTTTACTGGGCTCAGGCGCTCGCCGCTCAAAACCAGGACACCGAACTGAAAAAAATCTTCGCTCCCGTCGCTGAAGCACTCACTGCCAACGAGGAAAAAATCGTCAGCGAACTCGCCGCCGTCCAAGGCAGCGCGATCGATGTCGGTGGCTATTACATGCCGGATGACGCCAAGGCCTCCATCGCCATGCGCCCTAGTACCACATTCAACGGCATCCTTGCCGCGATCTGATCTAGGTAGAAGCGACTTGCTCAGAGCAGCGGTATTGGACCGGGCATTCCTCGTTTTCATTCGGGGTACACCCACCTTTAAAGTGTGAGGAGGCTTGGTATTTTCCGACATGGGCAAAGAACTCACCTCAATTCTGGAGTCGGAGAAACTGGAGCATTTGCTGCCGAATTTTTTGGAGCAGGACATTAGAGATGATATTTTAACGAAATTGACAGATTCCGACTTGAAGGAACTCGGGATTCACAAGTTGGGCGACCGAAAGCGACTTCTTTCCGCTTTCGCCTACAATATCGACCTACCTCTCGGAGGCACAGTAATGATAACCGTGGGCGCTGGAACTCTACCTCAAGACTCGCAACTGGCAGGTCTGCATGTCGAGGAGTTTGAAATCGGGAAGTATCCCGTGATGCAGGATGAGTGGGAATGGGTGCGCGTATGGGGATTGGAAAACGGCTACGAAATCGGAACGGGCGAGGCCAAGGGCAGTTGGCATCCCATCACGCACATGAGCTGGTATGATGCGGTAAAATGGTGCAACGCAAAGAGCGAGCATGAGCTGCTGAGACCGGTTTACCACATGGAGGGAAAGGTTTACCGAAGCGGCGAGTTTGGGCAAGATGGATCTCGGCTCATCACAAGACACGAAAGAGCGAATGGCTACCGCCTTCCCACAGAGGCTGAGTGGGAATGGGCGGCCCGTGGCGGTCCGCTGAGCAAGGGTTACAAATTTAGCGGTAGCAATACTTCGACGGATGTCGGATGGTATGAAGAAAACTCATCAGGCTCAGTCCAGCCGGTTGGCAAAAAGGCCGCAAACGAGCTTGGGATCCACGACATGAGTGGAAATGTATGGGAATGGTGCTGGGATCTCGACGAGAGCGGTTACGCGCACCGCATACGTGGAGGCAGTTGGAGAAACAAAGAAGGCGAAGGCACGGTGTGTTACCGCATAAGCCGAAGTCCCGAAACCCGCTATGGCGTCATTGGTTTTCGCCTAGCCCGAAGCCCCCAATCGTAACGAAATGAAAACCCGGCTCACGGCAATCCTCGAGGAAACAAAACTCGAACACCTTATGCCCCTTTTTGCGGATCAAGCTGTTAAGGACGATATCATCAATTATTTAGACGACAGGGATCTGGAAAAACTGGGGATCAACAAGTTGGGTGATAGAAAGAGGTTGTTGCTGGCATTTTCGCGTCCATCCGAGTTCACAGCGGACGGCACCGTTCTGCTGGAGGTGCCGGGAGGAAATTTGCCTCGTGATTCCGCATTTTCCGGCACCCTGGTGGCTTCCTTTGAAATCGGTAAATATCCTGTGCTGCTTGAGGAATGGGAGTGGGTGAGAACTTGGGGATTGGCGCACGGCTATGAAATAGATGCTGCTACTTCCACGCCAAACAGGACTTCGGTTGCTCGGGTAAATTGGAGCGACACGCTCAAATGGTGCAATGCGAAGAGTGAACACGAAGGCTTTCAGCCAGTTTATTCAGCAAAAGGCGAGATCCTCCGGCATTGGGTGCACGGCTCGGTGGAACCTTACGAAATCAGCATGAATGCGAAGGCCAACGGCTATAGATTGCCGAGCCAGATTGAATGGGAATGGACGGCGCGCGGTGGACCATTATCAGAGAAAAACTACTCAAATAAAACCGGCAGCGCGCAGAACTCGGCAACAGTTGAGGAGGAAGGTCAAGCGCCAGAAGATCGTCAATTGTGCCATTCGGGAGCGGGTCTTGGGATCCACCTCATGAGCGATACCGACTGGGAATGGTGCTGGGACGCCGAAGGAAGTGGAACCCCACACCGTATCCGCGGAAGTTGCAGAAAGCACATTAATGGAAGCTCACCATACCCCTACTTCTGCATCTCATGCACTCCGGAAAATCCACACGGGCTTATATGGTTCAGGCTGGCCCGTAATGTTTGACGGGTGCTTTTACGCCCCCGCGACTAGCTCCAATAATCTCGCGGGAGTTTTCTTTGCAAAAAATTTAGCGAATGGGGATTGCTAGCGGCGTGGGGTTGAGGAGCATGATTGCCATGGCGGCGGCGTAGATGGCGAGGCCAAGGAAGAGGCCGATGGAGCCGAGGCGGTAAGCGGCGGTTTTGGCATCGCGGCAGGCAATGATTGCGGCTAGTGTTTGGACAATATCGGGCTGGATGCTGCGAGTGAGTACCCACTTCACAGCAAGAACGCGGACGAAGATCCAGAAACAGGAGACCAGGATGAAGGCCATGGCGGCAATGATCAGAATCTGGGCGTGGGTGTTTGTGCCAGCAATGAGCCTGCCGGAGAAGCCTGTGGTGGTGATGGCGACGGCGGCGAAACCAATAATCACTTGTGAGCGCTGGTGGAGGATGTTCAACTGCCGCTCCAGCAGGCCGAATAGAAAGACATCCTGACCAGGAAAGGCTGCGACCAATTTTCGTGCCTCTTCTTCTGCGGTGAGCGGCGCTTTCATTCGTTGTGTTTTAGAATTCGGATGGGGCGAGGTGCGGGTTGGCGGAATTCCAGTGGACATTTTTTGAGAGCATCGTGTCACCATCGAAGTGGAAGTAGGCGCGGAATGATCCGCCCGCGATCACACCGGGTAGCCAGTGGATGTCATCGGCCCACATTTCGTGGTAGGGAATTTGGTTAATCGGAGTCCAGATCGGCAGGGCTTCGTCGGTTTCGATGAGGGTGCCGGAGAAGGTTTCTGCCGTGAAGACAGTGCAATGGAGGCTGTAGCCGTCCGTGAATTGGAAATGGAGTTCTCCACGGGACTGAACTCCGTGCGGTGTGATGCCGACCTCCTCCTGGGTCTCACGCACAGCGCATTCATGGGGTTCCTCGCCGGGCTCTATGCGGCCACCGGGAGCGTTGATTTTACCAGCACCGAGGCCGCGTTTTTTGCGGATGAGAAGGATTTGCCCATCTTGAATCACGAAACACAGGGTGGCCCGCTCGCGCGGTTGCCACAGGTTCCAGAAATCGTCCATCGGCGGAGGCGACTACGGCAGGAAGCGGATCAGCAGCTGCGGGTAGAAGCCGAGAACAAGAATCAGCAGTGTGCAAAGCCCAATAGCCAGCTTCGAGAGGGGCGAAACGGCGACCTCGCCGCAACCTTCCGGCGCGGGCTGCCAATACATGGCGCGGATGACTTTGAAGTAGTAGTAGAAGCCGCTGGCGACCGTGACGACACCGATGAGGACGAGCAGGTAGAGCTCTTGGTTCATGGCGGCTTCGAAAATGAAGAATTTGCCGAAGAATCCGACAGTGAACGGAACGCCAGCCAGTGAGGCAGCGGCGATGAGCATCGCGAGGGCGAGACCGGGAGCGCGACGGGCAAGGCCGTTGAAGTGCGAGAGGTCGTCACCGCCTGTGGCCTTGGTGACGGGCACCATGACGAGGAAGGCGAGGAAGGTCATCAGGAAATAACCGCCAAGGTAAAAAACCACCGCGCGGCCCGCAAAGGCATCGCCGATGGCGGCGAGGCCGACGAGAAGATATCCGGCATGGGCGATACTGGAATAGCCGAGGAGGCGCTTGAAGTTCGTTTGGGGAATGGCGGCCAAGTTTCCGTAGATGAGCGTGAGGGCCGCCAAAAGCATGAGAACAAGGATGAGTTTTCCTTGGAACGATTCCAGAACGAAGAACGGCTGGAGCACACGGATCAGAATGACAAATCCAGCAGCCTTCGATGCCACGGCGAGGTAGGCGGTGATCGGCGTTGGCGCGCCTTGATAGACATCGGGAACCCAGAATTGGAATGGTGCGGCGGCAATTTTGAAGCCGATGGCAACCAAGACCATGGCAAGGCCAAACAGGATGGCGGTGTGGTTCGCTTCGGGGACGATCGAGAGGTTTTTCTCAATGAAAGCGAGGTTTGTCTCACCCGTCATGCCGAATATCCAAGTGATGCCGTAAATGAAGAATCCGGTCGAGAGTGCCCCAAGAACGAGGAACTTCGTGCCGGCTTCTAGGCTGGCGAGACTACGGCGCGTGTAGGCCACTTGGATGTAAAGGGATATAGTGACCAACTCCAACGCGCAGAAGATCATGATGAAGTCGGCGGCGGAGGCCATCCACATGAGACCTGCGCAGGTGAAAACGGGTAGGATGAAAAACTCGCCCGAACCGGCCTCCGGACGCTCGGCTGGCACAAGGCGCTGGACGATCGGGAGGTAGTCAATCGCAAGGATAAGCGTTAAAATCGTGGCAAGGATGGCAAATCGCTTGAAGAAAAGCGATAGGCTATCCAGCACATAAAATCCCGAATCCTGTATACCAGCGGGGTTCGTTTCGATGAAGAAGCTAAGGATGAAAACGCAAACCAGACCAAAGATGGCACCGTGTGCGAGAGTGACTTTGTTGGATTTGAAGCTGAAGGATTCCGCCATGAGCAGGAAGATGCCCAGACAGACAACACAGATTTCAAGAGCGATTGGCTGAATCATGGCAGAAGCAAAGCGGGTGTAACGAGGTTCACAAGAATTTGCGGAACGAATCCGAAGAACAGCATGATGGCAAGCAGAATAACGATAGCGGCATGAGGGAATCCGGAGAGATCGGTCAGGCGCGACCAGCGATCAGACAGCGGCCCCATGAACACGCGACGGTAGGCACGGAGCATGTAGATGGCGGAGATGACGATACCCCAAACGGCACAGATGGTTGCAATTTGATAACCGTTGAAACCGAAGACCTCTTTGTCGTCGAGGAAGCCCATTTGCGGTTCGCCTGTGGCGAAGGCCCCGAAGAATACGAGCAATTCCCCGGCGAAGCCGACGAAGCCGGGGAGCCCAACGGATGCCATGGCGGCGAAGCCGAAGGCGAGGCCGAGTTTTGGCGTCGCACGGGCGATTCCACCGAGTTCGGAGAAATCCAAAGTTCCCGTGCGCTCGCGGATTTCGCCGCAGAGGGCGAAGAGGACGGCGATGGTGAGACCGTGGCTAAGAAGCATGAGCGAGGCGCCGGTGAGGCTGACTTGATTCAAGGCCACAAATCCAAGGAAGATGTAGCCCATGTGCATGACGCTGGAGTAGCCGAGCATGAGATCCAGCTTTCGCTGAGCGATTGTGCAATACCCAACATAGAGAATATTGCAGGCGAGCAGAGTCAAAAGGATTGGGGCAAATGCCTGAACGGATTCCGGAAGAATCGGAACAGCCAAGCGGATCAAACCATAGAGACCGAATTTTTTCAGCACACCGGCGTGCAGCATAGAGGCCGGAGCAGGAGCGCTTGCGTAGGCCTGCGGTGCCCAAGTATGAAAGGGAAAGAGAGAGACAAGGATACCAAACCCAACTAAAAGAAGAAGATAAACAACCGGCGAATCGGGAACTTGTCCCGCTTGGGCATTGGCCACCATCTGGCGGAGATCAAAAGAACGGGCGCCTTCCGGCTGGATCAGATAAAGTCCAATGATGCCAAGAAGGAGAATGAAACTGCCTGTCGCAAGATAAACGGTGGCTTTCCATGCCGCCGCTTGGCGGTCCCCCGAACCCCAGATGCCGATGAGGAGGAAGGTCGGGATGAGGGCCAACTCATGGAACATGTAGAAGAAGAAGACATCCACCGAAGCAAAGGCTCCAACCACACCGGCCGAAATGAGGAGGATGCTGGCGTAGAACCAACGGGTATTTTCAAGCGGCGCACGAGCCACACAAACGGCTGCCAGCGTGACGATAACCGAGAGGAAAAGCATGATGAGGCTCAGGCCGTCCGCACCGAGTGTGAAGCTGATGCCCAGTTGGGGGACGACGGAGAAGCTGGAGACAAATTGGAAGCCTTCTTGGGCGGGATTGAAGAAAACGGCTACTGCCAGAAGGAAGAGCACATTCAGCGCAGCGCCGAGGATGGAAGTGAACCTCGGATTGGCTCCGGCCATGACGAGCACGGCCGAGAGGATAGGCACAAGAATGAGAAAGAGAAGCGGGCTGACGGAACTCATTTGGAAATCAGGATGTAAAGAAGACCGACCACACCGGCGCCAAAGAAGAAGGCGTAGGCTTGGATATTACCGAGTTGAAGGAAGCGCAACGCGAACCCGCAGGCCCAAGTGAGCTTGCTGGGAACTTGAACGACAAGGAGATCAACGATCCATCGATCCGCCCAAGAGAGAAAGGCCGCTCCTCCGCCTTGGATGTTGTTGACGAACCAGAAATAAACATTGTCGATGTAGAGTCGATTTGCGAAGAGCGGGATGGAAATGGGATCCTTCCGGGCTTTGAAGTAAAGGAATGCCGATAGACCTGCGCCGCCGAAGAACATCGCATAGAGGAGCGGATGCAAGAGGTGAGGGACGAGCTCGTGGTCTGGACGGACCAACTTGAAGAAGTGGTCTTGAATGAATGGGAGCCCGGCGAAAATGGCGAGAACCGAGAGAATTAGCATCGGAACCAGCATGGTGATAGGTTGTTCCTTGGCGTGTTCCGCGTGCTCGCTGCGGGCTTTACCGAAGAAGACGACGAAGAACTCACGGAAGATGTAGAAGGCGGTGAGACCAGCCGCAGCGGCAACGAGCCAGCCGAGGAACGGAATTTTCACGACAGCCCACTCGATAATAAGGTCTTTGCTGAAATAACCGCTCGTGTAGGGGCATCCGGCAAGGGCCAGCATTCCAAGGAAAAAGCAAATCATGGTCACCGGAGTTTTCTTACGAAGTCCGCCCATGTGCCACATATCCACCTCGTGGTGCATGGCAATCATAACAGATCCGGCTGCGAGGAAGAGGAGGCACTTGAAGCAGGCGTGGGTGAAGAGATGGAACATCGCGACATCAGATGTTGGAGCAACGCCGATGCCGAGCACCATGTAACCAAGCTGGGAGATGGTGGAATAAGCCAGAATGCGCTTGATGTCACTCTGCTGGGTCGCCATGAGTGCGGCGGCGAAGCAGGTGATGCCGCCAATCCAAGCAATGATCTCGCGGGCCGTCGGCACGATTTCCAGAATCGGGAAAATACGCGCCAACATGTAAACACCTGCCGCAACCATGGTTGCCGCGTGCAGGAGCGAAGAAACCGGCGTCGGGCCTTCCATCGAATTCGGCAACCACACATGAAGCGGCATCTGGGCCGATTTACCGATCGTTCCCATGAAAATCAGGATGCAGGCGACCGTGAGGTAAATCGGCGCCATGGCCAGACCCGGAATGGATTCGATCAACTCACTGAAGACAACCGTGCCGGTTCCGAACCAAAGAAGAAGAATACCGAGCATGAAACCGAAGTCGCCGATTCGATTGACGATAAATGCCTGTTTTCCAGCATCCGCTGCGGAATCCTTTGAATAATAGTGTCCTATGAGGATGTAAGAACTCACGCCGACGAGTTCCCAGAAGATAAACATCATCACAAAGTTATCTGCCAGCACGATGCCAAGCATGGAGAAAAGGAAGAGCGAGAGGCCGGCAAAGAAGCGGGAATAACCCTCCTCGTCGCGCATGTAGCCAAGCGAGTAGATGAAAACAAGGACGGAAATGGAGGTTACCACGAGAAGCATCACCTTGCTGAGGTGGTCAAGGGTCACGCCGATGGTCAAATTCAGTTCCGGACCAAGGCTCATCCAATTCAGAGAGAGCATTTTGCCATCAATCGGTTGGTTGAACAGCCACCAACTCAAGGCACATCCCGTACCAGCGGCGATGAGCGCGAGGGAGGCGCTGAGTGTTTTTGAGAATTTCCCGAGGAGGAGAATCAGCGCGGCGCTGACCAGCGGGGTGAAAAGAATAATCCAGGGCGCGGTTTGCGTGCTCATTAGAACTTCAGCGTATTCAAGTCTTCAACATGTGTGGTCTGCTTGGCGCGGAAGAGCGCGACAATGATTGCGAGGCCTACGGCGACCTCGGCTGCGGCGACGGTGATGATGAAAAACACTAGCACTTGGCCATTGTAGTTCGGCATGCCGTCGGCAAGCAGGTTGAAGCGGGAGAAGGCGACGAGGGAGAGGTTAGCCGCGTTCAGCATGAGCTCAAGACCCATGAAAATGATGAGAATATTCCGACGTAGAAGAACTCCACCGAGGCCAATGGCGAAGAGGAGTCCGCTGACGATGAGGTAATGCGCTAAGGTTGGCATGGAGAAATCAAAGAATCACTTAAGTTCCTTCTTGCTGAGGAGAACAACCCCGACTGTCGCCACGAGGAGCAGGACACCGATAATTTGGAAGGGCAGGTTGAAATTACGAAACAGGGCGAAACCAACCAAGGCAACATCATTTGCCATGGGCTGTGAAACGGCAGGCTTCACGACATTTAAAGCCGGGAGTGCGGAGATGACTTGCGTTAGAGCGGAGAGAAAGCCCCCAACGATGATGCCGCCACCGACCCAAGCAGAGAGGCGGACGCGGCGGCGTTTCTCCTCACGCAGGTCGAGCAACATGATAATGAAAAGGAAAAGCACCATCACAGCTCCGGCATAGACAAGGACCTGGACGACGGAGATGAAGTAGGCATCCAGAGTCACAAAGATGGCCGCGAGGGCTACGAACGACATAACGAGGCTCATGGCACAGGAGACGGGGTTTCTCAGTAGGATCACTCCCAGAGCGAAAGCGAGCATGAGGAGGGAAAAGATCGAGAAAAGGGCGAGTTGCATGTGGTGAAATGAAGAGGCGTTCTACCAGCAGGAGGCGGGTTGTTCTACTTTTTTTCGTTCCACTTATTGACGAGGCCGGTCATTTCGCCGCCGAGCTCGCGGAGTTTGTGGATGTCGTGAACCATCTCGGCGCGGGAGAGGCCGGTTATCGAATAATCCTTGCGGAGATAAATGGCCTGCTCAGGGCAGACCTCTTCGCAGAGGCCGCAATAGATGCAACGAATCATATCGATATCGAAGGTCTTGGGGCGTTTTTCCACCTTGCTCCAGCGCTCACCCTCGGGGATTTCCTCCGGCTGGATGGTAATGGCGCGGGGCGGGCAAATGAATTCACAGAGTTGGCAACTCACACAGCGGTCACGGCCATGCTCGTCGCTCACCAGAGTCGGGGCCCCACGATACCAAGCAGGCATCTGGGCGTCCCACTTCTGCTCAGGATATTGCATAGTGACTTTAGTCTGACCCGCTAGCAGGCGGACCATGTGTTTGAGAGTGATAAGAAGGCCCGCGACAATAGTGGGAAGATAAATCTTTTCGGCCAAAGTGAGGCGCGGACGCGTGACGGTGTAAGCCATAAATCTTGGTGGTTTTAACAATGTTCGTTCCGCATGGCAACTTTGGACTCACATTTTTTCGCGAGTCCCGGCGGAGAGGCTCACTTGGAGCATTCCGCACAGATTGGGAGGTTCAATTCGCAGGCTGAATCTGAGCGAGACGGCGCTCGAGAAGAGAATCCGGTTCGGCGCCGAGGAGCTTGGCTTTTTCGTAATGCTTCTTGGCAAGCTGTAGCAAGGGGGGCTCGGAGTTGGCATACATGACGGCGAGATTGAAATGGCCGTTGGCGTAGTTTGGGTCGATGGCGAGGCTTTGACGGAGGTATTCCTCTGACTTTGCGGTCTCGCCTTTTTTCCCGAGAGCAATTGCTAGGTAATTATGAGCAACAGCATTTTTCGGATCGGTAGAAATGACGCGGTTAAGAATGGCTATCGAGTCGTCGAGGCGGCCTTGGCGGCAGTAAACATTAGCAAGGTTAACCGAGGCGAAGATGTCATCGGATTTAAGGGATAGGGCTTTTTCCAGGGCGACTTGGGCGGCTGAGAATTTGCCAGCCTGGATTTGAGTGACAGCGAGATTGGCGAGGGCGAAGTGATTTTCCGGAGCAGCATCCACGACCTGCTGGTATTTTTTCTCGGCATCCGTGAAGCGACGCTGTTTGGCGAGGGATGAAGCTTCATCTACAAGTTTTATAGCATCCTCCGTAAGGGCATCCGCACCGCCGGAGGTTTGCCGGGAAGTGTTGGCCGAGTTAGGAGGTTTGACCATAGTGAGAGAGATTGCAGCACCCCCGACTTCGGGATCCTTTAGAACAACGATTGGCTCGCGAAAGAGGGCTCGCTCCTCATCTTTCAAGACCGGTGGGGGATTTGAGAGCATACCGATGGAGGATGCAAGGGCCTCGGACTGCACTTGAAGGCGCTCGAGTTCATTTTCGAGGTCCAATACCACCTGGGTGCGCTCGCTTTGTTCATGAATTTGACGAAGAACAATCTGGCGGAGGAGCTGGCTCTCAGTGAAGAGGCGTTTTTGCTCTTCGCTCGGCTCCGGGTTGAGGCGAAGGCGAGCCAGCTCGCCGGTGGCCTCATCGAGTTGCGACATGATTGACTTGATGCTTTCATCGCGCGCCACCAAGGCCTGCCGAGATGCTGCGAGGCGATCCTGGAGCAGTTCGATTTCCTCTTGAAGCCCGTCAGCTTCGGCTTTGGAAAGACCACTGGAGTTGGATGCCTCGGCGAGCTTTTTTTCTGATACAGCGAGTCTTTGAGCGAGGTCTTTGTTATCAGACTCCATCTTGGCCAAGCGCTCCAGATCGGGTTTCTGGGTCGCAAGTTGTTTTTGAAGAGCTTGCTTCTCCGCTTTAAGGGCGTCGAGCTCAGCATTATTGTCCTTGAGACGCTTGATGCGGGCGAGAGCCTTATCTCGCTGCGAGGCGACATTCTGACGATCTTTATCAGTGGCAGAGAGGACATTTTTGCTTTCCGAAATGTAGGCAGCAGCTTTTTCGAGCTTTCCAACAATGCGTGTATTTTCGTCTTGGAGGACTTCCTTTTCCGCTTCGAGTCGAGCTATGCGCTCGGAAAGTTTCTCGATCTTTTTGTCTTGGGGCTCATCCGCTTTTTTCTTCAGGGCATCCCTTTCCTGGTTTAAATTCTGGATGGCAGCAGTAGCCTGAGAGAGACTGGAATTCGTAGCTACTAACTCGGTTTTGGTTCTGTCGAGCTCTGTCTTGACGCTGGCAACCTGCCCCTCCAAAGTCTCGCGCTTTTTCCTCTCATCGGCATGAAGTTTTTTATATTCGGCGACTTGACGCTGCAAGCTAGCAATCTGCTCACGAGCGATTTCGGAACCCGAATCGGTCTTCTTCCCAGTCTCTAGGCTCTGCTGTCGAGAACGTGCAGTGATGGCAGGCTCGGGAATATCGATTTCAAAGCCTTTCAGCGGGAGCGGATCCTCATATGATGGCAGATTTTCGGGCTCAGAGGCGACCATAGCTCGAAGACGCTGGATACTTTCCTGAGCCTTGCGCATGCGGAAATTCACCGCACTTTCCTGCCAAGAGGGGTCGTCTTTCCGAACGCTTTCAAGAATAGCTACAGTGGATGCATAGGAATTCATCGCATCCCTCAGGCGCCCATCGCGCTCGAATTTTTCGCCAGCTTGATAGTCTTGATAGGCCTTGAGAAAAAAATCAGCGGAATCGCCTGCAAACGCAGCAGAGAAAAATAAAAAAAATATTGCAGTAAAGATCGCAAAGAATTTGGAAATCATTTCGAGGCGGGGCAAAGAATGACCCTGCCCGATGCCGCGGAGGATTTCAACCGGAATCAAGTTTTCTGCGACTAAAAATCAGCCTTGCCTTGGAACCAGTGCGAGGCATGATCATGGGATGAGCGAGTTGGAAATATACGCAGCCGGAGTTCGCCAGCCTGAGAAAATGCTCGGTCTTGCCTTAGAGTTGGATGTGATACCGAACCTCTGCTACAAAGTAGATACTAACCATGATATAGTATACATGGAATTTGCAGGCGGCGTACCATCAACTGGCACTCTGGAGTCAATCTTTACAAAGCTTGGCCTGAAGGCACTTTTTGTAGGGCAATTTCCTCCAGTGGCCAACTCGCCCAAGAAAACCCAGCGCATCTACTGAAGCTCGCTGCTTAAACTTGCATGCCAATTCTTGGGATTTTTTTAAATCTTTACACCGCGTTTCTAAGTTTTTTGGGCCAGGTGGCCATACTGGCCAGCGAGAGCATTACTTCTATTTTCTGCGGCCGCATTCGACCGAAGCTGGTGATTCAGCAAATCGCTGAGATTGGATTCCGCTCTCAATTAGTGGTCATCGTAACCGGAGCCTTTACGGGTGCTGTTTTTACGGCTCAGGCGTATTTCCAATTTGCGAGCTTGAATATGGAAACCGCTGTCGGCCCTGTCGTCGCCATATCTATGTTCCGAGAACTCGGCCCTGTGCTTGCGGGTTTAATGGTGGCGGGGCGTGTGGGTGCCGCCATGAGCGCAGAAATCGGCACCATGAAGGTCACCCAACAAATCGACGCCCTGCGTGCCCTGGCAGTAAATCCGGTTGACTATCTTGTGGTGCCAAGGGCGCTGGCGATGTTTGTTTCCATGCCCTTTCTGGTTGTGGAATGCGTAGGCTGCGGCATACTGGCAAGTTACTACGTTGGAGTGAATGTTCTGAATATTTCTGGCGTTTACTTCCTGGCCAACACCCAAAAATTCGCGGATTCGAGTGACATCATCATGTCGCTTGCGAAGAGCTTTTTCTTTGCAGGAGTCATTGTCTTCATCAGTTGCCGCGAAGGTCTCAATGCGAAGGATGGAGCCGTGGGAGTC
>Ga0164293_10003597_pt1 | contig 13219 bp, 11 predicted proteins | sample GEODES118metaG_FD_111487 | JGI IMG/M metagenome (GOLD analysis project Ga0164293, IMG submission 111487) | Eutrophic lake water microbial communities from Lake Mendota, Wisconsin, USA - GEODES118 metaG | ecosystem: Environmental > Aquatic > Freshwater > Lake | place: USA: Lake Mendota... | reverse complement strand
TGGAGAAGTGGGATGCCCTGGCGATCGACCACCGCAATCTGCTCTTCTGGCACGAAGTGGGCCGGATTCAGAATGATGCGGTTCCCAGGGATGGCTGGGAGATGGCGGCCCTGGCCATCGGCCTCGGCGGTGCCATCGGTGAGCTCTGGGTGCAGGACGGCCTGCTGTTGGTGATGGCCCTGGGGCTCTCGGGTTTCGCCGGCTACCGCCTCTACCTCAAGAACAACTCCGAAAAGCGGCTCCAGGACGCCATCGCCGCCGATGAGCGAGCCATCGATCTGGCCACCCGCTTCGGCTACACCCTGCCCAATGCTTACAAGAGCCTGGGCGGCGCCCTCAAAGAGCTGGTGGAACAGACCCGCAAGAAGAAAAAACGCACCTTCTACGAAGACCGGCTTGAGGCACTGCGCAAAAGTGCCGGCAAGGCCAGGGCCGAAATGGCCCAGCAGCAGGGCTCCCGCCAATCGGTGACCAGCGAGAATGTGTATGGCTGATTCCCACCAAGACCTGAACAGTGAAGCGCTGGCCCGGTTGGCGGCCGAGGCCTCCGACGATCGCAAAGCCGTCGACATCCGTTTGATCCGGGTTGATGAGGTGTCGTCCCTGGCCGATTGGTTCGTGATCTGTAGCGGCCTTTCCGACGTGCAGGTGCGCGCCATCGCCCGCTCGGTGGAGGATCAGATCGAGGAGACCACCGGCCGGCTGCCACTGCGCCGCGAAGGCCAGAAGGAGGGCCGCTGGATGCTGCTCGACTACGGCGAGGTGATCGTGCACGTGCTCACCCCCAGTGAGCGCACCTATTACGACCTCGAATCGTTCTGGGGCCACGGCGAACAGGTGCGCTTCGTAAGCTCAACACCCGCCGTCACCCCCTGAGTTCCATGCCGTGCCCGGTGCCGCCCGAGCAACGGCCCCTGCGGGAATACGAGCAGTTGCTCGAGTCGTGGTTTTTTGTGTGGCCCGCCCACACCCTGCCTGGGCTGCTTCGCCCCCTGGCCACCAGTTGGCTGCTGCTGCTGCCCCTCACCGTGTTGGTGGCCAGTGGCAGCTGGGTGATGCGTCACCATCCCCTGCAGCTGGTGCTTGCCGGCATGGTGGCCGCCGTCGCGCTGCCGATGCTGCTGCTGGTGCGCCAGTGGCTGGGCTGGAACTACGTGCATCGGCGCCTGATCTCCGAGCGAGTGGAATACGAGGAATCGGGTTGGTACGACGGCCAGGTGTGGGAAAAGCCCCTGGCTTGGCGTCAACAGGACCTGCTCGTGGCCCAGCACCAAGTGCAGCCAGTGCTGCGGCGGCTGCAGCAGGGGGCGGCACTGGCCGTGATCCTGGCCCTGCTGGGGGCGAGCCTCTGTCAGGCTCTGTGAGATCGGTTCCCGGGCTCCTGTGACCCTGTCATCCAGCTTTGGTGGCACTGCCCGTGGAGGCATCCCTCCCCTGGAGGTGCGTCTGCTGCGCAACGGCATCGTGGAATCCCGCCACCGGGTGCATGCCGTGGTGGGCGACGGCCGGGGGCGGGTGTTGATGCGGGCAGGGGATCCCCAGCAGCTGAGTTTTGTGCGCTCGGCCCTCAAACCCTTCCAGGCCACCGTGTTCGTGGGCAGCGGCGCGGCCGACCACTGCAACTGCGGCGAGCGGGGACTGGCGATCGCCTGCGCCAGCCATGCCGGCACCGCCATGCATGCCCGCGAGGCCTTCAAGCTGCTCTGGGGGGCCGAAATTGAGGCGGAACAGCTGCAGTGCCCCGTGCCCGATTGCGGCAGCAGCCCCCTGGAACACAACTGCTCCGGCAAGCACGCCGCCTTCCTGGCCACGTGCCGCCAGCTGGGCTGGAGCCGGGAGAGCTACCTGCAAAAGGAGCACCCTCTGCAACAAGAAGTGCTGAAACGGGTGGGCGATCTGCTGGCCCTGCCCCCCGCCGAGCTGCTCACCGCCCGCGACGACTGCGGCGCCCCCACCCTGCAGCTGCAACTGGCCCAGATGGCCCTGCTCTATGCCCACCTGGGGGCCGGCAGCCAGGCCGATCTGGAGCGGCTCAGCCGGGCGATGCTCGCCTATCCCGAGCTGGTGGCCGGCGAGGGCCGCTTCGACACCGAACTGATGCGCCGCGGCCATGGCCAGGTGCTCAGCAAGGGTGGCGCCGAGGGCATCCAGTGCCTCAGCCGCGTGGGGGAAGGCCTGGGGGTGGCGATCAAGGTGGAAGACGGCTCCGCCAGGGCCAAACATGCCGTCGCCCTGCATCTGCTGGAGCAGCTCGACTGGCTCACGCCGATGACCCTGGAGGAGCTCCGCGGCAGCTTCCTGCAACCAGCCCCCCATCTGCAGCTCGAGGTGATCGGGGAGCTGCGCTTCGACTGATCCTTTCGCCTGATCCCTTGGGGTGGGCACACCGACTGGTATGGTTGGGAAGTCGACGCGGGGTAGAGCAGTCTGGTAGCTCGTCGGGCTCATAACCCGAAGGTCGCGAGTTCAAATCTCGCCCCCGCCACCACAGTTCCGAAACCCCGGCAGACCCCTGTCGGGGTTTCGTTGTTCTGGGCCCACACGACGTTGTTCTGGGCCACAGCCCGTTCCCAGACCCGATCCGTCCCTTGCGCTTCCCGGCGATGCCAGCCCAGGCGATGGCCCCTTCCCCCACCGCGTTCGAGCCCGACGCCATCGTGGTCGGTTCCGGAGCCACCGGCGGCGTGGCGGCCATGGTGCTGGCTGAGGCGGGCCTGCGGGTGCTGGTGCTGGAGGCGGGCCCCGACCTCTCGGCCCGGGAGGCCTTCGGCAGCGAACCGCTGAACACGGCCCGCCGTCTGGCCAACATGTCCAGTGGCAAACAGCGCCTGCAACGCCATCACCCGGGGTTCTGGAAGCACAACCCCAACCTGTTCGTCGATGAGCGACGCAACCCCTACTCCACCCCTGACGATGCCCCCTTCCTGTGGAGCCGGGGGCGCCAGGTGGGGGGCAAGAGCCTCACCTGGGGAGGCATCACCCTGCGCCTCTCCGACCACGAATTCCAGGCGGCCCGGCGCGAAGGGCAGGGGCCGGGCTGGCCGATCAGCCACGCCGACCTGGATCCCTACTACACCCGGCTGGAGCAGCTGCTGGGGGTGCACGGGGGCCGCGATGGGTTGCCCCAGCTGCCGGACGGGCACATGCTGCCGCCGCTGCCCTTCACCCCAGGGGAAGCGCACCTCCAGAGCCACATCGGGCGCGAGCTGAACCTGCCCCTGATCCATTCCCGCGGCTTCAACCTGCACCGGGAGCCCGGCTGGCCCCGATCAGCGAGCCAGGGATCCACCCTGGCCCGGGCCCGGGCCACCGGCCGCACCCAGGTGCGCAGCCATGCCGTGGTGAGCCATCTGGTGCTCGACGGCGAGCGGGCCCGCGGCGTGGTGGTGATGGATGGCTCCACGGGCGCCCAGGAGCAGATCACCGCACCCCTGGTGGTGCTCTGCGCCTCCACGATCGAAACCCTGCGGATCCTGCTGCATTCGAGCGCCGCACACCAAGCCGGCGGCCTGGCCGACCCTTCCGGCAGCCTGGGCCGCTATCTGATGGACCACATCTCCAGCAGCCGCTTCTTTTCGATCCCCGGAGTGGGAGCCCCCCGCGACCCGGTGGAGCTCTCGGGCGCCGGCAGTTGCTTCATCCCCAACACCGTGAACCTGGGCCCGGCCAGCGACACCAACTTCCAGGGCGGCTATGGCCTCTGGACAGCCGTGCAGCGCTTCGATCCCCCGGCCCTGCTGCAGCGCCGCCGGGGTGAAGCGGTGGGATTCCTGATCGGCCACGGTGACGTGCAGCCCAAGGCCGACAACCGGGTGACGTTGAACACGGAACGTCTCGATGCCTGGGGATTGCCCACCGCCCACATCAGCTGCCGCTGGGGGGAGAACGAGCAGCGCCTGGTAGCCCACATGCACCGGCGCATGGAAGCCGTGGTGGCCGCCGCTGGCGGCCAAATCCATCCGATCGAAGATCTCTTCGTGCTGCCCCTGCTCGAGCCCTGGATCCGGAGCAGCCTGGCGGTGAGCGCCGACGCCCCGCCCCCCGGCTACTACATCCATGAACTGGGTGGTGCCCGCATGGCAGCGACGCCGGAGGAGGGGGTGGTGAACCCCCTCAACCAGTGCTGGGGAGCGCCCAACGTGCTGGTCGTGGATGGGGCCTGCTGGCCCCGGGCGGGCTGGCAGAGCCCCACTCTCACGGAGATGGCGATCACCTGGCGGGCCTGCGAGGCCGCTGCCAGTCGGCTGCGCCGGGGCGATTGACAGGATCCCCGCACCCGTTCAGCAACCTGTGTCGATCGCCACAATCGGCACGGTTGCCGGCCCGCACAATGATGCCGCGACCTCTCACAGGGTCGGGCAAGGGAGACTCAGGCGTAGGTTGGCCCCTCCGCCTTTTTTTTCGCCTGCACCGCCCAGGGCCAGGGCAACCTCAAGGGCGCAGGAACAGGCCGTTGAGGTAGTGCTGGGTCACGCCCTGATCGCCGCAGCCGTTCTGAAACAAAAAACCGGCGAGCGCTGACGAGATCAGCCGGTACTGATCCCACTGGGGATGGTTCTCCAGGAACTCGCGCATGCCATCGAACAACACCTCCGGCACTTCGGCCTCCAGGCTGATGCTCACCGAAGCCGCCAGCGGTCCATCCTCACCAGCGCCGGCCATGGGGGGCTCAGCGGCAATGGGATGGGCACAGTCCTTCTCCATGCAGCGTTGCAGGTGACTGTGCTCGGAGGCCATTGCAGAGACGGGGAGAGGGGGAGGAGCCCAGTACGCCACAGCCGAGCCAGCCCCGTCAAAGCCCTAGTCCTTGGTCAAACCCATGCCGATCCAGGCTGAGATCGCCTGTGCTGGCGGACACTTGGCCCATGCAACGACGGTTGCAACCCACCGCTGAAGATCGGGGCGAACCGCTGTCAAGACCGAGCCGAACAAAACTGCACATTCCCCAGGACCTTGGTCGGATCCGCCTTTCGGGCGCCAATTCTGGGGAAAACAGCCCGCAACCTGGGGAAAAACCCAGGCAAACGGGGAAATCCGGAACAAATCAGCAGACCTAATACAACCAAGTCTCGGGAGACGCCCGGGAAGACGAGACGCCTGAGCCATTCCAAACCACCCGTTTGTCTTCCGATTGCGATGAAGAAGATGGCGATTCCCTCACCCAGGCCGCAGGGTTCGCGGACCCAGGGGGTGGTCGGCGTGGGGGTAGGGGGGATGGTGATGGGCCGGCTCATGGCTGTGGTCATGACCGTGCTCGTGGTCATGGCTGTGGGGGTGGTCATGGTCATGGGCGTGGCTGCCCACCGGAATCGGCACGCCATCGGGCTGACAGGCTCCCGTGCACTCCCGCTCGCAGAGATCACAACCATCGGTGAGGCCCTCCACATGGTGGTGATGGCTGTGCTGGGGGGCCCCAACTTCGGTCTCAAACCCCAACACCTGGGCCCGGTATTTGCAGAGGGAGCAGTTCATGTTGGTGTCTCCGCGCACCACCTCCGCCACCCGCTCCACGAAGGTGTCGAGCACCAGGGGGTGATCCGCGAGATAGGAGGCCTTCACAAACTCCAGCTCCGGATGGTCGGCGGCAACCCGGTCGGTGTGCTGCTGGATGCGGCTCACCAACACCCCGGAGAAGAGGAAGTAGGGGAAGACGACGATCCGCCGGTAGCCGAGCCGGACCACATGGCGCAGACCCGGCTCCACCAGCGGGAAGGTGACGCCGGAATAGACGGTTTCCCCCCAGCCAAAGCCGAAGCCCTCCACCAGCATCCGCGTCACCTTGGCGACGTTGGAATTGGCATCGGGGTCGGAGGAGCCGCGACCGACCACCACCAGCAGGGTGTCGTGCAGCGGCACCTCACCACCGGCCTGGTCGAGGGCCTCGCGGATCCGAGCTCCGGCAGCCTGGATCATCTTCAAATCGACGCCCAGCTCGCGGCCATAGTCGATGCGCAGGCCGGTCTCAGCCGCGTAGGTGTTCAACACCGAGGGAATGTCGTTCTTGGCGTGGCCCGCCGCAAACAGCATGGCCGGCACCGCCAGCACATGGGTGACGCCCCGGGCACGCAGGGCATCGAGACCATCCCGCAGGATGGGCCTGGCGAACTCCAGGTAGCCGTACTCCACAGGCACCGCCGGCAACTGCTCCTGCAGGCCCTGGGCCAATGCGGCAAATTCGGCCACCGCCAGCCGATTCCGACTGCCATGGCCGCAGACCAACACCCCGATCGGCCCGTGGGGGCCGGCGCTGAGGTCTGGAGGGGGAAGGGAAGCCATGGCCAGTTGCACGTGAAAGCGACCCTATTCCGGCGGGCCAGGCCCGAGAAGCGGGGCAAGGGCTGCGTTCAGGGGCGAGAATGGGAAGGCTTTCAGGCTGGCCTTGTCGCCATGGCCTTGCGCCTACCCCCTTACCAGCCGTTGCCCCCCCCCAGCGAGGGGGGAGAGCTGCTGGAGGTGCCGATCGGCCAGCTGCGTCCCACCCAGCTCTGCGTCGGCCTGGCGGAGGTGCGCAGTCGGCTGCGGGATTTCAGCAGTGAGAATGCGCGGGAACGGCGTTCCTATCTGGGCACCAAGCCGGTACCCCTGGTGCGGAATCGCTCAGGCGACGTGTGGATGGTGGATCGCCATCACCGCCTGCGGGCCCTCATCGAGATGGACCCGGGAGCCACGGCCTTTGGCTATGTGGTGTTGGAACTCGACACTGACGACCACCAGCAGGTGCTCGACGCCCTGCACCAACGCGGCTGGCTCTACTTGTATGACGGACGTGGACTGGGGCCCCTCTCCTCCTCTGCTCTACCCGACCAGCTCACCGGGCTCCAGGACGATCCTTACCGCAGCCTGGTGTGGAAGCTGAAGAAAGAGGGGGTGCTGGCCCCTGCCCCCCTGATCCCGTTCCACGAATTTCGCTGGGGGGCCTGGCTGCGCAGCCGTCCCCTGCCGCCCTTCAGCTCCGACCAGCTCGAACCCGCCCTGCCCCGGGCCCGGGCCCTGGCCCGCTCCGGAGCCGCTTCCCATCTGGCCGGCTGGAAAGGCAACCCCTGACTCCTCCCCCAACCGATGACCTACCGCCACCTGCTGGTGCCCACCGATGGCTCCGAACGCTCCACCAAAGCGGTGCAAGAAGCCGTCGACCTGGCCCGGAGCCTGGGGGCCCGACTCACTGTCTTTCACGTGCAGACCAACTTCCCCATCTCCCTGGTGGGGGTGGGGGGGCTGGTGGATCCCCACACGGTGGAGGCCCTGGTGACGTCCGCCAGGAATGGCTCCCAACAGATCCTGGCGGAGGCGGCCGCCCTGGCCGAAATCGCCGGTGTGGCCTGTGACCGCGACACCGTCGTGCACTCCCTCCCCTACGCCGCGATCGTGGAGGCCGCGGGGCGCCACGGCGCCGACCTGGTCGTGATGGCCTCCCACGGACGCCGAGGGCTGGAGGGCGTGCTGCTGGGCAGCGAAACCCAACGGGTGCTCACCCACAGCCCCTGTCCGGTGCTGGTGGTGCGCTGAGGGCTGGCCACTACGCTGCGGTCAAGCGCAACAGGCGAGCCGGTGGCCAAGGACGAAACGAGCAGGGGCGAGGAACTGGGGACCCTGGGCTGGACGCCTGAAGAGGTGCGGCAGTACGAGGAGCTCTGGGAGTACCGCCAGCGCTGGGGGGCGATCAACCTCGAGCCGGAAGACCGGGTGTTTCTGCGCCGGGCGGAGGCAGCCCTGCCCAAGCGGGTGCCCCATGGCAAGGGCTCGCTGAAAAAAACCCTGCAGCAAAAGTCGCACTACCGCTGGCTGAGCTTCTACCGCGACGCCATGCTGTCCAGCGCCGAGAGCCTGGGCCTGCAGCCCGGTGAGGAAGCCGCCTGGGTGATCCTGCTGGAGGAGGAGCTGCGGGTCCTCGACCACTACGAGCCGGTGCTGGGCCTGCCCGACACCCTCAAGGCCAAGGAGCTGCTGCCGGCCCGGGAGGCCTGGATCGAGGCGGCCGCCCCGCAGGGCCGCGTGCTGAGCTTCGACTTCGACGCGCCGCTGGAGACCCTCAAGCAGCAGGAAGCCACCAGCTGGAAGCCCCTGCGCGGTGAAGGTGCCCGGTCCTACCCGGTGCTTCCTGCCGAGGCGGCCGCTGCCTTCCGCACCCAGGTGGGGCAGCAGGTGGCCGAGCACATCCGCGCCACCTTCCCCTCGCTCAAGGACAGCGACAAGCCAGCCCCCTAGGGCGCAGGTGCCTCAGCGCTGGCCTGCACCCGCACCGGCTCCACCTTCCAGATCCGCTCGGCGTACTCGCGGATCGAGCGGTCGCTGCTGAAGAAACCGCAGCGCATGGTGTTGTGCAGCGACATCCGAGCCCAACGCCCCCGGTCGACCCAGGCCTCATCCACCGCGTTCTGGGCCTTGCGGTAGTCGGCCACATCCGCCATCACCCGGAAGGGGTCGTGGCTGGTGAGGCTGGCGAGCAGCGGTTGGAAGAGCTCCCCATCTCCCTCGCTGAAATAGCCGGAGCCGATCAGCTCCAGGGCCTGGCGCACCAGGGGATCCTGTTCGATCCAGGGCATGGGGTGGTAGCCGCTGCGGCCCAGCTGCTCGATCTGCTCGGCGGTGTGGCCGAACAGGAAGAAGTTCTCGGCTCCGACGCAATCGCGGATCTCGATGTTGGCGCCATCGAGGGTGCCAATAGTCACCGCCCCGTTGAGGGCCATCTTCATGTTGCCGGTGCCGGAGGCCTCCTTACCGGCCGTGGAGATCTGCTCGGAGAGATCCACGGCCGGGTACACCAGCTGGCCCAGGCTGACGCTGAAATTCGGCAGGAAGACCACCTTGAGGCGGCCGTCCATGGCCGGATCCATGTTCACCACATCGGCGATGCCCACCAGCAGCCGGATGATCAGCTTGGCCAGGGCGTAGCCCGGAGCGGCCTTGCCCCCGAACACGAACGTGCGGGGCGGGAGGTTCTCGCCGGCGCGGATGCGCAGGTAGCGCTCCACGATCTGCAGGGCCGCGAGGTGCTGGCGCTTGTATTCATGGATGCGCTTCACCTGCACGTCGAACAGGGAGGTGTGATCCACCAGCACCCCCAGCTCCCGTCGCATGTGCTGGGCCAGACGCTGCTTGCCCAGGTCGCGCACGGCCTGCCAGCGCTCGAGGAAGGCGGGATCGTCACTGTGGGCACCCAGGCCCTGCAGCTCCTCGAGGTCGGCCCGCCAACGGTCGCCGATCACCTCATCGAGCAGGGCCGCCAGAGGCGGATTGGCCACGGCCAGCCAACGGCGCGGGGTCACCCCATTGGTGACGTTGGTGAAGCGCTCCGGCCAGATCCGGGCCAGATCGGCGAACAGGTGCTGCTTCAGCAGGGTGCTGTGCAGCTCGGCCACCCCATTGACGTGATGGCTGCCCACCACCGCCAGGTGGGCCATGCGCACACGCCGTTGGGTGCCCTCCTCGATCAGGGAGATGCGCTGCAGAATCTGGGGATCCCCGGGGTAGCGAATCCGGGCCATGCGCAGGAAGCGCGTGTTGATCTCGTAGATGATCTCCAGCTGGCGGGGCAGCAGCTGCTCGAACAGATCCACTCCCCAGGTCTCGAGGGCCTCGGGCAGCAGGGTGTGGTTGGTGTAGCTGATGCTGGCCGTGGTGATCGACCAGGCGGTATCCCAATCGACACCATGCACATCCATCAGCAGCCGCATCAACTCGGCCACGGCAATGGCCGGATGGGTGTCGTTGAGCTGCACCGCAAACTTGCGGTGGAAATCGGTGACCTCCAGGCCCTGGCCCCGCAGGATCCGGAACATGTCCTGCAGGGAGCAGCTCACAAAGAAGATCTGCTGGGAGAGGCGCAGCCGCTTTCCCTGGTCCAGCTCGTCGTTGGGATAGAGCACCTTGGAGAGGGTCTCCGACTGCATCTTGCGCAGCACGGCGCGGGTGTAGTCGCCGGCGTTGAAGGAGGCGAAATCAAAGGCCTCCGGCGCCAGCGCTGACCACAGGCGCAGGGTGTTGGCCGTGTTGACGCCGTAGCCCAGGATCGGCGTGTCATGGGCCACACCGATCACCGTGTGCTCGCCGATCTGCACGGGGTAGCTCCACTCCGGCCGGATCACCTCCCAGGGGTTGCCCCGGGCCAGCCAGGGATCGGTGCTCTCCACCTGCCCCTGGGGCGTGATCTGCTGGCGGAAGATGCCAAATTCGTAGCGGATGCCGTAGCCGATTGCGGGCAACTCCAGCGTGGCCATCGACTCCTGGAAGCAGGCCGCCAACCGGCCCAGGCCGCCGTTGCCCAGGCCGGGTTCGGGCTCCTCGGCGATCAACTCCTCGAGGTTGAGTCCAAGGCTGGAGCAGGCCTCCCGGGCCGCCTCCACCAGACCCAGATTCACCAGGTTGTTTTCTAGGTGGGGGCCCAGCAGGTACTCCGCCGAGAGGTAGGTGGCGGTGCGCACATGCTCCCGGGTGTAGGTGTCGGCGGTGTCGACCCAGTTTTTGAGCAGGCGGTCGCGCACCGCCAACGCCAAGCAGCGGTAGTGGTCGTGGCGGGTGGCCAGGGAGGTGGATTTGGCCTGGCTGAAGAAGAGATGCCGCTGCATCGCTTCCACCAGGGCCTGGCTGTCGGCTGCGCCCATCCCTGGTCTCCCTGCAAAGGGGAAGTCTGGAGCTGGCGGCTGGAATCCGCAGGGGCGCGGTCACGGTGTCCGGACACGGACGGAGACCAATTGGTCCAGTGGTATCAACCGCAGCAAAGCCAGGGGGACCTGAAGGATTTGGGTGGTTGGACGTGAGTTGAACCGACCCTCGCCATGCCTTCCCAGCCCCGTCTTCAGGCCCTCGAGCAGATCCAAAGCCGTCCCGCCGTCGCTACCGAACGCGCCACCGCGCTTGAGGAGCTCTGGGCCTGTGATGTGTTCACCCTGGACAAGATGAAATCGGCCCTCCCCAAGGAGGTGTTCAAGTCGATCCAACGCACCATCCGCGAGGGCGGCAAGCTCGACATGTCGATGGCCAACGTGGTGGCCCAGGCGATGAAGGACTGGGCCACCAGCCGTGGCGCCCTCTATTACGCCCACGTTTTCTATCCACTCACCAACCTCACCGCCGAGAAGCACGACGGCTTCATTTCGCCCCAGGGGGACGGAACGGTCATCTCGGAATTCACCGGCAAATTGCTGGTGCAGGGCGAGCCCGACGGCTCCTCCTTCCCCAACGGCGGCATCCGCTCCACCTTTGAGGCCCGCGGCTACACCGCCTGGGACATCACCAGCCCCGCCTACCTCATGCAGACCCCCAACGGGGTCACCCTCTGCATCCCCACCGTTTTCGTCTCCTGGACCGGCGAGGCCCTCGACAAGAAAACGCCTCTCCTCCGCTCCAACGCCGCCATGAACCGGCAGGCCCAGCGCCTGCTCCGCCTCCTCGGCGAATCCGACATCGCCCCCGTCAACTCCAGCTGCGGCGCCGAGCAGGAATACTTCCTCGTCGACAGCGCCTTCATCGCCCTTCGCCCCGACCTGCTCCTCGCCGGACGCACCCTCTTTGGCGCACCGCCCGCCAAGGGCCAGCAGTTCGACGACCACTACTTCGGCGCCATCCCCGAGCGCGTCCAGGTGTTCATGCAGGACGTGGAGCGCCAGCTCTACCGCCTTGGCGTGCCCGCCAAGACCCGCCACAACGAAGTGGCCCCTGGCCAATTTGAAATCGCCCCCTACTTCGAAGCCGCCAACGTCGCCACCGACCACCAGCAGCTCACCATGACCGTGCTCAAGGCCACGGCCAAAAAGCACGGGTTCAACTGCCTGCTCCACGAGAAGCCCTTTGCCGGCATCAACGGCTCCGGCAAACACGTCAACTGGTCCATCGGCAACGCCACCCAGGGCAACCTCCTCGACCCCGGCCAGACACCCCACGACAACCTCCAGTTCCTGCTCTTCTGCGCCGCCGTCATCCGCGGCGTCCACTGCTACGGACCGCTGCTGCGCTCGGTGGTGGCCACCGCCGGCAACGACCACCGCCTCGGCGCCAACGAGGCCCCGCCCGCAATCATCTCGGTGTACCTCGGCAGCCAGCTCGAGGATGTGTTCAACCAGATCCGCGAGGGCAACCTGCAGAGTTCCGCCAAGAGCGGCGTCATGACCCTGGGGGTGGACACCCTGCCGGAATTCACCAAAGACCCCGGCGACCGCAACCGCACCTCCCCCTTTGCCTTCACCGGCAACCGCTTTGAGTTCCGTGCCGTCGGCTCCGGCCAATCCGTGGCCGGCCCCCTGGTGGCGATGAACACGGTGATGGCCGACTCGATCGGCTGGATCGCCGATCAGCTTCAGGGCCAGCTCGACAGTGGCACCGCCCTCGGGGAGGCCGCTTTCCAGGTGCTCCAGCAGGTGATGCGCGATCACGGGGCTGTGGTGTTCGGCGGCGACGGCTACTCCAGTGCCTGGCACCGGATGGCCGTGGAACAGCGGGGGCTGGAAAACCTGCGCACCTGTGCCGATGCCCTGCCGGTGCTGCAACGCCAGGAGGTGCGGGAGCTGTTTGAGCGCCAGGGGGTGCTCAGCCCGGTGGAACTGGAAAGCCGCTTTGAGGTGTATGCCGAGCAATACGTGCTCGCCATTGAGGTGGAGGCCAAGCTCGCCCTCCAGATCGCGCGCACCCAGGTGTATCCGGCAGCGGTGCGCTATCTGGGCGAACTGGGCAAGGCGCTGCAGGAGCAGCAGGCGATGGGACTCCACCCCAACCTGAACCTGCGCAACCAACTCGGTGAGCTGCTCGAGCAGCTCAACAACGGCTGCGATGACCTGGAGCAGGGTCTGCACAGCGCCCCCCACGACACCGCAGCCCACATGCGCCACTGCGCCGACACCCTGATGCCCCTGATCGGCACCCTGCGCGCGGCGGTGGATGGCCTGGAAGCCCTGGTCGACAACGACCTTTGGCCCCTACCCAGCTACCAGGAGATGCTGTTCGTGCGCTGATGCCCAGCCCAGATGACGCCCCTGACACCGAAAGATGTTGTGAAGGTGACAGTTTGCATCTGGCACAAGCGCCATGATCCGCTCAGGAGCAGAAAAGCGAGACATGTCAACCCCGAGATCCCAGACTGGGCGATCCCTGGCCTCCAGCCACGTGCGGCACTACCGGCTGGTCGACCGCCAGGGAGCCCCCCATCCGGTGCTCGACGATCTCTACGAGTCGCTCGATGCCGCCTGGAGCGAGGCCATGGGCTGGTGGCAGGACCACTGCGGCGGCA
>Ga0164293_10003596_pt1 | contig 13219 bp, 12 predicted proteins | sample GEODES118metaG_FD_111487 | JGI IMG/M metagenome (GOLD analysis project Ga0164293, IMG submission 111487) | Eutrophic lake water microbial communities from Lake Mendota, Wisconsin, USA - GEODES118 metaG | ecosystem: Environmental > Aquatic > Freshwater > Lake | place: USA: Lake Mendota... | reverse complement strand
TTACGCTCTGCTGCGTCATCCTGACGGACGTCATTTTGTGGTCCTACGCCAGCGTGCCCAGGCATTTTCGTCCGCCTGCGGCATACCCTTCGATGTCATACAGGACATTCCTGGACATTCCCTGATCGGAACCCTGTGCCAGCGACCTTTTCCCCTTGACGCCGACAAGGGACCATCTTGGTATTCTTGCGTATACCCTGCGACCTTTATCACAGACGATCAGGGCACGGGGATTGTTCACATCGCGCCCGCCCATGGGGAGGATGATTTTCTCCTCATGCGCTCCCCTTTAAACGAAGATCCCCGTTTGCAGCATCGTTTGGACACCGTTGCGTTTTTTCAGGACCATTTTCCCCAAATTGTGACACGGGAAGGCCTTTACACCCAAAATGTTCCCCATTTTGGGGGGCAGCATATTTTTAAAGTGACGCCGGCGATTCTGGAACACCTCAAAACCAACCATCGCCTTTTGGGGGAGCGCCCCTTTGTCCATAGTTATCCCCATTCTTGGCGGTCCAAGGCCCCCTTGATTACCCTGCTGACCCCCCAATGGTTCGTCACCATGGATGGTCCTATGGAATCGGGGCTGAGCCTGCGCGAGGTTGCCCTGCGCAGCCTGCATCGTGTGGGCTTTTTCCCCTCAAAAAGCCGCGCCCGTCTGACCTCTATGGTGGCGTCGCGTCCCGACTGGTGTTTGTCCCGTCAGCGCCTGTGGGGGGTTCCCCTGACCATTGTTCAGCATAAAGAAACCGGCGAAGTTCCCCAAAATCCCCAGATCATTCAAGCGTTTATTCATCGTGTTGCCAGCGCCATCGCCGAAAAAGGGTGCGATGCATGGTTTGAAACCCCGCTGGAGGTTTTCTTTGAGGGTCTCCCTTTAAACCCCAACGATTATGAAAAATCCCACGACATTCTGGATGTCTGGTTTGATAGCGGAACAACCTTTAGCTTTGCGCTGGACCCTGATCAGGTTCCGGCGGATCTTTATTTGGAGGGGTCCGACCAACATCGGGGCTGGTTCCAATCGTCTTTGCTGGTGGGATCCGCGCTGTTGGGGCAGGCCCCCTATAAAAATCTGATGACCCACGGGTTTGTTTTGGATCACCAAGGACGAAAAATGTCCAAGTCGCTGGGCAATGTCGTCGCCCCCCAGGACATTGTCAAAAATTACGGGGCAGACATTCTCAGGCTATGGGCGATCTTTTCCGACACCAGCCATGATGTCCACGTTCAAAAAACATTGTTCGACCACTACGCCGATATTTATCGACGCTTTCGCAACACCATGCGCTTTCTGCATGGCAATCTTCATGGTTGGTGCGATAGCGAAATGATTGAATACGGGGCGATGCCCCCGTTGGAACAATGGATACTGCATCACCTAAAAGCCCTTGATCATGACTGGCAAGGCCTGCAAAAAACCCTTGATTTTTCAGAATTTTATCAAAAACTTCACACCTTTTGCAGCAGTATGCTGTCATCGTTTTATTTTGATATCCGCAAGGATACCTTGTACTGCGAATCTGCACACAGCCCGAAGCGTCGGGCTGCCCGCACGGTTTTGCGGCATGTGTATGATGCCCTTTTGCGTTGGTTGGCGCCCCTGCTCTGCTTTACCGCAGAAGAACTTTATCTTTTGGACCATGAAAACGGCAGCGTGCATTTGCTGGATACGCCGCCTCTGCCAGCGGCGTGGGGGAATGCATCCCTGGCCGAACATGGGGAAGCCCTGCTAAAGCTTCGGGCCTGCGTCCTGCAATTCCTTGAACAGGCACGAAAAAAGGGCGGCATCAAGGCCAATCTTGAGGCTGATGTAACCCTTGAGCTGTCCCCTGACGACCGGAAAATCGCTGATCATTTTGATTTTACAGACATTGCCCTAGTATCCCGCATTCATTATATTGAAAACGAAATGATTGCGGCGCCTCTTGTTTCGATATCAAAATCAAGTAAGGAAAAATGCCTGCGGTGCTGGCGTCATGATGACCTGACACCCGCGGATCACTCCACACCCCATCTGTGTGACCGGTGTACCTCTGTGATTCAGGGGACGTCCTGATGCACCGCCAGCATGTTCAACAGTTTGGATGGCATCTGGGGGCTGCGCTTCTGATTGCCCTTGCGGATATCTGGTTGAAAACAGAGGTAATGTCGTTTCTTTTCTCTCGCGAAACTTCTTTTTATCCCCTCTTTAACGGGTTTAATCTGCATATTGTCTGGAATACCGGCGTCAGTTTTGGGCTGTTTCGCGTCGCCCCCCCCGCTGTTTTGCTAACGATCACAGGGGGGGTTGTCGTGGGTTTGGTGGTTTGGCTGTATAGAACCGATAAAGGCTGCGAACGCTGGGCTCTATCGCTGATTATTGGGGGGGCACTGGGCAACATACGGGACCGAGTCCTTTATGGCGCAGTTTTTGATTTCTTAGATTTTTATGTCGGCTCCTATCATTGGCCGGCTTTTAATTTGGCCGACAGCTGCATTGTTGTCGGCGTGCTTTTGTTGCTTTATACTCAGCTCGTTCCTAAAAAGAGAGTTTGATATGCGCCTGTTTTTTGCCGCTTTCCTCGCGCTTGGCCTTGCCGGTTGCGCAGGCGAAGATCGAGCCTCCATGCTGGGCATCGCCCGCAATACTCCCGATGAATTTGCCATTTTAAAGCGGGATCCTTTGGCTGTCCCTGGCGATGTTCGTGATCCTGAAACGATCCCTTCCCCCAAAAGCTTGACCAGCGCAGCCCCGTCCTCTCAAAGCCGCGGGGCCTCTGTGGTAACGGGAACTCCTGTGACAACAGAGACCTCTGCACGCTCTGTGGCCATAACAGGGGGCAACGCACAGGCCTTCACAGACAAAGTGACCAGCACAACGGCGGTGGATCCCATGATTCGCCAGCGTTTAGAAACGGATGAAACGGAAAGCCATGAACTGCTCAACAATCCCTTGAATTTGGTCACATCCAACAAAATCATCGCGCCTAAGGGGGAATACGCGCGGTTAAAAGCCCTGAAAGAAGCCAAAAAGCCCCTCAGCGATGGGGAGCCGGTGGCCTATCAAGAACAAAATCCTCTCTTAAACGGGATCCTCCCTTAAAAAATTTTTTGTGATGTGATGCGCTATGATCACTGTTGCCCTGGTGGGACGCCCCAATGTGGGAAAATCCACGCTTGTGAATCGCCTGTTGGGGCGCCCTGTTGCCATCGTCCATGATGAACCGGGCGTAACGCGGGATTGGAAAGACGTTTATACGACATGGGATGGGCAGGATGTTTGCCTAATCGATACCCCTGGCATGGACCTTTATGGCAAAACGTCTCTGGCCAAGGACATGATGCGGGCAACACTCGATGGCATTTCTAAGTCTGACTTAGTTGTCTTTTTGGTGGATATCGCCGAAGGCATTACCGAGGAAGACAAAGAATGCTTCCGACGCCTAAAAAAGGAGCAAAAGCCTGTTTTTATTGTTAAAAACAAATCCGACATACAAAAAAATACTGGGAATGACATTTACGAGGCCGACCTGACCATCCTGTTGTCCGCGCGCACAGGCCATGGTATTTCTGAGTTAAAAGAAGAAATACTTAAAAGAAATACTAAGAAAGACGAAGAAAATCCTGGGACCAAAGACGCCCTGAAAATCGCGCTTCTGGGCCGCCCAAATGCCGGAAAGTCTACATTACTGAATGCTTTGTTGGGTTACGAACGAACCTTGACCAGTGAAATGCCAGGAATGACTCGGGATGCCATTCATGCGACCACGGTCATTTCTGGGCATACATTTCGCCTGACAGATACCGCGGGCCTGCGCAAGAAAAAAGCCCACCGCGATGTTATTGAACACAAAGCCGCCAACGAAACCAAGCATGCCATGGATTTTTGTCATATCGCTATTGTGGTGGTGGATGCTGTACAGGGCATTGAAAAACAGGATCTTTCCATCGTATCGGATGCACTGGAAGAAGGACGGCCCGTGATTTTGGCCCTGAACAAATGGGATTTGGTGCCAGAGGATCAAAAAAAACAGATCACCCATTATATCAAAAAACAATCCCCCATGCTGTTTCATGATGTGGCCGCTTTGCCCGTGGTTTACCTGTCGGCCCAAAAGGGTCGGGGCGTTTCAGATCTTTTTGAAAAAAGCCGCGCTTTGTACGATTTATGGAACAAACGTGTGCCCACGGCCCTGCTGAATCAATGGCTTGCCTATGCCACCACGCATCACCCGCCGCCGGTGGTCAAGAGTCGCCGTATCCGTTTGAAATACGCCACGCAGGCCTCGACTCGTCCCCCCACCTTTGTGATATTCACAACCCGCAGCGACGAGGTTCCGCCGGATTATTTACGTTACCTGAAAAAAAGCCTGGCCGATCATCTGGGCCTGAGCCCCATCCCCCTGCGCATCGTCCTGCGCACGCGGGAAAATCCCTATGATAAACGGAACTAAACGAATAACCCCAAGGAGGCCATTCTGTGGGGTGGCAGTCTGATTGACCTTTCGTTAACGTTTTGGGGGGATAATCAAGGCTTATGCTTGTGATCCCCTCCCCCACGCCTGCGTTGGTGGTGCCAGTTTCTGTCATAAAAGGGTCCATTCCCGCAAAAAGCAACAAAGCGACATACAGAGAGGCCGTTCAACGCAAACAGCGCAAAGATGCGCCGCCTTGGCGCGATGATACCTTTCAGGTGGGCGCCGACGACAGTGGGCGCGGCCATGAAATCGACAGTTTGTTTTAAAAAAGAGCCAGCGTGCCGTGGCCATCGTGTTGCCTGGTGCCGATGACCAGGGGGGCGCCGTAGTGCTTTGACCACGATCAAAACAGGGACAGCTCCCATTCTTACATTATGGACCGAGGAACGTGATGGACCTCGCACACGCCAGCCTGAAACAATTATAAAGGTTTCCTGCCCGCTATTCAATGGTTTCCGCTAAGGCGTGCAGGGCGTCTGGATTTAGGATTTTTAATCCTCCTGGTATACGGGCCACAATGCCTTCTTCTGTCAATTTCCGAAAAGCTCGGGCCACCGTTTCCCGTGTGGTCCCAATACGGTTGGCCAGCTCCATCTGCTTGGGCGCCGGCGATAAAATCACCGAGACATCATCACCGTGGCCCTTTTCCCCCGCTGCCTCCATCAAACGCAATAACTCTATGGCCACACGATTCTGGGATTGCTGGGTGCTCATTTCAAAAATACGCAGCGATGCAAACCGTAAAAAAGAGGCCAATTTTTTGAGCAAGGCCATGGCAATGCTGGGATAGGTCCGAAGAATCCCCTCAAATTGGGCCGCAGAGAGCACAGCCACCTGGGTCGTGGTTTTGGCAATGACTGCCGCCGAGCGGGGCTGTTTATCGAGGGCGGCAAGCTCACCAAAGCACGCCCCAGCCCCAATATCGGCGTAGCTGACTTCCCGTCCTGCCAGGGAATAATTCAAAATGCGAACACTCCCCTCTGTAATGAAATAAACATCGGTTTCCTGGTCATCTTTATCCAAAATATACTGATCCTTTTCAAAAACTCGCCACTGGCATAAGGCCGCGATACGGGCCCTTTCTTCAGCGGATAATCCGGAGAAAATCTCAATGGCTTCCAGCGTTCGGTTCATCGGTATAACCCATAACATAAAAAATTGAATAAATATAAACTATTTGGGGTCATTATGTCCAATAAAAAATGTAAATGTGCTGCCTTTCCCGACCTCGGAGGAGACGGTTAATAAACCACCATAATGTTCGATAATTTGACGACAAATGGCCAGACCCAAACCTGTGCCTCTGGGCTTGTCTTTCAAGGAGCCACTTTGCTGAAATTGTTCAAAAATCATGTCAAAGTCTTTTTTGGGGATGCCCATGCCAGTGTCTTGAACGGAAAAATAGACGCGATTGTTTTCTGACCAGCATTTCAGAATAATGCGGCCCTTTTCGGTAAATTTATAGGCATTGTGTAACAGGTTCATCAGGACCTGTTGCAGACGGTGAGGATCCACCCTGAGGGTTGGCAGGGGATCGTGAATATCCTGCTCCAAAACAACGTGCGTGTGCTGCAGCCGCTGTCCCTTCATCGCCGCCAACGTGTAACGGATGACTTCGGCCGGCTGCGTCTCTTCATCACGCCAGACCATCCGCCCAAAGGAAAGACTGGTCATATCCAAAACATCATTGATGAGCAGGCTCAAGCGCTCGCTTTCTGCTTGAATAATCTCCACATTAGAGATAACGCGGGATGTATATTTTGACGATGATGTATCCCGAAAAATCGTCTTTAAATCCTTCTGAATGATGTGCAAAAACCCGCAGATGGATGTTAGGGGGGTGCGTAATTCATGGGAAACCGTGGCGGTGAAGGTGCTTTGCAGTTGCGCCATGGTGATCAACCGTACGTTGGCTTCCTCAGTGGCCTTCATGGCGGACGCCAACTGAATCACCCCCTGATTGATGGATTCCATTTCCGTCAAATCGGAATGCATCAGATCTTTTTTGGGATCACACGCATGCAAGTTCCGCAAAACATAACTGGCACGCGTCATCGGTTTCACAATCCCATAAAGCAAGATAAACGCGATTAAAAAAAACAAGGCCCCCAAAATAAGAAAGACAATCATAGAGGCCAAAAACCCCTCGCGGGCCTGATATTCCAAGGCATCCGTGACCCGTTTGGCCAAATCAATACCCGTTTGGGTGAGCTGGTTTTGCAAAGACGACAAATTTTGATTCAGGGCCAAATGTTCTTTGGAAAGCTGGGCCAGAAAGCTTATGTTTTCTTGTTTTAAGTCAAACAAATAATCAAGGCGCGAAAAATGCTGGATTAAATCATCGAGCTCTTTCTGGTAACTCAGAACAGGCAATCTTGGTTTCAGATAAAGCAGCAGGTTGGCCATGGCACGGTAATGGCTTTGTTCATTCTCCACAGCCTGCGGTGTTTGTAAAATCATGATTTGGGACAAAGACAGAGCCATTTTATCAAACGTCCCCATCAGGGTTTCCATGCGTTTGTAGAGTATGAAAGAATCCCTATCCCGCTGAGAGGAGGCCCTCAAGTTTAACCATAATGTGGCTTGGGTTTGTTCGACAAGCGGCCGCAACGTTTCGATTTTTGTATCAACTTTCTGTTTTTGATAAACAATTTCATTGTTTTTGGCCACGATGGTCCTCGCCTTTGAGGCCAAGCGCCGAGCTTCCATCGGAATGTGACGCATCAGAGCTTGAAGAGAGGAATCAAGGTAACGATCCCTCATATGGGTGCTTAAAAAAACAAATTTTTCCTCAACATCATCAATTTTTTTTAAATCGCGGGTGGTTAACATGACATCCAGAAAAGCCCGCATCTGTTCAATAATTCGGGCTTTTTGATGTCGATCCAAGGCCTTGGGGATGGCCTCTAAGCGGGCGTGTTCCGCCATCAGGCTTAAATTGTTAAGGCTCAAAATAAGAAAAGCCGAGCACAGCATCAAAAAAACAAAAACAACCACAACCACCGCATAAGAAAGGCGGCGCAGGCTGAAGGTTTTCACGGATTTTGGACGGGTGCCTGCGTGTCCTGACGCAACTTAATCAGAACCGCCTCGACTTTGCCGCCTCCCCGCTGAATGATGGATGCGTATTCCGATCGCTGGGAAGACGCCACACTGATGCCCTCAACCAACACATCCACGATGTTGTATCCTTCGGGGGGGGCAATCAACCGCCAGTCAATGGCCACAGGTTGACCTGAATCGGGATTGATCACTTTTGTTTTCACCGTGACCATTTGACCCTGAGGCGAAACAAACGCATCGTAAACCTGCACATCCTTTAAATCCACCGACAGGATTTGACGGGAATAGGCGAGGCGAAGAGACTTTGCATAAAGATCAACAAACTCTTTTTTTTCGGCCTCAGTGGCATTGGCCCAATGCTTTCCCAAAACAAAGCGGGCAATGCGTTCATAGGCTAAATTCTCATTCAGCAATGTTGCGACTTGGTCATCCTGAATTTTTTTATCCTGCTCTTTCTTGGCAATCACAACTACTTTTTCGCTCAATCCCTTGATATAGGCCATGCTGGGCTGTTTATCAAAAGACTGGGCCCATGCCCCAGAGGAAAAACACACAAAGAAAGCCAAAACCGTCAAAAAAGAACGCATCATGAACACCTGATCCAGAATGAAAGATTATTTAAGGTTGATCTGCGAAAAGCTCTTGCTCAAAACCAGCGGATTGATTTTCTTCAAATCGTCCGTTGTGTATCTCAGCTTGACGCTTTTGACAAGAGAGAGAGCGGATTAGAGCATAGAAACTCTCATCATCCGCTGCTGTTTTTCTTAGATTATCAAACGTTTCCAGGTTGTCAGCGCGAACCTCTAAAAATTCACCCGCAAGGCGACCATAGTACCAGCCCATGGCGTCGTTATTGTCGGCAACGTAATACCATGGCGTCAAAAGAAAGCCATCCACGGCGATTTCCCCGAAGGCATCCCGCACCGTGCTGGGTTTATAAAAAGGAATCACGAAATAGGCCCCGTGATCCACGCCCCATACGGCCAAGGTTTGGCCAAAGTCCTCGCGGGCGACCTGAACATTTTCATCACCGGCGACGTCAAACAATCCCAAAACACCAAAGGTTGAATTGACAAAAAACCGTGTCCAAGAATCCCCCGCACGTTTCCATTCCCCCTGCAACAGGTTATTTACGGTATTCAGGGGCTCGTGCAGGTTATCATAAAAATTATTAAGGGGCTTTTTCATAAAATCTGGACGGATAAAATCATATCCTTGGGCCAGCGGCTTAATCAAATAATCGTCCATGAACAGGTTAAAGGCAAAAACCTGACGATTCCATCCCTCCCACGGGTCATAGGCGTTCATGTCCTGACAAACGTCTGATGGGCCTGTTTGATCAGAAGCGGTCTGCGCATATGCAGGATTCCACGCCCAAAAGACGAAAAAGAAAAAAATCAACGAAAAACGCTTCATCGGGGGTCTCTATGATCTTTGCATCCAAAGAAAGGGTATGGTAAAGATTATGTCTTAACACTTCGCTACGTCCCATGCCAGAGTCTTTACACTATTCTTTTGAGTTTTTTCCCCCGAAAAACCAAACCCAGACCACCCAGCTGTGGGAAACTGTGGATCATCTTTTGCCCTTAGGCCCCCAGTTCGTCTCTGTAACCTTTGGCGCTGGAGGCAGCACACGGGAAAAAACACGGGAAATCGTTCTGCAAATGATGGACAGGGGGGCCAAGAATGTCACGCCGCACCTGACCTGTGTGGGCCTTTCAAAACATGACATTCATGCCATTGCCGATGATTATTGGGATCATGGCGTGCGGTCTTTGGTGGGGCTGCGCGGGGACATGCCCGAAAAAACCATGCATTATACGCCGCACCCTGAAGGGTATCCCTATGCCACAGATTTGATCACGGGGCTGCGCCAACGGCATCCTTTTGATATCAAGGTTTCGGCCTATCCCGAAAAACACCCCGAATCTCTGTCCCTTGCCCAAGATATTGACGTATTAAAGCGCAAGCAGGATGCCGGCGCCACACAGGCCATCACACAGTTTTTCTTTGATGTGGACGTGTACAGTCGTTTTGTGGACGCGGCGCAAAAGGCGGGGGTAAGCATCCCCATCGTCCCAGGGCTGCTGGCGATGCATAGCTTTTCTCAGGCCAAAGCCTTTGCTGCATTTTGCGGAACGTCTGTGCCGCCTTGGGTTGATCGTCGGTTTTCGGGTGTTGATCAAGAGCCCGCCAACCACCATCTGGCCGCCCATCTGCTGATTGGCCAGTGTGAAACGTTGTATCAGCGGGGCGTTCGGAATTTTCATTTTTATACCCTCAACCGATGGCCCCTAGTGTCTGCGGCGATTCAGGTTTTAAGGACCCAGCCCTGATGCGCAAGATCTCCAAACGCGTTGGAATCGGCTTTTTTGTGGCTTTTCTGTTGGCCATTGGGGGCGTTGGCCTGATTCTGTTTCCCAAAAATCCCCCTGATTCGGGGAATAGTCCCATCGCCACTGTTTTGAAACAATCCCAGATGCTGCGGGATATGGCGTCGCACACAACAGCGCTGGGGATTGCCAAAAAAAATCTGTCTTGGGAAGGGCAAACCCCCAGCAGCCTATCCCAGATTTATCAGGACATCTGGCCCCTGACGCCCCCCGTTTTTCCAGACACCCCGCCCTTGACCTGGCAAATGGGATGGGCGGGTGATCGGATTGTTTTCTTTTTGGACGGTCTGTCCAAAACCAGCTGCCAGAATCTGAACCAAGCCATAAACGTCAAGGAAATTCCCGAAAGTCCATGGTCAAAGCAGGATTTGCTGCGACGCAAGGCCACGTTTCCCCCTGTTCAGGACACACGCCTGCAAAAGCGCGGGTGCGTCAAAACCATTTTTGCCACCCATATCTATTATGATGTTTTATGAGTGTTTCTGAGCATACCCATATTGCCCGCCGCGCCAGCTTTATGGCCATGGGAATGGCTTTGGTTTTGGTGATCCTTAAAATTGGGGCGTGGAGTGTGTCGGGATCCGCCAGTGTGTTTGCATCCATGCTGGATTCCCTGATGGATGCCCTGATGTCCTTGGGCAACGCGCTGGCAGCGGGCTATGCGTCAAAGCCCGCCGATGATGATCACCGTTTTGGTCACCACAGCATCGAGGATATTATGGGCCTGCTTCAGGGGGCCTTTGTCAGCGGGATTGCCGTGTTTGCCCTGCTGCAGGGGGTGGAACAACTCATTCGCCCCACCCAACTGCAAAATGACCTTTGGGCACTGGCCGTTATGGGCATTTCCATCACCCTCACACTCAGTTTGGTTGTGTATCAGCAGGTTATGATGAAAAGGACCCGATCAGTTCTGTTGCGGGCGGACCATGCCCATTATCTTAGCGACGTTTTGACCAATGCAGGGGTGATTGCCGCCATCCTGATCGCATCGACCACGGGATGGGTGGTGGTTGACGGGGTCCTTGGCATCGGGATTGCCCTGTATGTTTTGTGGCATGTGGCGATGCATGTTGTTCTGCCCGCCTATCATCGCCTGATGGACCACGCCCTGCCGCCAGATCAAGAAGCCGACATCATCAGGATCATCACGGAATACCCAGGGGTCGAAGGGTATCACCGTCTGAAAACCCGCGCATCGGGCAGTAAGATTTTTATTCAGGTCCATCTGGACCTGAGCGGTGACCAAACCCTGTTTCAGGCCCACGCCATCGCCGATGGACTGGAAAAAAAACTCGAAACCCTATACCCCGACGCCGATGTGATGGTGCATCAGGATCCGGTGTGAACAACACAATCCTCCCTCACGCCTTTTGCAAAACCCAGTGAATGTCCGTTTGCCCCGCGCCGGTGGTGCCGCGGATGACGACTTGGGATGTTGGGCGGATGTTGCCCTCGGCGTCGATGAAAACGCTTTCTTCGATGGTGATGGGCAGGGCGGGACAGGTCAGGGTCCAGATGTCTTGGTTCACTGCATCCAGATAGACGCGGTTTTTTCCGGCCTCGAGCAGCGGCCGGATGTGCGGGGGCAGGTGAAAACGCACGCAAAAAGCATGGCCCTGCGCCCCTTTCAGGCCGTCATGCCCAGTTAAATGATCGCCGTTGCGGGACAGAACCAGCGTGCGTTCATGCAACACCCCAAAGCGACCAAAATACCCATCGTGGCGGGCTTTCAGCGTAATGCGACCGGTATCCTCTGAAACCTCTGTTTCAATGCGGGACAACGTTTTTTCGCCGGATGCACCGTAATCAAAGGCATCCGCATCATCCATGGACAGCGTGCTGTGGGCCGCGGCACTGCGCAATCCTTTCTTCCATTCTGGTGAAAGCATGGCGCCATAGCCACAATTGGCAATCAACAGATTTTTTCCGATGCTCAGCTCGAACGCCAGCGGGCTGGCATGATACCGCTGCCCTGTCTCTGGCAACCGGCAATCCATCATCACGCATGTGTTTTTGCAGATAATTTTTTCCAATCCCATCACGCGGCCCTGATAGGGCTGAACCATCACCTGACAAGACTGTCCTGCCATGGTGAGCAAACTTTGCAGCCAAGCCCGATCATAGCGCGGCGTGGCATGGAACGCCGGCAACGTCCCCGTCCCCATCTGGGCACGTTTCAGCACCGCCGCCATTTGACACAGCATATCCCTGAGATAGGTGGGCGCCCTTTGGTTTTTGCTTTGATACAGCAAACGAATATCCAGAAGATGGATGACTGTTTCCAGCTGCAAAGAAAGACTCATGCACCGGTGTTCATACCGTTCATCGATGGTGTGGGACAGGTAATCCTCTAAGCATGATTCCAACGTTTCAAACCAAGCTTCATAGCCCCTCAGACAGCCCGTGATATACATCATAGCTTTGATAATCAACAGGGGATCATCGTCCGGATAACGGGCATAGTAATGGGCCCGCAGCCGGTAAAGATGTAAGACCAGTGATTGGCTGAGGGAGTCTTGAAAGTCTTCCTCTGACCCCGCCGCAAAAAAGGAATAGTGCTGCAACCATAACACCGCACGCTCCGCCGCAATGTACGGCTGCCAAGGCAAGCCCGTTAAACCGCCGTGGTCCCGAATCCAAGATTCGGTTAGGCGGCGGGCCGTCTGACGCGCCTGATCCCCACCCACCCCGTGAAGATCCCGCAACCATAGAAAATGAGCGGCCTCAAGCGGCAATCCCCCCCGACGCCAAGGCGTTTCGGTAACGGGGAAGGCTTGGCCCCGAAGCGTATAAACACCATCGATGAGGGACTGACCCTCTTCGGGGTCGCCGGTCCATAAATCAGGGGGGAAGCAGACCACTTCCTGCGCACCACCACGCTTTAACATCCAGCGATAGGGGGACAAATGCAGCGCCGATTGCATCAGATGGGCACGCACGGGGCTGACCTCGAAATCCGGCAGCGTGATGTGCGCATCGAAATGCTGCAACGTTTCAACCATGGCGCAACCTAGCCATATTGTTGGGAATTTCAGAAATTCCCCCTTTAAAAACGGCGCTGCCCGCGACAATGATATCGGCGCCAGCGGCCACAACGCGGCCAATATTGTCCTGAGTGATGCCCCCATCAACCTGAATGTCAAAGGATAACCCCTTTTCGGCACGAAAACTCCGAACCCATGTTATTTTTTCTACTTGGGATTCCAGAAAACTCTGCCCCCCAAATCCCGGATTCACCGTCATCACCAGAACCAAATCCACTTGGGGCAGATACCGCAGCAGATCTGGGGGTGTTGAGGGATT
>Ga0164293_10003595_pt1 | contig 13220 bp, 14 predicted proteins | sample GEODES118metaG_FD_111487 | JGI IMG/M metagenome (GOLD analysis project Ga0164293, IMG submission 111487) | Eutrophic lake water microbial communities from Lake Mendota, Wisconsin, USA - GEODES118 metaG | ecosystem: Environmental > Aquatic > Freshwater > Lake | place: USA: Lake Mendota... | reverse complement strand
TCCAGATGCCCTTTGGCCTCCAGCTTCTTCAAAACGGCAAGGATTTCCGGCGCGCGGATCTCGGCGAGGGGGCGGTCCCAAAGCGCAGGGCGGGCCAGTGCCAGAAGCCAGCGGCCCTTCTCAAGGGTCCGTTCCGAGCGCCCGTCGCGTCGCTGTTTTTCCAGATACTCTCCGGCGATGCCTGCAAACGTGGTGGCCATGCTGGCGGCGCGGCTCAGCTTGTCGAGCTTGCGCTTCTGGCTTGGGTCTATCCCCTGCGTCACGAGCGCCTTGGCTTCATCCCGGCGGGTGCGCGCATCCTTCAGCGAGACTTCTGGATACCCGCCAAAGGACAAGGTCTTCTCGATTCGATGGAACCGATAGGCCATGCGCCAGAGCTTCGAGCCCGATGGCATGACGACAAGGAACAGCCAGCCGCCATCTGACGGCTTGAACTGCCTTTCGGCTGGCTTGGCACTGCGGATCTGTGTGTTGGTGAGTGGCATTGCGGGTATCGACCGGATAGCCGCAACAATACCCGCGATTTCGCTGGCTCCAAACGCACGACCATCCGCAGGCTGAGCGGAAAGCGGATGAGAGCCAGACAGCGTGCTCGATGACGTCCGCCGGGAACCGGTCGCCGCGATCAATGGATTCCGCACTCGTCATCATCGCGCTTGAAGAGCCGATGTTCGTCGACACTTCGTCAACCTGACAGGACCCAACACAGCCGTGTGGACTGGTCGTTCGGACGCAGCCGGGAGCTGGTTCCTTAACAGACATCGGGCTTGCGCCCATTATGGGCACATAATTGAGAGAGATATGCGGATCATAGCGCGGTGCACCTTGCGCGAGTTCATCGCGGAACGCGCCGGGCACAAGGATCAGCACGCGCTCAAGGCGGCGCTCGAAACGTGGTTCGCGGAAGTGAGCAAGGCGGCGTGGACCAGCACCGCCGATGTGAAGCAGTTCTATGCCACCGCCAGCATCGTCAGTGCCGACCGGATCGTCTTCAACATCAAGGGATCCGGCCCTCGCGCAAGGAAGCTGCTTGACGGCTACGCCAGAGCCGCCGTGTGTCTGTAGGTTCTGTCAACTTGCCGAACGGCGGCCATGCGAAGACGGGGCGCTTTTCCCCCGGCACTTGCCCCTGGTACTTTCCCCTGGCGCTACGCGGCGATGCCCGGTTCGGCGATCTCGTGCCGCACGACCATCGCCCCGGAACGAAGCGCCCGATCGTCGGATGACGACATGGCGCTGTCGTCGGCCAGCGTGATCGGCAACGCCATCCGGCTGAGGACCGTCAAGCCATAGCGCCTTTTCGGCCTGCGTTGCCATACTGCGTGATCCGCCCGTCAATGACCTCGACGATGCGGTCGCAGCGCTTTGCCAGTTCGATGTTGTGGGTGACGATCAGGAAGCTTGCGCCCGCCGCGGCGTTCACCCGCCGCATCAGGGCGAAGATGTCAGCTGCGGATTTCGTGTCGAGATTACCGGTCGGCTCGTCCGCGAGCACCAGATCGGGGTTCATCGCCAGAGCGCGGGCGATGGCGACGCGCTGTTGCTGGCCTCCGGACATGTTGGGCGCGAGGTTATCGGCAACAGCGGATAGCCCGACTTCGTCGAGCAGCCCGCGAGCCCTTGCCTCGATCTCGCTCGAGGGGAAGCCCCGGTCGATGACCATGGGCATCATCACATTCTCCGTCGCTGTAAAGGCGGAGATCAGCATATGATACTGGAAGACGAAGCCGATGGTCCGGCCGCGCAACCGGGTGATGCCGGCGTCGTCGAGCGTGCCGGTGTCCGTGTCGTGGATCGACAGCCGTCCGGAGGTTGGCCGGTCGAGCAGGCCAATGATGTTGAGCAGCGTGCTCTTGCCCGATCCCGATGGCCCCATCAGCGCGACGAAGTCGCCGCGATGGATGGTGAGATCAACCCCGTGCAGCACCTGGGTCTGCGATGGCAGGCCGGTATTGTAGGCCTTCGTAACCGCCTCGAGCCTTATGATCTCGTCAGCCACGGATCGCCACCACCGGATCGAGTTTCGCGGCGCGCACCGCGGGCATGGCGGCGGAGAGCACGCCGACGAATGTTGCAAGCAGCGCCGCGCCGATGAACAGCCTGGGATCGAGGATGAGCGGGAACAGTTCCCTGCCGTCCGCCTGCCGCGCGACCGAATGCCAATAGAGCAGCACGCCCATGCCAAGCGCCGAACCGATCAGCGAACCGAGAAAACCGAGCAATCCGCCCTGGATCAGGAAGACGCGCAGGATCTGACCGCGCCTTGCCCCCATGGCGCGCAGGATGCCGATATCCTTCGAGCGCTGGATGACCGAGACCACCAGAACGGCGGCGATGCCGAAGGCGACCGACAGGCCGACGAAGACCCGGATCAGCGTGTTGGTGTTGATCTGAGCCCGCATGGCGCTGAAGAATTGGGCGTTGGTCCGGATCCAGCTATCGGCCTGGACAGGATGAGCTGCGGCGATGCGCTGGGCGATCGTTTCCGCCGCGTAGATGTCGCGCACGGCGATGTCGATCGAGGTCACGCCGCCGATCATGCCGAGCAGCGACTGAGCGGTGCGCAGGCTGACATAGGTGGTACGCAGGTTGACCGCCTTCATGCCGAAATCGAGCAGGCCCGCGATGGTCAGCACGCGCCGCGCGCCCGAGGCCGCCGTCACGTTGATCTTGTCGCCGAGCGCCGCGCCGATCTCGCGCGCCAGATCGACGCCGATCAGGATGTCGTCGCTGCTCAGCCGGATCTGGCCGGCGACGAGATAGTCGGGAACCTTGACAATCTGGAAGTAGGTCTCGGGATCGACGCCCGTCAGAGAGATCGAGCGGCTGGCCTCCCCCCGCACCGCCAGCGCCGAACCGTTCATGCTGGGGGAGACAACGGCGATCTCCTCCATGCGGTGCGCCTCGGCCGCGATAGCCTGCCACTGGTCGATCGAGCGGACGCGCTGGCTAGGGCGCTGCACCACCGGTTCGGCAAACTCGCCTTCGTCAAAGCGCAGCGGGCGTGCGATCTGGTCGGGCGGCAATAGCTGGACCTGCGGCTGCGAGGTCAGCACGCGCTTGAGGAAGTTCTGCTCCAGCCCCGCCAGCATCGCCGACATGAAGACGATCACGCCGACGCCGATCGCGATGCCGCCGATGATGAAACCCGTCTGCATCCTCCCCTCGCGCAGGAAGCGAAGCGCCGTGATCCAGTCGAAGGGCAGAAGCGGATTCATGGCGGCGTCAGCGCGGAGGTGCTGGCGGAAGCGATCGGAAGCGCTGGCCCGTAACCAGCCCGGCGTTGACCGGAACGGCCGTATCCCCCTCTTTTGCACCCTCGACGATCTCAATCTGGCCAAGTCCGCGGATGCCGGTCCTGACGTCCTGGCGGACAGCGCGGCCGTCGCGAACGCCCATGATCCAGGCGCGCCCTGACTGGGCATCGCGCAGGGAGCGTGCCGGCAGCACCAGCGTCGCCCCGCGGCGCGCGACTTCGATATCGACCGACACCGTCATGTCCTGACGGAGATCGGCCGGCGGATCGGGGACCGTCAGCTTGACCTCCACCGAGGCGCGCGCGATGTCGACCGCCGGGTTGATGAAGCTCACGACCGCCTCGAACAGACGGTCGGGGAAGGCGTCGGCGGAGACGAGCGCCTGTTGCCCCGTCCGGATCAGGCCAAGATTGCGTTCGTCGATCTGGATCACCAGCTGCGTCTCGCCCAACGGGGCAAGCACCAGCAGCGCACGACCAGGCTGGACCACCGCGCCACGTTCCACGCTGCGCGAGATCAGCAGGCCGGCGCGTGGGGCCGCGATGGTGGCGTAGGACAGTCGCACAGTTGCGATGTCGAGATTTGCGCGGGCCTGATCCAGCTGTGTGCGGGCGAGCACCTCGTCGCTGCCGCCAGGGCCCGCCGTGAAGACCTGCAGCTCGGCGGTGCGCACCTGCGTGCGTGCTATGTCGAGCGCGCGTTGCGCCTCGTCATAAGCGACGCGGGTGGCGTTGCCATTGCGGAACAGTTCTGCGGAGCGATCGTATGTCGACTGTGCATTGCGCATTGTCGCCTGTGCTTGAACCAGCGCCTGGCGCGCGGACGGCAAGGTGAGGTCGGCAAGCTGCCTGAGCCGCGCCTCTGCCTGTGCCACGGCCCCCTGCGCCTGCACCACACCGGCGCGCAGCTCCTGCGGCTGGAGCGCGATCAGCGCTTGACCTTCTGCCACGGCCTCTCCCTGCCGCACCAGAACATCGGCGACGACGCCGGTGATCTGCGCCCCGATCTCGACCCGGAACGGCGTCTCGACATGGCCGCTGGCCACCACGGTCTGGACCAGATCGCCGCGGGCGACATGATCGACCACAACAGCAGGGCCGATCACGATCCGCGCCGCCTGCCAGCCGCCCAGCGCCAGCATGGCGAACGTTGTCAGCACGAACCAGCGATGCCTCCAGAGGAACCTGCCCAGTCCGGAAAAGTGTGACGACGTCGCGGGTGATGCGGCGCGTTGCAGCATGGGCGTTCCTGACCGATGACCAGAGCGGAAACGCTAGCCGATGGCGCCGCCGCGAGGATTGACGCCGATCAAGCTTCGCGGCCGGCGTAAGGCGCGGCGCTCGTTCAGATGGTCGCCCGCAAGGAGAAGATCTCCGACGCGGCCGTTATGCGAGGCGGTGGCACGCGCCGATCGGGGCCTGATTGATGCGGATCTCGGCGGCGGCGTCATCAAGCAGCGGGTGGCGCGGCCGGGAGAGGGACGATCGGGCGGCTACCGCACGCTCATCTTCTTCCGGATGGGTACGCGTGCAGTGTCGAGATTGCCCGACAAGAACGCTCCTACGAGGCAGGCGATATGGTCAGTGATACGCGTCACGATCTGGCGCTGATCGAGACCAAGCCGGGTGCACTCGATCAGGCAGCGGCCCTGCAGTGCCGGGTGTTGCCGTCCTCCTTTGCCCATATCCGGCGCAATGTGATCGGCGAAGCAGTCAAGTATTCGCAGACTGCATAAATTTGTCTGCGCGCCGTGAAGCAATTGCTGGTGGCAAGGATCGAGCGGCGTGCGCCACGACTTGACCCGTCAGCCTATCCCTACCTGCCTCAGGCTACGGTAATGATGACGGCGGCATCCGATTACAGCATGCTGCTGACCGCAGGTGCAGCATGAACCCAGCGCGTCCAGACCTGCCATCCTTGCCCGACACCCCGCCAGCGCTGTTGCTTCGGCCATCACCTGAAGCAGCTGCGTCTGCCGACTGTGCTGAGCGAGTACGAGAAGGTCGCTCGCGAGTGTGCGCGAGACGGCGTCGATCATCCGCGCTACCTGCTGCGCCTGATCGAACTGGAACTGCTCGACCGTGAGCGGCGTGTCACCGAACGGCGCATCAAGGAAGCAAGGTTCCCGGCGCTGAAGAGCCTCGATACCTTCGACTTCACCGCCATCCCAAGCCTGAACAAGATGCTGGTGCTGGACCTTGCTCGATCGGGGTTCATTACACGGCGCGAGAACATCATTGCGCTCGGCAACTCTGGCACAGGCAAGACCCATGTGGCGCTGGCCCTTGGACTGGCAGCTTGCCAGAAGGGCTGCTCGACCCTGTTCATCACAGCCCATTCCCTGAGCTCCCAGCTGATGGAAGCACGCGACGAGAAGCGGCTGATGAAGCTCCAGGCCCAGTTGCAGAACGTCAAGCTGCTGATCATCGACGAACTGGGCTACGTGCCCCTCAGCCAGGTCGGTGCCGAACTCCTGTTCGAGGTCTTCAGCCAGCGCTACGAACGCGGCTCGACCATGGTGACCTCCAACCTGCCTTTCGAGGAATGGCCGTCGGTGTTCCGGTCAGGGCGCCTCACTGGTGCCTTGCTCGACCGGCTGACCCACCATGTCCACTTGCCTGAACTGAACGGCGACAGCGACCGCCTGAAGCACTCCGCCAGCCGCAAACGCGCGACAGCCGGGGCGGAGCAAAACAAGGCCAGTGCCGACAGCTGACCCGCTGACTGATCCTGCCAACACCAAACAGAAACGAAAGCGTGACAGCCCGGACCCCTGCAGGGGCCCGGGCTGTCACGCTTCACCACCCACTCAGTACAAGTGGCCGACTTTTACGCCGCCCCACTGGCCGGAAATTGCGCCGCCATTGACAACCTGCCAGACGGTCCAGCTGATACACTCGGCCCGCCCTGCTGGCGTCCGGGGCAATAGGCGATCGAACTTCTCCGCAAGGTAGATCAGGATCGACGCCGACTCGAAGACCGTCACCGGCGCCTCGCCCCCATCGTCGATGATCGCGGGGATTTTCGAATTCGGATTGATGCGCCTGAATTCCGGCTTGAACTGGTCACCCTGCTCCAGGTTCACGAAGTGAACTCGGTAAGGCGCGCCGCATTCCTCCAGCATGATGGAAATCTTGCGTCCGTTCGGACTCCTAGCAGCGTAGAATTCAATCATCGCGTCTGCCCCTCCAGGGCCGCTGGCGCGACCATCAAAAATCGCGATCCCATCTTGCTTTCGCCGTTATATTTCTATATTTCCCGAATAATGAAAGCCACGCAAGCGATTTCCGCCCTTTCCGCGCTTGCTCATGATGGGCGGCTTGCGGCCTTTCGGCTTTTGATCAAGGCAGGACCGGAGGGCATGGCGGCAGGCGACGTTGCGGCGCGCCTGAAAATGCCACCATCCTCTCTGTCCACGAACTTGATGCTTCTTTCGAACGCCGGGCTGGTGTCCTCGCGTCGCGAGGGTCGCTCAATCATCTATTGCGCCAATTACGGCGCAATGCGCGAGCTGCTCGGCTTTCTTATTGAGGACTGCTGCAACGGCACGTCCGAAATCTGCACACCGCTCGCCGCTACGCTTGCGACCTGCACTGCGGGCAGGCGCCGCTGATGACCCACAACAATGGCAGATCGCCTTGCGCGTCGAGCGACATGTCCCGCGACCTCGCACACGAACTCAATCGAAGCTGCTTCTGCATCTCCCTCGATACGCAGGCGATGGCCGCTGCGATGCGAAATGCGTCGGGAGACGACGGCTTTTTCGCGAAGCACATAGCGAACCGCCCGCACCTGTTCTCGAGCCTGCCGGTCTTCCTGCCTCGCGCCGACCTAGATGGCATGCTCGCGATCGTGGCGGCAATCGAGGATGTCGCCCGACTGCCGGGCTATCAGGAAGCTGCGGCCTCCTGGGCCTCAGCCATCGCTCGCCACAACCACGGCCCGCGCGGCGTCCTTATGGGCTATGACTTTCATCTGGCCGGAGACGCTCCTCGTCTCATTGAGGTCAACACCAATGCGGGCGGCGCCTTCCTGAACGCCTTCAGCGCGAAGGCGCAGCTGGCTTGCTGCGCCGAAGTTGCGACTGCCATAGCGGATGCCCAGGCATCTCACTTCGACAGCGACGTCGTTGCGATGTTTGAGGCGGAGTGGCGCCTCCAGGGCCGCGTTGGCCAACCGAAGAGCATCGCCATCGTCGATGAGGCGCCGGAAGCACAATACCTTTATCCCGAATTTCTTCTGGCGCAGCGGCTGTTCGAGACCCGCGGAATGGTCTCACTGATCGCCGACCCCGGCGATTTGACCTACGATGGTCATTCCCTCACCTGTCGCGGCCAAAAGATTGACCTCGTCTACAACCGGCTGGTCGATTTTGACCTATCCCAGCCGCAGCACGACACGTTGCGCCGGGCCTATGGAGATGGCGCCGCTGTCCTGACGCCAACTCCGTACAATCACGCGACGCTTGCGGACAAGCGCAACCTCACTCTGCTGACGAACGCAAAGCGCCTTCAGGACTGGGGTGTCTCGGAAGCTGCGCGGGCTGCTCTGGCGAGTGTCCCGAAGGCAGTCCTTGTGACACTCGAGAACGCCGACGACCTTTGGCAAAGGCGCAAGTCACTCTTCTTCAAGCCAGTCGCCGGACACGGCGGCAAGGCAGTCTATCGCGGAGACAAGCTCACGCGCTCGACCTGGGCAGAAATTCTCGGTGAGGCCTACATCGCCCAGGAATTCGCGCCTCCAGGGGGGCGGCTTATCAAGCTGGGAGACGAGACAGTGACTCGCAAGGTTGATGTTCGCCTGTACACCTACGACGGCTCGCTGTTGATTGCAGCGGCTCGGCTCTATCAGGGCCAGACGACTGACTTCAGAACCGAGGGCGGCGGCTTTGCGCCGGTGTTCTTTCTATGATCGGAAATGCTGATGGGCTTTCACCGCGGGTGAAGGTGTAGCGCCACAAGCGCTCTCAGCCGTCCTAACCATGACCGTCCGCAATGGGCCCCAGTCCGTGAATTCGTAATGTCTGGTCCGACTGTCCGGAGTCGGGGGGTATTCCAGTCATAGGCGGAGTAAGGCGATCAGCAGGTAGCGGCCGACTACTGCGCCTGTCGGCGGGGTGAAAGGTCAGGTCGGAATGGTATCGCTGAAAGCCTGATGCTCCGAAGCATACCCTCACCATGTGGCTGGCTATAGCGCATCGCGGTAGCTTCATTTTGGGCCTTCCCGGCAGTGGATTCGATTGATACAATTCCTCTGAACATAGACGCCATAATCAGAGGTTCTGTATCAATGCCTCGCGTCAGCCAACAACGATCGATCGCCCGTAAACTGCTAGCGGAGCGTGGCATGGCGCGGCTGGCCGACCTGCGCGCGGCCGGCGTTACTGCGGCGACCATGACACGTATGGCAAACGACGGTGAAGTCGTGCGTCTGGCGCGCGGCCTCTACCAGCTCGCCGACGCCGAACTCCACGCCCAGCACAGCCTAGCGGAAGTGGCGGCGCGCGTGCCCAAAGGGATCATCTGCCTGACCTCCGCTCTGGCCTTCCACGGCCTTACCGACCAGCTGCCACGCAAAGTCTGGATTGCTATCGGCGTCAGCGACTGGGCGCCCGAGCCCTCTTCCCCGCCGCTGCGCATCGTGCGCATGACAAACGCTCTGCTCGGCGACGGCGTAGAAACGCATACGATCGAAGGCGTGCGGGTGAAGGTGTTCAGCATCACCAAGACCATCGCCGACTGCTTCCGCCACCGCCGCTCCGTCGGTCTCAGCATCGCGCTGGAGGGACTGCAGGAGGCCCTGCGGCAGCACAAGGTGACGCCCGCTACAATGTCGCGACAAGCGATGAAGAGCGGCGTCGCGACCGTCGTGCGACCCTACCTGGAAGCGCTGACTGCCAATGCCTGATCCAAAGCAGCCCGAGCAGAAGAAGAATATGGGCGCCTCGGTCCGCGCGCGCCTGTTGGCGATCTCCAAAGCTAACGGTCAGGTCTTTGACCTCGTCCTCAACCGATATGCGGTCGAGCGGCTGCTCTACAGGCTCAGTGTATCGGCGTACGCCCGGCGCTTCGTTCTCAAGGGTGCCACCCTGCTAATGACCTGGCTAGATGCTCCCCACCGCGGCACGCGCGACCTCGACCTGTTGGGCTTCGGCGATCCTGATGAGGAAAACATGCTTGCCGTCTTCCGTGAGATAATGGCGACAGACGGTGACGATGGCATTGTCTTCGACGTGGCAGCACTCAAGGTCGAGCGCATCCGCGAGCATCTCGCCTATGGCGGTCTTCGCCTTGTCACCACAGCCGAAATCGGCGGTGCGCAACTCAAGATTTCGATAGACATCGGCTTCGGCGACGCGCTGGAGCCGGAGCCCGAGACACTCAACTACCCCGTTCTGCTTGGCATGCCGGCGCCGCAGCTCCGCGGCTATGCCCGAGAGACCGTGATTGCCGAGAAGTTCGAGGCAATCACGTCGCTCGGCCGCGACAACACTCGCATGAAGGACTTCCATGACATCTGGATTCTTAGCCGGGCCTTCAGCTTTGACGATGATCGCTTGGCGCGCGCCATAACAGCGACGTTCGCTCGCCGCGGGACCCCAATCCCGACAGCACCGCCCGAGGCCCTGACGCCTGCCTTCGCGGTGGACGACCGGAAGCGCGCGCAATGGATAGCTTTTGTCGAAACGGTCGATGTCGATCCCGGGGACCTCGCCACCATCCTCATCGACCTTTCGGCTTTTCTCATGCCGCATGCAATCGCGGCGCAATCAAATTAGCCAGAGCGAAGGCAGCCAAGAGAGTCCTGGGGAAATCAGCTTGTGCCACGTGCTGAGTGATCCTGGCTGAACGCAACTGATCAAATCTGCCGGCCGCCAGACGCTTCCTGATGTCGTCCGCAATTGCTCCGTGTTGCCCCATATTTCAGAATGCGCGCGCGGGATTTCAGTGTGACCCCTGCGTGATACGACACTCGTAAGTATATGAAAAGATTGCGCTATCTGCCGCTTCCATCATCGGGGCGACCGAAAACGCCAGGGGGATATCAAGGGGACGACCATGAGCGGCGTGATCGCCGCTCTGCCACGTCTATCCAGATGGGCAGGGAGAACAACCCCTCAAGCCGCCGCCTTGACCAACCCGCCCGCCTGCTCGATGAAGGCGCGCACCTCGGCGAGGCCCTGGCCCGTCTTCATGTTGGTGAAGACGAAGGGACGCTTGCCGCGCATCAGCTTCGCGTCGCGGTCCATCACTGACAGATCGGCTCCGACATGGGGTGCAAGGTCGATCTTGTTGATCACCAGGAGGTCGGATCGGGTGATGCCTGGCCCACCCTTGCGGGGGATCTTCTCGCCGGCTGCCACATCAATCACGTAGATGCACAGGTCGGCCAGTTCGGTGGAAAAGGTTGCGGCCAGGTTGTCACCGCCCGACTCGATCAGGATCAGGTCGAGGTCGGGGAACCTGCTCCGCATCTCGGCGACCGCCGCCAGATTGATCGAGCAATCCTCGCGGATGGCGGTGTGGGGGCAGCCACCAGTCTCCACCCCCATGATGCGCTCGACCGGCAGCGCCCCGGCGACCGTCAGCAGGCGGGCATCTTCCTTGGTGTAGATGTCGTTGGTGATGGCGCAAAGGTCGAGGTCGTCGCGCATCGCCTTGCACAGCAGTTCCATCAGCGCGGTCTTGCCGGAGCCGACCGGGCCGCCGATGCCGACGCGCAGCGGGCCGTGGGGGGAGTGGTTCATGAGCGGAAAAGCCTCGAATACTGGGTTTCGTGACGCAATGAAGCGATATCGGAGCGGAAGGCGCAAGCGCCGAGATCATCGAGCGAAGCGTTGACAAGCTCGGCTGCCGCCCGGCTGATGGCTGGCATCAGCCCCGCCAGCACGCGCTGGCCATCCGTCTGCCCGACGATGCCGAGCCGCACCGAGGCCGAGACCAGATTGGCGGCAAAGCCCAGCATGAAGGCCGGAAGCAGCTCCTCCTTGGCGATGCCGTGGCCTGCAGCCGCCACGGCGACAGCGACGGGATAGGCGACATCCGGGCCTGCGACCTGCTTGAGTTCAGCCAGTCCGGGCACCGGATGGGCGGCCGCCGTCGCCAGCAGGAAGGCATTGCCCTGCGTCACGGTTTCCATGCGCCGCTCGGTCGAGGTCGCCATGGCGAGAGCCAGTTCGGCGATGCTTGCCACCTGAGGCCAGTTCCCTGCCGTGGCAGCATCCCAGGCGGCGACGCAGAGGATGGCATCGCTGCGCCCAGCGCCCCGGTCGATGAGGTCGGCGAGCCATGCTGCGAGGCTGGCGGCATCCGGCAGGTCGCCAGCCTCCTGCGCCCATTCAAGGCCATGGGAATAGGCGAAGGAACCGACCGGATAGGACGGCGAGAACCAGGTCAGCAGCAGGAGTTGCGCGGTTTTCAAGTCGATTGGTGGTCGTGCTTGTCAGTGGTCGTGCTTGGCGCGCGGCGCGTGGCCATGATCATGGCCGTGATGATGCTTGTGGTCATGATCGTGTTTGTGATCATGGCTGCCGACCTGAAGCACATCGTGGGTATGATCGTGGCTGTGGTCATGATTGCAATCGGGACCGTGCACATGGCCGGCTTGGCCATGGGGCGGGTTCACGTGTGCCTTGCCATGGTGATCATGGCCATGCCCATGGTGGTTACCGTGATCATGATGGTGATGATCATGAACCTTGTGGCCGTGGTCGTGGACTTGGTCTTGGCCTTGGCCGTGATCATGACCGTGGCCCCGGTCTTGGCCGCCATGGTCGTAGGCGCCGCGCTCGGGCCTGAAGGGCCGTGTGACCTTCGTGGTCGAGCAGCCCTGTCCGCGGATCATTTCCGCGAGGACATGGTCGTCCTCGATGTAGAGGGCATCGGCGGTGATTTCCGCCGGGGTGTGCCGGTTGCCGATGTGCCAGGCCACGCGCATCAGCCTGAGCGGGTTCTCGGCGCGCACCTCGATCAGATCCTGGGCGGCAGCCGTGACCAGCACAAGACTGCCATCCTCCAGCTTCAGCGCGTCGCCTTCCGACAGCACGCCCGACTTGTCGAGATCGAGCAGGATGTCGCTGCCATGATTGGTCTTCAGCACGGCGCGCCGGCGCTGGCGGTCCTCATGGGCGAGCACAACGGTGTCGATGACCTTGTCGGCCCTGACGGCGGGCTTGCGGACGATGCTGGTGGCGCGCTGCATGGGACGATCCTCGGAGGGGCCGCGGCGGCCCTGTTACGGACAATGTAACAACACCCGTGCCTTGCCGCAAAGGGGCCGGTGGCACTGCGGCGAAGCGCCCCTGTCCGGATCATTGCGGCTTGACGCCGGCAGCGGGCTGGGCAAGGTCTGTGCGCGATAGGGGAAGTGATCTGGCAGATGGGTGATCTAGCGCTTGCTGCGGGTGTAGCCGATGCCGGCCCGGCGGGTCGGCACCGCACCGTCGGGGTCGATGTCGGTGGCGTCATGGTGGGCGGCGGTGCCCCCATCGTGGTCCAGTCGATGACCAACACCGACACGGCCGACATCGCGGCCACGGTGGCGCAGGTCGCGGCGCTGGCGAGGGCGGGCTCCGAACTGGTGCGCATCACGGTCGACCGCGACGAGGCTGCGGCCGCCGTGCCGCATGTGCGTGAGCGGCTCGACCGGATCGGCGTCACCGTGCCGCTGGTCGGCGACTTCCATTATATCGGCCACACGCTGCTGGCCGCCCATCCTGCCTGCGCCGAAGCCCTGGCCAAGTATCGCATCAATCCGGGCAATGTCGGCTTCAAGGACAAGAAGGACCGGCAGTTCACCCAGATCGTCGAGATGGCCATCCGCCACGGCAAGTCGGTCCGGATCGGGGCGAACTGGGGTTCGCTCGACCAGGAATTGCTGACCCACCTGATGGACCTCAACGCGGTCTCGCCGGCCCCGCTCGAGGCGCGCGCCGTGACCCGCGAGGCGATGGTGCAGTCGGCG
>Ga0164293_10003592_pt1 | contig 13226 bp, 11 predicted proteins | sample GEODES118metaG_FD_111487 | JGI IMG/M metagenome (GOLD analysis project Ga0164293, IMG submission 111487) | Eutrophic lake water microbial communities from Lake Mendota, Wisconsin, USA - GEODES118 metaG | ecosystem: Environmental > Aquatic > Freshwater > Lake | place: USA: Lake Mendota... | reverse complement strand
ATAGTAGTCTGAAGGTTAGAGTAAATAACTTTTCAAAGATAACTAAGCTTTCTAAGCAGCCTAGGGGCGAACAAAGCGAGACTGCTGAGTCTGTTGCTTTCTGAACCGTCTTGTCTAATTAAATAACTACACAAAGATAGGGGCGGTAACACGCCCCTGTTTTTATCTTTATGAACAAATCTAAACTTAAAATATTGATGGTTTCCGAAGCTAGTTTTCTAAGCTCTGGTTTTGCAATTTATACCAGAGAGATACTCTCTAGACTGTATAAAACTAATAAGTATGAGATAGCAGAATTTGCCTCATACGGTCTAGTTAATGATCCTAGAGACAAATCTATACCATGGAAATATTATGCTAATGCAGTAAAGGAGGAGGATCCAAGACACAAGGATTATTCTTCTAGAGGAGACAACCAATTTGGAAGATGGAGATTTGAGAAGGTACTATTAGATTTTAGGCCAGACGTGGTTATAGACATTAGAGATTACTGGATGAGTTCTTATCAGGCTATATCTCCATTAAGAAAGTTTTTCCACTGGATCCTGATGCCAACAGTGGACTCTGCACCACAGCAGGAGGAATGGATCGATACTTTTCTGTCTGCCGACAGCATATTCACTTATTCCGATTGGGGTGCTGAGGTTTTAAAAAATCAAAGCTCAGGTAGAATCAACTATATAGATACTGTCTCTCCCGGTGTTGATCTATCGACATTTACTCCGATAGAAGACAATAAGGCATTAAGAGAACAATATGGAGTTCCTCCTAATAGTTTTGTTGTTGGATCAGTGATGCGCAATCAAAAGAGAAAATTAATCCCAGAATTAATGGCTTCTTTTAGAAAAACAATAGACATACTGAAGCAAGAAGGTAATGAAATTGGCGAGAAAATATATCTATACCTGCACACTAGCTATCCAGACGCCGGGTGGGATCTTCCAGAACTATTAAAAGAACATAGACTAGCAAATAGAGTCCTCTTCACTTATCTCTGTAGAAGGTGTGCTCATATAGAATCTAGTGTTTTTGTAGGACCACAAAAGGTGTGCTCAAGGTGTTTAGAAAAAAGTATGACCTTTTCTTCAGTTACAAATGGCGTTTCTACCGAACAGCTAGCTAAGATTTATAATCTGTTCGATATTTATGTACAATATTCTATATGCGAAGGATTCGGTTGTCCTCAAACAGAAGCTGGGGCTTGTGGACTACCTGTATTTACGGTAAATTATAGTGCTATGTGTGATATAGTACAAAAGTTAGAAGCGGTATCTATAGAGCCAAAATCATACTTTAAAGAATTAGAGACTAAAGCTATTAGAGTATACCCAGATAATGATCAGCTAGCTAATGAAATAGTCAAGATGTGTCATATGCCGATCTTAGAAAGAATAGCGAAAGGACAAAAAACTAGACAGCTTACTGAAAAACATTACAACTGGGATGATATAGCAAAAAAATGGGAAAAGCATCTGGATCAGATTGATCTATCATATCGTTCAGAGTGGAATGTATCTCCAATTTATTTAGAGAAGATAAAAAAAGCATTTATGGCAGAGCCACAATCCTATTTCGAGGCTACGGCAAAACTGTGCTCAGAGCACATGAGAGATATAAATATGATTTCTTCAATGAGCATACTATCTTTATTGCAGTATGCTGATTATGGTTTTTCTATGCATGGAACCAATATAAATAGACACGACTATAACGATGTGCTGTCATATATTAATACCTATATAGACAACATAAACCAGTCAGAGAGTGTTAGATCTGAAAAGATAAAATTTAATGATGATTTTATAGAATATGCATCAATCAAGGCCAACACATAAGAGATATTATGACAAGTGTATTCATAGGTCCATACAGACAATACGACTACTTAGGACAAGCATCAAGAACCTATCTACAGTCCATATATAGTGTCTATACTAATAAAAATCTGTCCTTGATAAGTAGACCATTATTCATAGATCCCTCAATATTGGTGACAAATAATGACCCTCTCTTTGATAAAACAGAAGATACTCCAGAAAACCTTTCCCTAGACTGCATCATACAACACGCCCCGGTAGAGTATTTAGCTATACAAAAATATACTAAAAATATAGCAATCCCAATTATGCAAAATAAGATTTCTAAAATGCCGTATAACCAAAATTATCAGAAGCTAAACTTGTTTGATAATATTCTGGTGGAGAATGAGCAAGATAAAAATCTATTAATAAAATCTAATGTATCATGCCCAATAAGCGTTTTTGATGAATCTTTATCAGACAAAGATATTCTTCCTCATGTTAACAAAAGTTATAATCTAGGAGAAAGAATGAATGGTGTTTTTGTCTTTGGTTTTATCGGGGCATATAAGCAAAATATATCTATCATACAAAAAATAATAACAGCCTTCTTAGTATCTTTTCGTTCTTCTAGCGATGTATCTCTGATCATGTCCTGCAGAGGTACGGAGCAAGATAAAAAAGAACTAGAAAGCTATTACGACGATCTTAAAAAAAGGCTATCTATCATAGAATATAGTAATATACTTTTTATTTTCAGTGGCTTAGATATAGAGTCGTCTGTTGCTTCTTTAAATAGCTTTTCTTGTTTATTGTCTATAAACGATGATAATTCTCAGTATTTATATGAAAAATATATAGCTTCTAAAGGAATTAGTCTTATTACAAAACATAGTGTCGAGAACATACAAGTTCCTCCAGTCTTTATAAACGAGTCTCATGATATCGATGACATCCTAATATCTATATCAACAGCAGATCTTGGTCAAAAAATGAAGGATATAAAAAATCAACAAGGCCCCAATAAGCATCAAAAAATCAAAAAAAATAATGCTAAGAACCTAGGAGAAACAGTATGTCATATTCTCCAATAATGCAAAATATTATACGTCCTTTAGTATCCCTCTCTAACAGAGATATTAGGGATATAAATGTTCTATATGACTATACTAATTCTATATTTGATAAGTTTGTTTCACAATACCTTGATATTTCCTTCGTACACAAGGAAGTATATTCGTCAACCCGTGAGATATTATCTTATGATATTTATTGGGACAACAACCCTGTAGAATACATAAGCAATTTACATGAATATAAAAGTCAGCACATATCAGATATAGTGTTTTTTCATGAATATCCAGAAGCTGTTCTAAAAAAAGAAGACAAATTCTTGCTACAGAATAGACTTCAAGGGTCTCTACAAATATATACAAATGAATCCTTTAAGGGCAGTTGGTCTATCCAGAATGGTAGACACATACCGTATGGCATACCCAATGCAAAAATAGATCTAGCACAACCTCGAAAATCCATAGTATTAATGAGTATAGGTGGTGGTAAATCTGGAGAATTGTTATATTCTCATATCAAAAGCCACTTCCCTGACGCAACAATAATTCAAAATATATCTAATATGTCTTATGACGATATTGCTAATATTTTACAGCAGCACTATGTTTGTGTTACTTTCAGAAAATCTTTTGATTGTTTGGTCGCTCTGTCATGTGGATGTGACGTTCTTTCATCATCTTCGCTATCAGAAAACGGCATTGTCCATATAGAAGACTTTAATAAGATTCACCTTATGATAGAATCTTGTTTAAGAGATCGAAATAATGAAATAGTTAAACAACGCATTAGTGATTTAATTAAAAAATATGATCTAGAAATATTCCAAAACGAAATCTATAATACTATTAGAGACAGAATAAGAAAGCCATTCATCCTATGAACAGATCGATTAACCTATATACAATCAAAAAACCAGAACAAATGCAGGGTTTTGATAATGTAGAAATTAGTGACTTGCCAAACATTATCAATCATTCAGTAGATCACATATATTGCGGGTGTCTAGAATATTTTGATGCCACCACAACTATCGGTACTGCCGAAGAAATCGGAGAAAAAATAAGACCTAATGGTCTTATAACTTTTACCATCAATAACCTAAAACATATATCTAGACAATACTTTAATAATGCTCTATCAGACAGCGACTTGCTAAATCTTATTAGTGGAATAAAATCTATTTTTTCAATGAAACAAATATCTTCCATATTCGAAGAGAATAAGTCTTTCAGGATAGTTAAAATTGAACATTCTTCAAACTTCTTTAAAACTCATATTACTTTGCAAAGGATAGGTATATGAAAAACACTAATTGTGAAAAGTGTATTTTTTCTGACTATTTTGATAGCTCTGAGCCCTGTGCTGTTGGTATTATAGAACAGATACGGGGCAGTAAGAGTCTTTTGACAAATGATCAAAAATTTTATTCAATAGTTAATTATCTTTGCCCATTTGCTTTTAGCGTGGACGTATACGAAAAAAACAAAGAACAAATAGGCTCTATTGAAGACCTTAAGAGACAGCTGTATTTAAAATCTCAGCCAGCTTACTATATGGTTATTTTTTTAGACGATACTGATCTGTCGGTAGTAGCGCAAAATATCCTAGATCTTCCAGTAAAGCCAGGATTTGTCTCCCTTATTACATATCAAAACAATAATACAGAAAGCATCATTCATTCATTCAGTGTCTTGAACGATAAAATACAGTGGAAGCTGCATAATCTACTGGAAGATTTTGAATATCAGGATAGTCTTAGTGTCGTGTTTGATACAAACCCCGCCAAAAATACTTGTCAGTTTTTGTGGGTCACGACTGGATCACACCACAATCTTTGGCGTCAAGATATTCTTAATATTAATGACATAGTGACGATAAAACAGCCAGTTGCTCATGCTTTGTATAGGAAACCAGAAGATAAAGATGGTTTGTTCATATCCTTTAAAGCTTATGAAGAAATAAGACATAATGTAAATATGGACATCTCTTTGGCCTTAGAGGAAATCGAAAACCCATTAATAAAATACTATGCTTGATATTCTTTTACTAGTGCCAGAAATTACTAAGGGGATGAAGTCCCTAGGATCTAAAGCTCTATTGAACATCAAGAATTCCACAATAGTACTAGATTATCAAATACAGCAACTTAAAAAAATTGATCAAAATTGCAATATTTTTATTGGTGCAGGATTTGAAAGCGATAAGATACGGAAAGCTGTCGCCAAATACAGTCGTGTACACGTAATTGAAAACCAGAACTATATTAACACTAATCAAGCTAAATTAATCAAATTATTTATAGACCAGAGATCATCACATAATAACCTTCTAATAATTAGTAATGGGATCTTATTCAAAAACTCTTCTCTTAAATATGCAGGCGGATCGAAAATATTTTTGATCGACAAACCCAAATCAAATTTTAATATAGGTTGTAATGATTCGGATGTTGTACATTATTTATTTTATGATTTACCAACACAGTGGTCAGAGTGTGTTTTATTGGACGGTGCTGCCATCAAATGTATGAAGAATGTCTGCGATACACAAAATATAGATCAGCTTTTTTTATTCGAAGTCATTAATATACTCATAGAAAAACACGGCGTAGTTTTCGATAAGCACTTTATTCCAAAAAAAAATATAATGAAAATTAATACGGCAAAAGATATTTCTAAGGCTAAAGTATTTATATGAAACTATTTATACAAGAATTTGATGATAAGTTTATCAGCAATCTTTCTTTAATAGAACACCCCAACATAGTCATAGTCAATGATGACATATCTGGTAATTTATATGGCATACATTACAAATATAATTTTGACACATATGTTTTTGTTTCATCTTTGATGACAAATGAAATATATCAATATATTTTAGAATTTCATAAATCTAAACGAATCATACTTTACCATGATATTGTTAATGATCAAGTCCTAGGCACCATCTCCCAATTCTGCATCAATGTAGGAACATTAGATAGTAATAATATAATTAAAATTCCTACATTAATAAATGATCATATATTTTTCAATATGAACAAGCAAAGAAGCAAACATATACCATGCTTTATAGATCATGTTGAAATACTCGATGAAGACTTATTAAGTGTTCTTTATCCAAATAAAAAATTTAATATAAGGCTTTTTGGATCTTCTCTCATAAGACATCCTCAAAATATCGGACTATTATCAGAAAAAGATAGAGCAGAAGTGTTAAATAGCTCTGAGAGTTGCTTGATGATAGACGATCTATATTTACCAGAAGTATTGAGTTGCGGAACAAAAATACTAAGACCAAAAGAAGGCAATCTCATAGAAGATAAAAATAGTATCATGACAAACACAGAAACATACGCTCAATTTTTAATTAGGATATTACAATCATGATAGCAGATCTTGGGGTGATGTGTATCAAATTAGAGAATACAACAACATCAAATAGTATACTAAAAACAGCAAAATCATTAATAGATAATAATCCATATACTCAAATATGTGTTTTCAACAGTTATTCAGATGTGGTGAACAACCACTCAGTTCCACTATTACATCTTAGTCAGGCTAAATTTTTTTCCGGTAATTTAATTATATTTGATATACCTTCTCTTATTTTGAGTAAAAACTTTATTAATATATCTAATAGGTTTTATTATGCTCATGAGACTCCATGGACACAACACGTTATGCCTTTTAAATATTGGTCAGATATATTTGATTCTGAAAATTTAAGCATAATCGCCAAAAGTCAACAGATATACGATATATACGATATTTGTTGGAAAAAACCAGTAGGAATATCGGAGGATTTTTCATATGAAACAATCAAAGATTTGTTATAGTCAATTGTCTAAATCGGAAAAAGAGAAGATTATACGATCTATGTATTTAGATGATAAGAAGAGCTTTGCTGATATAGCAAAAGAATATGGCACATACTCTAATAAAATTAGGAGAGATGCTGTCAGTTTTCAGATACCAATTAGAGACAAGTCTGATGCTCAAAAAAATGCTTTAAAAAGTGGAAAACACCAACACCCAACAAAAGGCAAAGAAAGATCATTAGAAGAAAAGAATAAAATAGGTAAGGGTGTTTTAAAATCATGGGACGAATTAGACGCCAAATCTCTTCAAGAGAGAAAAAATAAAAGCAAAGAAGCTTGGGAAAAAATGGATGAAGAATCTAAGAAGAATATGGTTAAATTAGCTAATGATGCAGTGCGGTTGACAAGCAAGGTTGGCTCAAAACTAGAAAAGTTTATTTTTGATAGTCTGCTTCAGGATGGATACAAAGCTGAATTTCATAAAGAGCAAAGCTTACTAAATACAAAGTTGCAGATTGATCTGTTTTTGCCTAGTATGAATACAGCGATAGAAATCGATGGACCGTCGCACTTTTTACCTGTTTGGGGAGAGGATGCTCTGGCCAAGAATATATCATATGATCAAAAAAAGCAAGGACTAATATTGGGAAAGGGTCTGGTGCTGATTAGGATTAAACAAACCAAGGATTTTTCAAAAACAAGATCCCAGTTAATTTATGCTAAACTTAAAGTAGTCATAGAAGACATTCAAAAATCTTTCCCACAACCCGACAACAGAACTTTTGTAATAGAGGATTAAAATGGTCAAAAACAAAAAGGAAAATAAAGAGATGACTGAAGAAAAGATTTTGGAAACAACAGAAGCACCACAAACCAAAACTGTAACACCTAATGATCTCGATTGGACTGATCATGTTTTGGGCTTATTAAGCGAAGATGAAAAAATAAGTGGTAATCCTACTACAGACGGATTAAGAAGAATTTTTGAAAAGGCTTTAAATTGTAGAGTTCTTGCCTCTGTGAGCGATGTTGTACAAACTCCAGAGCCAAACAATGAAAAAAGAGCCACCGTGGTTCACTCTATAACCTATATTTTAAATGAGGGCGCTCGGGACCAGCCAGAATTAAATACTGTAACCATAAACGGCGCAGCGGACGTTTTTTGGGGCAATTGCGACAAGGTATATCGTAATTATCCTGTGGCAGTAGCAGAAACCAGGGCTGAGGGTAGAGCTTTAAGAAGGGCTCTTAAGCTTAGGAAAGTTGTTGCCGCAGAAGAACTTGCAAAAGATATCGAAGATCATCCTGATCAGGATTCAGTAACAAAAATCACTAATAATCAGATTAATTTCATTGACGTTATGGCAAAAAGACTTAATATAAATGTGAGCAAGCTTTTGGAAAGCAATGCTCTAGAATCTAAGAATATCTATGCTTTGAGCCACGATGATGCTGTGACTGTTATACGGCTATTATCTAAGCACCAGCAAAATATTACTGAGATTCCTGATGATCTATTAGGCTTTAACAATGAATGGAAATAATTATGAAAGTTTTATACAGAGCTAATGATAAGCTAACCTTTGAATTGGATGCTGCTGGACAAAAAGAAGTCTTCAAGGAACTGGCACTAATCCAAGAAATCTTTTCAGAAGAAAAGTGTGGAGTATGTGGATGTACTAATATTAAGTTTGTTGTTAGAAATGTTGACGCTAATGATTATTATGAGCTAAGATGCACAGACTCTAAGTGTGGAGCTACCCTCTCTTTTGGTCAACACAAGAAGGGCGGAACACTATTTCCAAAACGAAAAGACGATGAGAATACCTATCTGCCAAACAAAGGATGGCATAAGTATATAGCTAAAAAAGAGTAACAGATAATAATCTATTCTCTAAAATTCTCATCAAGACGAGTTCCTGCTACATCACCCTTAGAAAGGGTAAAAGTAAAAGTGAAATCTTCACCGTTTTCTCCTTTATACTCATTTAAGTAGAGCGTTATTGGTGATCTAAGCGTCTTATTATATATGAAATATGACAGCACCCCTATTTTACCAAGATTTCCTGCGTTATTTAACTGAGTATTTTTCATTTCAATAGTATTTTCTCCGATTCTTAGAGATCCACTCATCTTAGAAACAGTCGTATCTCCGAACGGACAAGTGAATCCAGCGTCCTCCTGCTTATATATGGGCAGCTCCGCTTCTGCAAAAACATAGCTTTTCTGAGCATTTGGTTCTAGATTCACACTTCCTATAGTATTTCCATTTACTTTAATATCGAAATTATCATCTGTTACTCCATTTTCATTGCAGATATAAATGGCTAACACTCTTTTTGGAAAATAAGTATAATATTCATAGGGTATCCACTCCCAAGCTTCCTGTGTATCCATGTACTGACTATTCTTATTTTCAATTCCATCTACACTTCCAAAAAAGTTCCTATATATCATTTCGTTTTGGGCTACTAGAAAACCACCAGGATTAACGAATTGACCAGAAGGATCGATACAGTGCCAACAAACAAAGTTATTAGCTACAACACCGACAGAACTAGGAGGTTTTGTACTTTTAACCAAATTACCATTTTTATCATAAGAATAAACCTTAAAAGACTCTGAGTCAATACTTTTTATTTTTCTCGGTATGTTTCTAAATTTAATTTTAAGAGTATTAGATGTTAAGTCCAGCATATCTTTTATTTTACCTCCAAGCTTATTCGTGGTACCTACAGGCCTAATGTATGTTTCTCTCATAGAAACAAGCATGTCTTTTGAACTATCTCCAACACACACCAATAATTTTTTGCTGTCTCCACCTTCTGGGTCTAAAGAACCATAAAAGTATTCTTGCGACTTATCCCACAAGGAGGGAGGTGAGCTAGACCAAGATATATTTGGGTATAAAGAACTAAGTCTATTCATTTCTGATACTATACCAGACTGACTGGTTTCATATACTAAGCCTTTACCAGATATATCGAGATTTTCATCTACGCCGTTAGGGATTGATCGTGATGAAAATGGCGTTATCTGAGAAACATCAGGAGAAGTACCAACAACCGGTATTACATTATACTCTGTTTTATACAAAATTTTAGCAGAGATCTCGTTGGCTAACTGACAGTACTTTTCTGGATCAATATGTATCCAATATAGGTCTCTATTCTCTTTATAGGATACCTTAATTCCACTTTCTTCTGGGGCTAGATCGGTCCCAGTATTCTGAACTATGCTGCCAGATATATATGGGACAATATTTGCAGAACTAGATAGCGATATAGCAATTTGTAATTCGTTTTTTTCTCTAGAATAATTAGCTAGGGCCTGTTTTGCTTCTGTCTTTGGACAGTTAGTTATACTGTAGGTTCCCGATGCCAAACATGACGCGGGGTCATTCTGAAGACCATTATAATAATTAATACTAGACGGTATAATGTTATTAACTAAAAGATCAAGGCGGCTTTTCATTGTTGATATACTAGTAGTATCAAATTTGACAGGATTGGTCTTTATAAAATCGTTTTGTAGTATTATTGAGCCAGATGAGGGCACGCCTGCACCAACAAACTTGCTGCATCTAATATCCATCAAAATCGGAGCAGATTTGTCTGCAAATGATGTAGATCTTAATCTCTTTATGAGAGAGTCTTCTGTCATATCATTACTAAAAACAGAGTTATTATTTTCGAAGATATATCCAAAATCACTATTACTATATGACCAGCCCTTAAGTAGTCCAGAACCAATGTCGGTATCAGAAAAGTTAATAAAACTAATATTATTGCTAGAATTGATAATAGTAACCTGATTTAATTTTAATCTATCGTTAATGTTATTATTGACTATATCAGTGGTATGTAGTAGTTTATTATAGTCTGGGCTTACAGTATACAAAGATTCTGGGTCACGAACGTCTGTGCCCCATCCTATACTTCCTTCTCCATATGCGCTAAGATGAGATTCTGGGTTGATCGGTGCCATAGACTCATTTGATCTGTTACTAAAAGACCAATTATTAATAGGAAACCCTTCTGGTGTTCTAGTAGTTGTATCGTCCTTATATAAGAATAGTACATCTGACAGGCCCGATGTTTTTGCTATATATCCATTCTCTTCTATCCCACTACTCAGAACAAAAAGAGTTTTATTTCCTTCTAATGTAGATAGCAAATATTTAGACGCTATTGTAGTTGTGGCATCGGCTGACGACACATAAACAGTATCTGAAACATCAAAAAAATTAAAAGCCCTTGTTCCATTAACTAATATATTTTTCTTAGTGGTTAAATCTATACCTGTAGAAGTATTGGACCTATTATTTTGCAAAAAGATAGAATTTAAACTATCTGGAATTTTTTCCCATGAACTGTCTTTTATAACGTAATAACCATTTTCTGTTGTTGTTGTTTGATTACCAACATAAACAATATCATTTTGATAGAATGGGGGCATGTCTGACGACTTAATACCAGTTCCAGACAAAGAAGAGATATTAGATACCGTAGACTGCGTTATTGGAGATAGATTAAAGTCATCATATTTACTAATCGTTTTATAATTAAAATGAGATAATGCAGGAATATTATTTTGGGCTAATTTGATAAACTTATATCTATTTTTTTGTAAGGTTGGTGTGTTGATGTATCTGAATATCGGTACTTCAAAATAGTACCACCTAGCACCATCATTGCTCGCGCATACTATGGCCGTGTTAGCATTGCCAAAAGACTCGTCAGAATATATCGGCTTATAGTATTGAGAATTTAGCGCTTGAGTTTGGTTAAAAAATCTGGTATTGATAAAATAGTTTATGATAGGATCATTGCGTCCTCCGTTTGCCATAAAAGCACTGACAGTAGCCAGAGCAGCAAGACCACCACCCAAACCAGCAAAGCCAAGAGTAGCCCCCATCATAGCATATGGTAAAAGAGAAGGAAATGTTGGACGCTGAGAGGATATGCCACGAGGTACATCAGGATCATTATAGAAGCACTTATTAATATTAGCTAAATAAGGATATGGTGCATTAATGTTTACGTTTGGAATTAAAAAATTTCTATCGGTAAAATCTCCGAGATAATTGACACCGTTATGTGGAATATATCCGCTGCCAATAGTTGTTCCAGCATAGTCTATATATCCTAAGACATCAGAAGAGACATTTTGCCTAACGTTGTCTGTATGTACAATAATCTCCCAACTGCATAAGCTATTAGAAGCAGAGGTTGAGTAATATCTATTCTCTGTTAACGATAATCCTGCTAGAGCATCATTTACTAATAAATTATCTAGAATATTATTAGGATGATCTAAAGCATCAATGAAAGCAAAATTTAAAGTAAATTCGGTATCTTTTAGAGTAATATTGGCAAACTTGGCAAATGAGTTACTAACTTTATTTATTTGATTAGTCTTAATGATATTTCTATACATTTCAGTATTAATATCATTATATCCCGATGCAATAACTGATGGTAGTATTTCTCCATTATTATAAAGGCCTTCTTGAAGATTAGATCTTATATATGTTCCATCGCTACTTGTTGTGGTATTAACATGCTTGTTAGCATGATCCGAGAATTTTATACTAAAGTTACTACTATAATTAGATATGTGCTCTTGATTTAATAAATATAGTTTAGCTATTCCAGATGTTGGACTACCAGGAATAGGATTCATAGAGTCTAGGGTAGATAGATATGAAGATAATTGGGTGTTAGAAGAATAGTCGGTGTCGTTATTGCATATGAAGAATTTATTACCAGAAGGTAAAGCTGCGCCACTAAACGCTGGATTCTTTATTTCTAACCAAACAATCATATTCTTAGGATTAGCATAATTTAAAAAATTAAGCTTAAGCTCAATATCTTTTATTGTTAAATTAGAGGTGGCTATTGTTGGTATGTTATAAATTTTAGTTGACAAGGAACAACCTTCTCGATTCTCTATCTCTTCGTCAACTACTAAATTAGGATTAGCATCAAAATCATAATTTATATTATCAAAACCATAACGATTATTTAGACCTATAACAGTTAAAGGAGTACTGCCTACGGATATCCTTGAACGATATACTATTCTCTGACTATCTAAAGATGGTCTTAAATTAACAAAACCAGGACCAGTAAAAACAAAAGATTTTTGCTTGTCGAGATTATGAGATATCACAGAAGACTTTCCAGCATACTGAGCAAAATCTGAAGAACTATTGTTTATCCATCCGCTTAATGGATGAAAGTGCCCTCGTTGAAATTCCACATAGTGTCCGGCCCCAGTTGGTGTTACTTCTTTTAAATGGCAATATGTTCCCGTCTGTGAAGTTAAATCATTTCTAGATAAAAGAACAGGCATTTCTGAGTGTCCAGACATCTTAATGCCAATAGCATCAACAACTTCTGCAGGATATCCTCCATATCGTAAAATCGTAGGAGACAGTACTGTTGATACTAATGGTGTTCCATATGATATCTTTTGATCTGTATTTCCATTACTATTGTGATAAGTAAAAGTAGTAGCGCTCT
>Ga0164293_10003588_pt1 | contig 13234 bp, 14 predicted proteins | sample GEODES118metaG_FD_111487 | JGI IMG/M metagenome (GOLD analysis project Ga0164293, IMG submission 111487) | Eutrophic lake water microbial communities from Lake Mendota, Wisconsin, USA - GEODES118 metaG | ecosystem: Environmental > Aquatic > Freshwater > Lake | place: USA: Lake Mendota... | reverse complement strand
GTTGGTGGGTGTAAGGATTATGAAAGTTGCAAAACTAGTAATCCTAAAGTTGCCGAACAATTTATTAAATACATAGATTGGTTTCAAAAAAGATTTCCTGAAGATTCTCAATTATCTTTAGATGAAATCTTTGCAAAAAGAACTGCTTTGGTTCCTGAATTTGCAAAGATTATTTGTGTTAGTGTCGCCTTTGTTTTAGATAATGGAGAAATTAAAAGACAAACATTTTCGGGAGATAATGAAAAAGAATTATTAGAAGGTGTTCAAAAATTACTTAATAGATGTGGAAAGTTAGACTTCCATTTATGCGGACATAATCTTAAAAACTTTGACATCCCTATGTTGGCAAAACGTATGATGATTAATGGATTAATGCCATCATCAATCCTACCATCATATGATACTAAACCTTGGGAAATTAAAGCAATTGATACCAAAGAAATTTGGCAGTACGGAGCTTATACTGCAATCGGTTCATTAGACTTAATGTGTGCGAGTATGGAAGTTCCCTCGCCTAAGAATGGTGAAGTGACTGGTGATAAAGTTCACGACGCTTATTGGAATAAAAATATGTTAACGGAAATTGCTGAGTATTGTGAACGAGATGTTGACGTGTTAATAGAGGTAATTAAAAAATTAAAAAACTTGCGATAATATGATTTTACACAAGAGATGGGGTGAAGTAGTTAGATTAGGAAATTTCTTATTTAAATACGCATCTTTATTAGGATTTTCAAAGAAATATAATACGGAATTATATTTACCAAATCATTATATGTTTAACTATTTTAAACATAAACCAAACTTTGATAATGGGATTGAATTTGATTTAGAGATTAATGAAAGGGTGTTATATTATGATGAAGAACATTGGAACCAATATAGTACAGATTTTATTAGTAAAAAAGTAAATTTTAGTTTACCGTCTTTTTTACAATCTCCAAAATATTGGGAAGATAATTTGTCCTATGTAAATGAAATGTTGTTATTTGATGATAAATTAATTAATGAAGTTAAAAAAACATATGAAATACCATTATCGAAAAAAACAATAGGTCTTTCAATACGAAGAGGAGATTTTGTTAACCATCATCTATTCCACCAAATAAATGAAGATTTTTTTCTATATTCTTTATCTAAATATTTTCCTGATTGGGAGGACTATAATCTAATATTTTTTTGTGATGATTATAATTGGATTAGAGAAACATTTAAAGGTGATAATGTTTATTATGCCGATGGTAATTTTATTAACCAAGACTATCATAATAATCCTATGGAACAATTAATGTACGGTAGTCTATGTGATAATTTTATAATATCAAATTCCACATTTAGTTGGTGGTTAGGTTATCTATCAACTAACGTTAAAGATAACGGTGGTAAAGTAATTCATTCCGGTAAAAATATTAGAGGACAATTAGAATCAAAATCAAATCCTTTAGATTATTACCATAAAAATTGGATTATTTCAGATTTTTATGAAACCCCTAACATTAATATTAATGAATTAACAACACGAAAAATATATGCAAAATAAAGTTGACGTTTGTATAAACGTATTTGGAAAACCTTGGCAAACACTATGCACATTAAAAAGTTTAATGAAACATAGTGGTGATAAGATTGATAAGATTTATTTTATTAAAGAAAAATCACAACCTTATAACGAATCGATTGAGTGGTTATATGATTATTTCAATAATCTAATCGTCCATAACCCTGAGACATATGTGTTTTTACATCAAAATCCTTCGAATAACCCAAATTTTAACCTATTAGATGTTAGATATCAATATGGGTTCAACAGTAGTGATAAAAAATTTATTTTTATAACACACAACGATGTGTTATATACTGGAGATATAATTGGTGATATGTTAGAAAAAATTGGTGATTCTGTTGGTATTGGTGAAATTGGACAATGTTGGAATTGCCCCGCATTTAGTAATGGTCTTTGTAATGGAGATAAATTCTATGAATGGAATCCTACAATTGATGAAGTGTTAAGTTTAAAACTTCCTCACATCAGAACAGGACTCCATAATATTGATAAACAAAACCCAAAACCTATGCCAGAATGTAGGTTAAATGAATGGTCTTGTTTAATTAATCGTGAATTATCAAATAAAGAAACTTATCCAAACGGAGATACACCACCATTTGGTTCTGTTGGTTTAGATACAGGTACGTTATGGTTTAAAAGTATGGTTTTAAAAGGGTATAAATTCATTGACTATCGAAAAAATTTTACTCATTCTTATTGGTCCCTATTAAACTCGGGATACCAAACACAATTAAACCAAGATATGTATAAAATTGCGGAAGAAAATGCTGAAAAATATTTTACAGAAAACCTAAAATAATACAGTTATAATAATTGTTTTGAAGATGTTGAATTAAATTTTAAAACAATTATATTTGTTTATAAAAAAAATTATAATAATATGATAGAAAATTTTGAAGATTTTTTCCCTGACGATGAAAATGAAATAAAAGAAATGTTAAAAGAAAGAGGTGTAGATTTAGACGAGTTAGAAAAAGAATTTGAAAACTACCATCCTCGTAGACCCTTAAAATTTGAAAAAATAACTGAGGAGGCAGTTACTCCGTTATATAATTACCCATCTGATTCAGGATTTGATTTACATTCAACCGAAGATATGGAAGTCGGACCTTTTGGTAGAATATTGGTACCAACAGGGTTAAAATTTGATATTCCTGATGGAACTGAAATACAAGTTAGACCTAAAAGTGGTTTAGCAATTAAACAAGGATTAACTGTATTAAACACTCCAGGAACTGTTGATTCAGGATATAATGGAGAAGTTAAAGTTATTATATTCAATACAAATAATCATTCCGTAACAATACCGAAAGGTATGAAAGTTGGACAAGCAGTTCTTTGTCCTGTTATCAATGGTAAATGGGTTGAATTGATTCAAGTAAATTCAGTTGATGATAAAGAAAGAGGTGATAATGGATTTGGTTCAACCGGAATTATTTAAATAATTAAATATGATTACAATAATATACTCTACTCATAGAGATGAAAATTATAATAACAAATTTAAACAACACTTATTACAAAGTGTTGGATTAAATAATGTTCAAATATTAGAATACGTTAATCATAATCAATTTACCTTATCAGAACTCTATAACAAAGGAATTGGAGAATCTGAATATGATATAGTTGTTTGTTGTCATAACGATATTAAATTAGAGAAGAATTGGGGTAAAAAATTACTACAAGACTTTGATAATAATCCTGATTATGGAATTATTGGAAAAGCCGGTTCTTGTTATTTTCCTGAATCAGGGGTTTATTGGGAACGAATGCAACAAACAATGGTTGGTCAGGTTTATCATCATCCACCAGGACAAAATAAATGGATTAACAAATATAGTACTAAATTACCTTTTTTAATTCCTGTTGTAACCATAGACGGTTTATTCATATCGTTTGATAAAACCAAAATTAAACATACTTTTGATGAATCTATTGGTAGATTTCACTTTTACGACCACTTATTTTGTTTACCAAATTATTTAGATGATGTTAAAATTGGAGTAACTTCATCATTTGAAATTACTCACGAATCTGTTGGACAACCTAATCAAGAGTTTTGGGAGAGTAAAGATAAATTTGTTAAGAAATGGGGAAGTAAATTACCATTGGATTTAAAACCAAGTACGATATACGTTCCTGAGGTTAAAGAAAAACCATTAAAAAATATTGGTAAAGTTGCTGTGATTATCCCAACTAAAGGAAAAGTTGAGATGTTATTTAATTGTATCAATTCTTTTTATGAAAAATGTAACTCCGATTTATTCCATATATTCATAGCCGATACAGGGTCAACAAATATCGAAAAAAATGATATAAAAAATTATATTGAGGGACGTGATAATATTACGTTAATCGAATATGATTATTATAATTTTGCCAAAATAAATAATGATGTGGTTAAGAATCACGTTGATAATAAATACGAATTTTTATTATTCTGTAATAATGATATTAAATTATTAAACAATGTCATATACGGAATGTTAAAAAATTTTAAAAACAACCCTAAAATAGGAACGGTTGGTTGTCGATTATATTATGAAAATAATCTAATACAACACGATGGTATTATGGCCTGTATAAATGGAAAGAATTATTTCGGTGTTACTCACTTAGAATTAAATTCTTATTATCCAATAACACATTCAATTAAAGATGTGATTGGTTCCACAGGGGCGTTATTAATGATAAGAAAAACATTGTTTGAAAAGTGTGACTATTTTAATGAAAATTATATTAATTGTTTTGAAGATGTTGAATTAAACTTTAAAACAACTATATTAGGATATCGAAATATTTGTGATGGAGATTTAGTAGCATATCACTTTGAAAGTTCAACTAGAGGGGAAGACCCTAAAAATATTGAGAAACTACGGGAAGATTATAATAACACATTATTACCGTTTACAATTAAAAATTTAGATAAATTAAAACATAAAATAATAAACATAAATTAAAAATGGAGACGATAGGTAATTTAATAGATAAATTAACAGTAACAAATATCCGTATATGGATGGCTGAGGATGTTAAAAGGAATGTGGGGTCAACTGATTCCGAAATTGCAAAAGCCACTAAGGTAACTAACATATCAAACCAACAACGAAATGACTTAATTCAAGAAATTGATGAAATGATAAATGATGTTGTTATAAATCAAAAACCGCAAAAATTATATAAACAAGGGTCAACTAAAATGTATGGAAAAAATTAATTTTATATCCGGAGGTAAAACAGGGGATTTATTACATAATTTAATGGTGGTAAAAAGTATTTGTGAAACTAACAATGTTTTAGCCGATTTATATATAACTAATGTTCCGTCATATGGGGGGGATATTTTTCATTTTGATATGATGAAAACCCATTATGATTTGGAACCTTTTATTCTATCTCAAACGTATGTTAATTCATTCCACGTTTTAAGAGACACTGATATTATTGGTAATTTTATTAACCTAAATGAGTGGAGAGTTTCACGATTAATTGGTCGAAGTAATTGGATTAACATTTTATGCGACCATTACCAATTAGAATACCCTAAAGAACCTTGGATAACGTCGAATAAAAAAGAAGGTCTTGGAGATAAAATATTAATTCATAGAAGTTTACATAGACACACACCAAATTTCCCGTGGGAAAAAATTGTTAATGAAAATGAATGTCATTTTATTACAAACACCTGTACATTACACGAATACGAACAATTCCAATATAAAGATAAAGTTGGATTAATTTCGTGTGACACTTTTTCAGATTTAGTTTCATCAATTAATTCTTGTAAATTTTTTGTGGGTAATATGTCAACACCATTGGCTTTGGCACATAGTTTAGGTAAACCCCATTTAGGAGAATTAATTTACGGAGATTCAATTCATTATATTGGTGAAGAGAATTATTTACCAAACTATTATTATATTAGTGACGGAGGGTTAACAAATTTAGTCGGTATTGAGAAGTTTATTAATTTATGAAAAAAATATTAATTACGGGACCATTAGGCCAAGATGGTATCATTCTAACCAAATTACTTGAGAATAAATTTGAGTTATTTGGTGTTTGCAAAATGTTGACACCAATCCAAAGATTAAATGAACATTCTAAAAACCATAAAATAAAGTTATGTCTTTCAGACTTAACAAACCAAGAATCTGTTGATATATTAATTCAAACTATTAATCCTGATATTATTATAAATTTTGCAGGGCAAACTGATGTTATAAATCCTTGGGATAACATCAGTCAAACATTTGAACAAAATTTTAAAATACCGTCGAATATTTTAACATCGATTGTTAAATACAATAAAGATATTTTTTTCTTTCAATCATCATCATCATTAATGTTTGGTCGGTCAGAGAATCACATTATTTCTGAAGTTGACAAATACGACCCAATGTATCCTTACGGGATATCTAAACTATGTTCTCACAATTTACTAAACGAGTATCGTAAAAATTATAATATTAAAGGTTGTTCAGGAATATTTTTTAATCACGAATCATTTTATAGAAGTGAAAAGTTTATAACAAAAAAAATCTCAAAATTAATTGCAAGGATAACTAATGGTAACACGGATAAAATTAAATTATTTAATTTAAATTTTAACCGGGATATTAGTCACGCCGAAGACTTTATGAGAGGTGTGGAAATCATTATTGAGAGTTCTATAAATGATGATTTTGTTTTTAGCAGTGGGGTGTCAACAAATATGTTAGAATTGTCTGAAAAATTTTTTAAATTACACAACTTAAACTTTTATGATTATATTGACTACAATGACGATATGAACTATCCGAATGAGTATAATTTAATTGGTGATAATACTAAATTAAAATCAATTGGTTGGGAACCAAAATACAGTGTTAATGATTTAATACTGGATATGGTAGATAAAGAAATTAAAAAAATAATATGAGTATAATTTATATTAATCATTCGCAATCACAATGCGGAGTTTATGAAATTGGTAAACGAATCTACGAATTATTGGATAAATCAAAATTACCAATTAAATACTTTGAAACCTCAATTAATGGGGTGTTTGAATATACGTCAATAATGGAGGAACATAACCCAAAATATGTATTATATAATTATTATCCCGGTACGTTGCAATATATCAATAAAGGGTTATTCGACCAATTCCCTAACGCCAAACATATTGGGATTATTCACGACCCATTGACACCCGAAATGATTAGTTTTTATAACTATACATTTGATAGATGGATAATTCACGATGATACTAACGAAATTATTAGTGATATTAAATTTACAACAATAAGACCAATACGTAGGTTTGATAAACCTAAAAACTCAAACAATATTCTGAACATAGGGTCTCACGGGTTTAGCGTTTCACCTTGGAAGATGTTTGATAAAATGATTGGGTTAATACACAACGAATTTGATGAGGTTAATATTAATATGAATATTACTCAAGCAACATTTGGCGGTAGTGATGATAATTATAATTTTTTAAAATGGAGAGAGTTAATTAATAAACAAAATGTTAATTTAAATTTAACTAACACATATTTTGAAACTGAAGATGAAGTAATTTCATTTTTATCTAAAAATGACTTAAATATGTATTTTTACAATCCACCAAACCCATTTATTGGTGTTGGAGGTAGTGCTGATTTAGCGGTGAGTTCACAATCTAGTTTAGTGGTTAATAACACCTATATGTATCGACATTTCCACAACCATATCGGATATTTTGAACAAACAAATAATTTAAAATTTTTTTTAACAAACCAAGATAAAGTTAAAGAAATTTATAACTTATGGTCACCGGAAAGAATGACGGATGATTATATAAAAATGATAGAATCGTTATGAAAGATATTTTAATTGTTAATAGACAAACAACTAATTGTGGTGTTCATCAATATGGGTTAAACATATATGAAAGTCTTAAAAAAAGTAAAAACAACAATTACCATTACTTAGAAACTAATGACGTTCAAACTTTAGAGGAATATTTAATTAATAATAAAATTGATATTATAGTATTTAATTACATTATATGGGTGATGGGGTGGATAACAGATGAATTAATAGATAGATTATCATCAAAATATGATTGTTATTTTATTTATCACGATGGAGATTTAAATTTTTCCAGAATAAAAGGGGTTTTATATAATGACCCAACAAAAATTGTTGATAATGTTACTGAACATAATATTAACCGGTGTTTATTTGATTTTAAACCAAGTAAAAATAAACAAAATAATGAAAGACCAATTATTTCTTCATTTGGGTTTGGGTTTCCGAATAAAGGGTTTCACAATTTAATAAATAAAATTAATGAAGAATTTACCGATTCATTAATTAGATTCCATATTCCAAATGCTAATGTGGATATAAATAACCATTTAAAAAATGAAACTTTAAAATTATGTGAGAATATGTTAAATAATAAAAATGAATTTATTATTACAGACCATTACATGAGTAATTATGAGTTATTAGAGTGGTTAAATGAAAGTAGTGTGAATTGTTTCTATTATGATAAAAAACCATCTAAAGGTATCTCATCCGTTATTGATTACGCATTATCGGTTGATGTACCAATTGCGGTCACTAATTGTAATATGATGAGACATATATTTTGTGATGAAATTTCTATTGAGAAAAATAAAATTACTGATATAATTAGTGGTGGTTGTTCTCCTTTATTAGAACATAAACTAAAATGGTCAAATGAAAATTTTATAAATAATTTTGACAAAATAATGGAACTGTAATTAGTTAATTGATAATACAAATGTCCTAACAATAATTTAAATAATAAAAAAAAATAAAATATGGAATTTTACGCTGAATTTGATACTGATAAAATAATTAGAGAAAAATATTTTTCAGATTACGATTATAAAGGATTAATCGTTGAAGTCGGAGGTGCAACACCTGAGTTTTTATCAATGTCTAAACATTTTAAAGATAACGGTTGGAGGTCAATTATTATTGAACCAAACCCTGATTTTGTTGAACAACATAAAAATGCAGGTAATGAAGTCTATGAATTCGCTTGTTCTTACGAAGATAGAGAAGGTGAATTTACTATTGTTCATCAAGATGTTAAAGCTTATGGTGGAGTTGTTACAGACCATTCGTTTTCATCTATAGATGTTAAAGAAAGTTATTTAAAACATACTGAATTTACATTAACTGAAAACAACACTAAAAAAATAAATGTTAAAATAAAAAAATTAGATACAATATTAAGTGAACTTAATATTAATAAGATAGATATTTTATCAATTGACGTTGAAGGTTGGGAAATTGAGGTTATGAGGGGTCTAAATACTAAAAAAATTGATTGTAAATTAATTGTTGTTGAAAATTTTTTAAATGATGATTCATACAAAAAATATTTTGAAAGTATTGGGTATAATCTATCTAAAGTTGTTAACTATAATCAAATTTATATAAAAGAGTAATATGTACTATTCACAATCAAACCAAGACAAATGGGTCGTAGAATTTTTAAATTTTAAAAAAAATGGGTATTTTATCGAATTGGGAGCGTATGATGGTATACAAACAAGTAATACCTATTATATGGAAAAAAATTTAGAGTGGGATGGTATTTGTGTGGAAGCAAATCCTTCCGTGTATAAATTATTAGTTAAAAATCGAAAATCAAAAAACATTAACGTAGCGTTAACTGACTACGTAGGTGAATGTTTTTTTACCAATGATAAGATTACCACCGATGGTATTAAAGTACCTTGTAACACGTTAGAAAATATCTTAAATGAAAATGGGTGTCCAAAAGATATTGATTATTTATCAATAGATATTGAGGGATATGAGTATATCGTTCTTAAAGATTTTAATTTTAGTAATTGGAATATTAGTCTAATGACTGTTGAACATAACTTATATTGTGATGGTAATGACAGGAAGGATAAACTTTATGAACTATTAACTAATAATGGTTTTACTAGAGTTGTTGAGGATGCCCCGTGTTTAGATACAAATCCGTCATACCACAATCAACCTTATGAGGATTGGTACATAAATAATAAATTATTAAATAAATAAATTATGGAAGAATTATTTACGTTAGGGGACTTATATGTTTCCGACTTTTTAAAAGATAATGAATCACCAAGAGGTGGTTCTGTAGAAATGAAAATGATGTTAGAACCTGAGACGGGTGCGGTTAGATTAGAAAAGACGGCTCCGTTAGATACTATGTATGGGAAATATTGGTACAGGTCAGGGATAAACAATACAATGAAAAAAGAATTGAGTTCAATTGTTACTTCAATAACTGATGTGGTAAAATTAAAAGAAAATGATTTGTGGATTGACATTGCATGTAATGATGGTACTTTATTAAGTTATGTCCCAAACAACTTAATTAAAGTTGGTATTGACCCTGTTGATGATTCATTTAAAACCGAATCGGAGAAACACTCTAATCTAATAATTCAAGATTTTTTTTCATCAAAAGTGTTTAAAGAGTCTAAATTTGGAAACTTTAAAGCTAAGGTGATTACAACTATCGCAATGTTTTATGATTTGGACAAGCCAAAAAAATTCGTAAACGATATTGTTGAGGTATTGGATGATAATGGAGTTTGGGTATTACAATTATCTTATACACCATTAATGATAGAACAACTAGCTTTTGATAATGTATGTCACGAACACGTTTACTATTACTCATTGTTCAATATACAAAAAATGTTTAAAGAGTGTGGTATAGATATCGTTGATGTTCAGTTGAACGATACTAATGGGGGGTCATTTAGAATTTACTGTATGAAAGAAAACTCAGATAAAACTAAATTTGGTACCCAACCATATCGTGATGTTTGTAATTTTAGAATAAATTCGATTTTAGAATATGAAAAAACATTAAAATTAGATGAACCTGAAATTTGGGATAATTTCTTCGATAGAATCAATGAATTGAAAGAGAAAACAGTATCTTTCATCAAAGAAGAAAAATCTAAAGGTAAAGTTATTTGGGGTTATGGTGCATCAACTAAAGGAAACACTTTATTACAATATTTTGGGTTAGATAACACATTAATTGACGGAATTGCGGAAAGAAGTGTTTATAAATTTGGTTATAAAACTGTTGGGACAAACATTCCAATTTTTTCTGAGGATGAAATGAGAAAGGCAAAACCTGATTATTTATTAGTTTTACCTTGGCATTTCATTAATGAATTTGTTGAGCGTGAGTCTGATTTTTTAAAGAATGGGGGAAAATTCATAGTACCTTGTCCTAACTTTAACATTATAGGAATTAATGGGTAAAATATTAGTTACAGGACATAGAGGATTAGTTGGGTCCCAATTTGTTGGTGATTTAGTTGGTATTGATTCATCAATTTGTGATTTACGAAACACTACAAAAGTTGACGAGTTATTTAGTTACTACACTGATAAAACCATTCAAGGGAATAATGTTGTTGATAGGATAATTCATTGTGCTGGTAAGGTTGGTGGTATTGGAGGTAATATGAATTTTAAAGGAGAATATTACTACGATAACATAATGATTAACACTAACGTTATCGAGTCAGCAAGAAAACATAACATTAAAAAATTAGTTGCGTTTTTATCAACTTGCGTTTTCCCTGATGATATTGAATACCCATTAACCGAATCTAAAATTCATTTAGGACCTCCACATTTTTCAAATAACGCATACGCATATTCTAAACGAATGGCGGACATTCAAATTAGGGCTTATAGAGAACAATATGATTTAAGATATACTTCGGTAATACCAACAAATATCTACGGAATTAATGATAACTTTAACTTAGATTATGGTCACGTAATACCGTCATTGATTCACAAATGTTATGTGGCAAAAACAACTAACACTAGTTTACGTGTTTGGGGTAGCGGAGAACCATTACGAGAATTTATATATAATAAAGATGTTGCAAAATTAACTGAATGGGTTTTAGATAATTACGAAGAATCTGAACCAATTATCTTATCAACATCTGAAGAAATATCAATTAAAGATGTTGTATATATGATTGTTGAAATTATGGATTTTAAAGGTAAAATATTTTTTGACACGAGTAAACCTGATGGTCAATACCGAAAACCTTCGAATAATTCAAAGTTATTAAACTATTTACCCAATTTTAAATTCACACCGTTATATGAAGGGTTAACAGAAACTATTAATTGGTTTATTAAAAATTATGAAAACATTAGAAAACATTAGAAAATATGAAAACATTAGAAAATAAAATAGCATTAATAACTGGAATAAATGGACAGGATGGTTCTTATCTTGCAGAATTTTTATTACAAAAAGGTTATGAAGTTCACGGAACTTTAAAAAGAAATTCAGTTGCAGAAAATCAGACATCAAGATTGGATAAAGTATACGATAAAGTTAAATTACATTACGCAGATTTAACTGACTTATCATCATTAATAAGAGTTATTAGTGAGGTTAAACCAATTGAGATATATAATTTAGCGGCTCAGTCGCACGTAAGAATTTCTTTTGACCAACCTTTATATACTGCAAATGTTACCGGTATTGGGACTCTAAATGTTTTAGAGGCTGTAAAATTATTAGACACATCTATTAAAATTTATCAAGCATCATCTTCAGAAATGTTTGGTAATTCTATTGATGATGACGGATTTCAAAGAGAAACTACCCCAATGAACCCTGTGTCTCCTTACGGATGTGCAAAGGTATTTAGTTACAATATTTGTCGTAACTATAGAAATTCATATGGAATGTTTATCTCTAACGGTATTTTATTTAATCACGAATCACCAAGAAGAGGAACAAATTTTGTTACAAATAAAGTTTGTAAGGAGGCGGTTAAAATTAAACTTGGATTATCCAATGAACTAAAGTTAGGTAACTTAGACGCAACCAGAGATTGGGGTCACGCAAAAGATTATGTGAAAGCTATGTGGGAGATATTACAATTAGACACTCCGGACGATTTTGTGTGTTCAACAGGTATATCACATTCAGTTCAAGACTTATGTGAATATGTGTTTGGTAAATTAAAATTAGATTGGAAAAAATATGTTAAACAAGATGAGAAATTTTTAAGACCTGAAGAATTACATAATTTAAAAGGTGACTCATCTAAATTAATTAAAACTACAGGTTGGTATCACGACTATACCTTTGAAACTATGTTAGATGAAATGATTGAATATTGGTTAGATTTTTACGATAAAAATAGGTAATCTTTTTTTTTCAAAACTACACTAATTTATTTTATGTGGTATTTTTAATTAAACTAAACAAATATAAATTTTAGCATGACTGAAAGAAAAAAAAAGGTACCGTCTCAACCTCAGAAAGAGAATGAATACAAACCAACCCTAACAAAAAAAGATTTAATATCTCAAATAATTAAGAAAAAAACTAAGGAAAAATTCTTAACCTTAAATCAAAAAAAATATTACGACACATTAGTTTCAAGTGAGATTACAATTTGTTCAGGACCCGCAGGAGTAGGTAAAAGTTATATCACTATGAAAGCGGCAATCGACTTAATTGCTGACCCAACAACCCCTTACGAGAAAATAATCATTGTTAGACCCGCTGTCGAAGCCGAAGAAAAATTAGGTTCCTTACCTGGAAATGTTGAAGAAAAATTAGACCCTTACATATTTCCGTCATAT
>Ga0164293_10003587_pt1 | contig 13235 bp, 14 predicted proteins | sample GEODES118metaG_FD_111487 | JGI IMG/M metagenome (GOLD analysis project Ga0164293, IMG submission 111487) | Eutrophic lake water microbial communities from Lake Mendota, Wisconsin, USA - GEODES118 metaG | ecosystem: Environmental > Aquatic > Freshwater > Lake | place: USA: Lake Mendota... | reverse complement strand
TCCAGGATCGTCGAGTGAAACTTTGGCACGACCGGAAATGCAGCGACTGATGGCCTGTGCCGAGCATGGCCAGTTCGAACATGTGGTGGTGTATGCTGTCGATCGATTGACTCGGCGCTTATTCGACTTTGCCAGGCTGATCGAACTGTTCGACAAGAGCGGTGTCAAGCTGACGGTAGGCAACGGAAAGAGCGAGTATCATGTGGTGCATAAATTTGGTTTCAAATTAAAAACGGGCCACTCACTGATGAGCGGCCCGTCGGTTGTCGAATTACAGGCGAGACTTATTCCCCGCCAGTCGTCATGCCTTTGATCTGCTTTTCGAGTGAATCAAGGCTCCAATCGCCTGGCTTCTGGCTCGGCGGGAAGTCCTTCAATGTCATGAGGAACTTGCTCGCTACGGCCTGCAAAGGTACGAGCACGAAGGCTCTATCAATCATCCAGTCGTGATAGGTATTCGAGTTATGTTGCGATTTCTCGAATGGGTCGCGACGAAGGTTGAAAAGCAATGGCAGACGTAGATGAACGAAAGGTTCTCGCCATACGTCTAGTTGGTGTGCGCGATTCTCCAAGTACGTCGCCTTCCAATCGCCTACGCGAATCGCAACCACTTCAGCCCCGTCGTTCAGATAAATAAACTCCTTTCGTGGAGAATCCTTTTCCTTCCCGCTAAGGTAATCGAGTTGGTTGTACCCGTCGACATGGTTCTTATAACTCCGGCCGTTGAGTTCTACACCCTTCAGCAACTTTTCCTTAATGTCCGGTGCACCCGCTGCGGCGGCGAAAGTAGGGAGCCAGTCTTCGTGGGAGACGATCCCGTTGAGTGTAGTTCCAGCCGGGAAGTGGCCGGGCCATCTAACGAAACATGGCACCCGGAATGCACCTTCCCAGTTGGAGTTTTTCTCGCCACGGAACAGCGTCGTCCCGGCGTCAGGCCAGGTGTTGTAATGCGGACCGTTGTCCGTTGAATACTGAACGATGGTGTTGTCAGCGAGGCCGAGATCGTCGATCAGTTTGAGTAGTTCGCCAACGTGCAGGTCGTGTTCCACCATGCCGTCACCGTATTCGTCCTGACCGGAAAGGCCGATATGCTCAGATTTCACGTGGGTTCGAAAGTGCATTCGCGTACCGTTCCACCAACAGAAGAATGGCTTTCCGGATTTGGCCTGGCGAGTGATGAACTCCTTTGCAGCAGATATCGATTCGTCATCGATCGTTTCCATACGCTTTTTGGTGAGTGGACCAAGGTTTTCAATAGTTTGGCCACCTTTGCCATCCGCCTTACACTTGAGAACGCCACGTGGACCAAATTGCTCTCGGAAAGTTTTGCCGTTGGGAAGCTTCATGTCATTCGGATAGTCCCGATTTTCGGGCTCTTCCTCTGCATTCAGGTGATAGAGACTACCGAGGAATTCATCAAACCCATGCATGGTCGGAAGGTGCTCGTCTCGGTCACCTTGATGATTCTTTCCAAACTGACCTGTCGCATATCCCTGGCTCTTCAGCACAGTGGCCATAGTAACATCGGACTTCTGCCAACCTTCTTTCGCGCCGGGCATGCCGACCTTTGTCATGCCCGATCGCACTGGTGCGGAGCCGCTTATGAAGGCCGCGCGGCCAGCCGTGCAACTCTGCTGAGCGTAGTAATCAGTAAAGCCAACGCCTTCTTTGGCGATGCGGTCGATGTTCGGCGTCTTGTAGCCCATCATGCCGCGGTTGTTGTGGCTGATGTTCCAGGTGCCGATGTCGTCACCCCAGATCACCAAGACATTTGGCTTGCTTGCTTTGGAGTTGTTTTGGGCGCTAGCTTGTGCCGCGGTAAGCAAGGTGACTGCTAACGCAAGTGTGCTAAAACACTTGCCATATTTCGACGTCATTTCAGTTACTCCGAATGGGATGATGGAAAAGGGGCTTTTGAGTAGTTCTACGAAGAACTCCACATTGCCTCTGCGCATTTGGAAACCATCATAGTTCACCGACTTGATTCGCGATATTCCTGCGGGTAATTTAAGAAGCTTCCTCGATAACCCGTACGAATCGATCGATGTGCTTTAGGAATACATAGCCACCAACATGTTTGATTTGCGTGACTTACAAAATCTTCTCAGTCTGGAAGAGCATCGTCACTTCGGACGTGCAGCGGCGGCGGTTGGCCTGAGCCAGCCGGCACTGACAAAATCGATCCAGCGGTTGGAAAAACAGCTCGGCGGATCGCTTTTCGATCGTTCTCGATCCCGAATCGCCCCCACCGCGCTTGGAAATGATGTCATCACGCGTGCCAAGAGCATCCTGAGCGAAGTTGCGGAATTGCGTCGGTCAGTTGATCTTTTCCTAGGGTTGCATGTAGGGTCGGTGACAATTGGCGTGGGGCCGGCGATGTCGGAATCGTACCTTGCCCGCGCGATTGCGACTTTTGCCGAAAACCACCCGCACACTCAGGTGAACGTGCGGGTCGATCATTGGCAGCAACTTTCTGAATGGCTGCTGGGCAACGAGATTGATTTTTTTGTCGCAGACATCTCTGAGCGAGCCGACGACAAACGAGTCGAGTGCATTCCCCTTCCGAAGCAGGAGCTCGTCTGGTTTTGTCGAGTTGGACATCCCCTTATGGATCGTTCCATGTTGTCGCAAAAGGATCTGCTTGAATATCCACTGGCAACGCCACGCATGCCGATCTGGGCGGTCCGGTGGTTTGCCGCGGCCAAAAAAGAATATGAGGAATTGGAGGGAACACAAAGACCGATGCCCAACATTCAATGCGAAAGCTACTCGATGCTTAAGCGTATGGTGATGTCGGGTAATCTAGTTAGTGCGGCATTATCAGACACAATTCGCGAGGAGGTCGCTGAGGGACGTTTATTCATTCTCCCCGTCGACGCGCCAACACTAACAACGCAGGCAGGAATCGTCAGGCTGCGTGAACGCAGTTTATCGCCAATAGCAAAAGAGTTGGTTCGAATCATCCAAGTAATAACCGATGCAAGCCACGTCACTGACTAATCCGAACGTCTGGCGGTTCTTAAATGAGTTGTGATGTGACACCTTCCTTGGGCAACACTCGGGCATTTTGTACTTACGACATTTGAGCAGAACGACGGTGTCGTGCCAGGCAGTCAGTCAGTGACATTGCGTCGCGTCGACGTTACCGACAGTACACCTGAGGGCGTCGATGTCACGGCTGGCGGAAGGGCGGGGAAGACCGAAGTTCGGTGGATAATCCCCGAACTCTACTCGGATCCGCAGAAATCTGGGCTGAAAGTTGAGGTCACCGAGAAAGGTCCTAACGATTTCAAATTCGATCTGAAATAGACAAGCACAGAGCCGTACGGCGGTGCATCGGACGGAAGATGTGGATGATATTATGCAAGCGGTAAGCGTGGCAGCCTGGCGGAAGTTTGATGCTTTGACGGATTCGGAGGGATTCGGGCGCTGGGCTTGTGTCATCGCGCGGTATGAAGTGCTCAAATTTCAGCGATCGCGGGCACGAGATCGGTTTGTGCTCGATGAGAAGCTGGTGGAGCAGATTCTTGAGGAGGGAACGGATGAGTGTCTCGTGCGCCAACGGAGGCTGTCGCTGCTGGAGCAATGCCTGAATAAACTGCCTGGGTCGCGCCAAGATCTTCTGTTGCAGGCTTACGCGCCAGGCTGCACGGTGCGGGCGATAGCTGAGCGGCTCGGCAGGTCGGAGGACGCTCTATATCAATTGCTGCGCCGTCTTCGTCTGGAATTGAAGCAGTGCGTTGAAATGGGCTTGGTAGGGGAAGGCGATGTCACATGAACGATCGTGATTTGGAAATGCTCGATGCATGGCGGCACGGACGACTCTCGAAGGACGAGTTTGACGTGATGCAGGATCGATTGCGGTTGGATGCTGAGCTTCGGGCAGCGATGCGATCGATGGCGGAAGTGGAAGAGGGGCTGAGTGCTCTGGCGATGGAAAGGGCATTGGCACAGGCGAATTCGCCTGCGCCAAAACCGATGCCGAAGCCGGGCGTGGTCGCGTTTCGGTCCAATTGGCTGCCATGGTGCATCGCCGCTGCGGCCTGTGTCTTGGCGGTGGCTGCGTGGTCTCATCTGCGGACTACACTGTCTGAAAAGTCGATGTCTGGGAATTTTCAAACAGCGGCATCTGAAGTGACGGCGCTGCTGGTGGATCAGGCGGGCGGAGTGTTTACGTCGTCGCACAAGCCGGGGGAGGTGCGGTTTTATCCGGGCGAGTATGAGCTGCTCGCGGGTACGGTGCATCTGCGGTATGTGAACGGTGTGGATTTCGTCGTCGAGGGCCCGGCGCGGTTTGAGATTCGAGATGCTCTTTGCACTCAACTGCACGCGGGACGCGTACGGGCCATCGTACCGCCGTCGGCTCATGGGTTTACGGTTTTGACTCGCGAGGTGGCGTATGAGGATGTGGGCACCGAGTTCGGCTTGAGTGTGGATGGGACCACGGGCGAAAGTCAGATGCATGTGTTCGATGGGCAGGTAAATCTTCGCCGCAACGATGCCGATGGCTCGCTGCTGCAAAGTGTGTTTGTCGGCGATTCAGTCGGCTTCCGCGGTGGTCAGGTGGTAGAGATTTCGGACATGGATGTGGGTGAGTTTCCCTCGCCAAGTGAAATTGGGCTCCTGCGGTGGGACGCTCAGCGAAAGGCTCGTCTAACTGATCCTGGGTTGATCGCATCTTTTCCGTTTGATACCGGCCCCAATCAATCATTGCCCAATCAATCGTTGCTTGTGAACGAGGTGCGTGGGCATGGCGTATCGGATGGCCGAATTGTAGGGGCTCGTTGGGGGACAGGCCGCTGGCAGGGGAAACGGGCGCTATGGTTTGATCGCGAGAGTGACTACGTTGAGATTGAGATTCCAGGCGAGTATAGAGAGATGACGGTAGCAGCGTGGCTGAAAGTGCACCGCTTCGATCACGAATTGAACGCCATCTTGAACTCGGATGGCGTGATCGAGGGGGGCTACCATTTGCAAATGAACCGCCAGGGACTGCCACGCGGTGGTGTTTTGCGCCGGGGGCGTTTACCGGCTGAGCCGGAAAGAATATCAAAACACGATCTATGATCTGCTCGGCGTGCGCTATGATCCCACCAAGTCAGGGGAGCTGAATGAAGACACGCTCTGGCACGGTTTTGAGCGCATCGGTTCGGAGCTGTCGCTCTCGCCGTCGCATGTGGATCGCTACTATCGCGCGGCGGGGATCGTGCTCGACAGAGCCCTCCCAGTGGCCAGCGTAGAGGCCCAGAAAGTCCGCAAGACCGCTGCGGAGTTGCGTTACGCCGGCGGGAAGTCCCAGATGGAGGCGATTGCCCGTTTCGGCATCAAGCGGCCGCTGCGTTACCTGTTGTTCCCCCATGTTGAGGTTGTAGGGGGAGGAGTTGCCCTCTCACCCGAATGGTTCGGAAAGACTGGGCCGGAGCATAGCGGTCTCTATCGCGTGCGGTTCCAAGCCAGTGGAATTCGTCCTGTGGATGGTCAGATTGCGCACCTGAAGATTGGCCGGGTGCATAACCGCAACGTCGAAGCGATTGTCGAGTTCGACATCAGCGCGCCTGAGGATCATCCTGAGGTTTATGAAGGCGAGGTATTCATCGATATGCCCACGTCCCTGAATTTCAAAGTGGTGGCCACCGACGAGATTGATCGGCGGTCAGGCAACGGTTTTGCCTACGCACTCGGCACCGTTCCAGCGTATATTTTCACCCACACGAGCGAGAACCTGCTCCTGAACCCGAGTGCCCCGCAGGTGTTTGATGACAAGGGAAACGGCCTTTTCTCGACGGTGCTTCTTGACTGGATCGAATGGGAGGGTCGCAGGATCCGACTTCCGATTCGTCGGAAGACCCGACGGACAAGATGTCCGTCGTACTGGAGGGTGAAGTGGACCGGATGCTCGCGGACGGGAAGGGCAACCGCTTCGTCGATGACTTTGCGCGGCAGTGGCTGCAACTGCACCGCCTCGGCATGTTTGCACCGGACAAGGGAATCTACCCCACTTACGATTCGTGGCTGGAGGCGAGCATGCGCTCCGAGCCCATCGAGTATTTCCGCGAGATGTTCGTGAAGAACCTGTCCGTGGATGGTTTCATCGACTCCAACTGGACCATGGCCAACCCAAGGCTTTGCCAGTTTTACGGGCTGCCGGAGCCGAAGACCGACGGTTTTCATCAGGTTTCCCTGAAGCCTGAGGATCACCGCGGGGGGCTGCTGACGATGGGCGCAGTGCTCGGGCTGACCTCGGACGGCACCCGGCACCGCCCAGTTCACCGCGGCGTTTGGTTGAGCGAGGCGATCTTCGGGAAAACGCCGCCACCACCGCCGGCCAACGTCCCGGCGATCGAACCCAACCCGCCGGAGAGCCCCAAGGCGACCATCCGCCAGAAGCTGGAAGCACACGCCACAAATGCGAACTGCGCCGCGTGCCACGCGAAAATCGACCCTCTCGGCCTCGTCTGGGACAACTACGATGCCATCGGGCAGTGGCGCACTCATGAAAAGGTCGCAGCTGGCACCGGCAAAGACCCCTTGGTCAATCCTGCCGGGGCCATGCCCGATGGCCGTGCTTTCAAAGATGCCACCGAGTTCAAGCGCCTGCTGCTCGAAGACCGCGACAAGTTCGCCCGCGCCTTTATCGAGCACCTTTGCACCTACGGCCTCCGCCGCGTGCTCACCTTTGACGACCAGGAAGGCCTCAAGGCCATCGAGGCCGAAGCCAAGAAAACCGGATACCGCGTCAAGGACATCGTCCGCGCCGTGGCTCTGTCGGAATTGACGAGGAAGAGATGAAGCTGTTAGCTGTTAGCTATTAGCTTTTGGTCGGCTCACGCAAGACACATACGAAAAGGCGAATGCCGAACTTACTGAAATCAAACGCATGCTCAACGCATTCATTCAAAAGCTAAGAAACTAACTGCTAACTGCTAACTGCTAACCCCTAACTGCTAAAGGCTTCCCCATGAACTACCTCTCTCAATCCTGGCTGATCGACCGCCGCCACGCATTACGCGCTTTGGGCACATGCATCTCGCTTCCGGCCCTGGAATGCATGGTCCCGCTGCGGGCGGCTGAGGAACAAACCGCTACGCCGAAGCGCAGTGCCTTCATCTACCTCGCAAATGGCGTGCCGTTGCCCGCGCTGCGTCGTTGCAGTGAGATCTTCGCGTCCATGTTCGAAGAGCCGAAAGGCGGGAAGACGGCCCAGCGGCGCGCCTACCGTCAGGAGGGCAGTGTTCTGGATTCCAACCTCGCCGAAGTGCGTCGGCTTGAGAAAAAGATGGGTTTGGCGGACAAGGGGCGTCTCGAACAGTACCTGACGTCCGTGCGAGAGACGGAGATCCGCACGCGCCGGGCCGATGCGTGGATCGACACCCCACTGCCCGCCGTCTCCGACGCCGACCGCAACCGCACCAACCGCGACATCGCCACCACCAAGGCGGGCGATTATTTCCGCACGGTCTATGACCTTATGGTGCTCGCCTTCCAGACAGATGTGACCCGCGTGGCCACCTTCAGTCTGGGCGGCGAGGGGGACGCCTTTGCCATTCCTGAAATCGGCATCACCGAGTCGCGCCACCAGCTCAGCCACCACGCGGGCGATCCTGTGTACATGGAGAAACTGACGATGTACGACACCTTCGCCATCGAGCAGTTCAGCTACTTCCTCACGCGACTCTCCGAGACCAAGGACCTCAGTGGCAAGCCGCTCCTGGGTTCGACGATGGCGCTCTTTGGCAGCGGCATGTCCTACGGCCACAGCCACGGCAACGCCAACCTCCCGCTGGTGCTCGCCGCCGGCTCCGACCTCGGCCTGAAGCACGGCAGCCATCTTGACTTCAACAAGGCGGCCAAAGGTTTCGAAGGCTACTCGCTCGGCGCGGACGGCGGGCGCATTACCAGCTCTGCAGCCGCCCCGTGAACACCGACGCCCACATGAGCAATCTCCTCCTCCTCATGGCCCAGCGCATGGGCGTGGAGACCGACAAATTTGGAGACAGCAACAAGGTGATTGAGGTGTAAGTAGCTATTAGCTATTAGCTTTTAGCTTGCAGTTTCCGGCCGCTTACAACCCATCCGCTAACCACTAACCGCTAACCGCTAACAACTAACAGCTAACAGCTATGAATACAAACATGAGACTTGCCGCGACGCTTTACTTGCCGCTCGCGCTGTTGATAACGACTGCAACGATCGCGGATGAACCCTTCCGGCCCGAGGTCGGAAAGTTTCCGCCTCTGGAAAAGGCGACCTCGTGGCGGGGCCAGCTTGCATTTGTCGACCACGCCAACCGCCGCGGTAGCATCCGGCTCCAAGGCGATGGGGCGTTTTATAGAAGTCAGCCTCAACCCTTCGCCATGCTGCCCTACGGCATCGTGCGTTATCACGGTGCACCGGCGGATCTGCGGGACATCCCCATCGGCACCGTCCTCTACGGCAGAGCTTTTCTTCCCCCGGATCCCAAGGCCTCCGTGGTGCCGGTCGTGCCGAGCGGAAATCCCAATCGACCCCCGGAAAACCACGTGGTGCTGCTCGAGGACGCTCCGAGCTTCTGTTTGCGCGAGGGCAAAATCTGGAAGTTGAAGGAGATTGAGCTGAATAAGAACGATGGAACCCTTGTTGCCAGCCTGGAACCAAAGGAGGGTGGAGATTCCACGGGGAAAGTCGAAACCATGACGCTGGACGCATCCACCCGCATCTGGCGCGGCCGCGAACAGATCGGACTCGATGAGCTGACTGCCGAGGGCGTATGGCCCGCGACCGGAAAAAAATCCCTGGACGGCATGCCCGTGCAGTTTGGAATCACCTGGTGTCCCGACCGTGTAGGACTTGGCGCCACCTCTAAATTCAATCAGTTCAAGGTGTCGGATATCTGGCAGGATGAGGCTTCGCTAAGGCACGCCTCCAAGCTGCAGACCGAGGTGCACAAGACTTTCATTCGAACCCGATGGATGCCCGCCTGGGTCGATCACGTCGAATACGGAACCGCGGGCCGGGCGACCCTCACGCTGACTTTGTTCGGCGGAATGGATGAATCCTTATACTCAGAGTTCAAAAAGGGGGATCAGACGATGATCGCAGCTGCCGACAACACGTTGAAGTTTTCCTCAGCTGCTTACACGCCGGCTCAGAACGCGATGAGAGGCCCGATTTTGGAAGTCAAAAAATCCGAAGGCGAGCCGCCTCTTGGCAGCAGCGGGATCCAGATCCGTGTCGAAACTCAGCTCATCATCGAGGGGGGACGTCCAGGGCGGGTCGTTCGCATCTGGGCCCAAGGCTGGTCTGAGGGGTTTTTACCGGTCGAGGAATATGCGAATGTAGGAGATTTCGATCAACGGTTTCCAAATCCGAACGTCTTCCCGAAATACTGAGAACAGCATGTTCTTGGTTCCTAGTTCTGGGTTCTTCGTCGCCCAGCGAGACGCCGAGTATACAAAACCAAGAAGCAAGAACCAAGAACTAACAACCAAGAACAAAAGACATGAAACTCACCCTCCTCACCGGCCTCCTTCTCACATCACTGACCGCGTTGCAGGCCGCTCCGCCCGACCTTTCGAAGATCACCTCAAGGGCCGACCTCGATACCGTCATCGCTGCTGCCACCGACGGTCCCCTGAAACAAGCGCTTCAAGACAACGCCGCCGCCATTCTCGCGGCTGCGGAGCAGCACCCGCACGTCGAAGCCGTCATCCGCACCATCGAGAGCGCACCGGGTACGTTCACGAAGATCAACACCACGCCCGAGGCGTTGAAAAAGGCGGCGGGCGGTAACATCGCGATCTTTGACACGCTGACGATGGTCAACACCGGCATTCTCAACGGCCATGCTCATGCGAGTCGTGACAAAAAGACGGACCCCTATGATGCGGCCTTCATCGAGCATCTCGGGCAGATCCCCTCGTTGGAAAACCTTTCCGTTGTGGTGACCGCGCTCGAGGAATCCTCGCTGGACTCCATCCTGAAACTGAAGCGCCTCAAATCCCTGCGCATCGAAAAGCGATACGACAATGGCCCGGGCGACACTGCCCTCGCGAAACTTTCGCAGCTCGCGACGTTCCCCGATTTGAAGTCGCTGTCCCTGCATTACTTCAGCAAGGCCACCGACGCCGGTCTCGAGCATCTAGCCGGTCTGAAAAACCTGGAAAGCTTCAGCCTCCGGGCAAATCTTCCAGGCCATGCCTTCGCCAAGTTTGAGGGGTGGACAAATCTGAAATCCATCGCCTTCCACGGCAACGGTATCGATGACGAAGGCCTCGGCTACATCTGCGAGCGATTCGCCAACCTCGAATCCCTCAACCTCATCCATGCCCGCGTGCTCACCGATGCCAGCGCCGTGCATCTGCTGAAGCTGAAAAAGCTCAAGCGCATCATCCTCAACGGACCGCAAATGACAGCGGCTTGGCATGGGAACCTGGGCTCGCTGCCTCTGGAATCGCTGTCCGTCAGCCAGGGTAACTCCCTGCCTGCGGCCCAAGCGATTGCCGGAGCCAAATCGATCCCCACCCTGCGCCAGTTTGCCATGAGTGGCAAAGAGCTGACCGATGCCGATCTAACCGCGCTCGCCAGCATGACCCAGCTCGAATCGCTTTCGCTTGAAAGCATCGACCTGCCCGACGAGCGCCTGCCGCAGTTGCAGGCGTTCTCCTTCCTCAAATCCATCACCTTCGCGCTTCGCCCCAAAGGTTATCCGCCCGAAACGCAGGCCAAAGTGAAAGCCCTGCTGCCCAAGGTGGACGTGAAGTTCGTGAAGTGAGGCCGTGGAAACAGCTCGGCTACCATAGAAAGCAAGGAGAAACCATGAAGAAGACAACACCCATGAGAACGATTCTGATATTGTGCGGCCTTCTGGCTGGGGCGGCATCCATGACGTATGGGGCGGACGCGCCGGCCACGGGGACGGGTGCGGAGCGCGGGGCGGGGCGTGCGCCGAACATTGTTCTGATTCTCGCCGACGATCTGGGCTACGCGGATCTGGGCTGTTATGGCAATGCGCATGTCCGGACCCCGAACCTCGACGCAATGGCGGCGCAGGGGATCCGGTTCGCCGATTTCCATTCCAACGGCCCCCTGTGCACGCCGACGCGCGCGGCGCTGCTGACCGGACGTTACCAGCAGCGGGACGGCGTGGATGGGGTCCACGGGGGCGGCGATCTGCTGCCTCTAAGCGCGATCACGATCGCCCGGCGGCTGCGCGGCACGCCGCGCAACATATCGCGGGAGCACCAGAAGAGCTCAGTCGCCTGCGATCGATACTCGAGCAACTGACGAAGGCGCTTCAAGTTCGCGACTACGTTTCATTCCGCGAGGCTGATTTCGAACTACACCAGACCATCGTCGAGCTGGCAAAGGTTCCGCGGCTGAAAGCGGCGTGGCGGGAAGCGTGGGATGGCTTGTTGAGCTTCCACGCGCAGGGTTTCGATGACTACTTTCCAGATGCTCGCGTTCTCGCTCAGGAGCACGACTATCTGGTGGAAGCGATCGCGCTAGGCGACCCAGCAGCGGCAGAAGACGCTGCCCGAAGCCATGTGGATGCCGTCTGGTTCCGTGTCGCCGAAAGATCACGTGCCAATCGTGATCCAAGCGCCGCTCCGCACGATGATCCAAATGGCGATCCGCTTCGGCGTACTACTTCCTATCTCGCCTTCCACTTGCACACGACAGTCAAGCTCACTGAGGTTGCGAGCAAGGTCGCGTTTACCAGCGCCGGGAATCTCAGCAGGCTTTTCCGTCAGCATTACGGCCTCAGCTTTCAGGCCTATCTGCAAAAGCTGCGTTTGGAGAAAGCCGCCGAACTTCTAGTTACCACACGGCTACCCATCGCGCGGATCGCCAGTCGCGTTGGCTACCACGACGTTTCCCGCTTCGGGCAGCATTTCAACCGCCATCACGGCTACACGCCCAGTGAGTGGCGAAAGCGGTGATTGCGTTACTTGTTGGCCCAGTAGCCACGGAAGACTTTCAGTGGGTCGGCGGTTGTTGGGTTAGTCCCTTTCGGGGCAGCTTTCCATTGCCAGTAGTCTTTGAACAAGGTGGCTGGATCCGGCGCGGTGCGGTCCTTCCAGTATGCTCGGTCCTGCTCGACGATGTGGGCGCGGGACTGCTGCCAGTCAGCGATGACTTCGACGAACCATGCATCGTGCTTCTGCGCTAGTGACTGGACGATCTCTGGATGTGCGGCGGCGAGGTCGTGCTGTTCGGCGGGATCAGCATCGAGATCGTACAGGCGTGGCGGAGGTTGCGGTGCGGTGTTGGGCGGGTCGAGGTGCCGGTCGAGCGGCATTTCCCAATGCGGCATCACGACGCCGCGCACGTAGGAGGGATTGTCGCGACCACTGTCTTTCTTAAGCGATGCGTCGTCGCCGGGCCAAACCAGTTTCCAGCGGCCCTCGCGGATGGACGCGTTGACGTGCGGCACGGGCGCGTAGCGGTTGCGTTGGAACGGCAAGAAACGCCCGGCCACTGCGAGCGCTGGTTTTCCTTCGAGCAAGGGCATCAGATTCAGGCCGTCGAATGGTTTGGCACCGACTGGCGCAGACTTGCCCGCGAGGTTGTAGAGCGTGGGCAGCCAGTCGCAGCCGTGCACCGGAGTGGACTCGACGCGTCCGCCCGGGATGTGACCGGGCCAGGCGACAATGCCGGGCACGCGGATGCCTCCTTCCAAGATCGACTCCTTCTCGCCGGAGAAGACGCCGTTGAAGCGCATCTGCGAACCGAGTACCGCATCGCGCCGCAGCACGGGGCCGTTGTCGCTGGTGAAAACGATGATTGTCTTCTCCCACAAGCCCTCGTCCTTGAGCGTCTGAAACACGCGAGCCAGGCCCGTGTCCATCGCCTCGATCATCGCATAGGTAATCGCCACAGCTTTGGCGACGTCTTTGCCTAAACGCCTCTCGTACTTCTGCACGAGCGCCTCGGGAGCCTGCAGTGGACTGTGTGGCGCATGATGCGCGAGCCACAGCGCGAATGGTTTTTCGTTTTGATTCCGAATGAACGTGATGGCTTCGTCATTGAGCGCATCTGAGAGATATCGCCCATCGTGTGGCACGCCGTCGTTATTGCGAAGCAGATTCCATTTCCAGTAATCCTGTCCGCCGTTGGGGAAACCGAAGAACAGATCGAACCCGCGCCGGTGCGGCAGGTAGTCCTGCGAATACGCGCCGTTGTGCCACTTGCCGATGAGCGCCGTCGCGTAGCCGGCATGACGGAAGTAGTCGCCAAACGTTTTCTCCGACAAATCG
>Ga0164293_10003586_pt1 | contig 13236 bp, 18 predicted proteins | sample GEODES118metaG_FD_111487 | JGI IMG/M metagenome (GOLD analysis project Ga0164293, IMG submission 111487) | Eutrophic lake water microbial communities from Lake Mendota, Wisconsin, USA - GEODES118 metaG | ecosystem: Environmental > Aquatic > Freshwater > Lake | place: USA: Lake Mendota... | reverse complement strand
CATAGATTTTAAATTAACTGATAAGTTCAAATGGAGTATTTCATTCTCAGGAGCTTATCAATGGAATGCAGAAATACTTAATTACCAGATATCAACAGGAACAAAAATACTGTTATGAAAAAATTTTTACTACTCATCTTAATACCTTTCAATGTCTTTGCCCAGACTACCCAAGAGGGCTCTGAATCAGTCTCGGAGTGGACTTCAATTCAGTACGTTGATCTTGATAACGACATCATTAGTAGTTCAAGCCTATCCTTCGGGTTCCTAGGTCAGTTTAGTATCTTCAGCTATAATCTCGCCTACCAGCTTAAGAATAAGAATCACACCAACGGGTTCTTCCTTTCAAGGACTCCTTCATTTAATTTTACTAAGTTCGGCTACAACTACATCAGAGAGAAAGAATTCCCTAACGGCCTGCTTAGAACCAACACATACAGCCTCACGATAGGAGGGAGTGATGTAGGAGTGAATACAATTTCAGTTACTCCTTTCCTTAATCAGACTTACCAGAAGAGTAGCTACAAGCTAGGGTACACTTTGTTTGTGAAGGATAATAGCTGGGACGGGTTTCAATTCCTTGATACTTACATCCCGGCAGGCTTCCAGACTAAGTTCAGTGTCATGCTCTTAGGAATGAAAGAGTTTCAAGCAGGAAGATGGGTGGCAAGACCTGAGATCTTTATGTTGTCATCTCTTAGAACCCACTTTAAACATTTAGAGGACTCGGAAGATTATTTAGATATCTGGTTTTGGAATAGAACTAACTTGACTACTTACTTCGGTACTACTATTCAATACAATGTTACTGATGTATTTGCATTTGCTACGAAGTTTAGAACTAGTTATACTTATGATATATCTGATATAGAGAATGGATACAGCAAAACCACGCCTTATATCGTTTCAATAGGCGCTAATTATGACTTCTAAGGTTCTTATCACTTCAGCTTTTGTATTCCTGGTACAGTTACTAGGTCTCTCTCAGACCTTTACTCACTCGGGTGCTATAAGGACCGAAGGCAATATAGGAGTTCCAGGAGTAACAGTCAACCTTTATAAAAGAGTCACCCCAGTCATTACAGGTTTTACAAATCAGCAGAACTACAACGGTCATTCCTACTACAGGTCAACAGGTTCAGCATTTTGGTCAGCAGCCAAAGCTGCCTGTGACAACATGGGTGGACATCTAGTAACAGTCACCACGCAGGCTGAAAATAACTTTATATTTGGGTTATGGCCATCGGGTTGGATAGGATTAACCGATGAAGTAAATGAAGGAGTATGGAGATGGGTTACCGGTGAAGCTTACTCTTACACTTCTTGGAACCCTGGAGAGCCAAACAACGCAGGTAATGAAGACTACGTTCAGTTTGTCGGTAATGGAAAATGGAATGACCTACCTAATAATGTAAACTTGCCCTATGTTTTAGAGTTTGAATACATAGTTACTACTACTGCCTGGACTATTCAAGCCACATCAGTCACTAATTTAAATGGGCAGTATTCTTTCTCCCAACCCACCAATCCTTCCGTTGAGTGGTATATCGAAGTAGTAGTTCCTACTGTAACTTCTAATCTTACTTCTGCAGATTTTGAAGGAGTGGGTGATGTTGTAACTCAGAAAGTTACCTTAAGACCCTTCCACTATCACAAGTACGATTTAAACCTTGAAGGAAAGATTACTACTGCCGATATTTGCATTATAGCTGATAGAATTAACGGAGCACCTTTTACTAAAAGCACATTGCTTTTTACAAATGCTCAATGGACTAGCCTTAATAGCGGTTCTTCAAACCTAATGGGTTCAATACCTGGCTTGCAATCTAACTTTACCTTTACTCCTACTTCAGGAGGTATAAGCAACTTCTATTTATTATCGCCTGGATACTCTAACCAAGCCACGTTACAATACTAAGTCAATATCATGATCAATCCAATCCTTACTATGTGCTTTTACGTCGCTACGGTGACTTCAAATGCCAACCTTGCCGGTATCGACAATCAAAAATTTACTTTCGGACTAAGACAAATCACCGAGGACGTTCTCAATGAAAGAGGAAATCCTTTATGCCCGGAAAGCGATCTTAATGCAAGTCCGATCTACGTTACAGTAACTGAAATTAAAGCTCCTACTCAAGGAATTAGAATCGGACCTTTTGAATTCAAACAAAAGAAAACAATCGTTGAGGTAGATATTGCAATCGGTTCATCAGTCTATCACGGAGTAGGAAAAGCTAATACAAACGTTGCTGCTACATTAATGCAGCTGCAAGATGAAAATCTTCCTTTCGAAAGAACAGAATTTTCAGTAGCTGTTAAAAAAGCTATTGTGGATGCCCTAGACTAGGTCTATTTATACCAAAGGGTTGCCGTCAATTGTTTTCTTAATCAGTTCTATAAGTTAAACTTTTTAAATAACAATTTATGGCATTTTGGGACATTTTTAAAGATAAAAATGACTTCAACGAGAAAACAATCGTTGGCTTTTTATCATTCTCGGTGATGGCTATCTTCGCTGGAGCTGACATCGTTACAGGTATTTTAGGTAACCAACTGGTAATCAGTGATACTATCTTCAATTCATTTGTAATGATCACTCTAGGTGCATTTGGTATCGCCGAAGCAGGAAAGATCTTCGGAGGAAAGAAAGAAGAAAATAACGATTAAAAATTAAACTATGAGCTTAAAAAGTTTACAAGAGAAGATGGGCATAGCCGCTGATGGCGCTTTTGGTCCCGGAACAATGAAGAAGGCAATGGAGTTTTATAAGTTGACTCCAGTTAGAGCTGCACACTTCTTCGCTCAAACAGCCCACGAAACAGGAGGCTTTAAAGCATTTTCAGAGAACCTAAACTACTCCGCCCAAGGCCTGCAAGGTATCTTCGGCAAGTACTTCCCCGGTAACCTCGAAGAGTCTTACGCCCGCCAGCCTGAAAAGATTGCAAACCGAGTCTACGCCGACAGGATGGGCAACGGAGCCGAAGCATCAGGGGATGGATACAAGTTCAGAGGCAGAGGAGCTCTTCAGTTGACTGGTAAAGCCAACTACGAAGCATTTGCAAAGTACTTAGGCAATGACGAGGTCTTGACTAACCCTGATACGGTTGCTACTAAATACGCTTTTGAATCAGCTATGTTTTTCTTTGAAAGAAATAAGCTATGGACTATCTGTGATAAGGGCATCAACGATGCAGCTATCCTGGAACTGACCAAGCGCATCAACGGCGGTACTCACGGACTTGAAGACAGAAATGCCAAGACTAAGAAGTACTACGAATACGTGAAGTAATGAAACCAACAGCCATATTTTTGTCTATCGCCACCACACTTTCATTCGGATGCTCTTATTTTCTAGAGCTGACAATGGGTAACTTTGAGCAGTACCTTGCTCTAATTGCTGTGGTGTTTGTAGATGGATTTTTTGGCATCATTGCTGGAATCAAGAGAGAAGGTTTTAAGACCTTTAAAGCTGTTAGAGTACTACAAAGAACAATAGTATGGGTAATGTTCCTAACTGTTATCCTGATGGTCGAAAGAGGCTTTGCAGGAACTAGTTGGTTATCTGAAACCATTATCGTACCTTTCATTCTACTTCAGCTTATAAGTGCTCTTAAGAACGCTTCGATGTCTGGCTTTATCCATATAGGGGACTTAAATAAGATCTTAGATCGAATAGATCCTCACAAGGGAGAAAGAAAAGAATAAAAAGTTTAAAGAGCCCTTGCTTCGCAGGGGCTTTTTTCGTATATTAAGGTTATGAGCGAAGATAAAAATATATACGAAAGAGGCGCAGTCGAGATCCTCAAGGAAGAATACCCGACTATCTACTACGGCTACATTCAGATTCAAGCAGAGCAGTTAGAGCTCTTTGCAAAGAAGCATTTAGATTACGGAATGCATAACATCACTGCAGGTACTCAACTTGCTAACGAAGATGAGATTGGCTTTGCATTGACCGGACTCTGGTACCGAATCTCAGATAAGGTTAACCGCTGGAAGAATCTGCTGATTAATCGACGTAGTGTACAGAATGAATCCTTAATGGATACTTATCAAGACCTGGCTAACTACGGCATCATTGCTCAGTTAGTGGCTCGAGGTATGTGGAAGAAGTAAAATGGCTAAGAAGAAACTCCCTAAGGAGGTAAGCCTGGTTCGTGAATACAAAGTAGAGAAGTACGACACAAAGGAGAACAAAAACATCTCCTACAGTCAATACTCAATCTACAGTACTTGTCCACATCAGTGGTATCTTTCGTATCCGAAAAAGCTAGCACCTTATACTCCTAGCATTCATACAGTCTTTGGAACTGCTCTACACGAGACAGCTCAGAACTGGTTGGATGTACTTTACAACCAATCGGTAAAGGCTGCTACTGAAATCGATCTATCAGAGTATCTGATTGACCGAATGAAGAAGACTTACAAGAAAGAAAGATTTAATAACGGACACAAAGACTTTACAACTCCTCAGGAGCTTCAAGAGTTTCACAACGACGGAGTAGCCATAATGGACTACCTAAAAAAGAAACGTTCGATATACTTTAGCACAAAAGGAACTTACCTGGTAGGAGTAGAGGTGCCGTTGGTACAGCAGCTTAAGACTGGATTGTACTTCAAAGCCTATCTTGATCTGGTCTTCTACAATGAAGTTACAGGAAAGTATTTGATCTTAGATATCAAGACTTCGACTAAGGGTTGGAGTGATTACGAAAAGAAAAGCGATACTAAGATCTCTCAGGTACTATTCTACAAAGAGTTCTTTGCCAAGCAATTCAATACCGATGTAGAGAACATCGATGTAGAATTCTTTATCGTACGTAGAAAGATTTACGAAGGAGGAGAGTTTGTACCCAAAAGAGTACAGCAATTCAGACCTGCTTCAGGAAAGATTAAGCGAGGTCAGGCGATGTCCGGCTTAAATAGATTTGTAGAAGAAGCATTTTCGGATACAGGAGAATATCTTGAGAAAGACTATAATAAGAATGCATCTAAAAACAACTGTAGATTCTGTCCGTTTAACAAAAGCCCTCTCTGTAGCGCAGCTATTTTATAATTCCAAGCTATTTATATATGTATATAAACATATAAAGGCTATGGACAACAAAAAGCTGACAAGCGTTAGAGTAGAACAGCAGTTATTCGACGAGTTTAAAGTTCAATGCGTACGCTATAAATTTTCTTTTCAAAAGTTGGGAGATAGAGCTATTTTTTTCTATCTTACAGACGATACGTTTAGAGACAAGGTACATAATCAGAACGATATAAACTTAAAATAATGCAAGACAAATTTCGTTATGTTGAGCAGAAAGATCGAAAAAAGATTCTTCTGCTGTGTGATGATATAAGACTCCATTCCGGAGTCGCTACTATGGCAAGAGAGATTGTAGTAGGCACATCACATCACTTCAATTGGGTAAACTTAGGAGGTGCTATGAAGCATCCCGATGAAAAGAAAGCCTTTGATCTCTCAGAAGATGTTAACAAGCAGACCGGTATAACAGATGCTTCAGTGAAGCTATATGCAACATCAGGCTACGGCACTATTGAGGTTATAAGAGAGCTTCTAAGAGTTGAAAAGCCTGACGCTATCATGCTCTTTACCGATCCTAGATACTGGGCTTGGTTGTTTGATATCGAAAGAGAGCTTAGAACAACAATGCCTCTCCTGTACTTAAACATTTGGGACGATTACCCTACCCCTCTTTACAATAAAGCTTATTACGAGTGCTGTGATCTTCTTATGTCTATTTCAAAACAGACTAAGAATATTAACGAGCTTGTGCTAGAAGATGCTGCTAAAGGTAAGGTACTTACTTATGTACCTCACGGTATTAACGAAGAGCACTTCTTCCCTATTACACCTGAGTCTAAGAATTACGACAAGTACCAGGAGTTCAAAAAGAGCATCTTTGAAGGAAAAGATATTGAGTTTGTAGCGTTCTGGAACTCTAGAAACATCCGACGTAAATCACCGGGTGATGTTATTCTAGCCTATAGACAGTTCTGTGATCAAGTAGGTCCAGAGAAAGCAAAGAAATGTGCTCTAATTATGCACACCCAGCCTGTAGATGAAAACGGAACAGATCTTTACGCAGTTAGAGAAGCTATTTGCGATCCGAGCTACGTTAATGTATTCTTCTCTCAGGACAGATTAGGTCACGAGCAGATGAACTGGCTGTACAACCTCGCAGATGTTACTATGCTCATCTCTTCTAATGAAGGATGGGGCTTAAGCTTGACTGAATCTATGATGGCAGGTACTATGATCATTGGTAACGTTACCGGTGGTATGCAAGACCAGATGAGATTTGTAGATGATAAAGGTCAGTGGTATACTCCTTCGCTTGAAATACCTTCCAACCACATGGGTACTTATCTAGAGCATGGAGAGTGGGCTATGCCTGTCTACCCTTCCAACATCTCACTAGTAGGTTCGGTACCTACTCCGTACATCCACGATGACAGATGCGACTTCAGAGATGTAGCTGATGTCCTTGAAAGAATCTACATATTGTCTCCCGAAGAAAGAAAGCAGAAAGGACTTGCCGGACGTGAATGGGTAACATCAGACGAAGCAATGATGTCTGCTAAGAATATGTCCAAGAATGTGATTCTATCTATCGATCAAACATTTGAAAACTTTACACCTCGTAGCCGATACGATGTGATTAAGGTTGAAGATCTTCCTACTAAATATGTAAAACACCCAATGGTATATGAGTAAGCCAACAGTTTTAGTTAGTTGTCCAATTGATACGTACTCTGGATACGGAGGCCGTTCTAGAGATTTTGTTAAAGCCTTAATTAGTACAGGTAAATATAATGTCTATATTCTATCTCAACGCTGGGGGAATACTCGGTTTGGATATCTAAAAGACCATTCAGAGCATGATCTAGCTTCAAAGATTGTACCAAACGTTACAGGTCAACCTGATATCTGGATTCAAATTACAGTACCTAATGAGTTCCAACCTATTGGAAAGTATAACATAGGAGTTACAGCCGGTATCGAAACTACAATTTGTGATCCAAGTTGGATTGAAGGCTGTAATAGAATGAACCTCACACTAGTATCCTCTCAGCATGCTAAAGAAACTTTTGAGAGAAGTAAGTTTGAAGTGCAAGATAAGGGTAAGACTACAGGTACAATTGAACTGCAGAAGCCTATTGAAGTATTATTTGAAGGATTGGATATTGAAAAATATAAACCTGTTACTAGTAGTACTTTTAACCTCTCTGCAGTAGAAGAATCTTTTGCTTACCTCTTTGTAGGACATTGGCTGCAAGGAGACTTTGGACAGGATAGAAAAAATGTAGGATACCTTGTAAAAGCTTTCTTAGAAAGTTTTAAGAATAAGAAAGACGCTCCTGCTTTAATCTTAAAGACTCAATCTGCTAACGCTTCTATCTTGGATAGAAACCAAGTACTAAAAAAGATTGACGATATTAGAAAGAGTATTAAAGGTACTTTACCTAACATCTACCTACTTCACGGAGAGATGTCTGATGAAGAAGTTAATATGTTATACAATCATCCTAAAGTCAAAGCAATGGTTAGCTTTACTAAAGGAGAAGGATTTGGCAGACCTCTTCTAGAATTCTCAGCTGTGAATAAACCTATCATAGCTTCAGGATGGTCAGGGCATATCGACTTCTTAGATAAGGAATTTACTTACCTTGTTGCCGGTACTCTGACTAACGTACATAAGAGTGCTGCAATAGATAAAATGCTATTAAAAGAAGCTCAATGGTTTACACCAGACGATGCACAGACAGGAACTGCTTTGCGTATGGTATTTGACAACTATAAGAAGTATGCAGAGCTAGCTAAGAGACAGGGATATAAGTCTCGTACAAACTTTAGCTGGGAGAAGATGGCAGAGCAATTAGATCAAATTCTCTCAAGTAATCTTCCTGAGTTCCCTAAGCAAGTTGAACTTAAACTACCAACATTACAGCTACCTAAACTACAGAAAATAAATGGATAAGTTAACCGATTGTAAAAGATGCGGCTCTAATGCCTGCTACGAACAGCACATCAACGAACAGCTAACAACCTGGTTATGTATGGGATGTGGCTTTACAACCTCTACTGTTATGACAGAAGGAAGCCAGCCAGTCACTCAAGCCTTAGAATCCTCTCCAGAACTCTACAAAGACCTTCTTCATAAAGATCAAGACGATCATATATGGATGCCTGCTACGGTAACACTGCCTGGTAAAGGAATGGTGTTTATCGACGGCAGTACTAAAGAGAATTGGAGATGGGCAGCCGTTAAAGCTGTTGAGATTCTTAAAGAAGAACAGCACAAGTACCCTGAAGGGCAGACTCATAAAATGGATATGAAAGGAGCTCAAAACTTCGAACAGAGAGACTTTATGGACGCATTACAAGTAATTGGCTTTTACGAAATGTAATGAAAATTAGTTACGCAGTAACGGTTTGTAATGAGCTTGTAGAGATACAACGACTGCTTCCTTTCCTAATTCAGAACAAGAGGCAGGAGGATGAGATCATTATCTTTTACGATTCCAATAATGGAACTAAGGCAGTAGATGAGTATCTAAGAAGTCTATCTACGAATACATTTGCTCCATTTCGGTACATTAGTTACCACTTCGACGGGCACTTTGCTAACATGAAGAATGCTTTGACTGAAGCTTGCTTGGGAGATTATATCTTTCAGATTGATGCTGATGAGATGCCTAGCAGTTTTCTAATGCAGCATCTCCCTGCTCTACTTGAAATGAATCAGGTAGATGTTATACTAGTACCTCGAATCAACACAGTAGAAGGACTAACCCTAGAGCATGTACAGAAGTGGAACTGGGCTATTAACGAAAAAGACTGGGTAAACTTTCCAGACTATCAATGGAGGATCTATAAAAGATCTTCAGATATTAAATGGGTAAGCAAGGTACATGAATACCTAGAAGGATTTAAAACCGCTTCCCCGCTTCCCCCTCAGGAAGAATGGTGCTTGTTCCATCCTAAAACAATCCAGCGTCAAGAAAAACAAAACGCTTACTACGATACTTTATGATAAAGATTCGGTTAGTACAACCTGACCTACACCGCAATGAGATTGCTTTCCGTCCATATTGGAGAGCTAAAGACTTATTCAAAGAGGTAGGTATAGAGTTTACAACCGAGGATAGTTCATACGATTTTGCTTTTATTGCTCAAGCAAGCTTCATAGATAAGCAAGCAAGCTTAGCCGAATCGGTTGAGAAAGGTATTGAGTTTGTATCAAAGTTTGGTAAGGATGTTCTACTGCTTGATGGACAAGATTCACATTCCCTAATAGGAACAGTTGAAGTACTCCAAGCAACCGAGGTAAAAGTTTTATTTAAGAATACTTTACTCAAAGATCTCTCGCTATACGAACAGGGCTGGGTTAATGGAAGAACATACTGGGGTGCTGGAGATTACAAAGTACCTTTTATTAATCAAGTTAAGGACAGGATTAAGCTAAGCGGTACAAACTGGCTCTCTACAATCACCCCAACCTGGTATAATTACTCTTCAGACAAGCCTTACGATGTGTCGTGTATGTTTAGCTGGGGGGATAATTTAAATTATGAGTATACAAATTTAACTTCTCCTTACTACGACACCCACCGCAAAGAGTTACTAGAGAAGTTAGAAGGTACTTCTTATAAGGTTGCAAGGAGAGAAAAAGGAGTAAAAATTCCTCAAGAGCAATTCTACCAGAATATGTACAACTCTAAGATTGTAACAGCTCCTATCGGATATGGAGAGATGGCAGTACGGGATATTGAAGCAGCAAGCTTTGGAAGTATTCTTCTTAAACCTGATATGTCTCATCTAGATTCTTATCCGTTTATCTACCAGGATAATGAAACCTATATTGCCTGTAAGTACGATTGGTCGGATGTAGAAGAAAAGATCGAACACATCTTCAGGAACTATAAAGAACTTCAACCCTACTTAGTAGAGAATATGCGAAGAGCTTACACTACTCAGTACTCTAATCAGAGCTTAGTAGAATATTTTTACAAACAGTTATCAACAGTAGAGGGGATAGGGTATGAGAATAACTAATATAGATACGCTGAGTGCGTACTTGGATAGGTTGATCACTGAAAATATTAAGCTATACTTCTTTGAGAAAGATAACCTAGATGAAAAAGCTAGCCACCAGAAGCTTTTAATTAAAGAAGTAAAAGGAAAAATAACCGAACTACTAGTTGACTCTCTAGAAAATAGGTCTTATATTTATTTAGAAGAGCATCGTACCTTTGACGAAAATTCTATTGTTGAACAGCTAGAGGAGCTTATCCGAAACGATATCAACATAGGAGAAGCCGATCGAGCTAGATTAGAAGAGACTAAAAAAAGCAAACCTAATCTTGAAAGAATGGTTGTTAACGAAAAAAGGCTTCGCAAAGCTAACGAAGGTAGAGCAGCCAACAAAAACAATATCGATAAAATATTTAAACGCATAGCTGAAAAATGAACAAGACTGTTTTAATTACAGGTGTAGCTGGCCTACTAGGATCTAGACTAGCAGATTGGATTATAAAAAATAAACCCGGCTACAGGGTAGTAGGTATTGACGATCTTAGCGGCGGATATAAAGAAAACGTTAACCCAGAAGTTGAGTTCTGGCAGATGGATTTAGTCAATCATCCTATCGAAAATTGCTTTGAAGTTCATAAACCAGACTACGTTTTTCACTTTGCAGCCTATGCCGCAGAAGGTCTCTCTCCTTTTATTCGGACTTACAATTACAAGAACAATCTCGTAGCTACAGCTCGGATCGTTAATGAATGTATCAAGCACGATGTAGAGCGACTAGTATTCACTTCCACCATGGCAGTTTACGGCTTTGGGGAAGGAGGAATCTTCCACGAAGATATGAGACGAGCTCCTATCGATCCTTACGGAGTAGCTAAAGCAGCTTGTGAGCATGATATTGAAATTGCAAACGAACAGCACGGACTTGACTACTGTATTATCAGACCTCATAACGTCTACGGTGCTAACCAAAACATCTGGGATAAGTACCGCAACGTTCTTGGAATCTGGATGTACTATCATATGGAAGGTCAGCCGGTAACTATTTTTGGAGACGGTACTCAAAAGAGAGCATTTAGTTACATCGATGATTCTTTAGAGCCTCTATGGAATGCTGCAGTACGCCCTGAAGCTTCCAAGCAGATTATTAACCTAGGAGGTATTCAAGAGTATTCTATCAACGAAGCAGCTGATATTCTAACTGAAGTTGTTGGAGGTGCTGAAAGAGTTTATTTAGAGAAACGCCACGAGGTACATTACGCTATCCCAACCTACGACAAGTCTATCGAGCTACTAGGATTCCAGCACAAAACAGATCTTAAAGAAGGTTTGACTAAGATGTGGGAATGGGCTCAGCACCAACCTAAACGAGAGAGATTTGTTTGGGAGAATTACGAAATAGAAAAAGGAATTTATTCGTTCTGGAAAAAATAAACATGAAGCGGATTGTTATAATTCCTTGCTTTGGTGAAGGGCACTTTACTGCCTTACAGATTGAAAATCTTGTAAACACTATAAAGCCTACTCACATTATTTACAATGAAGGACTATTCCCAAAAGGACCTGAAAATAAAGGAGGAGTAGATGAAAGCTTTCGTAAAGAGTTCTGTTTCGAGGATACTAACCTAGCCTGGGATACGCAAGTAGTACAAGCAGCTGTAAAAGAAGCTCAAATAAAGTACCCCGAGATACAAATTACCTGGAATGCAGTAGACTACTCAGCCATAGATGCTAACGACTGCTACGTACATTCAGTTAGTAACTTTGAAGAATTAGGTGTAGTTGTACAAGAAGGAGATTTGATATTTCCTCTCGAAGGAGATGTATTCTTTCACAAAAATGATACCGACTTACTAGAAGAACTTATCTCCAATTTAAATCCTGATGAAGGTCTTCAAGCTCCGTACTTAGACTTTATGGAGAATCAATACTACATAGAGGCAGAAAGTTTAGATCCTTCCCGCATTCATAAAAGAAGAATTGTTATTAAGTTTGGAACCTGGGAATACTACAGAGAGGTTGTAAAGAACTTCACAAGTCAGAAATACCCTCAACTAACAATCTTTCCAAGATACGTATTTCACTATGCCTGGTGGAGACCCGGTAAGTATAAAGATCTTAGATTTAGACAACTCATACGCCCAGAAGCTTACAGAAATGCTTTTAAGTCTGCATTAGAGCAGGCTAAGCATAACAACCAGGACAATATTATTATCAGGCCGGATAGATTAGAAGCTGATCCTCTACGTTATATAACTCGAATTAATATAGATCACCCGTTGGAGATCTATACTCATCCTAACTATATTAAAGCATTATGACACTAGCAGTTATTTACAACCACAATCTTCCTGATCTAACCGATCAGCTTTTTGAATCTCTAGAAGCACATAGAGATGATTCTTATGACCTAATCATTATAGATAACGGTTCTACACCGGAAGGTAAAAGCAAATACACTACTCACGAGACAGGACAGAATGTTTACTTTGGGGGAGCTTTAAACCTTGCTATGCAATTGTTTTTAGAGAACAAAGAATACGACAGTCTGCTTTCTCTCAATAACGATTTAATTCTACATGGAGGTAACTTTGTTAAATCTCTTCGCAAAGCTATGTTCGAAAAAGATTACAAAATTGTTTCTCCTTGTGTACTACAGCCTCAAAAGAACCAGTGCAAATGGAAGTATGTTCATTGCTGGTCTGCTACCGAAGTACGTGATGTTAAGTGGGTAGACTTTCAAGCACCTTTAATGCATAGAGACTTAGTTGAGAAGATTAGTCAGTTTTCTAATCAGCTGATCTACGGCTGGGGACAGGATGTATACTCAGGTATTGTTTGTGAACAGAACAACTGGAAAGTAGGAGTTGTTGACTGGTGTCCAGTCATACATTACTCTGCTCAGACCTACAAGCAGGAAAAGAGTGACTTATCTCTTAATGAATATTGCCGTAATGCTGAAGGAAATATGTTCAAGTTCTTTGAAGATAACGATTTAGTTCGTATATTCAATGAATACAGAACTCTCTCTGCAAACTACACATATGCGTAACGTTGTTTTTATCACAAACCTTAACACTAATTACGACACTGTTAACTATTCTCAGTTCTGCTTAGCTACCTGGCAGCACTGGTGTAAGCGACACGATGTAGAACTTATCGTATTAGATCAACCTCTAGTAGATCCT
>Ga0164293_10003585_pt1 | contig 13238 bp, 15 predicted proteins | sample GEODES118metaG_FD_111487 | JGI IMG/M metagenome (GOLD analysis project Ga0164293, IMG submission 111487) | Eutrophic lake water microbial communities from Lake Mendota, Wisconsin, USA - GEODES118 metaG | ecosystem: Environmental > Aquatic > Freshwater > Lake | place: USA: Lake Mendota... | reverse complement strand
GGCCGCCGCAATTGCCGGTTCAGCATGGCCATGCAGGGTCACCCACCAACTGCTGATCGCATCGATCAGACGGCGGCCGTCGGCAAGCTCGAGCTCACAACCGCGGGCTGAGCGCACCTGCAGCGGCTCAGGGCTGGTGGCCACTTGGGTGGTTGGATGCCAGAGATGAGGATGCCAGCCCATGGGGATTCAACCGTCGCTTGACGACAGAGTTTGACGCCGCGCCATCAGAACCAACCAGTAGGCGGCGGCAATACCCACCACAATCGCTCCGAAACCGAACATGAGTTGGGCTTTGTTTTCGGTTCCCGGCGGGAGCACGATCACTTTGCGCGCCACTGCGGTGAGCGCTGTTAGCAGAACAAGCTCAATCTGCACGACCTGATCACGCAGATAGGCCGTCACGTTCTGCAGCACCTCAAGGGCAATGAAGATCAACAGCAGACGATCGAGCAATTTGATCAGTCCACCATCAAACCAATTGAATTGCACGTTGACAAGCTTTGCAGCAGTTTCCACAAACAACTGAACGGTGGCCACCCCGATCATGGCCGCCAGTAACAGGGCCAGCAGCTTGGCGAGCTGTCGTTCATAAGAATGGATGCCAGCCAGGAAGCGGTCATCGCTCAGAATCTTCATGCCAAACAGCACAAGAAACCCCAAAACTCAAGCAGCTCGACTCCTGAAGTGGGGCACCACGCCAATGGTTGAAACGATAGGCAAAGCAACAAAAAACCCGCTTCTGCAGAGCAGAAACGGGATGAGGAATACAGCAGAGTGAAACCGGTTAAGGTCAGAACTTATGGTCCCTCAAGGCCTCAACCTGATAGATGTAAGTAATGATCGAGTAGTCGGCGTAATACTTGGCCTCGATCTCACGGGTGATTTTGTCGGCAAGCTCACGGGTTCCCGTGAGCACCTCAATTTTAATGTTGGAGAGGGTGTGCGAGACGCTGGGCTCACCGGTGGAGCGCACGTTTCGACTACCCTCGCCACCAGCAGCATTGATGGTGTAGCCAGTGGCGCCGGCTTCTCGGATGAGCTTTGTGAGCTTCTTCGAGAGCACTTCCTCCGCGACGATGACCAGTTTCCAGACCTGTTGGCTCATGAGATTGACCTCCGATGTTTGATTGTATGTGAGGTTATCGACCCAGCATCATCTCGGCAATCCCGATGAACAGCGGGATGCAGATGGCGATCGCAACGGGAGTACCAATGGCGGTCGATGCACCGATATAGGCGGACGGGTTGGCCGATGGGATACCAGCACGAAGAGTAGGAGGGCCAGAGATGTCGGAGCTGGAGGCAGCGATCACAGCCAGCACCACTGCACCACCGATGCTGAAGCCGGTGAGCTTGTGGATGATCAGACCAACACCGAAAGCAAGGAAGCCATGAAGAATGGGAGCAAAGAAGGCATAGATGGCGAACCACTGTGCAACCTTGCGCAGCTCATTCATGCGCTGGGCAGCTTCCATACCCATAATGATCATCAGAACCGCCAGAAAACCCCGGAACAGCGGATTGAAGAAGCTCTCGTAGACCGGCTCAGGCTTGGTAAGAATGCCCAGGGCCACACCCAGCAGCAATGCGGTGACAGCAGAGCTCTGCAGGCTCTCTTTGATGATCGGCCAGATTTCAACTTTTTCAGTCGACCGACCGGTCTTCTTGCTGAGATAGACGCTGGCCACAACAATCGCCGTCACCAGGGCAGGAATGTCCATGAACGGGTAGAGCGCTGCTGTCCAGGCCTCATAAGGGACCTTGGCAGCATCGAGCTGCGGCAGCACGGCAGCAAGCGTTGAGCCGCTGACCGCACCGAACAATCCACCGGTCGCCACGGCGTCAGGAACGCTGATGCCCGGCAGCTTGCCCAACGTCCAGCGGCTGATGAAGACGATCACGATGCCGATCAAAACGGCAGCGATGGCCGGCAAAAAGATTTCGGCTGGGTTCGAGTTGCGTATGGCAATGCCACCGGTCAGGCCGATCTTCATCAGCAGGAAGAAGCTGATGAACTTGTAGATCGAATCGGGAATGGCCAGCTGGCTGCCCAACGAAGCGACAACGATGCCGCCAATCAGGAAGCCGAGCGTAGGAGACTGGACCTGCTCCAGAAATAGCTTGATGAAATCAGTCACCGTGAATCCTTGATGGTTTCAGAAGAAGAGCCCGCAGCGAATCTCGAGGAGCCTCGCTCGGTGGTGAAATGGACTACCAGGGTGTGTAGCGCCGGAACATTAGTGGCAGCGGCAGTCAGTTGGGGAGCTACCTCAAAAACCGTTTCCCTGTTGGAGAAGACACACACAGGAACCCGGTGCAAAGGCCCGCTAGAGACCGCGGTAACGCACAAACAGTTGCACCATGGCCCAGGAGCCCAGGGTGACCTTGAGTGCAACAAGGATGTTCAACCAGGGAATCCAGCCGCCGCTCAGCAGTAAGCCATAGGCGCCCTGGGGCAAGGTCATGCCAATGAGCAAGAGCAACGACATCACAATGAAGACCACCACAGCGAGCTTTTCGAGTAGATCGGCCCGGTAGCGGCGGTACAGGCGTTGGGCGCGCTGGGCGCCGCCGCTGATCAGCGACAGGCCGATTGCCGTGCCGCCTGCCACACCCGATGCAAAGCCGCCGCCAGGACTCAAATGTCCCCGCAGCGCCAGTTCGATGGCGATCAGTGCGGCAATGGTGGCGCCCAAGTCACACAGCACACGGGTGGGGACATCTTCAAGGCCCCGCACCACAGGCAGGGGGCTTTCGTCTTTGAGCAAATCGCGCACGCCCAAAGCCGCCAGGGTGAACACCACCACCTCGGTGATGGTGTCAAACAGACGGGTCTGCAGGATCACCCCCGACACCAGGTTGGGCACGCCGGTCTGGCGCGCGACGCCCACAACCACCTCAGCAAGGCCCGCGCCATCGGGCAGAGCACTGGCCAGTGGCGCAGCAAACAGAGCAATGGCCGCCAGTAGCGCGAGCCAGGTCATGGTCTCGCATCCTCATCGAGGCAATGGATCTGGCCTCCCAGGCGCTGCCAATGCGCAAAACCCTCGCACTGCTGCAGACGCCTGACCAGGATCCGGCGACGCAGCACCAGGAGCTGACCATCGTCGAGCCAGCCGTGCATGGCTTGCTCTGAACGGCTCAGGCGCAGACGCAGATGCAGCGGCGCAATCCAGCGGGCAAGTTGCTGCTGAACCTCATCAGGCTCTGGAGGAGAGTCCGTTGTGCGGCGGTCCTCGAGCTGCAGCGCCATCGACGAGCGCAAGGCGATCGCGTAGAGCGTCGTCGAGAGCAGGGTGCCGACTAAAGCCTCGGTCAGCGCCACGTCGGGCGCGCCCAGCAGGGCGTAGACCAACGTTGACACAGAACCAAGAATGCCCCGCAGCACCAGGGTCTGATATGGATTGCTCTGGCTGACCAGCAGCACGGCTGTCAGCGGCAGCAGTGCCGTGATCGGCAACAGCAGATCCAATTCACTGGCCAGGCTGAACAGTTCGTTCATCGGCGATGCTCCTGGGCGCTGGCCAGCACGTAGCCAAAGATGGTGTTCCAGACCACCAGACCCAGCAAGGCCAGGATCAACAGCGGCCACTGCCGCGGAATGCGCAGGAGCAAGCCCAGCAGCATCAAAGCCGAGCCAAGGGTGTCGGCCACCGACAGCTTGTGCAGTTTGTGCAGGTAGCTGATCGGCTCGAGCAACGGCCAGGTCCCCCAGAACCACAGAAGCAGGCCGCTCGCGAGCAGCAGCAGTGACAGTGTCGGGATCAGGGTCATGACTCCACCTCGCGCAGCAGGTTGGCCAGCAACAGCAGGCCGGCATTGCCGGCGCTGAGGGTGATCGCCCCCACCAGGCCGAGCATCCAGTCGGAGCGGACCACAGCGACCACCAGCACGATCAGCGCCACCTTGGAGGCGATGCTGCCAAAGGCCGCCAGCCGGTCCCAGACACTGCACGGCCGGCAGACGACCGCCAGGGGAATCAGCAGGGCCAGAACCATCCCCCACAGCAGCACCGTCATGGCAGCACGTCTCCTGCAGAAGCGGACGGCCTGGCCGGCATGAGGCGATGCACCCGGTAGCGCAGGGGACCCCCGTCCTGGCTGAGGCCCAGCACGATCGTGAATGGGGTCATGGTGATGGCCAGCACCTCCAAAAAAATGAGCAGGGGATCATGGCGTGAGTGCGAGGGCTGCTCGATCCAGTCCTCGCGCTTAGATGCGGCACCCAACAGCGCCATCGCCTCGACGTAGGCCTTGGGAATGGCGACCAGCGCCTGGGCCATGGCGCGCAGCAACGCTGGTAGCGAGCGATTGGCGCGTCTGGCCCGCGGCAGCAGCAGCGCCACCACCAGCCCGATGGCCAGGTTGAGGCTGCTGCCGTCGTTGGTCAGCAGAAACCACAGGGCCCAGCGAAACGCGGTGGTCAGCAACCAGGCCATCAGCTGAACCCCAACCTGAAGGCCAGCAGCAGGCCAGAGCCCACCAGGGCCAGATTGCCCAATAGATCCTGGAGCTGCTCACCCAGCGCAGGCAACTGCAGCGCAGCGGCTCTGAAGCGCTGCAGCAGCCGCTGAAGGGCGACACCAGCGGCCAGCAGCAGCGCTGTGCTGAGCAGGGCGCCCCAGCTGAGCGTGCTCTGCAGTTGCCAGATGCCGGCCAGCAACAACACCAGCACCAGCCCCGTCACAGATCGGCGCAGTGGCGGGTTGAGCAACGGCTCTGCGCTGCTGTTCTGGCTTACGGGTGCGCCCCACAGCCGGGCATAGACCATCACCGTGCCCAGTGACACCAGCACCACCCCGGCCGCCCATGGCGCTGACAGGGCCGCCAGAAGACCCTTCTTGGCAGCAAAGCCCAGCAGTGGCGGAACCCCCGCAATCGAGAGACTGGCCAAAGTCACGCCCAGTTGCAGATCCAGGGGAAGAGGACGCTCCTGCCAACCCTGCAGCTGCCGCGACGGCAGCCGACCCGCCAGCAAAAACAGCGTCGCCTTAGCCAGGCCATGGCTGAAGGCCATGGCACCGGCAGCCACAGGGGCCAGCAGCACCAGGCCCATCTGCGAGAGGGTGCTCCAGGCCAGCAAGCGTTTGACATCGGCAGTCTGCTGAGCAGCCAGCACCCCCAACAGAGCACCGGCCAGGGCGACCACCTGAATGCACACCAGCAGTCGCGGGTCAAGCTGGCCGATCCGCAGCAGCGGCACCACGCCGGCCGTGACCACAACCCCTGACAGCAGGGCCGAGACCTCTGCAGGGGCCTGGGCATGGGTGCGGGGCAACCACAGTCCCGAGACGAACACACCAGCCTTGGTGAACAGACCCACCAGAACAAACGCCTGAGCCGCACCCAGGGGCAACTGCGCCAAGGCCTGCAGGCCAAAACTGCCGCTCTGGGCATACACCAGCCCTGCACCAATGAGATAGAGCGTCATTGCGGTGTTGCTAACCAACAGGTAGCGCAGGGCCACCCATAGGCAGCGCTCACTGCGCTCGCGCAGGATCAGCAGAAACGCGCTGATCGCCACCACCTCGAGAGTCACATAAATGCTCACGAGGTCGGTGGCAGCAAAGGCGGTGTTGAGCCCCCCCTGCAGCACCAGAAGCAGCAGTGGCATTGAGGTGTCGGCAAGCCGATCCCAACAGGCCAACAACACGCCCGCAATCAGCACAGCGTCGAGCAGCACAAACCAGCCGGCCAGGGCATCCACCTGCAGCGTGACCCCCGTGGGTCCCAGCAGGGTGAGCGCGACGCCTGCCTGATCGGCAGCCATCAGGGCAGAGCACCCCACAACGGCCGTGATCAGGCACAAAAACAGCACCAGTGCCCGCGCCAGGCTGGGCAGCAGTGCTGCGACAAAACCTGCCAGATAGGGCAGAAGCAGCCAGACAGTCAGCAAGGTAGTGGTGAGCATCAAGACCTCAATCGATGCTCTCGAAACTGCTCACATCGAGACTGGGATCGATGCGGGCCAGCTGGGTGACCACCACCAGCAGAAGCGCCTGAATTGACAGGCCGATCACGATCGCCGTGAGGATCACCGCCTGCGGAACCGGATCGGCAAGATCGGCAGCCAAATCGGCCGCAGCGGGCACGGCGGCAAGCCCGGTCAGGATCGGGCTGCGCAGGCCCGTACGCGCCGCCAGCAGCACAAACAGCGCTACGACAGCGCTGCCCATGACATCCATTGACAGCACCTTGAGAAACAGGTTGCGGCGTAGCAGCAGACCGGTGAAACCAGCCAAGGCAGCCAGCAAGATCAACAGCTCGAGCAGCCGTATGGAAGCCATCCAACAGACCTTGGCGTGGTCAGCAAGGAGCACGAAACGTAGCTAAAGCGAAAACGCCGCTGGGGTGGTTGCAACCCATGTCTTCGCCCTGGCTGCTGACCACCCTTCTGGCGCTGCTGTTGGGCCTGTCGGTCGCGCGACTCATGGCCGGCAGCCTGGCGAAATGGGCTCTACCAGCGATCGTGATCGAGCTGGCGGTGGCGAGACACCTGATGCCTGGGCAGATCAACAACCCTGAACGTACTGATCAGGTCATCAGAGCCAAAAAAATTCGTCTGCACAAAAGCGCACAGGCCGCGAACAAGAAAACGCTCAAACGAGCCCTGGCCTGGGCGTCGTCATCATGGGCGACGCGGTTGTGGAGACAATCAAGCGAATCATTGCTCAGAAGGTAGTAGCGAGGGTCCTCCAAGATGTCCTTCAGGCCGCTGGGCATGGACGTTTAGGGAGTGCGTTCCCCAAACCACCTGCTGCGGTTCCTATGAGTAGTGCTCCGTTCTGAGCGCACCCATGCTCGCCCTGCCTCCACAGTTGCTGGAGATCAGCCCCCACCAGCTTGAAGTTGCCGAGACCCTGATCCAGGTCGGGCGTTTTGTGGTGATCTTCATCGCCGCCCGTGCCATCGCCGAGGTGATGGTGCGGCTGCAGTTACCCACGATTCTGGGAGAGCTGATCGCTGGCGTTCTGATCGGGGTTTCAGGTCTGCACCTCATCGTGCCTCCCGAGACCCAAGCCCAGCTGGCTGCTGCCGCAGCGGCCCTGGTGGGCACTCTGGCCGAGGTGAGTCCCGACACTGTTCGCGAGGTCTACAGCGAAAGCTTTCCCAGCCTGCAGACGGTCTCGCAGCTGGGTCTGTTTGCCTTGCTGTTTCTCACCGGCCTTGAAAGCGAGCTCGACGAGCTGGTGGCCGTGGGCGTACAAGCCAGCACCGTCGCGGTGACTGGGGTGCTGCTACCTTTTGCTCTTGGAACTGCAGGCCTCTATTACCTCTTCCATGTGCCGTTGATCCCGGCGGTCTTTGCCGGAGCGGCAATGACCGCTACCAGCATCGGCATCACCGCCAGTGTCTTTGGCGAGCTGCGCTGGCTCAAGCGCCGCGAAGGACAGATCGTCATCGGAGCAGCGGTGCTCGACGACATTTTGGGCATCGTGATCCTGGCTGTGGTGGTGGCTGTTGTAGGCGGCGGCGCCTTCACCGTTGGTCCCGTCATCAAGCTGTGCCTTGCTGCGGTGGCCTTTGTGGGAGTGGCCCTGTTTTTGAGCCGCAAGGCAGCACCAGCCTTTGACTGGGTGGTCGACCGGCTCAAAGCCCCCGGCGATGTTGCCGTGGCCAGCTTTGTGGTGTTGACCCTCTGCTGCTTTGCCGCCCAGGCGGTCGGCCTTGAGGCCGCGCTTGGAGCGTTTGCCGCAGGCTTGATTTTGAGTGCCTCCAAGCACACCCACGACATTGATGCAGCCGTCAAGCCACTGGTGGCGCTGTTTGCCACCGTTTTCTTTGTGCTGATCGGGACCAGCATGGATCTGTCGGTGCTCAATCCGTTTGATGCAGCCAACCGTGAAGGTCTGATTGTGGCCGCCTTTCTGCTGGTGGTCGCCATCGCCGGCAAGGTGGCAACGGGCTGGAGCTATCTGAGTGCCGAACCCACCAACCGTCTGGTGGTAGGCCTGGGGATGATGCCCCGGGGCGAGGTGGGTCTGATCTTTCTGGGTTTGGGCAGCCAGGCCGGGATCCTGACACCTGCGCTTGAGGCGGCAATTCTTTTGATGGTGATCGGAACCACCTTCTTGGCGCCGATTCTGCTGCGACTGGTGATCCCGAGCGAAATGTCGCCGGCGATCGATCAGGCCAGCTGAATCTGGCCGCAATGGAGATCAGGCGGCCACCAGGGTCGCCTGCGTCATTGCATACAAGCCTTCGATGCCCTGCCAGCCGAGGTAGACGCCCAGCAGCAGTGCAAAGACGCCGACCAGCCATTCGGCCCGGTGCACCATCCAGTCGTTGAGCCTGGTCAGTGGTTCGCGCAGCTGACCGCGACTGAGCATCCAGGCCAATGGCGGCAACAGCAACAGGGAGGTGGTCACAGCCACAAACACGGCTCCCACGGTGAGATCACCCTGGAGACCTGTGTGGTTGGTGAGCAGCATGCTGCCCTCCTTGACATAGAAGACCAGGTTTTCGGGGCTCACCAGGGCACATCCGGCGCCCAGGCCCAGCAATGGAAGCCACTCGAGTTCGGGCAGCTGGGCCATCAGCTGCATGGCCCAGTTCTCCTCGCCCATGGCCACCGCCGGGGTGAGTTGGAACAGGCCAAGGCCCACCAGGGCTCCGGCACCGATCAGATCCATCAGCACCTGGCCGCGGCTGCCAACGTGCAGGGCAGTGCTGAAACGACTGCCGATCAGCACCACGGCGGCGAGCGCTCCGCCGTTGGCCAGCACCCACCCCCCGAGATAGGTGGCACACCGCCGCAATGGATTACGACCCAGCAGCAACAGGGCCACAAGGGCAATGTTGATCGGACTGAAGGAAATCCCCAGACCCAGGGCGATGGTCTGGGTGAGCCAGTGGAAAGGAAGCATGGGGCGATTGTGGCGCTTCCGAGATCCGAACCGACTCGAGCAAGGACCTGCTTACCGGCAGCAGGGACGTGGTTGTCGAGGTTCTTCATTACCCAACACCCTGCCGCCAAGCAGCGGTGGAATTAAAATCAAATCAGTGTTGGCATCAGGTTGCAAGATCCATCACTGTTGAGCACCTTGTTGGTGCTGATGCTGGGCCTGGCGACGGCCAGGCTCATGGAGGGTCGACTGTCCCGTTGGGCCATGCCGGCCATCGTGATCGAACTCGGAGTCGGGTTTCTACTCGGCAACACCGTGCTGCCCTACAAAGCGGTGGCTCCGCTCAGTGGCCTGACCGAACTCGGGGTTCTCAGCCTTTTCTTCCAGGTCGGACTGGAAGTAAGGGGCGACCTAATCGTCTCCCGTCGTGGCACGATTCTGCGTCTGGTGGCCCTTAGCTTCCTAACGCCGCTGCTGGCCTACGGGCCCCTGGTGAGCTGGTTTGCCATGAAACCGGCCACGGCCCTGCTCTGCCTGGCCTGCCTGTCTGCAACCGGGACAGGGGTGACCCTGCGCTTGCTGGCCCAGCGCCAGGCTCTGCAAAGCCCGACAGGCCGCCTGTTGGTCGGAGTCTCGGTGTTGGACGACCTCCCGGCCATCGCCTTGTTGAGCCTGGCCGTAGCAACTGGAGCGCAGTCGCTCTCCAGGGGTGGCACCGGTTGGCTGAGCCTGATGTCAGGCGTAGCGGCGGCAGCACTCAGCTACGGGCTGACCAGCTGGTGGATTCGTCACAGACCCGAACGCCCCACAAGCAATATGGCGGTCTTGATGATGCTGATCGGTTCGGCCTGGGTTGGCGAAGTGAGCGGACTGACATCCCTGCTGGGTGCACTCTGGGGTGGCGTGCTGGTCAGTCGTCTCTGCCCCCGGGAGAGCCAGGACGCAAGGCTGCTCGGAATGGTCTCCGACGTTTTTCTGCCCCTGTACTTCATCAGCGTGGGCATGCGAGTATCGGCAGGCTCGCTGCTCAATAGTGCGGCCTGGCTGCTGGCCGGGGTTCTGTTGGTGGCGGCCCTGCTGAGCAAACTGGCCTGCGGCTTTGGGGTCACCGCCAGCGACAGCAACAGTGGCATCGACCGCTGGACCGTGGTGTACGGGTTGATTCCCCGCGGGCTGCCTGGACTGGTGTTTGCCTCCACAGCCCTGAATGCCGGCGTGATCAATGACCAGCAGTTCTCGGCCCTGGTGATCATGGTCACAGTGACGACGGTGCTTGGACTGATGCTGCTGGAGGCCCGCTTGCTCCAAAGCCGCGATCGCGCTGCCACTGCCAAGCCACCCGAGGCCCTTGCCTGAACGTGACGACTTCAGTGCGACAAAAAAGCGAGGCTTACTAGGATCTAGGGTCACAAAACGGTTAACGGCAGTTCGGTGATTAGCAAACAGATCTCGGCCTGGCACGCTCGCAGTGTCGCCGATGCACTCGCCGATCTGAACTCCAGTCCAGAAGGCCTCAGCACCGCCGAGGTCTCGCGCCGACTCGCCGAGGTCGGCCTCAACCGCCTGGAACTCAAGGCCGGCCGCAGCACGCTTGAGATCCTCTGGGACCAGTTCAGCAACATCATGCTGATCATGCTGCTGGTGGTGGCCGCCGTTTCGGCGGGCATCGATGTCTATCAGCAGACGTTTCCCAAAGATGCCATCGCGATCCTGGTGATCGTGGTCCTCAACGGCCTGCTGGGCTATGCCCAGGAAAGCCGTGCCCAGAAGGCATTGCTGGCCCTGCGCAACATGGCCCAGCCGCTGGTTCAGGTGCGCCGCGACGGGCAGTGGCTCAGGCTCTCCAGCGAAGAGCTGGTGCCGGGAGACCTGATCCGCCTCGAAGCAGGCGATCGGATTCCTGCCGACGCCAGGCTGATCGAAGTGGCCGATCTGGGCGTGCGCGAAGCAGCCCTCACGGGAGAAGCCGAAGCCGTGTTTAAGAAGGCCGATCTGGTTCTTGATGCCGACACGCCCGTGCTCGAACGCCAGAACTGCGTCTTCCAGGGCACCGAGGTCGTGCGTGGGCGCGGTGTGGCCGTGATCGGTGCCACGGGCATGAGCACCGAACTGGGGCAGATCGCCGAGCTGATCAACACGGCCGACAGCGGCAACACCCCCCTGCAGGATCGCCTCGACGGCCTAGCCAATGTGCTGGTGGCCAGCGCCCTGGCCCTGGTGGCCGTGGTGGTGATTCTCGGCTGGTTCCTCGGTCAGTCACTGCTCAACCTGCTCGAGGTGTCGCTATCGATGGCCGTGGCGATCGTGCCCGAGGGTCTGCCCGCCGTGATCACGGTGACCCTGGCCATTGGCACCCAGCGCATGGTGCGCCGTGCGGCGCTGATTCGCCGGCTGCCCGCCGTCGAAGGCCTGGGCTCGGTGACGGTGATCTGCTCCGACAAGACCGGCACCCTCACCCAGAACCGCCAGGTGGTCCAGGAACTGCGGCTCGGAACCACCCGGATGTCGGTGTCGGGTCAGGGATATGTGCCCACAGGAACCTTCGACAGTACAGACCTCACACCCCCAGCCGGAGCCAGGCAGGGAGTCGTGCCCGGCCTGCAGCAACTGCTGTTACAGGCCGGCGTGCTGTGCAGCGACGCCGAGCTCAAGCAAAATCAAGACGGCAGCTGGGAGATCCTGGGCGACCCAACCGAAGGGGCACTGTCGGTGGTCGCGGGCAAGATCGGGGTCGACGACTTCGCGCTGCGCAATCAGTACCGACGCTGCTCCGAGATTCCCTTCAGCTCAGAGCGCCAGCTGATGGCGGTCTGGATCGACGACCCCAGTGCCAGCCTGCAGGCGCCATTGGGCAGCAGCGCCAGCGGTTCGGGCCCCCTGTTGATCAGCAAGGGGGCGCCCGAGGTGATCATCAACCGCTGCAATCGCTGGGTCGATGGCTCCGGTGTGGTCACGCTGAGCACTGCCCAGAGCGATTGGTGGCTGCAGCAGGCCCAGGAGCTGGCCGCCAGTGGCCTGCGGGTGCTGGCCTTTGCCTGCGGCCCTGACCACCGGAGCAGCGACCACGAACTCGCAGGCCAGGTGTTGCTCGGCCTGATGGCGCAGCTTGATCCGGCTCGGCCCGAGGTCAGTCAGGCGGTGGCCACCTGCCGGCTCGCAGGCATTCGACCAGTGATGATCACCGGTGACCATCCACTCACGGCCCGGGCGATTGGCAGCGCCATCGGGCTGACCGACGACACCGCAGAAGTCATTCTCGGCCGCCAGCTCGAAGCGATGAACGACAACGAGCTGCAGCAGGCCGTGGCCCGTTGCAGCGTCTACGCACGGGTTCCCCCCGATCAGAAGCTACGCATCGTCAAGGCTCTGCAGGCCAATAAGCAGATTGTGGCGATGACCGGTGACGGGGTGAACGACGCCCCCGCCCTCAAGCAGGCCCACATCGGCGTGGCCATGGGCATCACCGGCACCGAGGTCAGCAAGGAAGCGGCCGACATGGTGCTGCTCGACGACAACTTCGCGACGATCGTCAACGCGGTTGAAGAGGGGCGCCTGGTGTACGCCAACATCCGGCGCTTTGTGAAGTACATCCTGGGCAGCAATGTCGGTGAACTACTCACCATCGCCGCCGCACCGCTGCTCGGTCTGGTGGGGGTGCCACTGACACCGCTTCAGATTCTCTGGATGAATCTGGTGACCGACGGTCTGCCCGCCCTCGCCCTGGCCCTCGAACCTGGTGAGCAGGGCCTGATGCAGCGCCCGCCCGCTGAACCGGGTGAATCGATCTTTGCCGCTGGCACAGGCACTTACATCCTGCGCACAGGAGTCGTGTTCGGCCTGATGACCGTGGCCATGATGATGATTGCAGCCCAGCGTGATGAACCCTGGGCCACCATGGTGTTCACCACTCTGTGCCTCGCGCAGATGGGGCACGCGCTGTCGGCACGCAGCACCCTGCCGTTGTTCCAGGTCAACCCGTTCTCTAACCCAGCCCTGCTGGGCTCAGTAGTGTTAACCACCCTGCTGCAAATGTTGCTGCTCTATGTGCCAGCGTTGTCAAACTTCTTTGGCACGACCCCGCTCCAAGCCGAGGATCTACTGCTCTGCATCGGCTTCAGCCTGCTGTTCTTCCTGTTTCTCGAACTGGAGAAGATCTGGCGGCTGTGGCGCCGGAGCGCCAATGCCAATGCTTGATGCCATGAATCGGAGGAAGTTGATCACGCCTCCTTGATGTAATCAACAACCCGGTAAGAAAGATCGCGCACCGCAGCCAGGGCACGACGCTCAATACCGCGGGCGGTGTCACGGGTGACACCCATGCTGCGGGCCACGGCACTGAGGTTCTGGGGTTCCACACCATTGATGCCGTAGCGAAGGCGCAGCAACTCGG
>Ga0164293_10003583_pt1 | contig 13239 bp, 10 predicted proteins | sample GEODES118metaG_FD_111487 | JGI IMG/M metagenome (GOLD analysis project Ga0164293, IMG submission 111487) | Eutrophic lake water microbial communities from Lake Mendota, Wisconsin, USA - GEODES118 metaG | ecosystem: Environmental > Aquatic > Freshwater > Lake | place: USA: Lake Mendota... | reverse complement strand
GTTGTGATGGCAGACGAAGCCCGCGCAGTCGTACATGCGCCGAGCGGCGGCGATCCCGTGGGGAAGCATGGTGCGCAGATGTTCGAAGAGCGGCAGGTGGCACTCGGAGAGGTTGCATGACTCGGCCGGCCAGTAGTTCATCTGTGTATTGATGTTGACGGTGTACTTCGATCCCCAGGGCGGCATGAACTCCTGATTCCAGATCCCCTGGAGGTTGGCCGGCAGGCTGCCGGGCCGACTCGCGGCGATGAGCAGGTAGCGGCCGAAGTGGAAATAGAGCGTGATTAGACCAAGATCGTCGGGACAGGTGCGGAAGGCCTCGAGCCGCCGGTCAAGCGGCAATGCCGCCGCGTGGGTGCCGGCTTCGTCGTCCAGCGTCAGTTCCACGCGGTCGAAGAGCGTTCGGTAATCCGCTTCATGGCGTGCCAGCAACGTGGTCCACCCCCTCTCCACGGCATGGCGTGCCGTCTTTCGCGCAGTCACGGACGGGTCGGCTTCGCGGAACGAGGTGGATGCCGCGAAGACCAGCAGAACGGCGTCGGCGTTATCGACGATTAGGGTTTCGCCCAGGATACGAGGAGCCGCGCCCTCTACGGAGACGGCGAGGTGGCCGGCGAAACGCACGCCCTGTTCGCCGCCGGTGGCACCGCGCATGTGAAGCTCGGCCGACCCTTCGGATCGGATGCTGTCCGCATATCGGCTGGCGTAGTGGTCGCGCGGTCCGCGTTCGATCCGCAAGCGGAAGGAAATGGATCCGGGTTGATCGGCGGTCAGGCGCATGGCGACCACCTGGTCAGGCGCGCTGGCGAGGACTTCGCGCCGGTGGTTCACACCGCCGAGAGTGTAGGAGACGCGGGCCACGGCCGCTGCCAGATCCAGCTCGCGGCGATAGTCCGGGGGCGCCTCGTCCGGGCCGATCGCGATGCCGTGGTCGAACTGCAGCAGCAAATCGCAGAGAGGCTCGTAGTTGCGCATGATGTCGGGCACTCCGGCGATGGCGTCCTGCACCAGCTGCTCGGCTGCCTTCGGCCGCCCCGCGAGAATCAGCCTGCGGATCTCCGCCAGTTGTGGCAGAGCGTCCGGATTGACGCGGTCGCGCGGACCCCCGCTCCAGAGGCTGTCCTCGTTCAGTTGAAGTCGTTCGTGGGCGATATTGCCGAAGACCATCGCCCCCAGGCGACCGCAACCCAGCGGATAGGCCCGGTTCCAGTCCTGGCCGGCCGGCTGGTCATGCCAAAACGTTGTCGCGTTGTTCTTCACTTCATCTCCCCGCTCTCCAGATCGCAAACCGTTCCGTCATAAGGGGTCAGCGTATCGCGAAACGCCCAGATCACCGCTGGCTTGTTCTTCTGATCCAGCCACCGCTGTGCGTGCCACCCGGCAGCTTCCCCCTGGCCTGTTCCAGCTCTTGCGATTCGTCCCACGTTTGGGCATCGGTCCCCGGCAAACTGCGGCGGCCAGCCAGCCGGGGATACTTTTTCGGACTGATCCGGTCGGTACTCATCATCTGGCTTTTGGTCAGCAAGCATGGACTGCAATTCAGCAGCCCAAGCGCGTCTTCGTTCCGCACTGTGTCGACCCACAGTCTCCGGCGGAAATTGTCGTTTTCGAACCCATTCAACGCCGCCTGGCTCACGCTTGACCTGTTTGATTTGTTGCAACATTTCTTTGCCATAGCCGCTGCGCATACGGCCGCTCCAGCGCCCGATGTATCCTGCATCCCACGGATCGCGATTGGCCTCGCACAGCATTTCCGTTACCCGACCAGATGCTCTCCTTTGGATCATTTCAGCGCCACAGTCCGGATTTGGAAGGGGGTCAAATCAACGGCTATGCTGTTGCCTTGCAGGCGCAGTTTGTTGATTGAGCGTTCACGCAAATCGACCGCCTCCGCGCGGCGCACAGGCAGGGCTGTGGTGAGTCGGGTCGAGGCCGTTGCGCCATGAGCCTCGTACAAACGAACAACAATGCCGTCGCCGCGCTCGGCCGGCTTGACCGCCTCGATCACTGCATAGGGCGAGTCGACGCTGAGCAGCGACTGCGCCGATGGACGCGTTCCAGCATGGCTGGCGACCGCACGGACGAGCAGTGGTGTGTTCAATTCGTAACCGGCCCGCACCACGCCGGCCGTATGATCGCCGGCATGTGGCAGGACAGCCCAGGTAATGGCGTGGGTGCGGCCGATATCGGCGCGCGGATCGGGAGTCTTGGGCGCGCGCAGCAGGGACAGGCCGACGCGGGAACCGAGCATGTCGTGTCCATAGCGACCATTGTTCAGCAGAGCGACACCGTAGCCGGTTTCCGAGAGATCAACCCAACGGTGGGCGCAGACCTCGAAACGGGCCTGGTCCCACGTGGTGTTGCGGTGGGTTGGACGGCGGACGTGTCCGAATTGAATCTCGCAGCGGGCCTCGTCGGTATGCACGGCCATCGGCACGTCGGCTTTGAGCAGCACATTGCGCTCCTCGCCCCAGGCAATGCGGGCGTCGAACGTGACCTGAGGCGAGCCTGCCTCCAGAATGATGTCCAGCTCGATGTGAGACTGTGAGAGACGGCGCGTCTGGCGCAGCACCGTGCGGATGGCGTTGGACTCGATGATCTCGGACGAGAGCAGTTCCCCATCGCGCTCCAGCACCTTGTCGCGGGCAAAATGCTCGACGTCCCAAGCGTCCCAAGAGTTGGGAATGTCCTCCAGGAGGGTGAGGCTGATCCGTTCGCCATCCTTGAGCACCTCGCGCCCGTGGCGCAAGTCGCGGATCGAGATAACGCATCCTTGGCGATCCAGCCGCACGCGAACCAAGCCGTTGTCGAGCGTGTCGGGCACCGCTTCTTTGGCCGCCCAAGCTTGGGGAAGGATGTGATAGACCGCATGGCCCATGGCAGGAACTGTGGCACGCATGCGGTAGCGGCCATCATGTCCCCGCATCACGGGGAGTCGGGTCCCATCGGGCGCCAGCGCCGTTGCGCTGGATCGACCGCGCAGACTCGGAAGTTCGAGTTCAGCGACGGAGGTTCGCTCCCATGACAGGGTATTGACCAGCAGCACCGCCTGACCCTCGCCACGGGTGTCGATGTCGGCGGCGTAGGCCTCCAGAGCCTGGTCTCGAACGTGCTCTGCCGTGGCTATGGCACGCTGCAGCTCGGCCTCGGCTTGAGTGTGGACCAAGGTGATCGATGAACCGGGCAGGATGTCGTGGAACTGGTTGTTCAGCACCAGACGCCAGGCCTTGTGCAAATCACCGGTCTTCCGGCCGGCGTGTGTTCCCCAAGCGAGGCAGGAGAGCACTTCGGCATCGCGCAGTGCGCCTTCGGCTCGTCGGTTGAGCCGTTTGGTCTCGGCTTGCGTGGTGAGAGTGCCGCGATGCAGTTCAAGATACAGCTCTCCGCACCAGGAGGGCAGGACGTCACGCCGTGCCTCCAAGGCGGCGAAGAAATTATCGGGCGTCCCCGGCGCGACTTTCGGCAGGCCCTCGCAGTCGTGGCTGCGACGCACCCTTTCGAGCATGTCGCGTGTGACACCACCGCCTCCATCGCCAAAGCCGAAGAGCAATAGTTGATCGGCGACGCGATCCTTCTCGCGATGTCTGCCCTGGGCCTCGATCATCTGCTTGGGCAAAACCTCGGAGCAATAGGTGTTGCTGGGTGAGAAATGCGTCAGCACCTTGCTGCCGTCGATGCCCTGCCAGTGGAAGCTGTGGTAGGGGAACTCGTTAATAGTGTTCCACGATATTTTCTGGGTCAGGAAGCGTTCGATGCCGGCCAGCTTGAGAATCTGAGGCATGGAGGCACTGTAGCCGAATACGTCGGGTAGCCAGCACTCGCGCGGGGTGACTCCGAAGTTATCTTCGAAATACCCGATGCCATGAATGAGCTGCCTGACCAGACTCTCGCCTCCAGTGATCTGGCAGTCCGGCTCGACCCACATGCCGCCGACCGGAATCCAGCGACCCTCGCGCACCCGCCGGGCAATGCGCCGCCACAATGTCGGATAGCGTTCGCGCACAAATTCGTAGAGCAGCGGCTGGCTCTGGCAGAAGACAAATTCCGGGTACTCTTCCATCAGTGCCAACATGGTCGAGAAGGTCCGTCCGCACTTGCGCCGGGTTTCGGCCATAGGCCACAACCATGCGCAGTCGATGTGTGAATGGCCGACGGCGGTGAAGCGTTGGGCCGAGGCGTTCGCGGGGCTGGCCAGCAGCGGAGCGAGGACCTCCCGAGCGCAGGCGATGGACTGAGGCGAGGAAATCGACTCATCTGTGCGCAGATCGAGCTCGGCCAATGCAAGATCAATGCCACGAAGGATGAGCCCACGACGGGTGTCGTCCTCGGGTAACGCCGCCGCGAGGTCGCGCAGGAAGCTGAGATCCTGGCACAGCTGCCACAGTTGGGGATCGAAAGTGGTGATCTCGGGGCTGGTCAGCGTTCCGCCGGGGAAGGTGGTGGTGGTGCCCTCGGGGCTGCCCCAGAAACTGTTCCCAATCACATATGGTGAGACAGCCTCGACCAGCAATTCGATACGCTCACCTCCCTTGGCGCGTCGGGTCAGGACGTATTCGCCATGGTTGCTGTCGAGTTCATGCACTGGCTCACCCTCGCGCCAGATGATCGCTTCGCCGGGGCTCCAACACAGATCGACGCGGCTCCCGGCGAACTCACGCGGAATGGCAATGCGGAGGCGGAACCAAGAGCTTCCCCACGGCTGCTTGCCCCATGCTGTGCCGGCGGGAGCCGGCCTGAATTTGAGCCGGGCAGCCTGCGCGGGAGTCAGATGCTCGGAGCACTCGGCCACCGCCACTTCAACCACTGTCCGTCTCTGTGGACGAAGCCGCTTGTGCAGCCGATCCATACGATGGGCAATCTTCGGGAAAATCTGCGATGCGAGGCGTTGTTGGGCTTGATCTGTCATAATGATTGGTTTCTTCGGGGGCAGCTGGTCGACGATGGCTACCGGCGGTGAAGGGTTAAAACAAGTCGAAACGGCAGATCCCACCCTTCACCACAGCCATTGCCGAGAATTTCTTTAAGCTGCGACCGGCATGGACGATGATGCTGCATCATCTTCAGTTTCGATGCCTGCGGCAGATTCCACTTTGAGCAAGGGCGATTGTAACAGCGTGGACTCATTCCGGTCCCACGCCGGGGAGGCGGATTGTGGAAGTCTTTCTTTTGGTCGTTCAACCTCTCTCCTTCAGGTCGTATTCCGCAAGGATATAGGGATGTCCCGGTTGGTAGCGCGTGAGGGTCACCGGGTTTTCCACCCGACCGCAAGGACGAAGGTTGCGCCCGGTGACGCCGGTCGCGCTGTCACCCAGGTAAATCCGGCACGCGGCGGCTTCCTGCAGCAAATCCTCCACGATCGCGGGATACTCATTGCTGACACTGCGGCTCTCAGCGACGTCGTTTTCCAGGTCGTATAATTCCTGAACGGGTTTGCCATCCTTGAGGAGGTGCAGCTTCCATGTTCCCTTTCTTACGGCATTCAGGCTGGTGCCTTTGTAATAGAAAAAGGTTTCCCGCGGCGTGTCTGCGGCCTGGCCTGAAAAGAGCATCGGGCTGAGGTCGTGCCCATCGATCCGCCGGTCCTGGGGCATTGGCACTCCCGCCAAGGCCGCGAAGGTGGGAAGGAAGTCGAGAGAAGCAGAAAGTCCCTCGCAGACCGTTCCTGCCGGGATGCGGGCCGGCCAGCGCAGGATGCACGGGACGCGTTGGCCACCCTCCCACGTGGTGGCTTTGGTTCCCCGGAGCGGTGCATTACTACCGCCTTCGCCACGGCAACGGGAGCCGTTGTCGCTGGTGAAAATGACCAACGTGTTTTCGTCGAGTCCCAGGGCACGCAGTTCGGTCATGAGCGCATCCAGCGCCCAATCCACACAGGCTACCGCCGCGCCATAACGCCCGTTCTTTGATTCGCGCAGAAAGCGATCCGGGACATAGAGAGGGAGGTGGACATAGAGGTGGGAAAAGTAGAGGAAAAATGGTTTATCGCGATGATCGCGGAGGAAGCGTACCGATTCCTCCACATAGCGTTCGGTGAGTCCTCCCTGTTCCGGTTGCTCCTGGATGACGGCTTCGTCCCGGAGCAAGGGGAGGGGTGGATAGGGGTCATCCGGCACCTGGCGGCCCATGTCATTGCTATAGGGAAGGCCGTAGTAGCTGTCGAAGCCGTGCCGGGTGGGAAGAAACTCTTTTTGATCGCCGCAGTGCCATTTGCCGACCATTTTTGTGGCATATCCCCCTTGCTTGAGCAGACGGGCAAGAGTCATTTCATCGGGGTTCAATCCCACGCTCTGACCAGGAAAAAGAACCGGACGTCCCTCGAAATCCGCAAAGCCAATTCGCGGTGGATAACACCCCGTCATCATCGCGCCACGGGACGGACTGCACACCGGAGAGGCCATGTAAAAATCAGTGAGCCGCAGCCCCTCGGCCGCCAAACGGTCGATAGCTGGGGTCCTATTCAACTCGGACCCATAACAGCCCAGATCCCCGTAACCGAGGTCGTCGCAGTTGATGAGAATGATATTCGGCTTGGATAATGGCTTCATAGGATGGGCAAACTTTATACTTAACTCATCCCTTGAGGCGGCCACAAGCCGGGTTGTCATAAATAAGACGGCATGGATGTTGACTATTCACGGCTTAAGGCGGCCAGGCGGTCGATGTTCGGGGTAGGGAGATACCGGTTACCGGCGCAGCTCAGCGAGTCGTGCCGCAGTTCGTCCGCTTTGATTACAATCAGATTGATGGGCAGAGTCATCGCGGCAGGCGCTCCTGGAACAACGCGGCTAGGCGTGCAACCTTCTGCGGCTGGTCATGGGCCAGATTGCGGAATTCCCCGGGATCCTCCATTACGTCATAGAGCAGTGGCTGGGGTCCGGCACCCGAAACATACTTGAAACGCCCATCAAAGACCATACTCCAATCGTTCAAGGCGCTGGTCACCCAGTCGCGGTGTGACCGGGTGCTTCCTTCGAGCAGCGGACGGAGCGAACGCGCATCGCTGTCTGGCAGTGGCGCGGCGCCGGCGCAGTCCAAGAAGGTGGCGGCCAGATCGTGCAGCGCCACGAGCGCATCGGACTTCACTCCCGAGCGCACACCCGGGCCGGCCACGATCAAGGGCACCCCGCACGACGGCGTGTACCAGACGCTCTTGCCCCAGCGGTCGTGATCACCGAGCATTTCGCCGTGATCGCTGGCGTAGACGATCAGCGTGTTTTCCAGTTCCCCGCGTCGCTCGATGGCGGCAAGCATCCGTCCCACGTGCGCGTCGATGTTTTCGATCATGGCAGCGTAGTTTTGGCGTCGCTCAATGGTGTCCGGTGCTTGGGGGTTCGAGTTCCCAGCCGGTGGCGGGAATTCCACCGTCCGCCAGCGTTCCCGCATCTCCGCAGTGACGTCGAACGGATCATGTGGCCCGACGAAGTTGACGACGAGGTGCCACGGTTTGCCCGCCGGGAATTCACGCAGGTGGCGCAGGGCATTGTCAGCCAACCAGTTGTCGCAGTACGCGTGGTCGGGTAAGTCAGTCACCGCCGGAAAGTTCATCCAGCCCGGTTTGCCCAGATGCGGCTCGTACATGGCGAGGTGCGTGGCGGCCAATCCCTGCGCGGCGAGGAAGTGCATGTACGGACCCTTGGGCGCCATGCCGTTTTGGCGGTAGGTGACGATCGCATCGCCCTTGCCTTCATTGTCGCAGCCGCCGGTGAATCCGTATTCCGCCAGCAATTTGGTACCGTCGAGTCCCCAGTCATGATCGGGCTTGTGCAGGTCGAACTTCCCGACGCCGGCCACCTCATAACCGGCATCGCGCAGGTGGCGGTAGTAGGTCGGCAGAGACAAAGGCGTATTCTGGTCGTTGTTGCGAACTCCGCAGCGCTGATAGTCGCGCCCGGTGGCGAGACAGGCCCGCGCGGGTGAACAGAGCGGAGAGGGCGTGAAGGCGTTCGTGAAACGCACACCGCGAGCGGCCAACCGGTCGATGTGCGGCGTCCGCACCGGCAGGCCATTCCCGGCACAGCCCAACCAATCCGGCCGGTGCTGGTCGGGGAAGAGAAAGAGAATGTTTGGTTGCTGCATGAAGAACCTCCTATTTCAGACTGGGATGCTCATGTGGCTCAAGTGCCGGGGAAAGGTCTCGTGCTGAAAGTGACGCGCGTGATTCCAAGACTCATCAATCACACCTTACAATCCGTTCACAACATTGATGCGGCCGCCGTCGAGGAAAACCCGCGCATTCTCATAGGCGGTCTGCATGAGCCTGCGGCGGGCGTCCAGAGTGGCCCAGGCGATATGCGGTGTGATGCAGCAGTTGCGGGCCGCCAGCAATGGATTGTCCGGCGCCGGTGGTTCCGTGCTCAGGACGTCCAGTCCCGCTCCGGCAATCGTACCATTGTCCAGCGCGGCCGCCAGATCCTCCTCGACGACGAGAGGACCCCGGCTTGTGTTGATGAGGAACGCGCCCGGCTTCATCAGGCCGAGCCGATCGCGGTTCACCAGACCGCGCGTCTCATCCGTGAGCGGGCAATGGAGACTCACGACATCGCTTTCCCGGAATAGCGTCTCCAGGTCGGTCAGTTCGAAACCCGCGGCCTCCTTCTCGCCACCGGGCCGACCGCTGAGCAGAACCCGCATGCCGAAGGCCTGCGCGACGCGCGCCACGGCCTTGCCGATCCGGCCCGCCCCGACAATGCCCAGGGTCCGACCGGACAACTCCATCAGTGGGTGCTCCCAGAAACAGAAATCCGGCGACCGGCTCCAAGCGCCGGTGCGGACGCTGGCCCCATGTTCCGCCACATGATTGCAGAGATTCAGCAGGTGGGCGAACACCATCTGTACGACCGACGCGGTGCCGTATTCCGGGACATTGGTCACGGGAATACCACGCGCTGCCGCCGCCCCGGTATCGACGACATTGTAGCCGGTGGCGAGAACGCCGATATAGCGCAGCTTCGGCAACTGGCCGATGGTGTCGGCGGAGAGCGGGGTCTTGTTCGTCAGCAGGATCTCGGCACCGGCGGCGCGGGAGACGATCTCCGCCTTGGGCGTTCGCTCGTGTACCGTCAGTTCCCCAAGGGCGGAGAAAGCGTCCCAGGAAAGATCCCCGGGGTTCAGGGTGTACCCATCCAAAATGATTATGCGCATGTTGTGCTCCTTGGAGAGTGGTTTCCTTTGCCAATCCCATCTGCCCAGTTGCCGCGCCCGGTCTGCCGGAGGCGTTCGCGGTACTTGTCTGCATCCTCGTCCGGGGGCTCGCTCAGAACGGTGGCCAGCGGGTCCTCGTGATCATGAGCGGCCAGCATCTCCTCGCGCCAGGTGTCGAGCAGACCGGCGGCCCGCTGGACCAGGTCGGGGCGCGTGACAGCCAAGTCCTGCTGCTCGTGGGGATCGGCTCCGATATCGAAGAGCAGATTTTCCGGAATCTCGTAGTATCCGTTCCGGTAGGTGCGGAGGTAGATGTAGTCCCGCCCGGAATCCCGGAAGCGAACCGAGCGCTGGCAGGTCTGCGCCATTTGAGAGAGCACGAGATGTTCGCGGCCGGTGTCCGCCCCGCCGGGCTTGAGGTCCTCGGCGAATCCCCTGGCATCCCAGGATGGATGGCTGCCGATTCCGAGGCACTGGTTGACGGTAGCGGCCAGATCGATGTGGTAGTGCAGCGCCGTACGGCGTGCGCCGGACTCGGTGACCCCCGGCCAGCGGATGATGAGCGGCACCCGGGAAGTAATCTGGTCGGCGAAGCAATGTCCACCGTAGGAGTTCAGTTCGCCCAGATTCTCGCCGTGGTCGGCGCTGATGATGACAGCGGTGTCGTCGAGCACGCCCAGCGCCTCGAGTTCGCCGAGCAGTTGCCCGACATGTTGATCGGTGTAGCGGATGCCAACGTCGTAGCCGTCCACCATCTGCCTGATATCGGCGAGGGTCTCCAGTGAGGCCGGATTGCGCGGATGCCAAGCGGCGGCGCGGAGGAAGAGAGCGTCCTGCGCCGAGCGGATTCCGGGCTCCCGGCGATGACGCTCCAGGATTTCTTGAGTCAGCCAGTCGTGGGGCAGGGGACAGTCGGCGAAGGGATTGCCCATGTCTGCCGGTGCCCGGTAAGGCGTGTGCACATCCCAGTAGTTGACGTGCAAGAACCAGTTGTCATTCGTGGCGTTGCGACGGAGCCACTCGCTGGCGGCAGGGGTGATCTGGTTCGCGAGGTCGTGTCCGAAGTGGCCGGTGTCATGCGTCTCGGCGAATCCGGCGTACCAGTGCCAGGCGGAGTGCCGCTCGCCAAACGAGCTGAACGTGGCGGTGTACAGGCCGGCGTCTCGCAGGTGGCGCATCCAGTTGGTGCGGCCCCACTGGGAGCGGAACTTACGGGCAGTGCCATCGGGGAAAGGCTCAGCCCGCGTGCCTGTGTGCGAAACGCAGCCGTGGTGAATGCCGAACCGCCCGGAGAAAAGGCTGGTGCGGCTCGGCATGCAGGGCGCATCGGAGGCATGGACATTGTCGAAGACCACGCCCTCGGCGGCCAGGCGGTCGATGTTCGGACTGGTGTCGCGGCCATAGCCGTAACAGCCCAAGTGATCGGGCCGCAGCGAGTCGATATCGATGTAGAGGATACGCATTACGTGTCCCCTTCCAGTTTGCGCAGATCTTTCTCCGGTGTGCGGCTTGACAGGAAATCATTCCTTGATGTTCCTGCGCGCATTGCTGCCTTGGATACTATCAGCATGCTGGACTCCGTGTCATTGTCTTCGGTTCCGCTTCCTGCGGCAGATAACATCCCCGCTCGCGGAGGGTTTGCACCAGCGTGGCGGTGTCCAAGTCGCAAGCTGGCTGGCCGGTCCTGATCGACTGCACGGCGGCGCAGCCCGCCGCCTCGCCGAGCATGTAGCACGCTGGCTGATCGCGGATCGCGCCGTTCACTTCCACATCGCTCGACACGCAGCGGCCGGCTGCCCAGAGGTTCGTCCACCCGCGTGGCACCAGGATTCCATAAGGCAGACCGTAGCTTTCACCTGGCTTTAGGCGGTCCCTCTTCTCGTAGCTCTCATAATAGCGCTGAAACTCCTCGGGCGTGAGATCGTAGACGTGGATGTCCACGCCCTTGCTGTACACGCCGATCTGATCGTCAAACTTGCGGCGGGCTTTGAAGTCGGCGTAGTTGAGCTCATACTCGCCTTCGATGTTACGCGACTCGCGCACGCCCATCAGCGCGCCTGTGCTGACGAGTTCGAGTTTTTCACAGCCCTGCAGATGCTTCTGGAAGAAACTTGCGTATTCCGCCGCCAGCTGGCGGCCTTTCACGTAACCCTCGGTGAGGCTCCTGATCTTCACCGCGTTCATACGGAAGATGTGGCCGGCATTCTGTATGCCGTGCGATCCTTTGCTGTGGAAGAGGCCCGGCACGTGCCGGTCGGGCTGGCTGAACTCGCCGGCCTCCACTCCGCGCTTGATCGCATCCTGCTGGTCGGCTTAGCTGAAGCCCCAGTCAACGTTCGCGACCGTGGCACAGAGCGTGGGCGGCATGATGTTCGGCGTATCGCGGCCGGCTTCGCGGTATTTCGCGCCGCAGAGGTCGGCGACGACCGCGTCGCCGGTGGCATCGATGAAGGCCTTGGCCGGCACGTAGCGAAGGCCCTCGATGTGCTGGATCACCACGCCGCGGACTTTCTTTGACGGCTTGTCAACATCCGCCTCGATCACGCGCGTGCTGAAGAGCAGATCGACGCCGGCGTCGAGTACCATCTTGTCGAGCACGCGCTTGAGCGGCTCGGCAGAGAACTGGATGCCCATCCAGGGCTTCATCGTGTCGGGGTCGAGGCCGTTTTTCAGGCCGCCGGCGCCGTGGAGGGTGCGCACGATTTCCCAGAACAGCCCGCGGGTAAGGATCTGCTCGCCGTCGGACAGACAATACCAGCTTGCGACCAGGCCGTTGGTACCCATGCCGCCCAGTGCGCCGGTGGCTTCAACGAGCAGCGTCTTGGCACCGGCGCGGGCCGCGCTGATCGCCGCCGCCGTGCCCGCAGGCCCGCCGCCGGCAACGACGACGTCGTAGGAACTCTCGATCGGAATCTCTCGTTGGAATGTGTAATGTTTCATGCTTGTCATTATTCTTAAACTTCATCGATCCACGTGTCTTAGAAATGGTTCGGCCGGCAGTCCGTGCGAGTTGAAGAGGTTTGCTTCCGTCCACGAGTGCCAAGCGTAGCGGACTTGGCGGACCTCGGAGGGACTCGTGATGGTAACGGTGTCGCCGGTGATGGTGCCGGTGACCTCATGGAATTCGCCGTCCGCTCCGGCGACCTCGAGCCCGCAGAGTGGTTGGCCGTCAGTGCGCAGGCCGTCGCCGGCATTGTCGAACCGGAGCGTGCGGCCATCGGGCTCGACGCGGGCCAGCGTGGGTCCGCGCCACGCGACCGGCTGGCTGTAGACCAGCGCCCGCGCGGCGCGGGCGAGGCGCTCGCCAACGGGTTGTTTGCGCTTGGGATGGATGTCGTCCTTCTCGCCGACATCGAGCGAGACAACCATCGCGGTGTTCGGGACAGTCTGTGCGACGTTGCGTTGGACCTCGCGCAGCCGCGCCCAGTCCTCATGAGGGTGGCCACCAAAGGTGGAAAGTTGCACGAACAGGAACGGAAGTTCCCGGCCCCAGGCCGCACGCCAGGAACGGATCAGAGCGGGGAAAAGCGTTTCGTACCACTCGGGAAATGCCGCATCACCTTCACCCTGATACCAGATCACCCCTCGGATCGGGAGTTTGTGCAGTGGCGCGATCATGCCGTTGTACAACGCCCCCGGCCGACGCACATACGGGTTGGGCGGCTGCCAGATGGACTCCGGGTTGGCCACCTCACTCCGCTTCTTCAGTGCCCATTCGTAGTGGGCGATTTTGTCCGCTTCACGGGCCGCGATCTGGTCCCAATGCGGATCGGCCTCGACGACTTCGCGTGGAAGCCAGCTGGTGATCGAGGTCGCGCCAAGACTGGCGTTGATCATCGTGACCGGCACTGAGAGCGCCTGACGCAGGTTCCGTCCGAAATGGTACGCCACTGCCGAAAACTCGTCTGCCGGCACATCCCACTGCGGCTCCACCGCAGTGCAGGGCACATCGGCGTCGCGAACCGGTATGTGGCAGAGGCGCAGGAGGGAGTCTTCCGGCCCGGCCGGCTCCGCCGCGTTCTTCACCACCAGTTCCATGTTTGACTGCCCGCTGGCGAGCCAGAGTTCCTCATTCATCGCGCAGCCTTGAGGTCGAAG
>Ga0164293_10003581_pt1 | contig 13245 bp, 9 predicted proteins | sample GEODES118metaG_FD_111487 | JGI IMG/M metagenome (GOLD analysis project Ga0164293, IMG submission 111487) | Eutrophic lake water microbial communities from Lake Mendota, Wisconsin, USA - GEODES118 metaG | ecosystem: Environmental > Aquatic > Freshwater > Lake | place: USA: Lake Mendota, Wisconsin... | reverse complement strand
TATTCGGAATACATTTCCGTCCCTCAGGAACTAGAAACATGAAGACATTGCGAAAAAAGCTGGAGTCGATGATCGTTAGCGGCGAAGGTCCAAGCCCTATTGAGTACTCGGTCATGGTCATACTTCTAGTCGCAGCCTCCGTAACCGTCATTGCGGGAACTCGTCAGATTTCTCATCCTTACATCAGCCGCGTACCTGTGCAAACCACTCGGTAAGTTAACAAAACAGTCTATTTCTCTGTTTTAGTGGCCATCGAGAATGGTCAAGATTTGATTAGCAGGGACGTTCTCAATAACCGTGCGATTTTTTTCTCGTCCTGGCCAGAGGATTTCTATGCGATCAACTTTGTTAACGGATCCAATTCCAAAATGAAGCCGCTTGCTGTAGTGGCTTTGATATCCTCTACCGTTGACTCGCTCCATAAAGAACTTCTTGCCATTTGCATGGACCCAAACCTTGGCTCCAATGGCATCCCGATTAGCACGTCTACCTATCAACTCTAGCATCAACCAGGAATGGTTTTTTGGGATCGAGTTCCGAAGCACCTGTGCTTCTGCATCGCAATTCAAAACGACAACGTCGATTTGTCCGTCATTATCAAAATCATCGAATACGGCTCCACGGCTACTTCTGGCTTGGCGCAACGCTTCGCCAGAATTTGCTGTGGCGCTCCGAAATGTAGAATTGTTTAGGTTTTCCATGACCGTATTTGGTACACCATAGTCTGTTTGCGGTTCGATCTCCTTGGCATTTTCGAGCAGGTGACCATTGCAAATGAACACATCGATATCACCATCTAGATCAAAATCAAAGGTTCCCACGCCCCAATTCACGTGCGGGTAGACTTCCGTACCAATCTGTGTAAGGCGAGAACACTCTTCAAAGACACCTCCTGGTGGAAGATTACGAAAATACTCAGGCTGTTGCTCTGAGTAGTCTGTGACTAAGAGGTCTGGAAATCCGTCGCCGTTAAGATCTGCACTATCGACTCCCATACTTCCATTCGCGATTCCCCGCGAATCGAAAGCAAGCCCAGCTAGAAGAGCCTCCTCAGCAAACACCCCTTGCCCATTATTGACGTAAAGCAAATTTGGGGCACCGTCGCATGCAACGAAAATATCGGTGTCTTGATCAAAATCAAAATCGATTGCCACGACACCCATACTTGGGCCGGCAACCGAAGTTAGTCCAGATTGCTTGCTGATATCCGAAAAGGTGCCATCACCGTTGTTTTTAAAAAGAGCATCGGGAGTCGGAGCGAAGTCCTTCGGACCAGGGGAGTAGGGATGTGCAGTTGGAGCCAGCTTTTGGTGGCGCTCGAAGGAAAAGTTGACGTAGTTACCTACGAACAGATCCAGGAATCCGTCACCATCTACGTCAAGAAAAGTCACCCCCGCCCCAAATTTATCTCCGTCCGCAACGCCTGCGAACTGGGTCACATCCACGAAAGTTCCATCACCGTTGTTCTTGAAAAGACGATTCTTACCGAAATTACTCACATAAAGGTCCTGAAAACCGTCCTCGTCGAAATCCGCCGCGGTCACCCCAAGACTATAAGAAAAATCCTGTAGACCGGACGCTAATGTTGAGTTTCGAAATTGAAAGCCCCCAACATTTCTGAAAAACTCGTTCGTAGGCCTAGGGGTGATTTTCGCCCCTGGAAGCTCAGCGCCATTCAAAAGGTATACGTCAATAAGACCATCGTTGTCTGCGTCAAAGGAGCAAAGCCCTGCTCCCATATGTTCAGGTAAAAACCGATTTCCTACTCCCCCATCTTGATGCCGGAAAACAAGACGCGATTGCTCTGTTAAATCCGTAAAATGAATCGTTGAGGAAACGTTATGCTCCATCGCGCTTAGGCGAGCGGCAAAAACAAATTTACCTGGAACCCTCCCCTTGTCGTTGTTCCTCCTCCTCGACCCTCCCGAAGGGAGGGTGTCATTAACCCTCCCTTCGGGAGGGTCGAGCGATAGGGAGGGGAGGAGATGGTCGCGCGACAGAGAGGAGAAGGGAAGAGAAGTACGGTAAACGTCAGAGCGTAGTTTTTCATCTGCCGCTCGTTTTATCGGAAGCAAGGACATGAACAGTAGCAATGAAGCAACGGAGATCAAAAACGGAAGCCTGCTCATGGAGGATCGACGACAGCCTGACTCGCAGCCTTCTCTATATATTCCTTCAATTGTAGGACTTCGGGTGAAGAATTTAATTTTACTAACAATGCCACAGCTTCCTTTGCCTTTGCGAAATTTCCGGTAGCTGCGTGAAGTTTAGCAAGAGCTGCCAGCACTAATTCTGAGTTTGGGTCGATCTCGATCGCTTGCCGGAGAGTCGACTCTGCTAGTTGTGTATCTCCCAACTTATGGCCCACGGATGCCAAGTTTACTCGATAGACCAAATCTTTTGGTTCCAATTCAATAATCCGCTGCAGGACTTCAATGACATCACCGTACTTGGACTGATGCAAAAGCACTTCGGATAAAGTAATCCAGCCACTTGCAATTTTAGGATCTTGACCAATGGCGCGCAACAAATACTTCTCTGCCATCGAAAATTGGCGATTTTGGTAAGCCAGATTTCCGCAACCTTCGAAAATCCGGTATGCCGATGTGCTTAATGCTGCGTCATACGCAACCTGAAAAGCGGATTCGCCTTGACCACTTGACGCATGGTCCTGAGCGGACATCTCTTTCAACCGTTCTCGCACGTTCAAAGCTTCATCACGCTTATCCAATCGCATGAGAACGCCTACCAATGTAGACAGATTTTTCTTATTCTCTCCTCCAAGTGCCATCGCCCGCTTAATGTTATTCTCCGCTTCGCTCAATCGTTCCGATTGAGCTTGCAACCTTCCTAGCCCATACAGCAAACTGGAATCCTGGGGAAAGAGCTCGACTCCTATGGTCAGTGTATCAAGTGCCTCTTTTAGCTTTCCCTGATTCTCAAAGGCTTCACCTAATTTTAGGTAAACTTCCTCTGTCGACCCACCAAGTTCGAATACTCTTTGAAGTACTTGGGTAGCATCTTGGAACCGTCCCTTGGAGGTCAACAACTCAGCCAAACCAAGATACGGTCCAAAGTGCAGTGGCTTGAGCTCTAAGCATTTCCGCCAAAAAAATTCCGCGCGTTCTGACTGAGATAGCTCCGATTCAATTTGAGCGGCTAGATGCCAACTCGCGGAGTCCTTAGGGAACGCCTCCGTGACAGCTTTCGCGGTTTCCCGAAGCTCGTCTTGTAGTTCTTTCGTCCCTTTTACCAATCGAACGGTTGGCAATTGCAATGTCACCTGACGATTGTCAGAAACGAGATCCGGACGTGCTACTTCAACGTCGCTCCCCGAAGGATCTATACTTGCCGAAGGATCTATTCTTGGCACTTCCTCAATTGTTAGGGGGGTCATCAAGACGACCGCACCAATGATCCCCGCAGAAAGAACGACCCCAATGAGAACGATCTTCACTAGCTTTAGCATCTAAGGTTCGCGATTCCTTCGGCGGGCCGTTTGAGTAGTCGGCGATTGCGACTACCCAAAACCTGCCCCTGTATGACTACTCTAAATCAAAATCAATGACCTGAGACGAGCTGTCTTTAACAGTCTCTTTCAGCTCTTTGCCCGACCCATACTTTTCTGGGATGGCGTTCGGGTCTTTTTTCTTTTTGTAAGCTTCTTCTGCTGGCGTCGAGGAAGCTTTCATGTAAGCGGCTTCATATTCCTTCGAACCTGGCGTTAATCCTGCCATCGGATCAGTATCGTTCACTAGCTTAACTTCCGAGGCAATACTAACCGAATAGGAACCTGCCGGAATACCTGATCCCAAATCGCTACCAAGTTTATAATTCCCTTCAGAGTCCGTGGTTGCCGCGCCGACAGATCCGCTACCACCATCTGGCTGGAAAATCACCGAAGCATTCGCAACAGGCTTACCCTTGTATTTTACGTTGCCGCTGACTTTTGTCAGTTTTGGTCCACCACATGCGGTCAACAACAATAATGACACGCAAAGACACACTCGCAATAACATTGAACCACTCCGAAAATGTGAATCCTGAAAAAAAAGCGTGCAACTAATTTCATTGCACGCATTTGAATACTCGTGTCGCCCAATAGAACGACTAGTTTGGAATTGATGCTGATTCGCCACCAGATCGACTACCTAGGGCTCCCCAAACTCCATACAACGATGGACCACCATATACTGGGTTAGCAGCGTTTGTTTGTTCGACTGCCTGATTGCCCACATCAATGCTCTGAGAAATAAAATGTACCGAGCCATCCCCCATGGAACATTGAGCACCGCCCGTATGATAGCTACTGAGTGGAACCAAGGATGAGTCCCAATCGCCGCCACCAAAATTGCAATGGGGACCATTCGGAGCTGACATTGTGGTTACCGAGATGAAATAGGGTCGACCATCAAATGCTCTACCGGTAACCGGGCGGAACACCGCACGGACGGCTCCCGAAAGTTGTCGTCGACCGCCAACCGTGGCGACTCTAGCCAAACAACGAGCGGGGATATAGCTATTGAGATTTTGAGCAACCCCTCCCAAAATATCCCGCGGGCCACCCCCTGCTGCAACTTCTCCGAGAAATACCGTATTCGACATTCCGTCTGAAACACCCCCGATAGTCATCCAACGTCGCATCATAAAGATACCTCGATTGTCCCGATTACCGCCGGCCGCATCGCGATTCCCGAAGAAGGAATCACCGACAGACCCTTTGTAATTGATCAACGTAGGGCTCTCAACTCTGTCAGGTGTTGGAGGATCGGAAGGACAAATGAATGCCGGAATGTCGCTTGTCCAGTTCCGATTAGTAAGACCCCACGTTTGTTGAGCTGCATCGTGATATCCAGCCGTTCCAGCCCAAGGACGTGGCAAACCTGGACCACTTGGTCGAGCCATCGCCATAAATGCTTCATAGCGTGGACCTTGTTCAATGTATGGCAAAATACCAAGCGTAAATCCGTACTCGTTATTATCCCTACCAATACCGCGTTGATTACCGGCCCCGCTACCTTGGTAATTCGATGGGAATCTTTTGAAAGCCGACTCGTAATTGAGCAATGACAAACCCATTTGCTTGAGGTTGTTGCCACACTGCATACGTCGAGCCGCTTCACGGGCCGCCTGAACTGCTGGTAATAACAACCCCACCAGAATGCCAATAATTGCAATAACAACCAGCAGCTCTACCAGCGTAAAGCCACGCCGCAACAAAATTCTGTTCATAGTACGCTCCTAGAAAAGTCTACTCGATTCAAGCTAAAGAAAGCTACGGGTGACTATTCTAAGACAAACAAGACACGAATGCGATACAGCGAGCCACTAATCACTCATTTTTAGAATTATTTTCGGATTTCGTCGCCACCCCCTTTTTAGGGGAATGAGGAAATGCCAGCGCAAGGAAGATTAGGACGTTGATTGAAAACAAGAGACAAAACGAATTGGATGGAAATCGCACGAAATTCCAATGAGATTGTTCAATCGGCGTAACCAATCCCATCAGAAATGAACACGTTATAGCGGCCAAAAAGAGCGCGAAAACGGACTTCACCAATCGAGTCGCAATTTCTGAAACGGGGTGGCCAACGTTTGCGACAACCGCCGCAACAACAGGAAGCAAGCAATGGATGCCGGCGATTCGAATCAACCAGTATTGGATCGCGTCTCCTTCGAGCGACCAGCTATTTGCATAATGGTCCGCGAAATAATTCGTTACCACACCAACGACTGCGCCGAATGCTAAGCCAATAATCGCTCTGATATAGAACTTAGAGCCTCCAATTCCACCAGCCATTGCACCGATCAAACCAACCAACATTCCCCATGGCACATAAACAACTAAGGAACTTTTAAGAAACCCAGCTCGCACCTTCACTTCTAACTCGGGTGTGAGACCACCGCCAGCAGCCTTCGCGATTGCATCGTTGTCGAGATACATGGGATATGTCTTGTAAATGAATCCCCATAGGGCGAGAGTCAAAAGCAGAGTGATTGATATTCCAACGACGATTTTCATAGTTTTGCTTTCATAACTGAGTCTTGACATTCTAATTTCATTGACATTTAGCGTTCATTCCCGTCGACCTAATTGTTTTGCTTTTCGGTACCTGAGCCTTGTCGAATTTGGTGGCATTGACCGATCGGAACCAAGAACAACTCGGAACTCTGATCAGGCCACCGAACCTCAACGGTTGCGTTCGTGGTTTTCTTGCCCTCAGCACAGGTTAGTCCGAAGTGCATTCTGTCACCATAACTGCTCTGATACCCACGACCACAAATAATTTGACGATGCTGATTCGTACCGCAAAAGGAAACCGTTACTTCGGAATTGACTGCTTGACGATTTATACTTGATGCAATCAATTCAATCTGTAGCCAGTTTGATGCATTCGGGATGTCATTTCTTAATACCGTTGGCTTGGCATTTGAATTCAATACTACGACATCAATATCACCATCATTGTCGAAGTCATCGAATGCTACGCCACGCGACGACTCAATTGCTTTTAGTCCAACAGCCGTTGAAAAGTCATCGAATCGACCATTGTCATTTAGCAACACAAAATCTCTTACCTTCTTTGCTGTCCGGTCGTCAATGATATTCGCATCATCAAAGTGTCCACAACCAATATACAAATCCAACCAGCCATTATTATCGAAGTCTTGCAGACTACACCCCCAAGTGACGTGTGGCTGTAACAGTTCGGTTAGCCTAGCACGTGCAGACACGTCTTCAAACAGACCATCACCAAGGTTCTTGTACAAGACGGGCAGTTCGTTTTGAAAATTGGTTACGATCAAGTCTTGGAGGCCATCGCGATCAAAATCGCCCAAGTCTACCCCCATGGATGCGTTGGACCTGCCGTGACCGCTAAACGCCAAACCTGAAAGTATGCCATTTTCAGAAAAACGGCCTGTTTTATCATTTTCGAAGAAGAAATTTGGCTTCGCATCATTTGCCACGAACACGTCCACCCAACCATCTTGATTCAAATCCGCGGCAATTAAACCCATGGATGGTCCGGCATGTTTTGAGATTCCATTTGTTTGTCCGACACTTCGAAACGTACCATCGCCTTGACTCCAATACATTTCGTCAGGCTCGGGACGGTAATACCGCGGTCCAGCATGATAGACCCTACCCTTGCGTTCGATGTAAACAGAGTTTTTCAATGTGAAATCTATGTAATTGCCCACGTACAGGTCCAAACATTGGTCGCCATTGAAATCGGCAAAGGCAACGCCACTGGCAACCTTGTTTCCTGCGACTATCCCCGACCGTTCAGTAACATCTATAAAGGAGCCATCACCACAGTTGAGGTAGACATAATTCGGCCCAAAGTTATTGATAAATAGATCTTGGAAACCGTCACCATTAAAATCTGCAGCGCAAACGCCGAGCCCATAACCGTGACTATTCACCCCACTGGATGAAGAAATATCCTGAAACCGCATTTCTCCTCTATTTCGAAAAAAACCATCCATCTCCTTTTTTTTGGAAACTGGATCGGTTAGCTCATGCCCATTGAGCAAATAAATATCAATCAGGCCATCTCGATCAAAATCGAACGATGCCAGTCCCGACGCGATCCCCTCAACAATATGCGCTCGATTGCTGCGACCGGTTGTATGCTCCCACGAAATACCACTTTGTGTTGAGACATCTTCGAAATGCAGCTTCGTGGAGTGCTCTTGGCCCGAAGCAATGAGGCAAAAGAGACAAGCTGCAACGGCCACGCGCAGCAGGACAATCTTGTCATTTGCCAAACTCGCCTTTCCCACAACTAAGGGCCTTTCTTGGGTGCCTGAGCTCGGATGGTCGGGATTTTTGTTAATTCTTCAGCCTTAGCTTCCGCAATTGCCGCGCGGTCATTCTGACCGCTTGCTCGCAAGGCATTGGCAAGCAACTTGTATGCGTCCCGACTCGGTTCCCTAACGATTGCTTGTTCTATATACCAAACCGATTCCGCAGATCGGTTCCGTTCGATCAAGAACTCAGCCATCGCAATCCACGATGTAACGTCTTCTGGTGCAGTTGCGATCGTTAGCTTGATAAGCCCTTCCGCACGAGCTTGGTTTCCCCCCATCGACGCTGCTTTTGCCATTAACAAGTAATTCAACAAATTGCCTGGTTGAAGTTCGGTTAGTCGTTCCAAAACAGCGTATTGGTTATGGTACTCTTTTTTGGCGACGTAAATCTCAAGAAGTAAATTGCAAACGTCAGCCGAATTCGGCTCAAGAGCCAATACCCGCAATGCGGCATGTTCGGCATCTAGTGGTCGACCAGCCAAGCGGTAAACTTCGATTCCTTCCCCCATGATTCCCATTGAAACCGAACGAATCCTGGCCTCGGAACGCGCCTCGTATTGGTCTTGGCCGAATTCCGTTACTTCCTCTTTCAATGAATCCAGTTCCTTGCGATACGCCTCCGCAGCCTGACGGTCCTTAAGCCTCGCCGAGCAATTGATCAGACCATTCAACAATGTCCGACCGTTAACTCCCAGTTCCCGTGCCCGCAGCAGTGACTCTCGTGCCAATTCATGCTTTCCAAGCTTGGATTGGGACAACCCTAGCTGAAGCCAATGAGATCCATCCATCTCCTTGGATGTTGCAAATGGAACAAGAAGACTCTCGACTTCTTCATCTCTCCCAAGATTGCTAAGCGATACGGATCGCTGATAGAGCAGTTGAGGGTCCCTGACTCCGTTGCGTTCTGCTTGATCCAATATCTCAAGCGCGCGGTCGCTCTGCCCCTGCTGGATGGCATTACTTGACCAATTGAAATATAGAGAAAGATCCCGAGGAGCCATGGACAAGACTTTCTTCCATAACTCATCCGCCTTGATCGTTTGTTGCGTGCGAGAATAGAAAAGGGCTGCTAAGTTAAGGGCTTTGCTATCGTTGGGTAGATTGGTTTGAAGACGATCAATAAACGACCCACATTCCAGTTCCAACTGGTCACCACTAATGACAAACGACTGACGCGGTAACGCGATCGTTGGTTGAAGGCTGACATCGTCGTGTGGAGTCTTAGCGGTTTCAATGTCAATGGATGGCCGAACTGAGTTGTTCGATGCTTCTTCAATTCTTGAAACGTCAGTCGTATCGGAGTCATAAGACCAGCTTTTAATTATCCAAGACGCAGCCAGTCCAAAACATACGACTAGCAGCAACAGACCAGTCCATTGAACTCCCGATGGCGTGTTAGCAGCTCGATTATTCATGTGACTCGGTCTGGACTCGATTTAGTAGTTGAAAACCTTATACAATCCTCCATAGAATAGCCTACCTCCTTGTTTTCACAATCGGCTGAGTTCTAATTGTAGTCGAGGCGGTTCGAATTCTCTGTAGGGGACGTCGGCGAGGCTTTGAGTGTGCTGAACTAGCTCTAAAAACATTCTATGTCACTCGTTTCGATCATCGGTGCTCATTCAAAAATGCCTAGATGTGCATGCTTTAGATTGGAATTAAGCCGGATGTTTAAGTGCTTCGTCTGTTACTTGCCGTTACTCTGCTTGCACCCTCCGATGGCGATGGCCCAAGTAGATTTAGCCGAGTTCCAACTCAAATTGATGCAACCCAAAACGATCCCATTTGTCCATTCCACCGGTGCCACGGGCCAAAGATATGTGGTGGAGCCAATGTCCGCTGGCTTGGCATTGTTTGATTACGATGGCGACGGCTTGATTGATGTGTACCTATTGAACGGAGCACCGTTGCCCCTGAATGCCGAATCGCGGACGCATGAACCGAACCGACTTTACCGAAATTTGGGTAACTGGTTGTTTCAAGACGTTACCGCTAGCGCAGGTGTTGGTGACTATGGATATGGCTTGGGCGTGGTTGCAGGCGATACCGACAACGATGGTGATCTAGATTTGTATGTGACAAATTTTGGAGAAAACGTCTTCTATGTAAACAATGGCGACGGGTCCTTCTCGAAAAGAACTACCGAGTCAGGGTTGTCAGATGGCGGCAAGTTTGGTGCGGGTGCTTGTCTATTGGATATTGATAGCGATGGCGATAACGATCTCTATTGTGCCAATTACCAGAAGTTTACGTTTGACAAACACTTCCAACAAAGAATTGGCGATTACTTCTTCCACCCAGGGCCAAGGGACTTTCCTGCGGAAGATGATTTGCTTTTCGAAAATATGGGAGACGGAACGTTCCGGGACATTTCCGTGCAAAGCGGAATTCGAGTCCAGCCAGCGCCAGGAATGGGAGTCATCGCAGGTGATTTTAATGGTGATCGTTGGCCTGACATTTTCGTATGCAACGACAGCTTCGCCAACTTCCTTTTCATCAATGATGGCAAGGGGAAGTTCACGGAAGAGGCTTTGATTTCTGGGTTGGCGTTTGATCGACTGGGTAAGGCGAATGGGAATATGGGAGTCGATAGTGGAGACTTTGACAATGATGGAAAAGTCGATCTTCTTACCACCACTTACCAAAATGAAATGCCGGTACTGTATCGCCAAATCGATTCGGGGCTTTTCGAAGACGCGACCAATACGTCTCGAATTGCACCCGAATTGTATCCTCATGTAAACTGGGGAACGGGCTTCGTCGATTTTAATAATGACGGCAACAAAGACCTTTACATCGCCTGCGGTCATTTCTTGGATAATATTAAGCACCTGGATGATCGGACGTCAGTCGAAGTGCACAACTATGTGCTTGTCAATCAAGGCAACGGAAGATTTGTCGATGCGAGCCAATCGACCAAATCGGATGTGGCTCCGATTGAAAGTAGTCGCGGAGCGGCCTTCGATGATCTAGACAACGATGGACGTGTCGACATAGTGGTCTTGAATTCGGATGCTCCTGTAAGCGTGATACAAAACATCTCGAAGACAAAGAATTGGGTTGCTTTCCATTTAGTGGGCGTGAAATGCAATCGCGATGCGGCTGGAGCCGTGTTACGGCTTCGTGCAGGAAGTCTTACTCAAACATCGATCGTCCATTTAGGACGTGGCTACCAAAGCCATTTTGGAACTCGAATTCATTTCGGCATGAGTGATTTCGAACAGTTTTCATTGGATATTCTCTGGCCCAATGGAAAATCGCAAAGTTTCGATTCAAGCCAACTCAATCGGATGTTCCAAATTATTGAAGGCGACGCTGAGCTGCATCCCATATGAACTGAGGAGCTTTTCGTCCTTTAAATTAAAAGGGAAGTGTGTGTCTATGGGCTACCGGAAGATTATCTCTTGCGTGCTTGCAGCGGCTGTGCTGAGCGTGTCACTGTTCGCATGGATACGGTTAAGGAACGAGCCTTCGACTGACCCCATCGACAGCGATAACTTCAGAACAGGACAATCCACAGAGAAATCGCAACCTTGGTCGACAATGCGCGATTCCTCTGATCCTGCAACAGAAATCGAGACAGTCGTCCAAAATGTTCGGCCCCAAGCCGCTTCGAACTCGTCGACACAAGGATTTGTCGGGAGTGATGCGTGCGCCGAGTGTCATGAAAAATTGATGGATTCCTATCGAAAGCATCCAATGTATTGGGGAAGCACACGATTGGTTTCGGACGATCGTAATCAACCAGCTTCCACCAAATCTCCGATTCAAGGGAAAAAGAGGGCCTTATCCTCTGAGACCTCGGGTGGCGCCATAGTTCACCACGAACTGATGTACGATGGAGAAGGGAACATTATCTATGATGATCCGGTCGAACAAAAATATGTGATAGGCTCCGGGCGACGCGCCAAAGCGTATGTTCATGAGCAGGAAGGAGTACTTTGCTTATCTCCGCTCAATTGGTTTGCGAAAGAGGATCGGTGGGGGCTCAATCCAGGTTACACGACCGACGACCCACGCCGATTTGATCGTCGAGCTAACACGATCTGTTTGCAGTGTCATTCTGGGAAGCTCAACACTCTACAACACGGTTCTGAGTTTCTACAGGAGAAGCCGTTCGAAGAAATGGCAATTGGTTGTGAGAAATGCCATGGCCCAGGCGCGGAACACATAGCTTTTTACAAATTCTCAGGAAGCCTAGCCAAGGATACGATTGTCAATCCCCAGAATCTCGACCGCTTCCGACGGGAAAGTGTGTGCTATCAATGTCATTTGCAACCATCTTCAGCCCGAATTCTGCGTCCCGGTCTATCACACTTAGATTTTCGCCCCGGGATGAGGCTAGATGAAGTTTGGATCGTGACCGATTCCGGCGGCACAGTGGATGCAGACGGTAGGACGGATTCCGTTCGCCAAGTTCAACAGATGATGGAAAGCCAATGTTACGTGAAGTCATCTACCATGAGCTGCACAAGCTGCCATGATCCTCATGCATTGCCAGAAGAAGAGCGTCGAACGGAGTACTTCCGGGAGCGCTGCTTGAAGTGTCACACAAATCCCAACCAGTGCAGTGGGCCGAGCGAAGTGAGAACCGTTGTGTCAGATTCTTGCATAGACTGTCACATGCCCAAGCTAAATTTGGCGGCGACAGCTCATGTATCCCAAACAGATCACCGCATTGTGCGAAACAAGTCCGTTGGTTCGAGCGATCGCTCGAGAAATCGAAACCCGGGCGAATTCGTGTTCCATGAGACCAACGAATTGCCCGATTTAGAAAAACGCCGTGCAGTCGCTATCAACGAAGTAAAGAAAGGAACCCTCTCCAACCCGCTTGTGGAAGAACTTCGGTATCTCAGAACCCAGTTTCCGGATGACGGATTCTTGTCTTTAGCAATGGGCTACGCCTCAGTTTCTCGCAAAGACTACACGACAGCGTTGGAGTCGATGCTGCACGCTTCGAGCCGTCCTCAGACTGAGGAAATCGCTCTAGAGACGCTTACCCATATCACCTATTTTGCGCAGGATTGGCCCAATGCATTTAAGGCATTTGAAATGTCCCTTCGACTCAATCCCTATCGCTCGCAGACTCTTGCGATTAAGGCCGACGCGTTGCTTCGAACAGGGCATACCCAAGAATCCATCGAAACCGCCAAGGAAGCGCTGAAGCACAATCCTTCGCTTATTGAGGTTCATCAATGGCTTCGAGACTCCTACAAGAAAATTGGTAGGAATCCAGAATCGGATGCAGAACGAATTGCTGTAGAAAGAATGATGGGAGCGAAATCGAAATAGCCCCTGACTCACTTTGGCAACGCCACTTGTGCATCCGCCATCAAGTAAGCGAAGAGGTTTCGGACCTGCTCTTTCGAGAGGTTCTGAAGCAATCCGTCCGGCATCAAGGATGTCGTGGACTTCTTGATGGTGTCGATC
>Ga0164293_10003580_pt1 | contig 13246 bp, 11 predicted proteins | sample GEODES118metaG_FD_111487 | JGI IMG/M metagenome (GOLD analysis project Ga0164293, IMG submission 111487) | Eutrophic lake water microbial communities from Lake Mendota, Wisconsin, USA - GEODES118 metaG | ecosystem: Environmental > Aquatic > Freshwater > Lake | place: USA: Lake Mendota... | reverse complement strand
CTTGCCCGTGCCGTAGGTGCCGGCGGCCGGCAGGGCGACGGAGCGGACCACGGGCGCAATCGTGTCGGGCAGGCCCGGCATGACCGCCAGCGCCAGCCGCGGCTCGAGCGACTCGAGCTTCAGATTCTGCTCACGGTCGCTCCGGCGACGCCGCCGGGCAGCCTCGCGGGTACGGCGGGAGGGAAGACCGGAAACCCGAAAGAAACGAACCATGGCGACGGACCTCAACCGGGAGGGGGGGTGGCTGGCGAGCGCGGGAGATCTCAGGAGATCGTCAGCGAAGCAAACCAGCATCGACCAGCAGGCGACAGGGCCCGGGTCCTTGCCCAATATTGGTTACCCCACCCCTGCAGTCGTCACCATACCCCGAGGCATACCCCGACCTGGAAAATGACGCTTTGGATCCCCGTCAGAGATGCATCGGGCGCGAACCGGTGGACAACTTTGTGATCTGAGCACCGGCAACTCTTCCCGATCGAGCACTCCGCGGCGTAAGTGGCGGTCCACGGGGTGTGCGTCGGGATTCGCAGGGGCCCGTCCGGCGTCACGATCCGGAGGGCACCCCGCCGGCCTTTGGCGGAGCCCGTAGCATGTTCCGGGCGCGGGGGCTGCGACCGCCTTTCCTTCGTGGTTCGCTCCGGCGGCGAGCGGAAGACCACCATTGCGTCGAGGAGTCGCATGGGCGCGGAACCCACCACCGAATGTCCATGACGCCGGCCCGGCCGAAGCAAACGAGCGAGGGGAGCAGGCCCCCTTGGAACCTGCTCCCCTCTGGTTGGCATCGCGCTGGTCTGGGGCGTCGTCAGGCGACCCGTTTCACCTTCAGCCGGCGACGCTCGAGCAGGCTGAGGGTGCCGGTGACGAGGGCGAGGACGCTGCCCATCCCAGCCGGATCGATCTCGGGCACCGGTGCACTCTCGAGCCTGAAAGCCAGAGACCGTGGCGAGCCCCCGAAAAAGTCAAACTCAGCTTTCGTGGCCCAACTGAATTGAAAAGCACCCGCTGAATCGAATTTGCTGATGGTACTATTGTTGAAATCGGTCGCGTAGAGGTTTCCAGCCGAATCAAACGTGATGTCGGTTGGATAAAAACCGTCGGTGGTTGCGAACGTGGACCCGACACCGGCCGAATTGAATTTCGTGATTCTGTCACCGTTGGCTGCGTACAGATTGCCGGCGGAATCGAAGGCAAGTCTTGGTGTAGTGAGACTGCTGGCGAAGAGAGACCCGTTCCCAGAGGCATTGAATTTGGTGATGGAGTCGCTGTTTATAAATGTTCCGGTATAATTCGACGCATAGACATTGCCGGCGGAGTCAGTCGCCACGCCCCAAGCGTTGGGCAGGCTCGCGAACGTCGACTGGTTCCCAGACGGAGTGATCTTGAGGATGTTGTTGAAGTTCAGGTTCGCCACAAACAGGTTATTGGCAGCATCAAACGCGAGGGAAACTGCGCCGGCCACTCCCGTGCTCGTGACAGTCGATCCGTTTCCCAGCGAATCATATTTCCTGATGTTAATGCGATTCCCAACGAACAGGTTGCCGGCGGAATCGAATGCAAGGCCTTGTGGGTCGTCGATGCCGCTGTCGCGGTTGGCGAAGGTCGCCTTGGTCCCCGCTATGGTGGTGGCGTTGTTGCTTGACGTGTCATAGGTCACGACCGTGTCATCACTCATCGTGACGTATAGGGTTTCAGCCCACGCGGGAACTGCAGTGGCGAGGGACAGCAACAGAGCCGAGATTGCAGCAAGCCGTTGAAGGAAGCGACGCATGGGAAAGATTTCCGCGGAGCAGGTTTTGAAAAGGTCTTTGGACGCCGGGGACGGTGGTGGATGATCGGGACATCAACACCCTCGCAGCAAACGTGAGCGTCTATTCTTCGCCCCGACGTTGCTCGTTCCATACCCACAGGCATACCCCGACCCAAAAAAATTGACCCGTCGGAAATCGACAGGGAGGCAGCCGCGGAGGGGCCGGAAGAATCCACCGCCAGGGCAGCGGGTACGATGCTCTCAAAGGTGGCAAGCCTTCCCTACGCTGGATTCCAGCCCGGAGACCGGAGCGATGATTCGAGTTGCCGTCGTCGAGGATGACCCGCGTCTCCGGCGCGCGATCGTGGCGCGGCTGCGACGGCAGAGCGGATTCGAGGCTGTCGGTGATTGGGAGTCGGCCGACGAGGCTGCCAGGCAGGTCGACTGGTGCGATGTCGACGCGCTCGTCGTCGATCTCGATGTTCCCGGCAGCCTTTCGTCGATCGGCTTGATCGGCCGCGCCTGCAAGCGAAACCTCCACATCCTCCCCATCGTCCATACGATCCACGACGGGCGGGACGCGCTGTTCGCCGCGATCCACGCCGGCGCCGTCGGCTACGTGCTCAAGGGAGAGTCGCTCGACCGGCTCGTCGAGGGCATTCTCGATGCGGTCGACGGACGGGCGCCGATCAGCCCCGCCGTGGCCCGCTACTTCGTGGAGGCGTTTCGGGCGGAGGTGCCCGCCGGCCACGTCAAGCCGCTCACCGACCGGGAAAAGGACTTGCTCGGATCACTCGCCGCCGGACTGACCTACGCCGAAGTGGCCGAGAGGATGGGCATCAGCCGGCACACGGTCCACACCCACGCCAAGAACATCTACCACAAGCTCCACGCCAGCGGCCGCACCCAGGCGATCCGCACGGCGAAGCTCAGCGGCCTGCTCGACCCGCCGGCGGACTAAACGACGCGAGGCTCATGCTCGATCCGGCTCAGTAGTCTTCCGAGACCTGCGCGGCTTGCCAGAGTTCATCGAACTTGGCTCGCACGAACGAATCGAGTTGATCTGAATAGCTCCGGGGCAGGGAGTTTACGCGGATCAACTGGATGGCATCGGCCAGGTCCTGAAGTCGATGGGCGGCCGTCATCCCGCTGGCGATCTTGAGTTCGAGCAATGACGCAAGGGTGACATAGGGCACACTCTCGTCACGGAGTTCCCGCACTGTTTCCGGATCCGGAAACGACACAGGCTTGGGTCTTCCATCGCCCGGGTAGTCGCCCACGATGAGGACGTCGATCTTGACTCCGTTCAACGTGTCTCGAAAACCCTTCGATCCCTCGAAAAGGTCCTGCCATCCTCGACCAATCCACTGGTCCTTGAAACGAAGCAGGTCCTCTCGCCGCATCAGGACATCCACGTCGGCCGTCGTTCGGCGGTGGCCGTGCGCGTTCGCGGCCATGGCGCCAGCAATCGCGAAAGGAATCCCGAGGTCTCCGAACGTCCGGACAAGCCGTCGCATGGTGTCGTGGACGGGAGACCGCTCCATCATGAAGTCATCCACGCGTTTGGCGATTTCCAGCATTGTGTCCATGCCCCAATCCTAACTCCGTTTCCACAACGAGCGACAGCGGCAGCGGCACGACGATCCGGACGCTGGCCCCGCGTAAGGACGGCCCCGCCGGGCGGCCGAGCCGCAGCCTGCCGCCGCATGACCGCACGCGCCGCTCCATGCCGACGAGCCCATGGCGGCCGCCTCCCGCCGAGGCAGGCATTGCTGCCGGGAAGCCGACGCCGTCGTCGCGGACGCCAACGGCGACCGCGCCCGGGCGGAATCGGATCGAGATCGAGCAGTGGATTGCCCGCGAATGCTTCGCGACATTGGCCACCGCCTCGCGGACGGCACGGCCGAGCGACAGCGCCGCGGCGGCGTGGGCGATGGGCGAGGCGGGCGGGCCGCCCGTCACCTGCCAGACGAGCGCGATGCTTCGGGCTTTGAAAGTCTGCTCGGCGTGCGTCCGCAGGTCGTGCAGCCAGTCCGCCCAGCGCACCTGGCCCTCGTCGACCGCGTTCATGAGCCGGCGCAACTCTCGGGCCCCCTCGACGGCGGCCTGCTTCAGCTGCTCGAGCGCCTCCGTGTCGGCCGCGCTGCGGGATTCGAGCAGGTCCACCAGATGCGTCACGTTCACCGTCGCGGCGCCCAACCCATCGTGGAGGTCGTGCACGAAGTCCTTCCGCTGCTGCTGCTCCCGCGCCTGGGCCAGCTGCCGCTCGGCGAGCCGCAGCGATTCTTCGGCCTCGAGGCGGGCGGCGGCGCTCTCCCTGACGGAAAGGATCTGTCGCTGGTTGATCAACAGGATCACACCGAAAGTGGAACTGATGACCCAGAAGATCGTGCCGAGGAACACGAGCACCTGCGGAAGCTCACGGTCGAACATGGCGTTCGGGCTGGCGCTCGTCACCATGAGGACCGAGCGGAGCACCACCACGGCCGCGTAGGCGAGCATCACGCCCCCCGTGAATCGTGACGACACGAGCAGCCCGGGCCGCCGTTCCTGAAACAGCTCATGCGCCGCCGCCACGAGCCAGACCACGTGCATGGCCGCCGTGCAGGCGAGGCGGGCCGGAAGCCAGGGATCGACAAACAGATGCCAACCGTGAACGCCCAGGATGACCAGCGTCGCGACGCCAGGAATGCGGAAGCGTGTTCGTCGGCCGACGAATACGGCCGCGCCGACCGCCGTGCACGCCAGGGCGGCCGTTACGGCGAGGAATCCCGCGGCATACAGGACCGGCTGCTCGCCGACGATCCGCCGGGACACGAGCACGAGCATCGATGCGGCGAAGGCGAGACTGCTCCAGGCCCACAGCCGCACGCCCCGCATCTCGGGATTGAGCCGGGCGAGAACCACGAACGCAAGCACCTGCAGGCCGGAAATAACGGCCGAAATCAGGGCGAGCGTGGCTGGGTCGAGATCCATGGCTGAGGATTGATCGCGGCGTGTCGAGAACCGTAATCTAGAGGCCAAAGCGGTGTTGACCCCCCCGATCGAATGCCCCCACCGCATGTTCGAGGCATTATGCCGGCGCCCAAGGCACAAAGGCGACCCCGGCCGGGATTCACGCTGGTCGAGCTCCTCACGGTGATGGCGATCGTGGCTGCGCTCGTCGGGCTCACGCTGCCGGCGGTGCAGTCGGCCCGGGAATCGGCGCGGCGCGTGGCCTGTGGCAACAAGCTGCGTCAGATCGGCCTCGGGCTGGGCGCCCACGAGTCGGCCTACCGGTTTTTTCCGGCGTGGCGGAAGGAGTTTTCCTGGGCCGAGTATCCCAAGGACCCGCCCAATCCGAATTTCGCCGTCGTCAACGCGGGCCGCACGACGCTCGGGGCGCTCGGCCAACTGCTCCCCTTCGTCGAAGAGGGGAATCTCGCCTCGCTCTTCGACATGACCCGGGGCCTTGCCGACCCGGTCAACTTGCCGCCGCCGTTTCCCGGAGGACGAAACTCCCCATCCTGCTTTTCCCCCGTGCCGCTCTTCGTCTGCCCATCCACCCCCTCCGGCATCCCTTCCGACTATGGCCCCGGATATAGGGTGATCGGCTACCCGCCGAACACCGCGCTGGTGCTGCCGAGAACCGACTACGCGCCGCTGCGTGGGCTCCATCCGACCCTGGCCACGTGTGCGGGGCTCCCGGCCGACTTCACGCACAACGCGATGCTCGGCACGACCGACTTCGTGAACAAGCGGACGGTGCGGCTCCGCGAGATCAGCGACGGGCTGTCGCGGACGCTGGCGTTCGTCGAGGAGGCTGGCCGGCAGCGCCGGTTTTTCATGGGCCGCCCTCTCGGTGCTTCCGCCCCCGGCGGGGCCACGATCCTGAACTCGTTCTACGGCGATTGGAACACAGCCCGTCATGCCCGCGGCCTCAGTGGCAAGTCGGAGGCAGACCCGCAGCACGCCGGCTGCTCCGTCGTGAACGTGCTCAACGACGACAACCCCTACGCCTTCCACCCCGGCGGCGTGGGGGCAGCGATGGGCGACGGCAGCGTGACGTTCATGGTCAACGAGATCGACGCCACCGTGTTCGCGGCGCTCGTCAGCCGCGACGGCTCGGAGGCCGTCGCGGGGCCATGACGGCGCGGAACAGATTCCATACCCAACCCCGCGCTCTCACTTTCTGCCGCGCGCGATGCACGTATCTACCGGCTTTCACACGCCCTCCCTGCGGATCACGGATCCGCAGGGAACAGGAGGATGCCGACCACGACCGATGGGGAAGCCTTGCGCGTGTGGCAGGATGATCGCCAGCAACGCCGACCCCTCCGGATTCATCGAGTGGAGCACGACGGGGGTGACGGCGTTCCGAGACGCCGCGAGGGCCTCCGCGACAACCTCGCGGATGTCCGGGCCTTCCAAGTCATGGTCAAGCGAGATCAGATCGAAGTATGTGCCGCGCCCCGTCTCGCGGTCTGGCGGTCGGTTCCTCGGAGGGTTTTCAGCGGGCGGGCGCATTGGCGACGACGAGGAGCCGACCGTTAAGGATTCGTCACAGGGCCAGCAGATCAGTGAGGCACTGATGAGCTATCTCGTGTCGTTCCTCCGTGATGGGCGTCCTACGGCCAAGGACCTGGCTGAATGGCTGCGGCACACGGCGGCCGCGCCGCGCACGATGGTCTTTGGCAACGGCGGCATGGCGGTCCGCTGAGCGAATTTCCCGCTGCCCGCGTCGTTGCCGTGTTGCCCAGGCTGCCATGGATGGCAGGGCGCGGTCGTGCGTCGTTCGTCAGGCAATGACCCTGCCGATCGGATATGTTGTGATCGCCGAGGGTGGGGCGGGCGGCCTCATGCCCACGCCCTCGAGTGCAATCCGAGGCCATGGCTCGAGTCCGTGATCGGTGGCGGCCTTCGATGACCTGACGTGCATCTCAGGCCACGACCGGACGGACAAACAGCGTGATCGATGGTGGTCGTAGGTTCGCCCAGAAATTGGTGAGCTTACGGAAGGCTTTGGAAAGTCTTGACCTCACCCACTCCATCCGACTGGACGATCATGTTCAAGTCGTTCCTCAAGCCGGCCCCCATGACGCTGGTGATCTCCCTTTGCTTGGCCGTACCCGCCGTCCTGCTTCCCCAGCCCGGTAGCCGGATCACCGAGGTCCTCGGGCTTCTTGTCGTCGTGGTCTCGAGCGGCCTGCTCGCGCTTTCCGCGCACGAACTCGGCCACGTGGTGGGCGGCCTGCTGCGGGGGTACCGGTTCGTGGCGCTGATCTGTGGGCCGATTGCAGTCTCGTGCCGGGCGGGGCGGATCGAGGCGACGTGGAATGAGCTGTGGGCTCTCTACCCGGGTGCCACCATGATGGCGCCGCGTGGCGGGCGGCTGCCGCCGACTCGCGACGCAGTGGCGCTCTACGCGGGCGGGCCGCTGGCCAGCCTCGTCCTCGGCTCGCTCTTTATGGCACTCCATTTCGGCCTCGACCTGGACGATGTGAAGCGAAGCACGATCGCGGCGGGGACTCACTCGCTCGGCGACAAGGTCCTCGGCGACGCGACCCTGATGGTGGGCGTCCTCTCGCTTGCCATCGCCGTGGCCACGACGATCCCCAACGTGCTCGGTGGCTTCCTGAGCGACGGTGCCGCCATCCGCACGCTCCTCGAGGGTGGTCCCAAAGCCGAGCGGTTGCTGGCAATGAACGCCTTGATGGGCCAGCTCTTCGAGGGCACCCGCCCCCGCGACTGGTCCACCGAGTTCGTCAGACGCGCGGCCTGCCTTCAAGATGGCTCCGCTGTCGAGGGCGGGGCGGCGAGCTTTGGTTTGCTCCACGCGCTCGATCAGGCCGACCTGACCGCGGCGAGGCAGCACCTGACGCGCATGCATGTGGCGAGCGAGAACGGGCCTGACTTCGGCAAGGGGGATCTGCGGATGGCGGATGCGTGGCTGGCGGTGGCAGACGGGCGAATCTCGGAGGCCCGGGCCGCGTTCGAGCAGACGGAAGGGGCCGTGGTGGAGGAGTTCAGCCGCTGCCGCGTGCTCGCCGCCATCCTTCTGGCCGAGGGGGAGGCGGACGCGGGGATGGCGGCGGCACGCGAGGGCCTCGCGCTGATGAAGAAAGAGAATACCCCCTTCCCCGGTGCGGCAGACATGGAACGGGAGTGGCTCGAGCAGCTCGCCGAAGGGCGTCTGCCGGCGGTGCTCACCCGGAAGGCAGTCGATGGCTGAAGCCAGCTGTCGACCGCCGCATGTCGAGCTTGCGGCCTTCCCTTGGAGCCCGACTGGGCCGTATCGAATCAAGTATCACATCGTGCGTGCAGTCCCGCCGCTCCTCCGACCGTGCTGGCGATCTTGTCGGCCCACAACGCGCCGGCAGCCGCCGCGTAAAGCACTTCGGGGTGATTTCGGCGTACTGCACGTCGCGGCTTTGCACGGCGGACTGAAATCGACGACGCGGGTGTGAACGCAGCGTCGTAAAGTGCAGCGCGCGGCCTTCAGGCAGCTGCGTTGGTTCGACATCCAGCGGGGAGAGCCCACGAGGATCGACATCCTTACCCCCGCACCGCCGACCGTCTTCTCCCCGAGCGGTGAACCGCTCCTGGGAACCTACGCCGGCGCCTTCGGCACCATTGATCTGACGCCCCGGCTCTCGCCCTTGCAATACCCCCAACTGAAGAAGTGGTTCTTCGGCACGTTGTCCTCGAGCGGGCTCCTCGCTGGATTTGCCGTGGTGGATGCAGGGTACGGATCGACGGCTTTCGTCTCCGTCGTCGACCTCGACAAGGGGGCGATGCTCGTCGACCGAGGGGAAATCGGTCTCCCGCTGGTGTCGACCGTCATCAATAGCAACCCCGGCGCCGGCGCCCGTGCCACATTCGCCGACGGGATCGGTGGAAGCCTGTCCGTGTCGATCACCCGAGGTGCGGAGTCGACGCCCTTCCGCGTGGAGATCGTCTCCAAGGACGACGGCCTCCGAATCGACGCGACCCTCGATCCCACCGGGGCCCCGCTCCCCGTCTCCTCCCTCGCGCCGACGCCTCCCGGAGACATCAATGCCACCGTGAAATGGAGCCTCCTCCCCGTGACGGGATCCCTCCAACTCGGGGCCCGTGAATGGAATCTCGCGGAGGGGTTCCGGGGCGGCTTCGATTGCACGCAGGGCATTCTCCCCAGCCACACGGTTTGGAACTGGGCGTCCCTGCAGGGAACCGCGGACGACGGCACCGCGGTCGGCTTGAACCTGACCGGGGGGATCTTCCCCGACGGACAAACCGGCGACAACGCCCTCCGGCCGGGCAGTCCGTGGACGCGACGCTTTCTTTGCCGGCGGGGCTGGTCGTCGTTCGTCGACGGTTCGACGCTGGTCGTGCTACGATTCTGCCACTCGGTCGTTTCCAGCCATCCATCCTTTGGAAAAGGGGTCGTTCTCCATGGTGCGTACGCTGACTTCTCTCCTCGTTGTCGCGTTGGCGTCGGTCGCTGCGGCTGTTTGCCCGGTCGCCCATGCCCAGCCGACCGGGACCGTCACCCCGGCCCAGGAAGCCGCCATCGAGGCGGGCGTCAAGGAACTGTCGACGCAGTGGTCGAAAGCAATCCTCGCGAAGGACGCCACGATTCTCGAAAGGATCTGGGCCCCTGACTTCGTGAACGTCGACCCGTCGGGAAAGCGATCCACCAAGGCTGAAGGGATCGCCTCGCTCAAGGCGGGGACGGACAAGCCCACCCTCTCCGAGGCGACGTCGATCGACGTGAGGGTGTACGGCGGTGGCACGGTGGCGGTGGACATCGGCGACTACCATGAAGCCGGCAAAGACAAGGATGGCAAGCCGTACGATCGACGGTCGCGGTTCACGAACGTCTGGGTGCTCGAGGGTGGTGCCTGGCGGTGCGTCGGTGCTCACTCCTCGGTGCTCCCACCGGCGCGTTGACGCAGCCTTCGCCGCTCGAAGCAGTGATGAGGCGGTGCATCATGCCTGCTGCCGTGTCGATTGCGATGTTGCCTGGCGTCTGGAAGGGGCTACGATCCGGCGGCGCTCCGCCGCCTTCCGCATCTCCCGAGGGTGTTGGACATGGCCAATGCTGACCGCCCGAGAACGCTTGCACACAACGGGTTCTCGGTCGCGGTGATCTCGAGCGTCGCTGTCTTCGTAGCGGTCTCCTTCGCTGACGAATTCGTCGATGACTCGCGGGGCCGGGAATCCGGGCGGGGGGAGAGGCTGGCACGCCACCTCGTCGCCGCCGATCAACCGCGGAGCGACCCAACGGATCCGGGCGAAGACGCCGAAGACGACGAGCCGATGGCGGAGGAGTCGGACGACGACGGGGAGGCGGACGCATCGGTCGAGGATGCGGATTCCGATGCCGGCGATCCTGCCGTCGTTTTCCTCCCCGAACCGCTGCCGCTCGGGGAACCGGGAGGCGGCATGTTCCCCCCCCCGGTGGGCGGCCTTTTCGGCGGGAGGGGCTTCGGTCTCGATGCCGAGGGCGATGCGACACCTCCCAACGCGGCCCTCGAGGATGTCGACGGCCGTCTCGCCAGGCTCCGCGAGTCGCGCGACGCGATCGCCCGCCAGATCGCGGCAGCGGAGCGGGAACGCAGCGCGATCGTCGACCCGGAGATCCCTGTCGAGGAGTGGGTGAGGATCATCCGGCAACGTGTTGCGTCGCTCGACGATGATGAAGCTCGGCAGTCCGGCAGGGGGATCGTTCGTTCCCTCATGCGAATGATCGGCAGGACGGGGTCGGTGGTCATCGAGGAGGGGGTCGCCCGCGGCGTCGACAACGACGCGCTCCTCGCGATGGCTGGTCGGGAAGAGGTGCGGCAGACCGATCGCTTCTGGTACCACGCCGACCCGATTCGCTGCAGCCCGGCGGTGGCGGCAAGGCTCACGTCGCTGGTCATCGACCCGGCGAATCTCGCCGGGCCGGGGGGAGGGAAGTTCTGCGGTGGATTCCACCCCGATCTCCGGCTCGACTACGGCGGCGTGACCGTGCTTGTCTGCTTTGGCTGCCGTGACATCCGCTACCAGACGACCGACACCACCGTTACGTTCGATCTCACGGAGGCGTCGCTGGACGCATTCCAGGCGATCGCCCGGGAAATCTTCCGACATCGCGAGTTCGACGACGAATCGGAGCGTCACTGACGATCGGCAGCTTCCCGCCGCTGAAGTCGACGGCCGCTGAAACTTCGGGCCCGTTCCCTCGTTGAAATCAGCACGATGAACATCCCCCGCGTCCTCGTTCCGATCGCGCTGTGTGTCGCCGTCGCCTGGGTGGTGGCCGGTCAGGCTGCCGAGCCTGACGCGCAGCGCGGGCTCCCCTGGGTGACTCCGGAGGTCACGGCTCCGGGGGTGTCGTTCCACACCTTCGAGAGCGCCGCCGCGAAGGCCACGGTCAGCTACCACCTGTTCACGCCGGCGGCCTACGACCGCGAGCCCGACCGGCGGCTGCCGGTGGTCTACTGGTTGCACGGCTCTCGGGGGGGCCTCCCCGGAATCCCGAAAGTCGCCGCGTCGTTTGCCGCCGCCATCGAGAGGGGAAAGACGCCTCCTTGCCTCGTCGTGTTCGTCAACGGATTGCCCGAGGGGATGTACGTCGATTGGAAGGACGGCTCCGCGCCGCTCGAGACGATGATCGTCAGGGAACTCGTCCCGCACATCGACGCCACGTACCGCACGATCGCCAGCCGCGAGGGGAGGCTGCTCGACGGCTACAGCATGGGGGGCTACGGTGCGGCGCGGCTCGGCTTCAAATACCCAGAGCTGTTTCGGGGGGTGTCGATCAAGGGGGGCGGACCGCTCCAGGCCGATCTGCTCGACGCGCCACGGGCTGGGCAACGACGGGCCGCAGAGGTGCTCGCACGGGTGTACGGTGGCGACGAGGAGTATTTCAGGAGCGTCAGTCCACGCGTGCTCGCGGAGCAGCATGCGGCGGTGATCGCGGAGGGGTCGCTCGTGCGGATGGTGTGCGGGAGCGAGGACGAGACCTTCGCCAACAACCGCGACTTTCACGACCATCTCGCTCGCCTCGGGATCCCCCACACCTGGACGGTGCTGCCCGGCGTCGATCACGATCCGCTCGGGACGCTCGCCGGACTCGGCGATGACAACTGGTCATTCTACCGCCGGGCGTTCGGCGATCGAGCCGATGGAGCGGCTCCGACAGGCCGGCCCGACATCGAGATCACCTTTCAGCTCGGCCGGCACGAGCGCCGGGCGGTGATCGTCAACGCGCCGGTGGACGGGGCCACACGCCCCGCCGTTCTCGTCCTTCACGGCGGCATGGGGAGCGCCGCGGCGATGCGCGTTAACTCCGGCTTCGACGCCGTCGCGCGGGCGGAGGGGTTCATGGTGGTGTATGCCGAGGGGACGTCGTTCGGTGCCGGCCGGCACGCGTGGAACACCGGTTTTCTCCTGCGCCGCCAGGTGCAGGACGCCGATGACATCGCCTACTTCGACACGCTCATCGACACCCTCGTCCGCGACCACGGTGCCGATCCGGGCCGGGTATTCATGACGGGGGGCTCCAACGGCGGGATGATGACGTTCGTCTACGCCGTGGCCCGGCCGGAGCGGCTTGCCGCCGTCGCCCCGGTGGTGGCTTCGATGTTTTCCTTCGAGGCCCGGCCGTCGGTCCCGCTCCCGATCCTGATCATCAACGGGGCGCTCGATGACGAGGTGCCGATCGAGGGGGGCATGAGCCGAAACGCGCTGGTCCGCCGCGGGCAGGAGGCCCCCTTCAAGCCGTTGGCGGAGGTGGTCGAGTATTGGGTCGACGTGAACTGCTCCGAGGGGGATCCGACGGTCGAGAATGTCGGGACGGTGACCACCACCCTCCATGCGGCGACCCCCGACGGAGCGGTGACGGAGTACGTCGTCGACTCCGCCGGCGGCCATGGCTGGCCCGGGTCGAGGGCTCGGCGCGAGGGGGCGATGCCGATCGGTTCGTTCACGGGCGCGGAACGCGTCTGGGATTTTTTCAAGGACAAGCAGCGGCAGACGGGAACGCCGGGCAGGCAGAGTCACCGTACAGAGGGGGAGTGACGCATGAGCAGCGACCACGGCATCGCGAACTCCACCGACGGCGATCCCCGACCGAATCGCAGTGTGCCGCCGCCGCTACCGACCGGACACGTCGGCGGGCGAGCGATGTACTGTGCGGCCTGCGGACGGTCGATGCCTGAGTCTGCAGGGGCCTGCCCGTCGTGCGGTGCGGCGGTCGCCTCCGGGGATCTCGGCAAGGATCCGCTGATGCGGATGGTGATGCCGGTGGGGCGATCGGGGCTGGCGATCGCCGCGGGATACCTGGGGCTTGTGAGCGTGATCCCGTTTGCGGCGCCGGTCGCGCTGGTGGTCGGGATCCTCGCCCTCCGCGATCTCCGCCGACATCCCGAGAAGCACGGCATGGGGCCGGCGATCTTCGGTGTCGTCATGGGGGGGCTGTTCACGATTCTCCTGGTGGCGATCCTCGTGATAAGCATCCTTGCAGGCTTGAATGGAAGGCGTTGATGAAGG